>Ga0208079_1001707_pt1 | contig 11276 bp, 14 predicted proteins | sample NGESurdeep092012_5_FD_184474 | JGI IMG/M metagenome (GOLD analysis project Ga0208079, IMG submission 184474) | Arctic peat soil microbial communities from Barrow, Alaska - NGEE Surface sample 210-2 deep-092012 (SPAdes) | ecosystem: Environmental > Terrestrial > Soil > Wetlands > Peat ... | reverse complement strand
ATCGATGCCTCGATGATCGCCGCACCGATGGGGAAAGCCCCGCAGCCGAACGACACGACGATCGCGAGCATGCGCCCGATCTGTTCCGCAGGTCATCGGGGACGACCTCGACGCCGGTCACCTCAGGCGGCGCTCGTCTGGCGTCGGCCGAGGAGCACCGAGATCGAGGCGATGCCCAGACCTGCCAGCGCGAGCACGGCGCCCACCCGGGAGGGCCACTCGTATCCGTAGCCCGCTTCCAGTACGACGCTTCCCAACCACGCACCCAGGGCGTTGGCCATGTTGAGGGTGGAGTGGTTGAGCGCTGCCGCCAGCGACTGCCCCTCGTGTGCGACGTCCATGAGCCGGGTTTGCAGCATCGGCACGAGAATCGTAGGAACCACGCCCAGCAGGAACACCGCCAGAACCGCCGTGACCTTGTTATGGGCGGCGTAGCCGAACAGGACCAGGATGACCGCGATGGCCCCCAGGCAGAAGAAGATCCCCCGCATGAGGCCGTACACCGCGACGCGTCCCGACAGGAGCGCCCCCGTGGTCATGCCGATCCCGTAGATCGCGAGGATCACCGGGACCGCGGCCGAGGGGTAGCCGGTGAGCTCGGTCATGGTGGGGGCGATGTAGGCGTAGGTGGCGAACATCCCACCGAAACCGACGGTACCGATGAGCAACGCAAGCCAGACCTGCAGGCGCCTGAGCGAGCCCAGCTCGGCTCGCATGGACGCATCGCCGGCCGGGGGCTGGTGCGGCACCCAGGCCCAGGTGGCAGCCACGGTGGCCAGGGCGATGACGCCAACCAGCGCGTAGGGCCACTGCCAGCCGAAGTGCTGGCCGACCCACGTGGTCAGTGGCACGCCAATGATGTTGGCCACGGTTAAACCAGCGAGCATCATCGAGACGGCCCAGGTGCGCCGATGCATCGGCACCAGGGAGGCTGCGACCACCGCGCCGATTCCGAAGAACGCGCCATGCGGCATACCCGAGAGGAACCGGGCGAGCATCAGCTGCGGATAGCTGGCCGCCATCGAGGAGGCGATGTTACCGGCTGCGAAAGCGACCATGAGCCAGACCAGAACCGACTTGCGTGGCAAGCGGGCTGCCAGCGTCGCAATCAGCGGGGCACCCACGACGACGCCAAGTGCGTAGGCCGAGACGATGTGCCCAGCCGTGGGAATCGTGATGCCGACCCCGCTGGCGATCTGCGGGAGCAGCCCCATGGTGACGAACTCGGTTGTGCCGATGGCGAATCCACCGATCGCGAGCGCGAGAATCGCGAGGTTGACGTGTCGGCATGACACTGGGGCCTCGACGTCGACAAGATCGGTGTCCGCCACGATGGAGGCAGCGGTCACTGCTGAATCACTACCCAATGCTCCCAGTCGGGCAGGAATTGCCGAAATCCTTCAGACAGGCTGCAGGCCGACGCCCTGTGAAACCGCGCCGACCTTCCAGCGCACTGCCGGCGTCAACGACCACACCACGTCCGAGCGCATCCACTTCGAGGGCCTGTGCCCAGCCGATCTGGCCTCGCGCCGCCATCGGCACCGCCACGCCCGCACATTCCTCGACTCCCGGGCGTCCCATCGCGGCTGGCTCTGCCCAACCCAGCGCGAAGGCCCTTTCAGCGCGGGGCCATTCTTCGGTCCCCTCCTGAGGCTCTTCGGCGGCCGGGATCGACGGCAGCAGATCCGGCGCAAGAGTGATCGCCCGAAAGACCTGGGCGACGGTGACCCCATGTGCGAGGTGGTCAACGATGGCGACCGGATCACCGGCCCGGACCTTCCCGGGGCTGACAACACTCAGGTGGGTGCCCGGCATCGCTGCTCGCGCGAACGTCCGCCACCAGCCGCGTTCGGCGAACCAGCCACGGAATGTGCCACACGGCACTGGCGGGACCGTCAGCGCCTCCCCGCGTTCTGACCAGCAAGGACCACGACCACGACGCAATCCAGCATTCCCGAGCGCGTAGTCAGTGGACGGACATCGGGTCCGGCCCATGGGACAAACGAGGCCGGGCGAGTGCCGTCCGGGTCGACCGGGTCGCGCGCATCGACCCCGCGGCAGCGCGCCGTCAATGAGGGTCCGGGACAAAGCGGCTCTTCAGGCAGGTCGCCGCGGCCGTGCCATTGACTGGCCGCACCAGACAAACGCCGAAGGCCGGCTCTTCCAGCAGGACCGGCCTTCGACGGTCTGACAGGTCTCCGGTGGCGTGGAGGGACCCAAAGTGCAACTCACACCACCCACCTGTGCAGGTGCTTGACATACCTAGCACTTGCTAGGTAGGTTTCTCAGGTAGCGGCGACGCCGTACACCTTTCAAGCCTCTTAAGGAGTTCACAATGGCAACACCGACCATCAAGACCGCGAGCGAGACCGTGGCCGAGACCGTGGCGCAGATCCCGGCCCTGGCCCAGAAGTCCCGTGAGCAGCTGGTCTCCAACCTCCAGCAGGGTCAGCAGCTGTCCATCGACGCTGCTCAGAACTGGGTCAAGGCCGTGTCTGCGCTTCCCACCCTGGACCTTCCCAAGATTCCCGGCGTGCCCGCCGTGCCCGACCTGGAAGCCGCAACCAAGTACACCTTCGATGTTGCCGCTGACCTGCTCAACGCGCAGCGTGAGTTCGCGCTGCAGCTGACGAACACCCTCGTCCCGGCGAAGACCGCCTGACCCGAATACCGGCTTCAACTTCCACATAGCCCCGGTTACCGAAGCCCTCCCAGGCGAGTCTGTAACCGGATACGCGAAGGGCACCAGACCAACGGTCAGGTGCCCTTCGTCTGGTGTCAGAGAGCGTGGGCCAGCGTTGAACCTGAGCCACTGGTCCCCATACCTCAGGCCTGGACGAGGTCTAGCGTCCAGAACGAAAGGCAAGGCGCTCGTCCAAGTGAGCGGGGAGAGGTCATGGCTCGCAACTGTGGGCGGTTCAATTTCGATGGTGGGGCCGTTTCCTACCTGGGCACCGCGATCATCGCTGCCCTCATCACAATCTGCACATTTGGGGATCTGCTTCCCGTCCGCACTCGTGCTGCTCGAACGTTGGCGGCTGCGATCGCCGAGCCGAGGCAGGACGCCGTCCAGGGCAGGTGGCGCCGGCACGGCCAGACGACGGCAGACCCGGCCCGCGGCGGTGACGGCCTCGTCGATGCTCAACACATCGGCGAGTGAATGAACATCGGCCCGCTCCAACAGCATGGCGAAACGTGAACTGTCACGCTCGAACAGTTGGACGGCCCCGCGACCTGCCCACGCCGTCAAGGCGTCCGGCTCGTGCACGATACCCGGGTGAGGGTAGGAGATCTTCAACACCGCGGCTGCAGGTTCTCGCGACGCACACCGATCACGATCCCCACCGCGCCATACCCGATCCACCCGTCCGGCACACCGTTCCAACGTTGCAGGAGCGCACCGGCCAGACCGCCGGTCAACCAATATGGCTGGCTGTCCGACGGCGCGAGCCGATGCGATTCCGGGTCACAGCCCGCACCCCTGTGATTGATGACGGCTGATTGTGAGGGCAGCATAGTGGTGAAGAACCCCTCCCGCGCTCGACCCATGACCGCTGACCGTCTCCTCAAGGGCAGTTCCGGGCCGGGTGGCACTCGCATCCGCCTGGCCCGCCCCGGTGACACCGGACAGGTCACCCGGCTCCTCGAGCTGGTCGGCATTCGCTTGGACCCAGCGGCCGGCACCGTGATCGAGACAGGAACCGTGGCCTCCACCCTGCTGCTGGGTCTGGACCACGGCGCCGACGCCATGCTGCGCCCGCTCAGCGAGGCGGTGGCTGCCGACAGACCCGAAGACGCCATGCCCGGACTTATCTGGATACTGGTCGCAGAGGGCCGGGACGGGTCTCTGCAGGGCCTACTGCTGGCCGTTCCACCCACCAACGCCCTGGCTGATGGCATCCAAGGCGGCCTCCCCGTGCCAGCCGTGGTGGCCGGCGCGGCCAAGATCGCCAAGATCCGGGCTGTCGCCGTCGCCGAGAACGCCCGCGGCAACAGGCTCGGTGAGACGTTGATCAAACGGACCGTCCGCACCTACCGGCACCTAGGGTTCCGTCTGATCTACGGCCAGTTCTCCATCGGGTCGGGCCTTGAGACGTACTACGCCCGGCAAGGCTTCACCGTGCTCGACGAGGGCCAGGGAATCGACCTACGACGGATGAACCTGTCCATCATCATCCACACCGATCCCTCGGACCCCGAACGACTATTCACCCGCTGGCAGTGAGGGCAGCCCCCGCTCGTCGCCGGAGCACCCGCCACACCTGGCACATGACCCCACCAACGAACGAAGCCGCGGGTCAGCAGAGTCGCGGAGGACCAGTTGCAAAGCGGTTCCGCTCGCCAGCCGTGAACTGCACCGATACCCCAGCCTGACTGCGCCGCCGATCCGACGACCCGCTCCCCCACAGTCCCCCTTCGGGGCGCGCGCACCCGGGAAGATGGGGCGAAGAGGTCGGTGGCCACGACCACTGGACACATCCGCCCAGGTCAGAACCCCTCCGAGGGGTTCGAGTACATCCCCCGAGGTGGTACTCGTTTGGGTCCGCGTTTGGACCCTCGAGTGGAGCTGAGGGGACTCGAACCCCTGACCCCCTGCATGCCATGCAGGTGCGCTACCAGCTGCGCCACAGCCCCGCACGATTTCTCGTGTGGCGCCCCCGTGGAGGGGACCGGGTGAGTTTATCGGGCACCCCCCACCATTCACCAAATCGGGGTTCCTACACCGGTTTTGCCCCAACGTTCCAGGTCTCGATCCGCCAGGCCCTGGCGTATTCGTGCACCTCGGCCCAATGGCAGTTGTGCAGTCCGGCGAAGCACTGCCAAGCCACGTGCTGGTCCAGCCCAACCAGCCCCGCCACGACCGTCCGACCCGCGACACCATGGGTGGCAATGACGGCGCAGCCCCCCGGGGGCAGATCCGCCAGCAGGTCGTCGACGGCTGCCCGGGTGCGCTGGGCGACCTGGCCCACGGTCTCCCCGTGAACACCTCGGGGAATGTCTTCGCCTGCCAGCAGTGCCGCTTGCTCCGCCGGGAACTGCTCAGCCACGTCACCGGCGGTCAACCCCTGCCACAGCCCCGCGTGGACCTCACGCAACCGCTCGTCATGGCGCACCTGCAAGCCCACCCGCGATGCCAGCGAAAGTGCGGTATCAGCGGCGCGCTGGAGGTCACTGCTGACAATCACCGACGGTCTGTATGCCGCGAGCGCAACAGCGGCGTTCAGGGCCTGCTCTCGACCCTTGTCGGACAATGCGGTGTCGAGCTGGCCCTGCCACATGCCGCTGGCATTGTGGTCAGTCTCGCCATGACGCCAGATGATCAGGGTCCGGCCACCCTCCCTGGCCGCCATGTCAGAGGGTGAGGTCGATGGTCGGGCAGTCCTTCCAGAGGCGTTCGAGCTGGTAGTAGGCCCGCTCCTCCTCATGCTGGACGTGCACGACGATGTCCGAGAAGTCGATCAGGACCCATCGGCCGTCGCGTTCGCCTTCGCGACGTATCGGCTTCACGCCAAGCTCGCGAAGCTTGTCCTCGACGCCGTCGACGATCGCATTGACCTGACGGTCGTTGGGTGCCGACGCCAGAACGAAGATGTCGGTGAGGGCAAGCTGCTCGCTGACATCAATGGCGACGATCTTGCTGGCCAGCTTGTCCTCGGCAGCTGCCGCGACAGCCTTGGCGAGATCAATGGCACGTTGCGTGGCGGCCACGCGGTCCTCCTGGTGATAGTGCTGCCCAATGTGATTTGTGCTGTTCAGCGGGAAATGAGTCAGTGAGCACGGGCGGGTTCAAAGGCCCGACCTGGCCGATACAGCCCGTGCTTGGCGATGTACTGCACGACGCCGTCGGGCACGAGGTACCAGACCGGTTCACCGGCCAGGACTCGTGCGCGGCAGTCGGTGGAGCTGATCGCCAGGGCCGGGACCACCTGCAGGGTCACCCGGTCCTCGGGCAGCCCATAGTCGCTCAGGACGTGGCCCGGCCGGGTAACGCCGATGAAGTGAGCAAGATCCCAGAGCTCGTCGATGTCCTTCCACGACAGGATCTGGGCCAACGCATCGGCACCAGTGATGAAGAACAGCTCCGAGTCCGGGATCAGTGCGCGCAGGTCACGCAAGGTGTCGATGGTGTGGGTCGGGCCGGCTCGGTCGAGGTCCACGCGGCTGACGTTGAAACCCGGGTTGGACGCTGTGGCAATGACCGTCATCAGGTATCGGTGCTCGGCTGAGGAGACCGTGGCTGCGTCCTTCTGCCACGGCTGGCCGGTCGGCACGAACAAGACCTCATCGAGGTCGAAGAGCGCCTGAACCTCAGCGGCAGCCACGAGGTGACCGTGATGGATCGGATCGAAGGTCCCGCCCATGACACCTATGCGCCTGGTCAGTGGTGCGCTCCGGGATCAGTTGCCCCGTACGAACCGTGCGAATCGCCCGAGTCGTCATGGCGGACCCTAAGAGGCGTGTCGTACTTGGCCGCAGTGTTGCGGAAGCTCCACAGCACGCCCAGGAGCACGAGGAAGGACGCGAGGGCAATGGCGCCGTAAGCCCACGTGGGAATCGGAAGCTCGCGCACCTTCAAGGTCCCTGCGGTGGCCAGCGTGGCAGCTGTTGACGTGAACGACATAAGCACAGCCTAGCCCGTGCACCGAGCCCGGGGTTCGGCGAGGAATCTGATTCTTGACTTGTCCGGTTCTGTGACGGACCGGCTCAGTGACGGATCTGGCCGTCGCCCTCGACAATCCACTTGGTCGTGGTCAGCTCCGCGAGCCCCATCGGGCCACGGGCGTGCAGCTTCTGGGTGGAGATGCCGATCTCGGCGCCGAATCCTAGCTCCCCGCCGTCGGTGAACCGCGTCGAGGCGTTGACCATGACGGCGGCGGCATCCACCTCCGCGATCCAGCGACGGGCAGCGCCGCGATCCTCAGTGACGATGGCCTCTGTGTGGCCGGTGCTGTAGCGCCGGACATGCGCCAACGCCTCGTCGAGCGAGTCGACGATCCGCGCGCTGATATCCAGTGAAAGGTACTCGCGGGCGAAGTCCTCATCCGTGGCCAGGCTGTATGGCGCACCGGCTTCTTTCGCGAGCAGCTCCATCTCGGCGTCACCGTGGACGGTGACCCCGGCCGAACCCAGCTCCCCCAGCACCGCGGGAAGGAAGGTCGAGGCGATGCTGCGGTGAACAAGCAGCGACTCGGCTGCGTTGCAGACCCCGACCCGATGGGTCTTGGAGTTGACCACGATCGCGAGCGCCTTGTCGAGGTCGGCAGCAGCGTCGACGTAGACGTGGCAGTTGCCCACCCCTGTCTCTATGACGGGCACCGTCGACTCACGGACAACCGTCTGGATCAGGTCGGCCCCGCCCCGCGGGATGAGGACGTCCACCAGACCGCGGGCGGTCATCAGCACCCGGACAGCGTCCCGCCCGCCCTCGTCGAGCAGCGAGACCGCGCCGGCTGGCAGCCCCTGACTCTCCAGGGCGCCGTGCAGCACTGCCACGAGGGCCCGGTTGCTCTCGCTGGCCGCAGAGCCTCCCCGCAGCACGACCGCGTTCCCGCTCTTGAGGGCCAGACCTGCTGCATCAACCGTCACGTTCGGGCGGGCCTCATAGATCATGGCGACGACACCTATCGGCACCCGCACCTGCCGGATCTGCAGGCCGTTGGCCAACGTCGACCCGCGGACGATCTCGCCAACCGGGTCCGGCAGCCCGGCTATGTCCCGCAGCGCCTCGGCAACGGCCTTGACCCGGCTCTGGTCCAGCCGCAGCCGGTCGAGCAATCCCTCGTCCAGACCCTGGGCCCGTCCTCGCGTGATGTCCTGGTCATTGGCCGCGATGATCTGCCCCGATGCCGTGTCGAGGGCGTCGGCCATCGCCCGCAGGGCAGCGTCCTTGCCGGCCCGCGACAACAGGGCGATCCGTCGCGAGGCCTGGCGGGCCGCGCCGGCCAGTTCGAGGACGTGCGCGGTGATCTCGGGATCGATCGACTCAGCCATGGGACCAGCCTAATCCGCTAGGGGAGCAGGACAAGGTCGTCGCGGTGCACGACCTCGCGCTCGTAGGTTGGTCCGAGCTCCCGGGCCAGCTCGTGCGTGGAGCGTCCCAGCAGCCCGGGCAGCTCGGCGGAGTCGTAGTTGACCAGGCCCCGGGCAACGGCGCGACCGTCGGGGTCGCACAGGTCCACCGGGTCGCCATCGCCGAAACGGCCCTCAACGCGCACGATACCGGCCGGCAGCAACGATTTTCGGCGGTCGACGATGGCCGCCACCGCTCCGTCGTCAAGGATCAGCCGACCACAGGCAGTCGTGGCGTGCGCCAGCCAGAGCAGTCGGCTGGCCCTTCGTGAGCCAGTGGGGACGAACAGCGTGCCGACGTCCTGGCCGGCCAGTGCCTCGGCGGCCTGCGCCGTCGAGGTCAGCATCGTGGTGATGCCGGCCGCGGTGGCGATGCCGGCAGCCTCGATCTTGGTGGTCATCCCGCCTGTGCCAACCCTGGTGCCTGAGCCACGGACCCTGACATTCTTGAGGTCAGCAGGCCCGCGCACCAACGGAATTCGCGACGTGCCCGCACGGGAGGGCGGCCCGTCATAAAGCGCATCGACGTCTGAGAGCAGAACCAGCGCGTCCGCATGCACGAGATGGGCTACCAACGCGGCCAAACGGTCGTTGTCCCCGAACCGGATCTCATGGGTGCCGACGGTGTCGTTCTCGTTGACCACCGGGACGACGCCAAGGTCGAGCAGCCGGTCCAGGGTGCGCCGGGCGTTGGCATAGTGCGAACGCCGGGTGACGTCGTCGGCAGTCAGCAGGACCTGACCGACGGTCAGGTCGTGCGCCCCGAAAGCGAGGCTGTATGCCGCGACGAGGGCCCCCTGACCGACGCTGGCTGCGGCCTGCTGGGTGGCCAGATCACGCGGGCGACGGTGCAGCCCCAGCGGCGTAAGACCGGCCGCAATGGCACCCGAGGAGACGAGGACGATCTGAGTGTCGTGGCGCAAGCGTGCCGCGATCACGTCCACGAGCTCGCCAAGCCGGACGAGATCCAGTGCGCCGCCGGCAGTAGTCAGCGAGCTGGAGCCTACCTTGACGACAAGTCGCCGGGCAGTGCGCAGAGCAGCATGACGAGGCGTGGGCACCCGTGCAGTCTATTGAATCTGGGTCAGTCGCCTTGATCCGTCTCATCATCGGCGTCACCGTCAGCGTGGGTGTCGGGCGAGGTGGCCGCGGTGGCCCAGTGCCCGGCCTTGCGCTCAGCCTGGAGCAGGTCGCGGGCAGCGGTCTTGGCCGCCCGGCGCTCCGCATAGTCGGACCGCTTCTCCTCGCGGGTGGGACGATGCAGGTTGTCCAGGCGCACGTCGCTGCCCCGAGGGCCGGTGAGCAGCTCGGCGCCGGCGGCCATGGTGGGCTCCCAGTCGAAGACCACGGAGTTGTCGGCTGCACCGATGACCACCGTGGCCCCGGCCACGGCACCCGCCTTGAACAGAGCCTGCTCGACGCCCGCCCGAGCGAGCCGGTCCGCCAGGTACCCGACGGCCTCGTCGTTGGAGAAATCGGTCTGGTCGATCCAGCGCCTGGTCCGCTCGCCGATCACCCGGAAGATCTCGCCGTCGGAGGTGTTCTCGCGCTTGACGACGAAGCCGCTGTCGTCCACCGCCTTGGGTCGCAGGACGGTGCGCGGTATCTCGATTCTGGCAAGCGCCGCACGCGCCTCCAAGACGTGCCGTGCCATCGCGTAGGTCAGTTCCTTGAGCCCGGTGCGCGCGACGGCGGAGACGATGAAGACCTCAACGCCCCGGGCCTGCAGGTCGGGCTTGACCATCTCGGCGAGCTCGCGTGCCTCGGTCACGTCAGACTTGTTCAGCACCACGATGCGGGTGCGTTCCGACAACGGGCGCCCACCCAGGGACTCGTCGGCGACATACTGCGAAAGCTCCTGCTCGATGACGTCCAGGTCGCTGAGCGGATCACGACCGGGCTCGAGCGTGGCGCAGTCGATGACGTGAACCAGGACCGAACAACGCTCCACGTGCCGCAGGAACTCAAGGCCCAGGCCCTTGCCCTCGCTCGCACCCGGGATCAGACCGGGCACATCGGCCACGGTGAACCGCTGATCCCCGGCGATCACCACGCCGAGGTTCGGGGCCAGTGTCGTGAACGGGTAGTCGGCGATCTTGGGCCGCGCTGCGCTCAGGACCGAGACAATGCTGGACTTGCCGGACGACGGGTAGCCGATCAGGGCGACATCAGCCAGGGACTTCAGCTCCAGGACGACGTCGAGGCTGTCGCCGGTCTCGCCGAGCAGGGCGAATCCCGGAGCCTTGCGGGCCCGTGAGGACAAGGCCCGGTTGCCCAGGCCGCCACGACCGCCACGGGCAACCACGAACGTCTCGCCGGGTGCGACGAGGTCGATGATGACCTCGCCGTCGGCGTCCTTGACCACGGTCCCGGCAGGAACCGGAAGGATCAGGTCCCCCCCATCGGCGCCGTTGCAGTCGTCACCGCCGCCCGGCTGACCTTTCGTGGCCTTGCGGTGCGGGCTGTGGTGGTAGTCCAGCAGCGTGGTCGACTGAGGGTCGACGACCAGGACGATGTTGCCGCCACGGCCGCCGTTGCCGCCGTCAGGGCCGCCGAGCGGCTTGAACTTCTCACGGCTCACCGAAGCGACGCCGTTGCCTCCGTCACCTGCGGCAACGTGAAGCACGACGCGGTCAACGAAGTTCGCCATGGTCTCTCCATCCGCGGCACTGTGAGCCGGGCTTAGTCAGGTCCTGCACAAGAATGTGCGAGGGGGTGGGCCATCCGGCCCACCCCCTCGCACATGAGGTTCTCTACGGCAGGTTCGTGCTGTGCTGGTGTCAGGCCGATTCGGTGACAGCAGCCGGCTCGATGATGTTGACCGTCTTGCGTCCACGCTTCTTGCCAAACTGCACCGCACCGGCGACGAGCGCGAAGAGCGTGTCATCGCCACCGCGGCCGACGCCGTCACCGGGATGGAAGTGCGTGCCACGCTGGCGGACGATGATCTCGCCGGCGTTGACTGCCTGGCCGCCGAAACGCTTGACGCCAAGGAACTGGGAGTTCGAGTCGCGCCCGTTGCGCGTCGAAGATGCACCCTTTTTGTGTGCCATGTCAGTGCCTGCCTTTGGTTCTGGGGCTTGTCAGATGAGAGAACGACCGGACGAAAGAGGCTCAGGCCTCGATCGCGGTGACCTTGATCTGGGTTGAGTGCTGACGGTGACCCTGACGCTTGCGGTATCCGGTCTTGTTCTTGAACTTCATGA
>Ga0208079_1001702_pt1 | contig 11290 bp, 9 predicted proteins | sample NGESurdeep092012_5_FD_184474 | JGI IMG/M metagenome (GOLD analysis project Ga0208079, IMG submission 184474) | Arctic peat soil microbial communities from Barrow, Alaska - NGEE Surface sample 210-2 deep-092012 (SPAdes) | ecosystem: Environmental > Terrestrial > Soil > Wetlands > Peat ... | reverse complement strand
CCGGCAAGAGGCTCATCCAGCAACTGGTGAGGTTCGCGGACGACCCGGCAGTCCGTTACCGCGTCGTCTTCCTGCCGAACTACGACATCGCCATGGCGAAGTACCTCTACTCGGGCTGCGACGTCTGGCTGAACAACCCGCTGCGTCCGTTCGAGGCGTGCGGGACCTCCGGCATGAAGTCCGCGCTCAACGGGGGGCTCAACCTCTCGATCCTCGACGGCTGGTGGGACGAGTGGTACGACGGCGAGAACGGCTGGGCCATCCCGACCGCGGACGGTGTCGAGGACCCGGACCGGCGCGACGACCTGGAGGCGGCCGCGCTCTATGACCTCATCGAGGGCTCGGTGGCTCCCCGCTTCTATGACGTCGACGCGGACGGGCTGCCCCAGCGCTGGCTGTCGATGATCAGGCACACCTTGACAACGCTGGGCCCGAAGGTGCTGGCCTCCCGACAGGTTCGGGACTACACAACCCTGCTGTACGGCCCTGCGGCCCGTGCGGGCTGGGCGCTGGACGGACCCTCCTGGGCGGGTGCGCGGGATCTGGCGGCATACAAGGCCAAGGTCCGGGCGGCCTGGCCCGGAGTGCGGGTGGATCACGTTGAGTCCTCCGGTGTCTCTGACTCTCCGCAGGTCGGCGACGTCCTGCACGTGCGCGCCTTTGTGTCCCTCGGTGATCTGGCCCCCGACGAGGTCGAGGTGCAGGTGGTACACGGTCGCGTCTCCGTGTCAGATGAGCTGCGTGATATCGAGACCGCACCGTTGGCCTTCTCAGAGTCGTACGAGGGCGGTCGGTACAGTTTCGACGGTGACCTTGTGCCAACCCGCACCGGTGCCTTCGGCTACACCGTGCGGATCCTGCCCACCCACCCGGCCATGGCGAACGCGGCTGAGCTGGGTCTGGTCGCCAACGCCTGACCAGGACATCGGTAGTCGCAGCAGCGGTCATCGCAACCGCGGTCGTCACCCAACCAGGCTGTAGACCCGAACCGATGCCGCGGTGAGGGTGACGGGTCCCTCTTCTGCAGGGGCTATGCAGGGGCTCGGTGTGGCCTGACCGCCCCCGGGGGCAGGCGGCTGCTCCCACACGCTGTCCCAGACCAGGCGGTAAGCCGCGCCGTCACCTTGGGCGGGCAAGGTCACCTCGGCGTCGGCGGCGCCTCCGTGGAAGATGATCAGCAGGGACTGACCGCCGACGTGTGTGCCATCCAGCAACATCGTCAGGGTCCGGTTGTCCGCGTCGTCCCACGTGCGGTTGGACATCGGCTGACCGTCCGCAGAGAACCACTGGAGGTCGGTTACCCCGTCCAGGTGGGCCCGGCGCCCCGTGAAGAAGGATCGTTGCCCCAGAACGGGATTGCTTGACCTGAGCCCGGCCAGGAAGCGCGTCGTCGCCAGCAGGTCGGCCTGCCAAGGCTCGAGGTCCCAGTCGATCCACGACATGTCGTTGTCCTGGCAGTAGGTGTTGTTGTTGCCACCCTGAGAACGTCCCAGCTCGTCGCCGGCGGTGATCATCGGCACACCGCTGGCGAACAGCTCGGTGGCCAGAAGGTTGCGGATCGAGCGTCGCCGCGCCGTCCGGATCGACGCCTCCCCGCCAGGCCCCTCGAGGCCGTGGTTCCATGACCTGTTGTCGTCACTGCCGTCGCGGTTGTCCTCACCGTTGGCGCGGTTGTGCTTGTGTTCATAGGCGGTCATGTCAGCCACAGTGAAGCCGTCATGCGCCGCGACATAGTTGACCGACGCGATCGGGCCACGGTCCCGGGCACCGAACAGGTCCGACGAGCCGCTGAGTCGCGTCGCCAGCTCACGCACGCCGTGACCCGGCTCATGGCGGGCTGAGCGCTGGACGTCGGCCAGCCAGAACGTGCGCACCGTGTCACGGAAGCGGTCGTTCCACTCGGCGAAGGGTGGCGGGAACTGGCCGGTGCGCCAGCCGTGCGCCCCGAGGTCCCACGGCTCGGCAATCAGCTTGACCCGTGAGAGCACCGGGTCGATCCGAAGCGCGACCAGAAACGGGTGGTTGGGGTGGAACCCGTCGTCCCGCCCGCGCCCGAGCGTCACGGCCAGGTCAAAACGGAAGCCGTCGACGTGGCACTGCTGCACCCAGTACCGCAGGGAGTCCAGGACCATCCGGGCGACCATGGGGTGGCGAAGGTCGAGGGTGTTGCCGCATCCCGTCACGTCGACGTCATGTCCGCGCTCGTCCAGGCGGTAGTAGGCGCGGTTGTCCAGGCCTCGCCACGACAGGGTCGCTTTGTCCCGGCCCTGCTCGCAGGTGTGGTTGTAGACGACGTCAAGAATGACCTCCAGACCGGCAGCATGGAGCAGCTTGACCATGGACTTGAACTCGTTGAGCTGGTCCTGCGGATCGCGGGATGCGGCGTACGCCCCGTGGGGTGCGAAGAATCCCAGAGTGTTGTAGCCCCAGTGGTTCACGAGTCCCCGGCCCACCAGCTCGGGCTCGTGGCTGAACGCATGGACCGGCAGTAGCTCCACCGAGGTCACACCCAGTGCCTGGAGGTGCTCGATGATGGCGGGGTGGGCCATCCCGGCATATGTCCCGCGCAACGGTTCCGGGACGCCGGGGTGGTGTTTCGTGAGGTTGCGGACGTGCGTTTCGTAGATGACCGTCTGCGCCCACGGGACCTGGGGCGGGGCGTCGTGGCCCCAGTCGAAGCGGTCGTCCACGACAACGGCCCTTGGCACGTATGGCGCGCTGTTGCGTTCGTCCCTGATATCTGGGTCGCCGTGGAGCTCAGCGTCCACGACGTGGCCGAACGTCTCCGGGCACCAGGTCACCTCGCCCTCGATCGCCCGTGCGTAGGGGTCCAGAAGCAGCTTGTCGCGGTTGTAGCGCAGGCCTTGATCGGGCTGCCACAGGCCGTGCGCCCGAACCCCATACCGCGCTCCGGCACTGAGCCCGGGGACCGAGCCGAACCATGTTCCATGGGCGCGGTCGGCCAGGTTGATCCTGCGCTCACCGGCTCCGGTCGTGTCCCCGGCCTCGAAGAGGCAGATCTCGACCGCGTCCGCATGGCCGGCGTAGACGGCAAAGTCCACACCATCTGGGGTGAGCGTGGCCCCGAGCGCGGGTGGGAGGTCAGCAGTGGTGCCCATGGCATCAACATTAGGCAGTCGTTACGTTAGGCACATGACCGATCCGACATCACTGCCGAATTTCCCGCCTACGCCCAATGCGCACCCCCTTCGCGGACGTGTGCTCGACGCCTTGATCGACGAGGGTTTCGAGCCCAACATCGACCAGGACGGCGATGTGGCCTTCACGGTCCAGGATCAGCAGTTGTTCGTGCGCTGCATGGAGGGCGACTTCACCATCATGCGCGTTTTCGGGCAGTGGCAGGTTGGCGACGACGTCCCGCAGGACGCACTGAGCCAGCTTCAGGCCTGCAACGAGCTGACCCTGCGTCTCAACGTGGTCAAAGCCGGTATCGCGAACGGGACCCTCGTGGTGACCGGTGAGCACGTCATCGCACCGGACACGGACATCAGGGCACTGCTCGTGGTGACGACCCAGCTTGTCCTGTCCGCGGTTCACCTGTGGCATGAGACGATCACGGGCCGCACGCAGGACGAGGGCGCCGGAACGGAACAGATATGAGTGAGCTCGTCCGGTTCGAGGCCGAGGGTGGTATTGCCACCATCCGTCTGGAGCGACCACCCGTGAACGCGCTGAACTTCGAGATCCAGGATGGCCTGCACGCCGCTGCGCTCGAGGCCACGGGGCGGCGCGACGTCTCCGCGGTCATCATCTATGGCGGTGAGAAGGTCTTCGCGGCCGGCGCTGACGTCAAGGAGATGCAGGCCATGACCTACACGGACATGGTCGACCGCTCCGCAGCTTTGCAGGCTGCCTTCATCGCGATCGCCCGGATCCCCAAGCCCACGGTGGCCGCCATCACCGGCTACGCGCTCGGTGCCGGCTGTGAGCTTGCCCTGGCCTGCGACTTCCGGGTCGCCGCCGACAATGCCAAGCTCGGCCAGCCCGAGGTCGCACTGGGCGTCATCCCGGGCGCCGGTGGCACTCAGAGACTGTCTCGGTTGATCGGTCCGGCGAAGGCCAAGGACATGATCTTCACCGGGCGCCCCGTCTCGGCCCAGGAAGCACTGCAGATCGGTCTGGTGGATGAGGTCGTCGCACCCGACGAGGTCTACGCCGCGGCACGTCGCCGTGTTCAGGACTACGTGGGCGGTCCGGCATACGCGATTCGTGCCGCCAAGGAGGCCATCGACCGTGGCCTGGAGGTTGATCTCGAGACGGGTCTGGAGATCGAGCGGATGCAGTTCGTCGGAGTCTTCGCAACCCGTGATCGTGACCTCGGCATGGCTGCGTTCGTCGAGCACAAGAAGGGCGGGGCGAAGTTCGAGGGCCGCTAGAGACTTTGGCACGGCGGAGCCACGATTTTGGGTCTAATCTGTGTGCCCGGGGTGTCCTGCATCACGGCCCCCGGGCATTTCCTCCGGCGGTCATGAGTGCCAAGATGTCCCGAAACCTTCAGTCACACTCCCTACGAAAGGGGACGAGCCAGCGATGAACATCGTCGTCTGTGTCAAGTACGTGCCCGACGCCCAGTCGGACCTCACGTTCATCGAGTCGGATAACACCATCGATCGGTTGGGCGTTGACGGTCTGCTTTCTGAGCTTGACGAGTACGCGATCGAGGCAGGCCTCAAGCTGGCCGAGAGTGCTGCCGAGGAGAGCACGGTCACGGTGCTGACCGTCGGCCCGGACAAGGCCGCCGATGCCATCAAGAAGGCCCTGCAGATGGGCGCCCACGCAGGCGTGCACGTCACGGACGAGGCGATCCACGGGTCCGACGCCGTGGCGACCTCGCTGATTCTAGCCGAGGCCGTGAAGAAGTTCGGCAACCCGGATCTGATCCTGACCGGCATGGCGTCCACGGACGGAGCGATGGGTGTTGTCCCGTCCATGCTCGCCGAGCGTCTGGGCCTGCCTCAGGTGACCCTCGCCTCGGAGCTGAGCGTCGCGGGTGGCACCGTCACCATCCGTCGAGACGGTGACGCGGCCTCGGTGACCATCACCGCCTCTCTGCCGGCTCTGGTCTCGGTGACCGACCAGATCAACGAGCCACGCTACCCGTCCTTCAAGGGCATCATGGCTGCCAAGAAGAAGCCGGTGGCGACCTGGTCCCTGGCCGATCTCGGCATCGACGCCGACTTGGTCGGCCTGGCCGGGGCCTGGACCACGGTCGAGTCCTTCGCCAAGCGCCCGCCCCGCGCGCAGGGCCAGATCGTCACCGATGAAGGTGACGGCGGTACCAAGCTCGCAGGGTTCCTGTCCGCACAGAAGTTCATCTGAACCGACCAGATAGACGTAGGAGAAACACACATGGCTGAAGTTCTCGTTCTGGTCGACCACATCGACGGTGCGGTCCGCAAGACCACCTCCGAGCTGTTGACGATCGCCCGCCGCCTTGGTGAGCCGTCCGCGGTCCTCATCGGCGCCGGGTTCGACGCCGCCAAACAGACCCTGGCGCAGTACGGCGCCGAGAAGATCTACCGGGTGGAGTCCGCCGATATCGCCGACTATCTCGTGGCGCCAACGGCCGAGGTGCTCGCCGCGCTGGTGGCCTCCGCGGTGCCCGCGGCGGTCCTGGTCAGCTCGTCTCCTGAGGGCAAGGAAATCGCGGCTCGTCTGGCGATCAAGACCGGGTCCGGTCTGATCACCGACGCTGTCGACGTGCAGGCAGGCGCGGGGGGCGCAGCGCGCACGACCCAGTCCGTATTCGCTGGCGGCTACACGGTGCAGGCGAGCGTCACCAAGGGCACGCCCATCATTACGGTCAAGCCGAACTCGGCCACGCCGGAAGCGGTGTCGGGAGCCGCCGTCGAGCAGGTCGTCGAGATCGTGATCTCCGAGAGCGCCAAGACGGCCCGGATCACCGACAGTGCGCCCAAGGCTGCCTCTGGCCGTCCCGAGCTGACCGAGGCCGCGATCGTGGTCTCCGGTGGTCGAGGCACGGGCGGTGACTTCTCCCCGGTGGAGGAGTTCGCCGACTCCCTCGGCGCCGCTGTCGGGGCTTCGCGGGCAGCCGTTGACGCAGGCTGGTACCCACACAGCAACCAGGTCGGCCAGACCGGCAAGGCGGTCTCCCCGCAGCTCTATGTCGCAGTGGGCATCTCGGGTGCGATTCAGCACCGAGCCGGCATGCAGACGTCCAAGACGATCATTGCGATCAACAAGGACGAAGAGGCTCCCATCTTCGAGCTGGCCGACTTCGGCATCGTCGGTGACCTGTTCACCGTCCTGCCGCAGGCCACCAAGGCGGTCAACGAAGCGAAGGGCTGAACACGCGGTCCAGGACCACTGGCACAGCATCCGCGAAGACCTGGCAGGCGCACGGGTGCTCGTCCCGTACGTCGGGGCATGCGCGTGTGTGCGCACGGACTGAGGAAGACTGCGCCCGGTTTCGCGTGTCGTTCACACAAGTGCGACCAGGACCGTGAACGGTGGACCGATGAAGTGCTTTGGAGTGCGTCTGTCCGGCTCCGCCCAGACGGCGCCGTAAACCCGGATGGTGGGCGCTGATCTCAATGAGCTGGATTGTCATTGGCAACCCGTTCCCACAGTCCGGTGCTCTGGTCTTGATCTGATCACTCCCAGTGCCATCGCGAGGTCGGCGATGAATGGGTCGTCTCTTGCCCGGGCGGTGAGAGACCGTCCGGGTGCACCCGTTGGCCCGAGTGGACTGATGCCCTGATTGAGTCGGACCCGAGCATCGGTCAAGCTGGCCCAGTCCCCGCCACAGACCCCTCGGCAACTGTTGGCAGGCATAAGCATGCATTGAACTGAGGCCCTGGCACACTTCCGGGTTGGCTGGGCGACAGTGCGCATCGGTGACCAGTGACGGAACCTTCGGCTCTCGCGCCGGTCATCACCGGCATGGGCGAGGCAAGACGTCCTTGCCGTCTGGACGGAGTCGATACCCAGCAAGTGAAGGTACTGTCACCTAATGCAATGCTGGTCTTGTCACACATCGAGGTTCCCGCCCGTGGTCCCATCTGCTCGTGGGCGCGGCGACGGGCGGGTGTGGTCAGCGACATCGAAGGCCGGCGTCGGCCGCGTTCGGGAAGGCGCCAGCACCCGGGACGGCGACCTGTGTTCGCCTCTTGACAGTGCTCGCGCGGTTGGCAGGCCCGATGCAGGCCGCACCTTGCCCACGGACCCAACTACCGACCGACGGAACCGGGGCGCGCGCCCCGCCCAGCCCAGATTCGAGCCAGCGGCAGGGCTGGCGCTGTCGAGCCTGACCCGCACCTTCGGTACCCGAACCGTCGTGAACGGGCTCACCTTGACTGCCGGCGCCGGGCAGGTCGTCGGGCTGCTCGGCCCGAACGGGTGCGGGAAGTCGACCACCATGAAGATGCTGGGCGGGGTCCTGTCGGCTACCTCGGGAACCTTCAGTCTTCATGGGGCCCCTGGTGGTGTCGGCGCTCTGGGTGTCAAGGCCCGCACGGGGTTCATCCCTGACGTTGGCGGCCTCTTCCCGCGGCTGAGCGCATGGGAGCACTTGGAGCTGTGCGCGCGCCTGTTCGCTGTGCCGAACTGGAGGGTTCGTGGCGCCGGGCTGCTGGCCGCCCTTGACCTGGACAATGCCATGCATGCGCGTGCCGGGGAGTTCTCGCACGGCATGAGCCGCAAGCTGTCAGCCGCGATCGCGCTCCTGCCCGCCCCGGGTTTGCTGCTGGCTGACGAACCGTTCGACGGCGTCGATGCCTCTGGCATTGACGCCTTGTGCGTCCTGTTTGCCGGCGCTGCCGCGCGCGGTGCCGTCGTCCTGGTCAGCACGCACCTTTTGGGGGTGGCCGAATCGTTGTGCGACCAGGTGCACCTGGTCAAGGCCGGCTCCGTGCTGGCCGCCGGGTCCCCTGCCGACCTGGCCGGCGCAGGGTCGCTGGCCGGCACGTACCAGCGGGTGCTGTCCTCCCGCCAGTACGCCGGTCGATGACCGGTCAGCAGGCGCTGCTGGACTCGCAGACCTTGGCCGCCAGGCGCGGGACGGCCGCTGGGCGGCTGCGCAGCGACGTCGCCGTCGTCATCTGGCTTAAGGGCAGGGACCTGGCTGCGATGACGGGGCGCCCTGCCCTGGCCCGGGCTGGCGTGGTCGGGTACGTCCTGGCCGTAGCCGCGTTGCTGGCCGGCGCGTCCCACCTGCACGGCGTCGCGCCGCTGGCCGTCTCGCCGTTGGGGAGCACCCTGGCGCCGTTGTGGCTGCTGTGGGGGCTGCTGCCGGCCATCGGCGGCGGCGGGGGTGTGGTGGGCAGCGCTGCCGCCCTTGCGCCCTACCCGGTCCGCCCGCGGGTCCACCTCCTGTCGTCGTGGCTGTCGGCGGCCCTGGACTTGCAGTACCTCGCGTTGGTGCCGGCGCTGGCCACGGCTCTGGTCGCCACGTACGGTCCGGTGGCGCTGGTCCCGGCGTTCGGGTTTGTCGTTGGCGCCTCCGCCATCGGTCAACTGCTCGCGTGGGCGCTGGGCGGAGGCCTGCGTCCGGCCCGCGGAGTGGGGTTGTCCGGTACGGCCCTTGTGGTTGTCGTTGTGGCCGGCCTGTTCCTGGTTCGCGGCCGGGGCGCCCTGTCCGGGCTGGGGGTATGGCCCACCGGGTGGCTGCTGGCCGGCTGTCGCGCTGGTGCGGCGGGCTCGTGGGGGCCTTGGCTGGGCTGGGCGCTGGTATGCGGGGGCCCGGCGCTGGTACTGCTCGGTCTGGGGACGCCGTTGGTCGGCCGTGCGCTGCTGGCGCAGGCGGCCGGCGCCGCGTCTGGGGCTGGTCGTGGGCGGGCGCCGGGCCGGGGACTGCCGCGGTGGCCCGGTGCTGCGCTGGTGGTCGCCGCTATCCGGGGTGTGCTGCGTTCGGTGGCGTTCCGGGTGGCAGCGTTGATGGCGCTGGCGATCCCGTTCGTGGCTACCGCCGTCTTTTCGCGGGTGAGCGCCACGGCGCTGGTTTCCGTGGCGTTGATCTCGGGTGGGTCGTCGGTGGCGGCCAATGCATGGGCGTTTGACGAAGGTGGGGTGGTGGTGTGGTTGAGCGCCCCCGTGTCTGTGGTGCGCCTGGTCCTGCTCAGGGCGGCGGTGGTCCTGGCGTGTCTTGGTGTCCTCCTGGGTGTGGTTACGGCCGGCGCGCTTGCGGCCCGGTTGCCGCTGGCCGGTTGGGGCACCGCAGGCTTCGCCGTGCTGCTTCTGCTGGTTGTCACAGCCGTCGGCCTTCGCACTGCGACGAAGTACCCTGCAGCGGCCGACCTGGACTCTCTGCGCGGCCAGCCGACGTCGCCGTGGGCCGTGCTGACATACACGGTCCGGGCGGGTGCGGGGGCCGCGCTCCTGGCCGGCGCGTGGACGGTGCCCGCCGTGGGCCCGGTGCTTGCCAGCGCCGGCGTGGCGCTGTACTGCCTGTGGGCCCTGCGGGCGGTTGTTCGGTCTTTGCGTAACCCCGTACCGATGCTGGCTGCGTTCGCCGGCATCCGCTAAGTGCCGGGGTCCTGCGGGGTCGTGCAGGAAAGGGGCGAGTTCAATGTCCCCATCCGATGACCCGCGAACAGTCATGGGTCACGGCCCCCGTGGCCCAGCGCGGAGCGTCGACGAGCACGGCCCACGTCATGAGACCCCTGATACACGTCCTCATCTGACCGCGATCCGCTCGTAGCCGATGGTGGCATGCCTCATCGGCCACCCGGGGTCGCTTCATGAGGAACGCGGGGAATTCACTGCGTGCCAGTCATTTCGTGGGCTGCCGTAGGTTTGGTGGCGTGCAAGACATTTCGATGGGTGCCGAGCGCATCAGCAGTTTCACGCGGGACCGGCTCGTTTTCGACGTGCGTGATGGGGGGCCGGTCGACGGGACGCCGGTGTTTCTCCTGCATGGTTTCCCGCAGGACTCGCGCTCTTGGGACGCGGTTTCCGCGCTCCTGCACGCGCGTGGCTACCGCACCATCGCACCCGACCAGCGTGGCTACTCTCCGGGGGCTCGACCCCGACCCCGTCGCGCGTATCGCCCCTCGGAACTTACTCAGGACGTTGTTGAGCTCATCGAGCAAGCTGGTCTCGGGCCGGTGCATCTCGTGGGGCACGATTGGGGAGCCGCCGTGGCGTGGCAGGTCGCGGCCCAACGACCGGACCTGCTCAGGTCGCTGACGGCCCTTTCCGTTCCGCATCCGGCGGCGTTCGTTCGGGCGATGCTCACCAGCAGTCAAGGGCGGAAGTCCAGGTACATGCTCTTCTTCCAGCTGCCCTGGTTGCCCGAGCGGCAACTTACCTCGGGGAAGCCCTGGGAACGCTCGTTGCGCTCGACCGGGATGTCACCGGAGACGGCCGCGCGCGACTGCGAGCGGATGCGCGACCGCGGCGCCGCCCGCGGCGCCCTCAACTGGTATCGGGCGATGATGTTCGCGAGTCCGCGCGCTTTGCGCGCAAAGATCACCGTTCCCGCCCTGTACGTGTGGAGCGACGGCGACAGGGCGATCGGACCGCAAGGGGCTGCGCTCACCCCGCGCTTCGTCGCGGGCCCATACACCTACGAGGTGCTCGAGGGTGTCAGCCACTGGATACCCGACGAGGCGCCGGAACGACTCGATGCCCTGTTGGCCAGGCATTTCGACGCGGCCTCGGCAACCGGGAATTGAGAGGACTGCTGACGATCACCGTCGGTGCGCCACTTCCGCATCTGCCCCGGACGGGTAGTCGCCGGCCGTTTCGTCACGCGGGCGCGTCGCAGATCAGGCGGCGTGGACCTGTCGTGACACACCGCGTGCAGTCGGACAGGTCCCGGTCCACCTGACGGTGGCAGAAGGGCAGTCCGCGTCGAAGGACTTGGCTAGTGCCCATCGGGCTGGTCTGGTGCGAATGGCCATTCCTCGAACGAGGAGCACCGACCGTCCTCGGCAAGCCGGAGCACCCATAGATCACGCCAGGGCCTGTTCCCGAGAGCGCCGTACTTGACCAAAACGCGGACGACCGCGGTTCTCCCGTCCACTGTCAGGACGTCGCTCGACATCGTGAACTCCTCGTCAGAACCGTCACGCTCGGCCTCCCAGAACCGTGCGATCGCGTCCAGGCCCTGGATGGATGGCGCCCAGGGTGAGGGGAGGTAGGAAGCGTCTGCCGCGAAGAGCTCAGCAGGTAGTTCGGTCCCAGGCGTGCGCCACAGCCGCTCGTAGTCTGCGACCCACTTCTGCACAGCGGCGCGGTTCATGGCTCTATTGTGCTCCGGGCTGCCCCGCGACCCCGCGACGATTGGCGACCGATTGGGCATTCTCAA
>Ga0208079_1001698_pt1 | contig 11298 bp, 11 predicted proteins | sample NGESurdeep092012_5_FD_184474 | JGI IMG/M metagenome (GOLD analysis project Ga0208079, IMG submission 184474) | Arctic peat soil microbial communities from Barrow, Alaska - NGEE Surface sample 210-2 deep-092012 (SPAdes) | ecosystem: Environmental > Terrestrial > Soil > Wetlands > Peat ... | reverse complement strand
GGCACGGGATACCCGAGCGCGCGGAAGAGGAGGATGTGCTTCGGCGTGTTCGAGAGGTGGTCCTCCCCGCGGATCACGTGGGTGATGCCCATCGCCGCATCGTCAACGACGACCCCGAAGTGGTAGAGCGGCGTCCCGTCGGCCCGGACGATCACGAGGTCGCCGCCCAGCGCCGCGGCGTCGATCTCCACCCGCCCACGGACCAGGTCGTCGAAGACCACGATCCCGGGCTCGATTCGGAATCGGATGGCCGGCCGGCGACCCTGGGCCTCGAAGCGCGCCCGTTCCGCCGGCGTGAGGGTCGCACAGCGGCCGCTGTAGCGCTGCGGCAGCCTGGCCGCCTCCAGCCGATGCCGCTCCGCGTCCAGCTCGTCCGGCGTGCAATAGCACGGGTACGCCCGGTCCTCCGCGAGCAGGCGCTCGGCCGCCGCGCGGTACAGCTCGCGGCGCGCCATCTGGCGGTAGGGACCGAAGGCGCCGCGCTCGGGGAGCCCGCCGGCGGCCGGCCCCTCGTCCCACTCCAGCCCCAGCCAGTGGAGATGCTCGAGGATGTCCTCCTCGAACTCCGCCGACGAGCGGACCACGTCCGTGTCCTCCAGGCGGAGGATGAACGTCCCGCCGACGTGCCGAGCGTAGAGGTAGTTGAAGAGCGCGGTCCGGGCGGTGCCGATGTGGAGCGGCCCGGTGGGGCTGGGGGCGATGCGAACGCGGGCGGTGGTCATGTCCGCGATTGTACGGGTGCCGCGCCCGGCGACAGGTCGCGGGCCGTTTCGTCAGCCGGTGCGCAGCCGACCCGGGACCCGGTGGAAGAGGGATGGGTCAGCCTCGCCCCGAAGCACGTGGACGAGCGACGCCGGGCGCAGACCAAGCGTGGCCCGCCCGATCGGCCCCTCGAGCGTCACCGCGTCCAGCGACGCGGAGCGGGCAAGGATCTCGATGCGCGCCCCCGGTGTCAGCGCTCGCGCCTCGAGGTAGGAAAGGAGCGCCGGGTCCTCCTCCGCGGTCTCGGTGATTCGGTAGACCGTGGCGACGTCCCCGGCCTCCAGGCTCGCGAGCGACACGCCGGCTGGCCGCCGGGCGGCGATCGCGACGTCGATCGGGTTGCCATGCGGGCACGTCTCGGGGTGGCCCAGCAGCTCATCCAGGCGGGCCTCCACGCGCGGCGAGATGGCGCCCTGGAGGCGCGCTGCCTCCTCGTCGGACTCCGCCCAGCCGAGCCCCACGACACTGGTCAGCAGCCACTCGAGGAGCGCGTGACGGCGGAAGATCCCGTCGGCCGCCGCGCGCCCGGGCTGGGTCAGCGTCAGCTCGCGTCCCTCCGCCTGGCAGACCAGACCCTCCGCCGCGAGACGCCGGTACATCTCGCTCGCAGCCTGCGTGGAGACGCCCATGTGACGGGCGACCGTCGCCGCGGTCACTCGCGTCTCCTCGACGGCCGCCGACCGCAGCGCCAGCAGGTATTCCTGGGTGGCGCCCGACAGGTCGGACGAAGCGCGACGATTCACCGGCCCATCGTAGCGCCGGCGCTCATGAGCCGGCCCGCCACGGGCGCGCGATCAACCGGCCGCTGGAAGCGACCGCGGCGCCGCCGCACCACGCGAGGGCAGCGAGCACGATCAGGCCGACTGGCGCAGGACCGCCCGGCCGGACCGCAATGCCGAGGGCGGCCAGGGCCGCGACGCCGGGAATCGCGAACGCGGTCACGGCTGCCAGTCCCCCGGCCGAGGCCCAGGCGAGCCGCGGCGCCCACAGCATGCCGATGAGCCCGACGGCCTGGAGCGGCAGCGTCGCGATGAGCCCGCCGGGGAGTCCGGCCGCCGCCGCGAGCAGCATCCCGAAGGGAAGCCAGCCGAGCACACCGACGACGAGTCGCTCCATGGGTCGAGGCCAGGCCGTGTGCCCGCTGCTCGTGCTCGCCCTCGGCGGGGACGCGGGCGACGGGGTCGAGGGCGCTGCGGTGCCGGGTGGGGCTGTCCGGGCGCCCTCCCGCGGTGGAGGCGCCGGCTCATGGTCGAAGGGCAGCCGGCCCCGCGCGTCCGGGAATCGCGCCGCGGACCACCGGGCCAGGTATTCCGGGCCGTGCTTGCGGGGATCCGCGTACTCCTTCGGGTTGACCGTCCAGTACGTGCCGGAGGCCGGGCCGTACCAGTCGGCGCCGTCCCAGGTGGGCTCCGCGGCCTCGCCCGCCGCGTCGTATGTGCCCGCCTCGTCGTACGTCGTGGATCCAAGCCTTGCCTTGCGGGGATTGCGGCCACGCCGGCTGCGCTCGCTGGCCTGGCCGGTGCCCGGGTGCCGAGCCGCATGACCCGCGTCGGCGGTTGAACCGGCCGGGCCGGCACCCGTGGCCGGGCGTCCGCTGGCCTCGCGTGGCCGGCGTGCCCATTCCGTCCCGGCCGGTGGGGGCGCCCCCGGGTCACCGGGGCTCTCCCCGCTCGCCCGGCGCGAACCCGAGCTGCGCGGACCCTGTTGGGCCGGCCGCCGGCCGGACGTCCGGGCCGCGCCGATATGGGTGCCGCCTGCAGCGCCGCTCCGTACCAGCACCTCGTAGGCGGCCTGGATCTCCAGGAACCTCGCCAGGGATCCCTCGCCGGCGTCGGGGTGGTTCCGCTTCGCCAGCAGCCGGTACGCGCGCTTGACCTCCGCCGTCGACGCGTCGGGCGGCACACCCAGCACGCGGTACGGGTCCCCCATGAACGTCACGCCGTGCGTCCCGCCTCGCCCGCCGACGTCAGCCGACGAGCTCGCCGACCGGAACGAGGTCGAACTCGGGGATCGTCTCGGCGGCGATCTTCCCGTGCGAGTCGAGCTGGACGGGCCGGTGGTACCGTCCCAGCGCCCGCAGCGACTGGCCTCCAAGAATCCCAGCCAGGCGAAGCGCCTCGATGGCGATCGACCACGCTGCCCGTTCGAAGCCGCCGCCGTCCTCCACCTTGATCGCGAACGCGGAGGCCGGCGTGCCGGCAGCCCGGTCCGAGAGGATGGCGATACCGCGGAGCGCCTCCGCTCCACCCTTCGCCACCAGCCGACCGGGGAGCGCCTTCATGAGCGACGTGTCGAGGCGGTCCCGCGTCCCGCCGACCTGCTCCGGGTTCGCCAGCATGGCGTCGCGGATGACGCGAAGCGGTGCGGAAAGCGACCGGCGAGCATCGGCCGCCGGGAGCCCATCGGGGTCGGCAAGGAGCGCGAACGCCGCGGCGACGGCACGGAGCGGGAACCCGTACGTGTCCACGCCGCACTGGTCGGTCGCCGTGACCAGGCGCTCCGGCGTCGTCGCGAAGACGCGGGCGACGACGGCCCGTGTCGCAACCTGGACCGGGTGGTCCGGCTGCCAATAGTCGTCGAGCGTCCAGTCCGCGATCCGGGCGAGCAGGAGCTGCGCAGCGTGCATCCCGGAGCAATTGTGGCGAAGCGGCCCGGGCCTTTCGCCGTCGCGTGCCAGGCGAATCGACGTCAACGCGTCCAGCGGCGCGCCTTCCGTTCCACAGGCGAGCAGCGTCTGGCTGACGCCGGCCCGGCGGAAGACCCCCTGAAGCGTCCGGACATGCAGGTCCTCGCCGGAGTGCGAGCTTGCCATGACCGCGAGCTCCGCCGGCGAGAGGTCGAACTCGCGGACGCCGCCTGCCTCCAGGAGCGTCACGAGCGTAAACGGCTTGACACAGGACCGAAGCGCCACCACCGCCTCGGGGTCGCCGGCCACCCGGATGACCGAGCCCGTCGCGTCGACCTGGACGACGTGCCCGCGATGGACGCTCTCCACGATCTCGCCGCGGACGTGGCGGGCCAGGATCGGCGCGGCCCTGCGCGACCCCGCAGCAGGACCGGAGCGCACGGGGCGCGGCGTTCGGGTGGGCGGCATCGGCCGAGCATACCGCGCGCCCCGGGCCGACGCGACATCGTCGCCCCACCGAAGCCGCCCGGTTCCGTGGTCGCGCCGGTGCTAGGATCGTGCGGGTCGGGATCCCGTCGCGCCAGCCGCGACCCCGGCCGGTCGTCCGCCCGCTCCATGCTCGAGGTGCGCGCCCGTGTCCGACACCACCACCCCACCCCGCGCCCCGTCCCTCACCGTCTCGCGTCATCCCGCGGTCCTCCACAAGCTCGCGATCCTCCGCGACGAGAGAACCGAGCCGAAGAAGTTCCGCGAAGTCGTCCGCGAGCTCTCGTGGCTCCTGGGTTACGAGGCGCTCGCCGATGCGCGACTCCGGCCGCGGCGCGTCCGCACCCCGCTCGAGGAGATCGACGCGCACGAGCTGGGCGACCGAATCGGTCTCGTGCCGATCCTGCGCGCGGGCCTCGGGATGGTCGACGCCATGCTCGAGCTGATGCCGACCGCCGAGGTCTGGCACCTCGGCCTCTTCCGCGATGAGCGCACGCTCCGGCCGGTCGAGTACTACAACAAGCTGCCCGACTCCGCGACCGTCGACCTCTGCCTGATCCTCGACCCGATGCTCGCCACGGGCGGTTCCGCGACGGCCGCCATCGAGGTCCTCAAGCGCTGGGGCGCGAACCGGATCAAGCTGATCAACCTGATCGCCGCGCCGGAGGGCGTCGCGGCCGTCAGCGCGGCCCATCCGGACGTGACGATCCATTGCGCGGCGCTCGACCGCGGCCTGAACGAGAAGGGCTACATCCTGCCCGGGCTCGGCGACGCTGGCGACCGCCAGTTCGGGACCGGCCGCCGGGACTGAGACCACTTGGCGGAAGTATCCGACTCGGACTCGATCAATTGACGCCTTGGCGCACCGTACGGCGGATGACGGATCCGACCCTGCGCGGCGAACCTCGCGGTCAGCAACCGCCGGGTGCTCGGCACGCTCGGCCGCTGGAACCGGACAAACTCGCCCTGGATCAAGGCTGGGCTGGCGCCCGCGGTGATCGCGATGAGCTTCGGCCTCATGGTGTCAATGTGAGCGAGACCGAGGGTGTCCGATTCGCGGTCGGCGACCGGGATCTCTTGATCGAATCTTGATCCGCACCAGCATCCGACCAGAGACGCCCCGGCGATGATTGGGACAGGTCCCCGGAGGTTCCGGGGCGCACGAGCGGTGAAACTCAGATGATGGGATACGGGACGGGGCTCGGCGGCGGGCTCGGTGGAATGCTCTGGGTGCTCGGGTGCATCGTCCTGATCGTGGGCCTGGTGGTCCTTGTGGCCTGGGCGGTGTCGCGCGCAGCGGCTCATGACCATGGGGCCAGGGGGCCGGCCGAGCGCACGGAGGCGCTCGACATCCTCCGCGCGCGCTTTGCCCGCGGTGAGATCAGCGAGGCCGAGTACACGCAGGCAGCAACCGTGCTCAGGTCCGGGCGATGAACAGCCGACATTTCGCGTGGCTCGGCGCAGCCCTCGTCGTGGCGGGGATCGCCCTGCTCGGGATCGGCTCGCTCACCTCGCTCGCGACCGGGGGCTCGACCCCACGCGGCTGGGCCGGAACCGGAATCGTGGGCGGCTCCGGCATGATGGGCGGAGGTTGGGCCGGCGCCGGCATGATGGGCGGCAGCTGGAGCGGCGCCGCTTCAACGCCCAGTCCGGGCGAGGCCGGGTTCGTGGCGGGAACGCAAGCGAACCCGCGAATCGTGCAGATCGTCGCCACCCCGCAGCTCCGCTTCCTGCCAGCCGTGGTGACGATCCAGGCCGGCGAGACGATCACCTTGGAGGTCACGACCATGGGCCCCGTGGTCCACGAGTTCATGGTCGGGCCCGCGACGGACGTGGCCGCGGACAAGGCGGGAACGCCGGAGATCACAGAGCTCAGCATGATGCAGACCAGGTCCCTGACGTACACGTTCACGGGCCCGGGTCCATTCTCGTTCGCCTGCCACGCTCCCGGACACTTCGAGGCGGGCATGAGCGGGACGATCGTGGTCCAGTAGAGCACGCGCGGCTAGGATGCCCAGGGGAAGGCTCGACGGCCCCGGGATCGGCATCGCCCGGGCAGGATCCGAGGTTGGCATGGCGGACGCTGGGACCCGGACGCGCGTGCTCGTCGTCGATGACGAGCAGTCGATCCGCGAGATCGTCCGCGGCTTCCTCGAGAGGGACGGCATGACGGTCGTCGAGGCCGCCGATGGCCCGTCTGCCGTCGAGATCGCGCGAGAGGCGGTCCCCGACGTCGTGGTGCTCGACGTGATGCTGCCCGGCTTCGACGGACTCGAAGTCCTCCGCCGCATCAGGACCTTCGCGGATCCGTACGTCCTCCTCCTCACGGCGCGCAGCGAGGAGGTCGACCGGATCGTGGGCCTGACCGTCGGCGCGGACGACTACCTGACCAAGCCATTCTCGCCGCGCGAGCTTGTCGCGCGGGTCCATGCCCTCCTGCGCCGCCGGCGACCAGGACCGGTCGATGCCGGGGATGTCCGGCGGGCTGGCGACCTCGTCGTCGACCCGCGGCGCCGCACGGTCAGCCGGGCGGGCGAGCCCGTCGACTTAACCGTCCTCGAGTTCGACCTCCTGGCCGCCATCGTTCGTGATCCGGGCATGATCTTCACCCGTCAGCAGCTGCTCGACGCGGTCTGGGGGGTGGACTTCTTCGGCGATGACCACGTTCTCGACGTCCACGTGGCCAACCTTCGACGCAAGCTCGGCGACGACCCGTCGAGCGCCCGGTACATCGAGACCGTGCGAGGCGTGGGCTTTCGATTCCCGGAGGACCGCCGATGAAGTGGATCGACCCTGGCCGGCTCCGCTGGCGGCTGCTGGCCGGCAACCTTCTCGTGACTGCCGCAGGCGCGATCACGGTCGCGGTCGGGGTGAGCCTGGCCGCACCGCTGGCATTCGAGCACGCGATGGACAGCCAGGGCGCCATGGCGGGAATGGGCACGATGATGAGCTCCTCGGTCAGGGCCGCGTTCGGGGATGCCGTCGGCTCGGCGCTCGTACTCGGCGTCGGGGCCGCCACGCTCGTCGCCATCGCCGTCGCAGCAATCATCTCGACCCGGCTCGCTCGGCCGATCACTGACCTCACGGCAGCGAGCCGACAGGTTGCCGGGGGTGAGTACGCCCTACGCGTACCCGCCGGCAGCGGGGAGCTGGGTGACCTGGCCGCCTCGTTCAATGACATGGCGTCGTCGCTCGGGGCCACGGAACGGCGGCGCCACGAGCTGATCGGCGACGTGGCGCACGAGCTGCGGACGCCGATCGCATCGCTGCGCGGGTACATCGAGGGGCTCGACGAGGGCATCTTCACGCCCGGGCCGGATGCGTGGCGAGTGCTCGGGGACCAGGCGAGCCGCCTCGCCCGCCTGGTCGATGACCTCTCCGATCTCTGGCGCGCCGAGGCGCGCGACATGGTCCTCGTTCCTGAGGACCTCGATGGACCCACCCTCGTCGTGGATGCGATCCAGCGCCATCGCGCGGCGGCCGCCGCTCGATCGATCGAGCTGGTCGCCGAGGCAGACGAGCCGGTGCGCCTGCGGGCAGATCGGGCTCGCGTCGCCCAGGTCATCGACAACCTCGTGGGGAACGCCATCCGGTATACGCCGGAACGAGGGCGTATCGGCGTCCGCCTCGAGCAGCGCGGCAACGTCGCCCAGGTTGCGGTCAGCGACACGGGGCCCGGGCTCACGCCGGCGCAACGCACCCAGGTCTTCGAACGCTTCTACCGGGTTGACGCGTCGAGGTCTCGAGACGTCGGTGGCAGCGGGCTCGGCCTCGCGATCGCGAAGGCGCTCACCGAGGCCATGGGCGGACGGATCTGGGCGACCAGCCCCGGAACAGGGCAGGGGGCGACGTTCTGGGTTGAGCTGCCCATCTCCACCGGCCGACCGGCCAAGGGAGACCTGCGCGATGGACACTGACCACGAAACGCCCCGCGATCACGAGCTGCCCGCAGGCACGGCCCACGCCGAGAACGACGAGCACGCGGGGATGGCCGCGATGCCGATCGCGGCCCACGACAAGCACGCCGGTCACTCCGTCGCGATTCTTCCGGACGAGCCGGCCACCCGGATTCTGGGCGACCGGGGCGAGCAGCCCGGGCGGGAGGACGGGAGCAGAGGCGGAGGTGGTTACGTCGTGACGGCCTCGTCGGAGATCTCGAGCGCCCGGTCGATCACGGCGAAGCCCTCGGCCAGCTGCTCTTCCGTGATGCAGAGCGGCGGGTTCGTGTGGATCGAGTTGTTGGGCGTCATCGTGTAGAGGCCGTTCTGGCGCAGGAACTTCGCGATGGCCTTCATCTCGTCCGAGGTGCCGTTGAAGCCTGTCAGCGGGACCCACGGATCGCGGCTTCGGACCAGGTCAAGGATCCCGAAGAGACCCAGGCTGCGGTGCGCGCCCACGCTCGGATGCTTTGCGGCGAGCGCCTCGTGGTGGCCCCGCATCACCTCGCCCAGCCGGGCGGAGCGCTCGATGAGCCCGTCCTCCTCGTAGACGCCGATCGTGGCGAGCGCTGCGGCGAGGCTGACCGGGTGGCTACTGTAGGTCAGGCCACCATGGAACATCTTCGACTCGAACGCCTCGGCGACGTGATGGCGCATCGCCACCGCGCCCAGCGGCAGGTAGCTGGAGGTGAGGCCCTTGGCCATGGTCATCAGGTCCGGGACCACGTCCCAGTGATCCACCGCGAACCAGCGGCCGGTGCGGCCGAAGCCCGCCATCACCTCGTCGGCGACCATCAGGATCCCGTACCGGTCGCACAGCTCGCGCACGCCCTGAAGGTAGCCGTCGGGCGGGATGAGGATCCCGTTCGTGCCCACGATCGTCTCGAGGAAGACCGCCGCGATGGTGTGCGCGCCTTCGTACTGGATCACGTCCTCCAGTCCCTGGAGGCTCTCGGCGACCGGCCGCGGCTCCTTCTCGCCCCAGCGGTGCGTGTCCGGGTAGCGCACGACCCCCACGATTCCGGGCTCGTTCGCCCACCGCCGCGGATCGCCCGTCAGCGTCATGGACCCGAGCGTGGCGCCGTGGTAGCTGCGGTAGCGGGCCAGGATCTTGTGGCGGCCCGAGTAGTGGCGGGAAAGCCGGATCGCGTTCTCCACGGCCTCCGAGCCGCCGAGCGTGAAGAAGACCTTGTCCATGTCGCCCGGCAGGATCTCGGCGAGCTTCGCGCCCAGGCGCGCCCGGACCTCCGTCACGAACGCCGGCTGGACGAACTGCAGCCGGGTCGCCTGGGCCGTGATCGCATCGATCACGCGCCGGTCGCCGTGGCCGATGTTCACGGACATCAGCTGGCTGTTGAAGTCGAGAATCCGCTGGCCCTCGGGCGTGTACAGGTAGACGCCCTCCGCGCGGTCGATCGCGATGGGATCCAGGGCTCCCTGGACCGACCACGAGAAGAACGTGTGGGCGCGCGAGAGCCGGACGATCTCCTGGCTCGACATCGGATCGGCTGCGGTTCGGACGGTCATCGGTCACCTCGAGGCGGGGCCCGTGTCATCCGGGGGAACTCCGCGCGCCATTACACCACGCCGGCCCGTTGATGTGTCCGCACGTGCGAGCGTCGCAACGGCAGCGCTCCGCTCCCTCGTGGGCGGTGTAGCATTCCGCGTCATCCCGGCCCTCCGCGACGTGCAGGCCGCGAATGCCTGAGGAGGGTTCGATGCGCACGTTGATCACGAACGGCCTCGTCGTCACGGCCGACGGCTCGTACCCGGCCGACGTGCTCGTCGACGGCGAGACGATCGCGCTCGTGGGGGCCGACCTGGCCGCGGCGGGCGTGACCGCCGACGCGACGCTCGACGCGACCGGGAAGTACGTCGTCCCAGGCGGCATCGACGTCCACACCCACATGGAGCTCCCCGTCGGCGGCACGTTCGCCAAGGACACCTTCGAGAGTGGCTCGAAGGCGGCGGCCCACGGCGGCACGACGACGATCATCGACTTCGCGGCCCAGACGAAGGGGCGGCCACTCCGCGAGGGCCTCGAGACGTGGCATGCGAAGGCCGCCGGGAATGCGGTCCTCGACTACGGCTTCCACATGATGATCGCGGACGTGAACGACGCGACGCTGGCCGAGATGGACCAGCTCATCGCCGAGGGCGTCCCCGACTTCAAGCTCTTCACGGCCTACCCGGGCGTCCAATACAGCCCGGACGACCACATCTTCCGGGCGATGCAGCGTACCCGGAAGAACGGCGGGCTGATCATGATGCACGCCGAGAACGGCCCGGTGATCGATGTCATCGCGGCGGACCTGGTCGCCGCCGGCATGACCGACCCGATCGGCCACGCCCTGGCTCGCTACTCGATCCTCGAGGGCGAGGCGACGAACCGCGTGATCCGCCTCGCGGAGGCAGCCGGCGTCCCCGTCTACATCGTCCACCTCTCATCCCGCGACGCGCTGGAGGCGGTGACGGCTGCCCGCGACCGCGGCGCGATGGCCTTCGCCGAGACCTGCCCGCAGTATCTCTTCCTGTCGCTCGACGACATGGGGAACGGGTTCGAGGGCGCCAAGTACGTCTGCAGCCCGCCGCTGCGCCCGAAGGACCACCAGGCGGACCTCTGGCGCGGGCTCCGCACGGACGACCTGCAGCTCGTCGCCACCGACCACTGCCCGTTCGACTTCCACGGCCAGAAGGAGCTGGGGCGGGGCGACTTCCGCAAGATCCCGAACGGCCTGCCGGCCGTGGAGGACCGCGTGGACCTCCTCCACGACGGCGGCGTCGTCGGCGGGCGGATCTCGCGCGAACGCTGGGTGGAGATCATGGCCACGGCCCCCGCGAAGATGTTCGGGATGTACCCGAAGAAGGGCACGATCGCCGTTGGCTCGGACGCCGACATCCTGGTCTACGATCCGAACCGGCGCCGAACGATCAGCGCCGCGACCCACCACATGAACGTCGACTACTCGATCTTCGAGGGGTTCAAGATCCAGGGTGGGTCCGACGTGGTCATGAGCCGGGGCACGATCCTGGTCCGCGACGGCGCATGGGTCGGGCCGGCCGGCCACGGGCGGTTCCTGCGCCGCGACGTCGCGGACCACGCCCGGATCAGCTGAGCCGGACGAACCCCGTGGACGGGGCCGGCCGACGGGGCGGGCCGACGGGCCACGCGACCGTCCTTATCCGACGGTCGCGGGCGCGGTGGCCGACTCGACCGATCCTGCCGGCCAGACCAGGAGTGCCACGCCCGCGAGCGTGAGCGCGAAGCCCGCGAGATCCAGCGCGTTCACGGGCTCGCCAAGCAGGAGCGCGCCCGATGCGAGGCCGACGACCGGCACGGCGAGGAGCGCAGTGCTGGCGACGAGCGGCCCCAGGGCCAGCGTGAGGACCTGGTTGGCCCAGACGGCGAAGCCGGTCGCCAGCGGCCCGCTGAACAGGAGCACGGCGACCGTCATCGGTTCCCAGGTGATCGACCGTCCGCTCTCG
>Ga0208079_1001696_pt1 | contig 11311 bp, 10 predicted proteins | sample NGESurdeep092012_5_FD_184474 | JGI IMG/M metagenome (GOLD analysis project Ga0208079, IMG submission 184474) | Arctic peat soil microbial communities from Barrow, Alaska - NGEE Surface sample 210-2 deep-092012 (SPAdes) | ecosystem: Environmental > Terrestrial > Soil > Wetlands > Peat ... | reverse complement strand
GACAGTCGGGGCACGTGGCCGAGACCATGTCGAGGTCGAGTGAGATCTCTTGTGCCCAGCCTGAGTTCGTGCGCGGGTACTTCGTGCCACCCGTCTGGTCCGCCTTGCGGAAGCAGCCGTTGGCGGTCGTGCACGCAGGCAACCCGAACTGAGTGCGGTAGGTCGCCAGGTCGGCCTCAGCGGTCGGGTCGTTGTAGGCATCGACGATGGCGACGGTGCGACCGGCGGACTTCAGACCGGCAAGCTTGTAGGCGGACTGGATGTCGACCGGCCCCAAGCCGCTGGGGGTGATGGTCGCAACGGGCTTTCCCTTTGTGTCGGTGCGGACGAGCGACATGCAGACGGCGTAGCCCGCAGAGGGTGTGGCGCAGACTTTGGCTGAGTGCAACTGCCCGGTCTGGGAGGGGGCTGCGTTGGCAGTGGTGCTGCCGACCATGGTGGTGAGGCCTGTCAGGGTTGCGGCAAAGACCGCGAGGAGTACGCGAACACGCATGCTGGACCTGTCTTCCTTGTGGATCAACGGTTTCCCGACCGGGATCTCGTTTGTCCAGACGGTATCGGCGTCACCCCGACATGAGTTCCGGCTGCGGATAAAGAAACACGTCAAGTTTTGCCGGGATGCCCACCATGTGTCAAGGGCGGTAAGCGTGATGGCGACCCGGTCCGAAACCTTCGGATGTGGGCACAGCAGACTTTCGGCATACCGACTCAGGTCACTTCGCTCGTCACCGAGGACGGGAGCCACGCTTACAGTGCTTCTTTGGTCTTGTTGGTTGGCTACGCGGCGGTGGCGACCGGAAGGACCTGCCTTGGAGATCACGGTCCCCAGCCGACTAACGTTGCCGGGCAGTGAGTGCCGCGCGGCACCTGACGAAGGAGACAAAGGTGGGCGTTCCGGCTCGGGCCTTAGGTCTCGTCTTCGGGTATGCCGCTGACCTCGCCTTCGCTGACCCGCGTCGCGGTCATCCTGTAGCCGGGTTCGGGAAGCTCGCGTCGGCAATGGAAAGGACATGCTGGGCCGATGACCGCACCCGCGGCGCGGCCTATACAGGGGTGCTGGTCGGCAGTATCACGAGTGCTGGCTGGGTGGCTCAGCGCGCCACTCGGGGGCGGCCGGTGGCGGAGGCCGCGATCGTCGCAGTTGCGACGTGGGCCGTCCTGGGTGGCACGAGCCTGGTCGGCGAAGGGTTGGTGATGCAGCGATTGCTTGAGGACGGCGATCTCCCGGGCGCGCGGGACCGGCTCAGTCATCTGTGCGCAAGGGATGCCACCGGGTTGCCAGCCGACGAGCTGGCCCGCGCGAGCGTCGAGTCGTTGGCCGAGAACACCTCGGATGCCGTCGTGGCGCCGCTGCTGTGGGGAGCGGTCGCCGGCGTCCCGGGGTTGCTCGGCTACCGGGCTGTCAACACGCTCGATGCGATGGTGGGATACCGCTCCGAACGCTATCTGCGGTTCGGGTGGGCCTCGGCGCGTCTGGACGACCTGCTCAATCTCGTCCCAGCCAGGGTCGCGGCGGCCCTGACAGTGGCCGTGGCGCCAGTGGTCGGTGGGAGCTGCGTTGATGCGTGGAGGATCTGGCGCAGGGACGGGTCCCGACACCCGAGTCCCAACGCGGGACCGGTGGAGGCAGCAAGTGCCGGCGCCCTGGGCGTGACTATCGGTGGCTCCAACATCTACGACGGGTCGCCTGAGGACCGCGGGACCCTGGGCGACGGGCCGGCGGTTGTCGTGGCGGATCTGGGACGCGCGGTGCGGCTGTCCCAGGCCGTGGGCTTCGCAGGCATCGTGCTGGCGGCCGGTGTGGCAGTGCTGAGGCGAGGTCGTGGGAAGCCTTGAAAAGCGCTTCTCGGCTTTGAGCTCTGAGGGCTTCGGCCCACCGCCTACGATCTTCGGGTGACTGCCCCCGAGACAACGCCGATCTTCCCCGAGACCACGCTTGCCGGGGAAGATCTGATCCTGCGTCCTTTCACGCCGGCCGATGCCGATGACGTCACCCAAGCGTGTCAGGACATTGAGACACTGCGCTGGCTGCCGCTGCCACGGCCGTATACCCGGGCCAACGCCGAATGGTTCATCGGCACCTTCGGTCCCAGTCAACGCGAGTCCGGAGCCGGCATTGTGTTCGCCATCGAGTCCGCCGGGCGGCTCGCTGGTGCGATCGATCTCAAGCAGGTCAACTGGGCTGCCAGGGTTGCCGAGGTGGGCTACTGGGTGGCGCCGTGGGCTCGTGGCCGGGGAATTGCCCCTCAGGCCACCCGCGCGCTCTCCGAATGGGCAATCCGTGACCACGGCTTCGAGCGGGTCCAACTGTTCGCTGCTGTTGGGAACGCGGCGTCCCAGCGAGTCGCGAAGAAGGCAGGATTCGTGCGCGAGGGCGTGGCGCGCAACGCGTGCTGCGTGCCTGAGGGCCGGGCGGACATGGTCCTCTTCTCGCTGATCCCGGACGACCTGAAGACTGCTGGTGCAGGGATCATCGCGCAGGCTGCCGGGTCGCTCCTCGAGGACTCCACCAGCCTCGCTCCGTCGTCCGAGCGGTCTTCGTCCCACGGGCACGACATAACCCTCCTCGGGATCGGTGCCGACGGCTGGTCGGGTCTGACGTCGCAGGTCAGAGCCCGGATCGAGATGGCCGGGGTGGTCATCGGCGGCCAGCGTCAGCTCGACCTGTTGCCCGACACCATTGCCGCGGAGCGGGTTGCCTGGCCTTCCCCCCTGCGGCCCGTCGTTGCCGAGCTGGTCTCCCGCTATCGCTCGCGCGCACTGGTCGTCCTGGCCAGCGGCGACCCGATGTTCTTCGGCATCGGGCGCGCGCTGGTCGAAGAGGTCGGGCCGCAGAGTCTGCTGGTCCTGCCGCATCCGTCCTCGATCTCGCTGGCATGTGCCCGCCTCGGCTGGCCGCTCGAGGACGTCGAGGTGGTCAGCCTGGTTGGACGGCCGCTCGCATCACTGACGACGAGCCTGCACCAAGGTCGGCGGCTCCTGGTACTGAGCAGTGATGCAGGGACGCCGGCCCAAGTGGCAAAACTCTTGATCGACAAGGGTTTCGGCGGCTCCACCCTGACGGTGTTGGAGCAGCTCGGAGCATCGGGCGAGACTCGACGCTCAGGAGTCGCGCAGACCTGGGACGCAGCCCCGGGCGACCCCCTCAACGTGGTGGCGGTCGAGTGCTTGCTGGGTCCGGAGGGCACTCGGCTTGGGCTCGCCCCCGGGCTGGCCGACGCGGTATATGAGGACGACGGACAGCTCACCAAACGTGAGGTGCGCGCGGTCACCATCTCTTCCCTGGCACCGGCGCCGGGAGAGCTGCTGTGGGACATCGGTGGGGGAGCGGGCAGCATCGCTATCGAGTGGATGCGGGTACACCGGACCTGCCGTGCCATAGCGGTCGAGAGCGACAACGAACGTGCCGCTCGCATCGGTCGCAATGCCGAGGCTTTGGGCGTTCCCGGGCTGCGGATCGTGAACGGTCGGGCGCCGACAGCGCTGGCCGAGCTCCCGTCTCCTGATGCGATATTCATCGGCGGGGGACTGACAACCGAAGGCATGCTCGACGCCGCCTGGGCTGCGCTCAAACCCGGCGGCCGGCTGGTTGCCAACACCGTCACGCTCGAGTCCGAGGCGTTGTTGGCCCAGTGGTACACCGGTAACGGCGGCGAGCTGATCCGGATAGCCGCCAGCCGGGCGAAGGCCATGGGTGGCTTCACTGGATGGCAACAGGCGATGCCTGTGACGCAGTGGTCGGTGACCAAGTCGGCTGACGCCACGTAACCCCAACAGGCCTCATCAACCTCGAAGGCAGGTCAACGCGCGGGCGAATGATGAATCGTCTGGTCGGTGGGGCCGGCTGGTTGCGCCCGACCGACGATCACCCCGGCCCGGTCGATGCAGATGGTGTCCACGGTGACCGGTGCCCCGCGGAGAATCAGCAGGGCGGCGTCCTGTGCGGCGACGGCGACGGCATCACCCAGTGGCACACGCTCGGCCTGACACATCTGCAGCGCGCCGAGCCCGGTGCCCGCAGCACTGACCGAGGCGGCAAGCGCAGGCTTTGCGCCGGCGCCACGAGCCAGATCAGCCAGGAACGTCGTGTCGACCTGCGAACGACCGGAGTGCAGATCCATGTGCCCTGCGGCGAGCTTGGACATCTTGGCGAACCCACCCGCAATGGTCAGCCGGGGGACCGGATGCCGTTTGAGGTACTTGAGCACCGCGCCGGCGAAGTCGCCCATGTCCAGAAGCGCCTCGTCAGGCAATGCGTACTCGCCCATCACGACGCGCTCCGAGGTTGAACCGGTGCAGCCGGCGACATGAGGGTGCCCCAGGGCGACTGCGACGTCAATACCCATGCGGATGCTGTCGATCCACGCCGAACAGGAGTAGGGCACGACGATCCCCGTCGTGCCGAGGATCGACAGGCCACCCACAATGCCCAGACGCGGGTTCCATGTCTTGCGAGCCAGCTCCTCGCCGTGGTCGACCGAGATCTCGATGGCAACGTCCGCCGATCGACCATGTTGTGAGGCGAGGGACTCCACAGCCTCACGCATCATCTGACGTGGCACCGGGTTGATCGCCGGCTCACCCACTGGCAGGGGCAGGCCCGGCAACGTGATGGTGCCGACACCAGGGCCCGCGAAGAACAGCACCCCCGAGCCGGGGGCGCCGTGACGGACGGTCGAGCGAACCAGAGCCAGGTGGGTCACGTCGGGGTCATCGCCCGCATCCTTGACGATGGCGGCCATGGCCCAGCCGTCACCCAGCTCTTCACGGGCCAGGGCGAACGACGGTCGCTGTCCCCTTGGCAAGGTGATCGACACCGGATCAGGGAACTCGCCGGTCAGCAGGGCGGTGTATGCCGCGGTCGTCGCAGCGGTCGCGCATGCCCCGGTGGTCCAGCCCGAGCGCAATCCGCTGCGTTTGAGCTGTGCCTCCCTGCCCCCATTGCCGCCCTTGCCTGTGGTTTGGGACATCAGGGCGCTCCGTTGTGGTGGGGAGCAGGCAGGATGGTGGTCGTGAACGTGACGCCGCGAGTCCTGATCCTGGGGGGCACGACCGAGGCACGCAGGCTTGCCGAGCGTCTCGTCGGTCGCGGTGACATTGACGTCGTCAACTCGCTGGCCGGCCGGATCGCCAGTCCTTGTATGCCGGGCGGCCAGGTCCGCGTCGGAGGTTTCGCGGGCGTGAAGGGACTGACGGAGTGGATCCGGGCGCACGTCATACGGGCTGTCATAGATGCCACCCATCCTTTCGCCGCCACGATGAGCTGGAACGCTGCCGCTGCAACTGCCGCCTCTCATGTTCCCCTGCTGGCGCTTCGGCGCACAGCCTGGGCCCCTGGTGAGGGCGACCGATGGCACGAAGCGACGTCCCTGGGGGACGCGGCATTGATGCTGCCAGAACTGGGCAACCGGCATTTCCTGACCATCGGCCGGCAGGGCGTCTCGTCCTTCGCGGACGTGAGGGGCGCCTGGTTCCTGGTCCGCTCCATCGACCCGCCCGATGAGCCCACCCCGCCACAGATGGAGCTGCTGCTCGATCGGGGGCCCTATACGCTGGACAGCGAGATCGCACTGATGCGTGGTCGCCGGATCGACACGGTCATCACCAAGAACAGCGGCGGCGCGGCAACGGCCGCGAAACTGATCGCAGCGCGTGAGCTCGGTCTTCCAGTGGTGATGGTCCAGCGTCCCGCGACCCCTGGTGGGGTCCCAGAGGTCGCGGACGTACAAGGCGCCCTCGAGTGGGTTGACGCCCAGATACGTTGAGCCGCAGCAAACTCGTGGGACCGCTGGACCCAGTTGCCGTAGACCTGATGAGGGGACTCACGGGGGTGCTCACTCTTCTTCGCTGGCGATCGCATTCAGGGCCCCGCACGTGATCGCGCTACCGCCCCGACGGCCGTGGACGACGATGTAGTCCAGGCCGAGGTCGTTGTCGACAAGTGCCTGCTTGGACTCTGCTGCGCCGATGAACCCGACCGGGATACCGAGGACGGCGGCTGGACGGATGTCGATGTCCCGCAATAGTTCCAGCAGATGGAACAGGGCCGTGGGGGCGTTGCCGATCGCGATGACGGCACCATTGAGGCGGTCCCGCCACAGTTCGACCGAGGCGGCCGTGCGGGTGTTGCCCATCTCAAGAGCGAGGTCGGCAACCCCTGGGTCCGACAGGGTGCAGATGACCTCGTTGTCCGCGGGCAGGCGCGGGCGCGTTATCCCGCTGGCCACCATCTGCACGTCGCACAGGATCGGGGCGCCACCCCGCAGGGCGGCGCGTGCCTGCAGGACCGCACCGGGGGAGAACGCGATGTCGTCGACGAGATCCACCATGCCGCAGGCATGGATCATCCGGACCGCGACCTGCGACTCCTCGGGAGAGAGCCGGCTCAGGTCTGCCTGGGCCCTGATCGTGGCGAAGGACCGGCGATAGATCTCGGCGCCGTTCTTCTCGTACTCGTGCACGGGATGGGAGGCCATGACCCGGAGCATATCCGCGACACCTCGGCGGCTCGACCGGCTTATTGGTCCCATCACACCCCCGCTTGCTATGCTCCGGCGCGGAGTCCTCTTTGGGCTCCAACCGCCGAAGACGGCACATTTCAGAGGAAGCCGGTGTGATTCCGGCGCGGTCCCGCCACTGTGACCATCGCTCATCATCCTTCGGGAAGATCGATGGAAGTCAGGAACTCTTGCCGTCTTCACCTGCCCGGGGCGAGGACCCCAGGAAGAAGTGCGCCGTGATCCTGTTTTTGCCAACGCCTGACGTCGATCCGTTGAGCGCCCACGCGGCCCGCAAGGTCGTGCCGTACTGCAACACCAGTCCCGCACGTCCCTTGGGCGACCTGTCTGCCCTCGTTGAGGGGGCGGACCTGGCGGTCCTGCGCCTCCTGGGTGGAGGCCGTGCCTGCCATGGCAGCCCGGACGCCCCTTTGGTCGCCTCCTGTTCCGGCTTCGGCGAGATCGCCGCAAGCACCTGCACAGCCATCGCTCTCGAAAGGGGCGTCGCCTGATGCCACAAGGACAGCCGGAACAGGTTCCTGCCGATGGTCTGACCACCCGGAAGCGTCGCAACCGGCCACTGACGATCGTCCACACGGGCGTGATGAAGGGCAAGTCCACGGCAGCCTTCGGTCTGGCGCTGCGCGGGTGGAACCAGGGTTGGAACATCGGCGTGTTCCAGTTCGTGAAGTCAGCCAAGTGGAAGGTCGGCGAGGAGAGCGCCCTGCTCGCGTTGGGCGGACTCCATACCTCGCAAGGCCTCGGCGGTCCCGTCGAGTGGCACAAGATGGGCGAAGGCTGGAGCTGGACCCGCAAGCAAGGCACGGACGAGGATCACGAGGCGGCGGCCGTGGAGGGCTGGCGCGAGATCCAGCGACGCCTCGCGGCTCAGACCCACGACCTCTACGTGCTCGACGAGTTCACCTACCCGATGAAGTGGGGATGGATCGACGTCGATGAGGTCGTGGCGACCCTGCGTGACCGTCCCGGTCATCAGCACGTCGTCATCACCGGTCGCGACGCCGCCCCCGCCCTGATCGATGCGGCCGACCTTGTCACCGAGATGACCAAGATCAAGCACCCTATGGACACCGGACAAAAGGGCCAGCGGGGCATCGAGTGGTGAGGTTGCCCCGCCTCCTGGTCGCGGCGCCCGGATCGGGGCACGGCAAGACCATGGTCACCACAGGCGTCATGGCGGCACTCAGTGACAGGGGCCTGGAGGTGTCGCCTCACAAGGTCGGACCGGACTACATCGATCCCAGCTACCACTCGGCCGCATGCGGTCGCGCCGGCCGCAACCTGGACCCATATCTGCAAGGGGAGCAGCGCGTCCCTGCACTACTGGTGCACGCAGCGCTCACCCCCCGGATGGCAGACATCGCGGTCATCGAGGGCGTCATGGGCCTGTTCGACGGCGCCACCGGAACGGGTGGCTTCTCCTCGAGCGCCCACGTGGCCAGGCTCGTTCAGGCGCCGGTGGTGCTGGTGGTCGACTGCGCTGCCGTGGCCCGCAGCGTCGGCGCCATCGTGCACGGCTTCTCGCGGTTCGACGACACGGTCCGGGTGGCCGGCGTGATCCTGAACAACGTCGGCTCACCACGCCACGAGGCTGAGGTCCGCCACGGCGTCGCCGAGACCGGAGTGCCGGTTCTCGGGGTCATCCCGCGGCTGCCCGCGGTGGTCGTGCCGAGCCGTCACCTGGGCCTGATCCCGATGGCCGAACGCCAGCCCGCCGCCCTGGAGGCCGTCGCGGCGCTGTCGTTGATGGCGCAGAAGTATCTCGACCTCGACGCCATGATCGAGATTGCGGGAGCCGCGCCTGATCTCGATGTGCAACCGTGGGATCCGGTGGTCGAAGTGGGTCAGTCCGGCGCGCGGGCGGCGCGAGCCCCTCGGATCGCTGTGGCCGGCGGCGCCGCGTTCAGCTTCGGGTATGCCGAGACCAGCGAGCTGCTGATGGCCGCCGGCGCCGAGGTCGTGGGGTTCGATCCCCTGCACGACGAGTCGCTGCCTGCCGGGGTCTGCGGTCTGCTCATCGGCGGAGGCTTCCCGCAGATCCATGCGAGCGACCTCTCCGCGAATACGTCTCTGCGGCGAGAGATCAGGAAGTTCGCCGATGACGGGGGAGCCATCTCAGCCGAGTGCGCAGGGCTGCTCTATCTCGGTCGTGAGCTCGATGGGGCGCCGATGTGTGGGGTGTTGCCCCTGACCGCCCGGATGAGCCCCCGGCTGACCCTCGGCTATCGCACCGCGGTCGCTCTCTCCGACAACCTGCTGTGTGGGCTGGGGCAGCGGGTGAACGGCCACGAGTTCCACCGCACACAGGTCGACCATGGCACCGATGGCATTGTGCCGGCCGCTTGGGCCTGGCAGGACGGGGCCGGTCGACCGGCGACCGAAGGTCTGGCACGGGGAGCGGTTCACGCGTCATACCTGCACGTGCACTGGGCCGGATATCCATCAATAGCAGCCAGATTCGTCTCCTACGCTGCCGCAGTCGCGTCATGACAGCACCGGTACGGGAGGGAGAGGGAGCCTCCCTCGGCATCAGCCAGGCCATTGAGCTGTCCGGGCGATGGACGCGCTCCGAACGGGTCAGGCTGTCCGGGATACTGGGGATCATCGCGACGCTGCACTTCGCCGGCATCGCCCTCTATCTGGCCCATCGTGGCGATGCCGCTGCAGCCGGCGGACTGGCCGGATCCGGCGCACTGGCCTACGTGCTGGGCATGCGCCATGCCTTCGACGCCGACCACATCGCCGCGATCGACGACACGACCCGCGTGATGCTGATGCGCGGCCGGCGCCCCATCGGGGTCGGCTTCTTCTTCGCCATGGGGCACTCGACCGTCGTCGTCGTCCTGGCGCTGATTGTGGCCGCCGCTGCCGGACGGATCACCCAGACCCAGGTGGACTCGCTGCGATCAGCAGGAGGCACCATCGCGGTCGTCGTGGCGATGGTGTTCCTGCTCCTGGTGGCCACCCTCAACGGAGCAGTCCTTCGCAACCTCGTCGGCTTATGGCGGCGGCTGAGGTCGGGAGCCGACACCTCCCACAGTGTGGAGGAGGCCCTGCTCTCGCGAGGGTTCATCAACCGCATCGCCGGTGGCAGGTTCCGCTCGATGGTCAAGCACTCGTGGCACATGTACCCCGTCGGACTCCTCATGGGCCTCGGTCTCGAAACCGCCAGTGAGATAACACTTCTCGCACTGTCGGCGTCCTCCGCGGCTGGCGGTGCCCTGCCTGTGCTGGCTGTCCTCAGCCTGCCCCTGCTCTTCGCCGCGGGCATGTCGACACTCGACACGGCCGACTCGCTGATCATGACGCGCCTGTATTCCTGGAGCTACCGCGACCCAGCCCGGACGCTGTTCTTCAACATCGCCACCACGGCGATGACAGTCTTCATTGCTGGTTTCATCGCCTCGGTCTACCTCGCCGACGTCCTGGCTGAGCACGCCGGCCTGACGTTCCTGTCCGGCTACGCCTCGGTGAGCCAGCACTTCGAGTTCATGGGCTACGGCATCGCCGCGATCTTCGCGGTCACCTGGGTGGGTGCCCTGGTCTTCTGGAAACGGCGCGGCCGGATCGGAGCCCTCGCATGACCCCGATCGACCTCGGTCATCACGGCGACAGCGAAGTCGAGCCCGGTCTGGTCGATTTCGCGGTGAACGTCGCCGTGCCCAGGCCACCGGCGTGGTTGCGCCGTGAGCTCGAGAGCGCGCTCGATGACGTGGCCCGATATCCGAACGTCGCCCCTGCGGTGGACGCACTGGCCCGGTTGCACGGATGCCCGGCGGCCTGCCTGCTGGTCACGAACGGCGCGGCGCAGGCCTTCACCCTGATCGCCCATGCGCGACGCTGGCGCAAGCCGCTGGTGGTGCACCCGCAGTTCACCGAGCCGGAGTCCGCCCTGCGGGCCAACGGGCATGTCGTGACTCGCCTGATCCTGGACCAGTACGACGGTTTCGCCCTGGACCCTTCGCGGGTCCCTGCCGACGCCGACCTGGTCGTCGTGGGAAACCCGACCAACCCGACCTCTCGTCTGCATCCGCGTGAGTCGATCCTGGCTCTGGTGCGTCCCGGTCGCCTGGTCGTGGTGGATGAGGCCTTCATGGACGTTGCCCCGGGCGGAGGCGACTCGGTCCTCCAAGACGCGATCGCGTGCGAGGGGCTCGTGGTCATCCGCAGTCTGACCAAGACCTTCGGCCTGGCGGGCATTCGGGTTGGCTACCTCGTCGGGACCAGTGACGTGATCGCCGAGTGCGCGCTCACGCAACCGCATTGGTCGGTCAACAGTCTGGCTGTGGCGGCCGCCGTCGCGTGTGCCGGAACCCAGGGTCAGGAACACACGCGCACTGTCCGGCGTGACCTGGCGCTGTGGGTTTCCGACCTCGTCGCACGGCTCACCGAGGCCGGTCTGGATGTAGTCCGTGAGCCGGCTGGCCCCTTCGTCCTGGTCCACCATCGCCACGCTGCCCGCCTGCGAGACGGCATGCGGCGCAGAGGCTTTGCCCTGCGCCGGGGCGACACCTTCCCCGGGCTGGGACCCCAATGGCTGCGGATCGCAGCCCGGGAACCATCCATGACTGATGCCCTCCTTGCCGCCCTGGCCCAGGAGCTGGCTTCCATCAACCACGGCAGCCACGACACAGCCGCCCTGGACCAGGAGAGCGAAGATCTCGCATGAATACACACGCCTTTGAGGCCGAGGGTCGCGCAGCTGTCTATGACGCCATCGCCTCGCGCCGCGACATCCGGGCAGGGTTCACCATGGACCCGATCGAGGACGCCGTCCTCAGGCGTATCCTCGT
>Ga0208079_1001694_pt1 | contig 11313 bp, 9 predicted proteins | sample NGESurdeep092012_5_FD_184474 | JGI IMG/M metagenome (GOLD analysis project Ga0208079, IMG submission 184474) | Arctic peat soil microbial communities from Barrow, Alaska - NGEE Surface sample 210-2 deep-092012 (SPAdes) | ecosystem: Environmental > Terrestrial > Soil > Wetlands > Peat ... | reverse complement strand
TTCATCGTGCTGCCCATCGGGACGCTGAAAAATCAGCCGCTGGCCATACCGGATTCCACCGTGGCCCTGCTGGCCAGCGATCAGTGCGGCGTCACCGCGGCGCTCAATTCGGCCACCATTCCGGTGCGCGATGCCGGCGGCGGCAGGATTACGGTCACCGTGCAGGCGCTCACCGCCACCACCACCAGCCCCACCGTGCGCGCCACCGCGAAGACCTACGGCGGCGATGTCACCGCGCAATTCAGCGCCGTGGCGGCGCGCACCCTGGGTACGGCCGCCGCCGACCAGTTGCTCATCCAGGCCACCGAAGCCGTCAACATCATCCCGGCGGTGCGCGTCTTTCAAAACACCCGCAACGCGGAGTCGAACGGCGCCATTCTGCCCATCGATTGGGGCGCCAGCACTTCGGGCCTCGCCGACATGTTGGGCGACACCGCGCGCCAACGGATTTATATCGCCAATCCGGGGCTCAACCGGCTCGAAGTATTCGACATGCGGACGCGGCAGTTTCTCAGCCCCATCCCGGTGAGCCAGTTGCCGCGCTCCATGGCATTCGGCAACGACGGCAATACGCTGTACGTCGCCTCTGGCGGCGGCGAGCAAATCAGCGTGGTGGACCTCACCCAAGGTAAGGTGACGGGCCGGGTGCTGTTTCCGCCCCTGCCGTTCAATGCCGGCTTCAGCCTGATCACTCCGGCACTCCTCGCCAGCAGCCAGCGCGGGGTCCAAGTGATCATGAGCGACGGCACCCTGTGGAAGATCGTGGGCGATAAGGTAACGCCGCGTCCCTTGAACACCAACATCTTCGGCACCGCGCGATCTCTTCCCGCCCCGCAGACCATGGCGTCGACGCCCGAGGGCAGCTACGTGCTGATTCTGGCGGGCAACGGCACGGCGTTTCTCTATAGCGCCGCGGACGACGATTTCGTGGCGGCGCGCAGCGTGATCCCCACGCCGATTACCGGTTACTACGGCCCCATCGCCGCCGGACCGAACGGCCAGTACTATCTCGTCAACGACCAGGTGTTGAACCAGGCCCTGACGCCGATCGGCTCCAGCGGTACTGGCGCCACCGGCGGCGGCGCATTGCCCACGCCGGGCGGTCCCTCCTCCACCGGGCGGCCGGTGGCCGCGGTGGCGGCGGTTGGCGGGTCGAGCTATGCACGCTTCAGCATTCCGGTGACGGCCGCCAACGCCACCCCTTCGGACACCGGTCTGGTGGAAGTGGTCGATCTGAATACCTCGCGCACCACGGCTACCGCGGGGGCGCTCGAGATCACTTCGGCCGTCGCGCGCGCCGGAGCCCGCGTCAACGTCCTCGGCCGGAGCATGGTGCTGGATTCGGCCGGCGCCACCGCGTTCGTGCTCACGGCTTCCGGTCTGAGCGTGATTCCACTGGCGACTTCCACGGCGCAGAACCTCCCCCAAGTCCCGGGGAATGGGGTGGTGAATACGGCCAACTTCCTGGGCACGGTGGCCCCCGGCGGCTTGATCTCGATTTTCGGCGCCAACCTGGCCTCGGCCGCCACGGCGGCGAGTTCGCCGCTGCCCACCCTGCTCGGCGGCGCCTGTGTCACGCTCAACAACACGCCGCTCTCCCTGCTGGCGACTTCGCCCTCCCAAATCAATGCGCAACTGCCGCCCACGCTGGCCGCCGGCCGGTATCCCCTGGTGGTGCGCTCGCTCACCGGCCAGGCCGCATCGTCTTCCGTCAATGTGACCGTATCGAAATACGCTCCGGCCGTGTTCGTGGACGGGCAGGGCGCCGCGCTCTACCACGCCGACGGAACGCGCGTGAATCAAGACCACCCCGGGAAGCGCGACGAAAAGCTGACGCTGTATGCCACCGGACTGGGCGTCACCACCGGCGGACGGGTCACCGTGGGTACGCCGGCGCCGGCCAGTCCGCTGGCGGTTACCGCCCCGGTTTCGCTGTATTTTGGAAATCCTCTCATTAAGGAGGCGGCGATTATCGTGGATTGGAGCGGCCTGCTGCCTGGCTACATCGGGGTCTACCAGATCAATTGCCGCATCCCGGGAGCCCACCTGAATGGCGATGCCCTGCCCATCACGCTGAAAATCGGCGGCGTCAGCAGTCCCACCACGGGAAATAACGTGCCGCTAGTCTGGGTTCAATAGGGTGCCCCCGGGGACTGACAAGACTGACATGAATTTCTGGCGCACTTTGCCGGAAATTCGCTGTCGGCCCTGTCTGTCCCCGGTTTGCCGCGAGTGACCGGTACTTTCCCAGTACTGGTATAATACTGTGTTTTCGCGGTTCTGCGCGCCGCACGGTGGAATCCGTCGCGTGTCTGGCGTAAAGTATAGAAGAACCATTCGTGCGAGGAGTTCATGCGTTCCATCCGATTAGTCGCCGTCATTTTGGCAGTTCTCGTGGGATTCACGTCGTGCAGTCGCGATCCCGCCGTGGTAAAGAAGCGTTACCTGGAGAGCGGCAATAAATATTTCGATAAGGGCCGCTATAAAGAGGCGTCGATCCAATACCGGAACGCTCTCAAACGCGATCCGAGATATGGCGCGGCGCACTACAAACTCGCTCTGGTGAGTCTCAAGGTGGGCGACGTCGGCGGAGCCGTGTCCTCGCTTCGCCGCGCGGTGGAACCGGTAAATATCAATGAGCCCTATTATTGGGAAGCCGTGAGTACGCTATCGGACCTTTATCTGGTCGGCGGCAGGGACGCGAATGGCAAGGTCGAGAAGCAGTTCATCGACGAAGTGGAGACGTTCACCAAGAAACTGCTGGAGCACGACCCGAATTCCTTCGATGCGCATCGCCTGAAAGGCGACCTGAACTTCTACTATGCGACGGATGCCTTCAAGGAATTCAATGCCTTCAAGGACAAGGAGAAGACCGAAAAGGGCCTCGGCTTTTTGGATGAGGCCACGAAGGAATACCACACGGCGGACCGCATCAAGCCGGGGCAGCAGGGTGTTTCGATGCAGTTGGCGCGGGCGCTGGCAGCCAAAGCCCTGGCAACCAAAACCGAGGCAGCCAAAGCCGAGGCAGCCAAAGAATACTTCGCCGAATCCGAGGCGATCTACCGCCGCGTGATCGATAAGGACAAGGCCTTTCAAAGCGCCTACACCGAGTTATACCGGCTGTTCATGTACCAGAACAAGCCGGCGGAGGCCGAGCAGGTTCTGAAGTTGGCGTTCGAGAATAATCCCAAACAGTTCGGATACCTCACTGACTTGGCCGTGCATTACTACTGGCAGCGGCGCCGGGACGACATGCTCAACGTCCTCAACCAGATCAAGAGTCATGCCAAGGACTACGACCAGGCATACCAGACGGTCGGCGATTTCTATCTGCGCATGGGCGACGGCGAGTCGGCGATTCGCGAGTACAAGGAAGGCATCGCCAAGGATGCGAAAAAGAAGGCGACGTACCAGAAGCGCGTGATCGAAGTGCTCATGCGCCAGGGCAAGCGGAGCGAAGCCGCCGAAATCAATTCGCAGATTCTCAAAGAGAATAAAGACGATAACGATGCGCGCGGACTGGCGGCCACCTTCCTGCTAGACAAGGGGGACATCGCCAAAGCGCTGGCGGAATTGCAGGCGGTGGTGACGAGCGCGCCGGACAACCCGGTTTCGCGTTACAACCTGGCCCGGGCGCACGCCGCGCGGAATGAATACGAACAGGCGCGCCAGCAGTTCCAGAAGGCCATCGAGTTGCGGCCGGATTACGTTCTGGCACGCCTCGCCCTGGCGGAATTGCAGGTGCGCCACGGCGAGTTCGATGCCGCCTTCAAGTCCGCCGAAGCCGTTCTGACGACCTACGACAAGGGGAACTTCAGCGCGCGCCTCATCGAATCCGCCGCGCTGATCGGACAGAAGAAGTTCAACGAATCGCGCGTTCTGCTGGACGCCATGCTCAAGGCCAACCCCGGCTCGCCCGATGTCCTGTTCCAGTTGGGTGTGGTCAATCTGGCGGAGAACCGGTTTAAAGAAGCCGAGGACGCGTTCCGGCGCTCCTACCAGTTGAACCCGGCGAACGCCCGGGGTCTGATGGGCATCGTCGAAACCGAGATGGCCCAGAACAAGACCGAAGAGGCGCTGAAGACCCTGCAAGCCGAGAGCGACAAGGCTCCCGGCCGGGTGGACCTGCAAGTGGTGTTGGGCGACACGGCGGCGCGCTCGGGCAAGTTCGATCTCGCGCTCCAAACCTTCAACCGCGCGCTAGGCCAGGTGGAGAAGGGCAAGGGACAAGGCGATATCTACCTGAGAATCGGCGAGATCTACCGGCGCAAAGGCGACCTCAACGCCTCCGTCCAGGCATTGCGGAAGGCGCTCGAAACCCTGCCCGACAACATTATGGTGCTCAGCGAGCTGGCGCTGGTGTTGGATGAAGGCGCGCGCCGGCCCGAGGCCAGGAAGGTTTACGAGGCCACCCTCAAACTGGACCCGAACAACGGCGTGGTGCTGAACAATCTGGCCTTCCTGCTGTGCGAAACCGGCGGGGACCTGGACGACGCGCTCACCAAAGCGACGCGCGCCAAGCAACTGCTGCCCAATCTTCTTGAGATCTCCGACACCCTGGGCTGGATCTACCTGAAGAAGGGCCTGGCGGACTCCGCCATCGAGATCTTCAAGGATCTGGTATCCAAAGCGCCGAAGCACTCGACCTATCGTTTCCACCTGGGGATGGCATACTCGCAGAAGGGCGATAAGTCGAAGGCGCTCGATCAGCTTAAGGAAGCCCTGAAGTACAATCCGGCGACGGACGAGAAGGATAAGATCCAGCAGTTGATTGCGCATTTGGGGTAAGCCGGTTGCTCGCCTGCGTGACGCTGTTACGGGGGCGTCGGCTTCGGCGGCAGGAACCTGCTGCTCCGCGGCCCATCCGGCCGCGGATTCGAGATTGACAACGGACCAACGAAGCGCTACAACTATCGGAGTCGATTGTCCGATTTTGACGACGAATCCGTGGAAGGAGGTGTGAAATCCGTGACTGCGCAACAACAGGCATTTAAGGTCTATTACTCCTCGCTCACCGACGCGGAGCTGATGAAGATTGCAGCCAACAAGCGTTCCTTCCTCGATGTGGCGCAAGAGGCGCTCGCCAATGAACTTCGCGCCCGGAACCTGGCGCGCTCCGAGCCGTCCCCGTCCGCTGACAACCGGACTGCGGAGTCGTATCCGAATCTTCTGGCGCGCATGGCACGGAAGGTACGCGGATTGTTTTCCCGCGAACGGTAAATCCAGGAGGCAAGAGAAAATGTCGTTCACCAAGCAAAGGTATTTCCGCGCACGGCGTTGGAGAGAGGTGGCGATCGCGCTCGCGACCCTGGGCCTCGTGGCGGCTGGCACGTCCTGTTCAAGCGGGCCGCAACCTCCCCAACCCGGCACCCCGGAGTTCTTCTGGGCCGCCGCCAAGGAGACCTATCGCGCCGGCGATTTTGTGAAGACCAGTGAGCACCTGCAGCGAATCCTGGCCACCGGGAACGAGTTCAGCGCCCGCGCCCGCGCCTGGGATACGGTGATCTCTTCCGGCCTGGCGCAAGGGTATATCGAACTTGCCGACGCCTGGGAGGCGGGCGCGCGCGCCAACCGGCCCAACCCGACGCCCTTCCGCAAGCAAGTCTCCGCGCTACGCAGCCAGGCCAGCGCCTCGGCCATTCAGTTTACCGAAGACATCCACAAGGTCATGGCATTGGACAAGGATCCGGCCATCCTCCTGGCGTTCGGTTATCCCGCCGGGGCAGCGGCTCCGCCCGTGGGGTTGAAGAGGGTGGCCGGCGGAATCCTGGTGCAGGATTCGGAGCGCGACCTGCTGGAGTCGGCGATGCTGCAGCGCGGCGTCCTGTTGAGTGTCTGCGCCGCCTTGGGCAGCCCCGACGATGCCGCCGCCGCGCAGGAGAAACTGAAAACCGGGGAATTCCGGGTACCGCGCGACGCCTTTCTGCTGGCGGCGGCGAAGAGCTTGTCGGAGCGATCGGAACTGTTCACCGGCGCCAAACTGGATCTGCCCAATCGCCTCAAATTGCTGTCGCAGGAGGCGCTGAAGGTGCTTGGGGCAATTCCGCGGACCAAGGAAACCAAGTCGGTCAACGATAAGATTCAGGCCCGGCTCAAGAAGGCCAGGATCACCTTATGACCGGGTGAGCCTGGCTCCGGACAACCGGCTAGGTGCGCTTGGCTTTGGCGCGGTCCATGTAGCGTAGGTTGTCGATGTCGAGACGAATGGTGTCGCCGGTTTTCACGAATTGCGGCACCATCACCTCGACGCCGTTATCGAGTGTCGCCGGCTTGAAGTTGGTGTCCTGTTGCTGGTGTGCGGGCGGCGCCGTGTGGGCGATCTTCACTTCCAGAACATCCGGGAACAATACGTTGATGGGCCGGCCCGCGACGAATTCGACGGCCAGCCTCATGCCGGCTTCGAGGAAGCGGGCCTGCACTCCGATGAGCGCCCTGGGAATTTCGGTCTGCTCGAAATTCTCCGGATCCATGAAGCAACAATGGTTCTCGTCGGCGTACAGAAAGTCCAGGGTGTGCTTGTCGAGAGGGATCTCTTCGAGCTTCAATTCCGAACGGAACGCGTGCTCCCAGATAGTGCCGGTGTCGAGATTGCGCAGCCGGGCGTGCATGGCGCCGCTCATTCTGCCCTGGCCGGGACGGTACTCCGTGGCGATGACCTTATAGTCCTGGCCTTCAAATTTGACGACCACACCGACGCGTAGCTGCGATGCGACAACCATTCTTGCCTCCCGTGAACGTCAATTCTAATCCCAATCGGGTTTCACGGATAGCCCATGTTGGTGCGGCCGGCGCCGGGAGTAGACTGTAGGCATGTCGAGATTGCGCTGGCTGACGATTACGCTTGCGCCGCCGCTGGTGTACCTCGCGGTGCTGTATCGGGCGACGCGGCTGCCGAAACCGATCTACACGTTCGCCCAGCATACCGTGATGACGGTTACCGGCAAGGGCGGTCCGGCGATTCTGCACGCTCCCCCCGTGGTCTATCCGCCGCAAGCGCTGCGCGATCGCGTGGAAGGCAGCGTGGTCCTGATAGTCACCATTGCCGCCGATGGCACGGTGGCGCGGGCCGTGCCGGTTTCCGGGCCGGAGCCCTTGCGGCAGGCGGCCGTCGACAACGTGCGGCAGTGGCAGTTCGAGGCCAAGGCGCAAGAGACGCAGATCGACGTCGGGTTCTCCTCACGCTACGTGACGCACTCGCTGGCGCTGCCGGAACCGGTGCAGCGCACCATGCCGGTGTACCAGGGAAGGATGCATGGTTCGGTGCGCGTGGTCGCCATGGTGAATCCGCAAGGCCGCGTCGAGTTCGTACACCCGGTGACGGGGCCCGGGAAGCTGGTGCCCGCCGCTTTGGAATCGGTCAGGCAGTGGACGTTCCGCCCGATGCTGCGCGACGGCAAGCCGGAACATGGCACCGCCGTGGTAGACGTGCCGTTCGGGCTGTAGGGTGGGGCTGGCGGACGCGCCGGCGAGCGCAGGCCGCCCGCCCTTGCCTTGCGGCTGCCCCGTGCCGGCGCGCCCACCCGGGGCTCGGACAGGCGGCGTCCTAATGTATACTGGGACACTACCCTCGGGCAGAACGGCCTCGTAACTCTTATACAATTCAAACGGAGGGGAAAGCATGACCATTGGTTCCGGCGCTGCCGCGCTCGACAAGGACATCACAAGGGATGTATGCGTCGCCGTGGAATAGAGAGCCTTTGTCCCGCGGGCGGCGCTCAACGAACGTGGAGTAAATTCGGCAAATGAAACGCGAAGTGAAACGCGAGCTGCTCGATGAATTGCCGGCTGGCGATCGTGGTGCGATCGGGGCACGCCGGGATCTCCAAAAGGTCAATGCATGCATGGGACACGCCCACATCATGGTCCGGGCGCTGGCCGGCACTTTCACCGGCCGATCTCCCCGGTCGATTGTCGACCTGGGGGCAGGTGACGGGACCCTCCTGCTGCGGCTCGCGAAAAGTATCGCTCCCCGCTGGAAGCCGGTACGGGTTGTGCTGGTGGACCGCCAGCGGTTGCTGAGTCCGCGGACTAAGGCAGAGTTCGCGGCGCTGTCGTGGCACGTCGATTCGCTGGAGATGGATGTATTCGATTGGCTGCAACGGCCACACCCGGAACCTAGCGACGTAACCATTGCCAGCCTATTCCTGCACCATTTCAAGGAGCACGATCTCCGCAGGCTCCTGGGGCACGCAGCCGATCAAACCGGGTTCTTTCTGGCGTGTGAGCCGCGGCGCGTGAACTTCTCGCTTTGTGCAGCGGCGTTGCTGGGGGTCATCGGCTGCAACCGCGTCACCCGGCACGATGCCAAGATCAGCGTGCGTGCGGGCTTCGCGGAAAATGAACTGTCGGCGTTGTGGCCGCTCGACGAGGGTTGGCGATTGAGGGAACGGCAAGCTGGGCTGTTCAGTCATTGCTTTGTGGCGCAGCGGATCCCTGGGCCAGTCTTGTGACTACCTCGACCTTCGACGCAGTGATCGTTGGCGGCGGACCGGGCGGAGCGACGTCCGCGCTGCTGCTGGCGAAAGCTGGCTGGTCGGTTGCATTGGTGGAGAAGGCGAGCTTTCCCCGTGGAAAGGTCTGCGGAGAATTTCTTTCGGCTACCAACTTGCCCTTGCTGAGGCATCTGGGCGTGGCCGAATCATTCCTGGAACTGGCCGGCCCGGAGGTGCGCCAGGTCGGGCTGTTTTCCGGCGATCATGCCGTAACCTCGGACATGCCTCGTCCTGGGACTAGCGACGGGACTGGCGACGGATGGGGCCGGGCGTTGGGGAGGGATCGCCTGGATACGCTGTTGCTGCACCAGGCAGCGGCTGCCGGAGCGCACATCTGGCAGCCCTGGTCCGCGGTCGAGCTGGTCAACCATGGGGGCGGATACCTTTGTCGGGCCGTCAGCAGGGAGAGTGGACAGTCCAGGGAGCTGCGGGCGCGAATCGTGGTGGCCGCTCACGGCTCGTGGGAACCTGGCCCATTGCCCACGCAGCCGGCACGCCCGGCTGCACGGCCATCCGATCTGTTTGGTTTCAAGGCGCATTTTCTGGACAGCCGGTTGCCGGCGGGCCTGATGCCGCTGCTGGCTTTTCCGGGCGGATACGGCGGGATGGTGCACAGCGACCATGGACGTGTCAGCCTGTCCTGTTGCATCCGCCGGGACCAATTGAAGAGTGCGCGGCGCGCGGCAGGGCCGGTCAAGGCCGGCGAGGCCGTGCTCGCGCATATCGAACAATCTTGTCGCGCCGCGCGCGAGGCTCTGGCGGGCGCCAGGCTGGAGGATGACTGGCTGTCGGCCGGGCCGATTCGGCCTGGCATCCGGCGGTGTGGATTCGACCGTATTTTTCTGGTGGGCAACGCTGCCGGCGAAGCCCATCCCGCCGTTGCCGAGGGGATCGGCATGGCGATGCAATCGGCGCGGTTGTTGTGCGAGTGTCTCACCGCGGGACCGGCCGACGTCCTGTCGGACCAGGTGGTGGATGCGGTGAGGGGCGACTATGCGGCTGCTTGGCGGCGAACTGTCGCGCCTCGCATTCATGCCGCGGCGCTGATTGCTCATTGGGCGATGCGGCCCGTGGCGGTGGCGTGTGTCTTGCCGTTGCTACGCCAGTTTCCCGGTATTTTGACCGCAGGCGCCCGATTCAGCGGCAAGGCCACCTCCGCAAACCGCCCGCTGGCGGCGTCTTCGTTGACTTCCTAGGCCGAAACGTGCACCTTAGGATTTGTCTAGAAATAACCAGTTCAATTTCCGGTTGGCAGGGTTATTTCGGCACGAATCCTCAGCTACTTGGCGGCGATATTTACGCTCGCCGCGACGTTTTCCCACTCCAGGGTCAGCGTGCCTTTCTTGCCATCGCCGGCCAGAGTCATCTTGTAGGTTTCCACCAGCCCGGCGGGCTTGCTCATCTTCATGGGCGTGCGGCCGATGGCCTTGCTGTCATCCAGGGTGGTGCTGCCGTCACGATTGATTCCCCATTGACCGGTCTGCTTGCTGACCGCCAGTTGCCAGCCTTTGGGATCGAGGAACACGTACAGGGTGTAATCGCCCGCGGGTACGTTGAGGTTGCCGATGGTGATATCGCCATCGGTGTGCAGGGCCGTGGCGTTGTTGGCGCCGGCACGCCAGACGGTGTTGTCGGGCTGCAACGCGTCGCTTCCGCCGAAGATCTTTCTGCCCTTGACGGACGGGGCCGAATACTTGATGGCGATGCTCTTGCCGCCGATGGTGGCGGAGGTCTCCATGGGCGGGCTGGCGGGCGCAGCCTTTTTCTTCGGGGCGTCCTGGGCGGCGGCGAGACCCGCTACGACGGCGAGCGCCAGAACACCGGTTATTGCGCGATCGATTTTCATTTGAGTTTAGAATTCCTCTCACCTGTGAGTATATTACCCCTTGCGTTCCACCACGCGCCTGGGGCATGTTAAAACAGTGTTCCCGATTGAACTTTTGCGCGGCCTTCTTGGGCTGATCGGCCTGGGCAGCGCCTTCATGGCCGGCCGCACGATGGCGGCGGTGCGCAAGGGCCTGCTCAAGGCCGGGCGCCACTATGCCTGGATGGTCCGCGCCGTGGTCTGCCTGGCCGCCCTGGCTTTCCGTCACGCCCCCGACGCGCTGATGATTGGCGGTTGGGCGCTCTCGGCGGCGGCTTTCGCCGGAGGATGGTGGCAGGCGTCGCATCCCAAGCCGCCCGAAGACCTCTCGCGGAAGATTGTTCCGCGGGATGAATAACCCGCCGGTTGCTACCAGCCGATTGCTACAATTTGGTCTTACATGTCCCTCATCGTGGTTGGATCGGTAGCCTATGACAGCGTCGAAACGCCTCATGGAAAAGTAGACCGCATGCTCGGCGGAGCGTGCACGTACATCTCCCTTGCCGCCGCGTATTACACGGAGGTCAAAATCGTCGGCGTCGTGGGCGAAGATTTCGCCCAGGAAGACATCGATTTTCTGGCGTCGCGCAAGATCGATCTCGCGGGCCTGGATCGCGTCGCCGGCAAGACGTTTTTCTGGGCCGGCAAGTACTCGCCCGATATGAACGATCGCGAGACCCTGCGCACCGATCTCAACGTTTTCGCCGATTTCAATCCCAAGCTGCCGGAGAGCTACCGCGCCGAGCCGTATCTCTTTCTGGGCAACATCCAGCCCGATTTGCAGCGCAGCGTGCGCCGGCAGATGAGTCACGTCCAGCTCACCGGCGGCGACACCATGAATTACTGGATCAACGATTTCCGCCGGGCGCTGCTGGAAACTCTCCAGCAGTGGGACTTCCTGCTGATCAACGACAGCGAAGCCCGCTTGCTTTCGGGCGAACACAACCTGCGCCGCGC
>Ga0208079_1001693_pt1 | contig 11314 bp, 13 predicted proteins | sample NGESurdeep092012_5_FD_184474 | JGI IMG/M metagenome (GOLD analysis project Ga0208079, IMG submission 184474) | Arctic peat soil microbial communities from Barrow, Alaska - NGEE Surface sample 210-2 deep-092012 (SPAdes) | ecosystem: Environmental > Terrestrial > Soil > Wetlands > Peat ... | reverse complement strand
AGGATCAGCAACGGCGCAAGGCCGCGGCGAGAGCAAGCCACCGGCGCCGCTGGCTCCGGGAGCATCCGACACGGACGCAACCGGCGTTGTAGTACTAGGGTCGATGCCGGCAACCGCGACGACCAGTTGATCGTGGGCCAGCGCTGGACGCGCGAGAACCGAGGCGCGGTTTGAGGCGCGCGGCATCGTCGCCCCTGTGGCAGCCTTGCGGTCATCCGCACCAGGTGCGCGCGCGCAAGGCAGCTTCCGTGAGCGTCAGGCTTGTCGATCGCACAGCGGCAGTCGCTCGCGCCGTCGGAGATAGGGCCCCCCGGATCCTCATCCTGCTCTGCGCCCTGGTGGCCGCCGTCGCTCTCACGGATCTGGCCCTCAGGGCGGCTCTGCGTCTCGACGAGAACTGGGACGGGCTTGCGTACCACCTGCCCTTCGCCGCGATGCGGGCCGGGATCTCGATCCCGTATGAAATCAGCGACCAGTTCAAGGGGTTCTTCGAGGGATTCCCACCGCTGCCAGAGTTGACTCAGGGGATCCTCTGGAGATTGACCGGATCCGTCAACGCTGCCGGGTTGGCGAACTACCTCGCATTCGTCCTCTTCCTGGCCTATTGCCACAAAATCTTGCGTGCACCGTTCTACCTCGTCGCGTTGATCTCACTTACGGCGCCGCTCGTTCTGATCCACACGACGGTGTTGTATGTCGACCTGTTTGGTAATGCTCTGCTGGCGATCGGCCTGAGTTCCTGTCTCTACTTGTATCTGTTTCCAGAGACGGCCGGCCGAGCCGTCATCATAGGCGGACTTGCTGGCCTTACCGCTGCTGCATGGTCGAAGTACCAGATGGCTCCGATCGCCGGGTTGGCCTTCTGCATGCTCGCAATCCTGTGTTGGCGCTCGAGGCGCCCAATCGGCGTCAGTCGCCGGCAGTTTGCGACGCTCCTCGTACTTGCGGTAAGCCTGGCGTCAATCCCGTACCTGAAGAACCTCTTCGTCTACGGCAATCCGGTCTGGCCGATTCGGGTCCCGATCATCGGCGACATGTTGCCGTACCTTCGAAACCAACTCTTGGACGATGTGGGCAATCAGCAGCCAAACGCCCTGCGGAACCTGGGAGCGTTCCCGCTCTTCGTCCGTTCGCTCTTCGAGATAGACGTTCCTACTCACTATGCGAACATTCCGAGATGGAACGTCGATATGTGGGGCCTGGGACCTCACCACTGCCGTCCGCGCATCGCCGTGGGGACGGCGTCGCGGTTCAGCCCATCGGCGATGGCCCGCAGTGTCGCCCCGGAGGACCGCTCGGCCACGATGCGGGCCACGATCTCCTCAGGAATGAGTCGGGGCCGCCCAAGGCGCACTCCGGCCGCCTTCTTGACCGCCAGTGCGGCCTTCGTCCGCTCGCCGATGAGCCGCCGCTCGAACTGGGCGAACACGGCCATGACGGCGGCGACCATCTCGCCCTGCGGAGTGGTGGTGTCCACACCGACATCGAGCGCAACAAGCGCCCACTTCTCGCGGGATGCGCGGTCCATCAGCCCGGCGAAGTCGAGCATCGAACGCGACAGGCGATCCAACTTGCTTACCACGAGGGCGTCGGCCCTGTGGTGGCGGAGGGCATCAAGGGCTGCCGCGATGCCCGGCCGATTGAGGTCCTTGCCGGAGTAGCCCGCATCTTCGACGAAGGTCAGGTCGGCCTCCTGCCAACCGCGACGCTCAGCCTCGGCGAGGATCGCCGCCCGTTGAGCCTCCAGCCCGGCGCCGGAGTCGGCCTGCTCAGAAGTCGACACCCTCGTGTAGGCGATGACCCGGGCCATCAGTGCAACCACTCGGGCAGTCCGTCTTGGGAGAGGAGTCGGAAGGTTCGGTAAGGCATCGACCACCATCAGGGGTTACCCGGTTGGTGGCGTGTGTTACCTCTTGACGCCGGTAAGAGCAAGTCGGACGACCGCGAACCGAACGATTGGCGGTCAGGGCGGAGTCACTGGCTGTGGCTCGGACGAAGACCGGTGGGCCGCGGCCGCGGCCGACGAGACGACGGCCTGACCAGCCTCAGCGCTGCTTGCGGCGGCTCGCCCGTGGCTCCTTGCCGAGCCGTCGCGTTCCGGCGCGGGCACGCTTGCCAGTACCTGCCTTGCGCCACTTCCGGCTCTCCCGCACGAACAAGCCGTCGTTCTCGATGTCGAGATCGCGCAGCGCCTTGAGGGCCTCCTTGAGCCCGGCCTCGCTCGACGTCTCGACCTCGGCGGTCACGCTCGTGGCGTCCTTGTGGATCCGGAAGCGGAAGTGCGTCTTGTGGTCACGGTGGAGGAGGATCTTCAGGCCGTCGTAGATGGCGTTCGTGATGATGCCCCAGCCGATTGCTTGCGCCGTCGCGAGGAGGAAGTCGAACACCACGGTCGGCGGCGGCTCTACGGCCAACTGGAGGTAGATGCCTCCTGCAGGCGTAAAGCCACCGCGATTGAGCCGCCGAACTGCCACCGCCAGTTCGAAGTTGTCGAAGTGGCTCGGATCGATGCACAGGCTTGCGTCGGCCTCACCGTCGTCCGGGGCGATCAGCCACTTGCTGAACCCGATGGACATCCCCCTTCGCCTGTTCGAAGGCGGCTGCCTGTTCATCGGGGACCTCGTACTCGACGAACAGTTGGCGATCCCCCTCGGGACCGTCCCTGATCTCGGTCCGAACGACGACCACGTCGACCGGCTGGTCGAGGTCGTGCTCAATGAGCATCGGGACGCTTGACCCGGTTAGTTGGTCTGCGAGGCGTCGCAGGTCGTGCTCGTCCAGCAGCGGCTTGCCGTAGGACGGGATCACGCCCGTCCCGGCGACGATTGCCTCGATCCGCGCCATTGCGTCTCCCCGTGGTCGTCCTCACGCAGCGTCACTGGCCACACCCCGCCGACAGCCCAGATACGCGCACTACGCTGCGCATTGTGACGAACTACTCAATCCCGCTCGCCCGGATCGCGCGTGCACAGCACCACGTCGGGGAACTGCAGCGCGCCCTGAAGGCGTACCGCGACAGCCGCCCATTCCGGATCGAGGCGGATTACACCGACCACGGCACGGTCATCGAGCGGGCCGACAACCCGGCGCCCGTCCCGGGCGACCTGAGCCTGATCGTGAGCGACGCGGTCCATCAGACACGCGCCGCGCTCGACAACCTCGTCGGGGCCCTGCGCGAAGGAGGACCGACCGGCAAGACGGCCTTTCCGGTGACGTTGAACGCGGAGGACTTCGAGAAGGCGGCCGAGGTCAGCCTGAAGGGTGTCCCCGGCTGGGCCGTGGAGGCGATCCGGCGGATGCAGCCCTTCGCGGAAGAGCCGTGGCAGCGGCACATCGGGGAGCAGTTGCGGACGCTCCACGACATGGCGCGCTTCGACCGCCACCGGGCGCCCCTCCTGCACAGCGCGCTCGTCCAGATCGACTACGTCGAGGGCAAGACAGTCCAGATGCGCGGCGACTGGCGGACATGGGCCGAGGTCGAGTACGAGCCGGGGCAGGTCGATCGCACCCACTTCAAGGCGGAGGTGAAGTTCGCAGACGGCCCGCTCGCGGGCTTCGAAGTCATCGGCGGAACCCAGTCACTCGTCCGAACCGCTGAGGCGACCATCGCACAGATACGGCAGTTGGAGTGGGCCCGGCAGGCTCAGGGATGACGGCGGGCACAGTCTCGTCACGCAGTGCCTGCTTACCTCGCATCACGACTGTGGGGCTGCCTCCAACTCCTCGCGGATGGCGTTGACCGCGTCCACGCAGCGATCGCTGACCGTGTCCCAAGTCTCACCCCAGTCAACCGGCGGGTACCTCAGCCTTAGGCGCTGGAATGCGTCGATGACCTGTCCGCCAGTGTCCGAGTGCTGGCCGCTCACCCTGATCCTGACGATCGCCCGCAGGTCTCGGACGGCCGTGTCGACCCGGCCCAGCGGCCCCGACGCCAGTCCCGTCACCGACTACTGTCCCGATCCCCTCCGGCACGGAGACCTGCGCTCCGGCCGATCTCACAGCGACGGCTGGCTGGCAGGGCGCGACAGGCTCCATGGCTGGCTGGCTCGCGGTCACGAACGCGGGTCGGCGCCCCTGCGTCCTGAACGGCAGCCCGCGCCTCATCCAGTTGCGATCTGGCACGACGATCCTCGACCCGCTCACGTACACGGCGGGCAAGGATGCCGGGCCCGCGAACCAGACAGGTGCCGCCGGACCAGTGCTTCTCCTACCCGGTGATCAGGCCGGGGCCTTCCTGCTGTGGTCGAACTGGTGCTCGACGATGCTTGCCGATGTGACGGTGACTGCGCTGCTCCTCACGCTCCCTGACGGCCGGGGGACCCATCGTGGTGACCTCCGCCTCACCCGGCCCGGGGCTCGGCGGGACCCCACGCTGCGATCAGGCGAGTTCGGGCTCGACGTTCACCGCCTATGCGTTCGTCCCGGTGCCACCGCCAACCCCGGTGTACGAGCCGCAGGTCGCGTCGGTCTCGCTGTCCGTCCCGCCGACGGCGACGACCGGTGGCGATCTCGCCTTCACGGTGACTCTCACGAATATGGGCACCGTGCCCGCCGTGCTCACCCCGTGCCCGACCTACACGGAGGACTTCATCGTCGACGCCCGCGCCCTCAAGCCGCCCGCGCCCCAGCAGTTCCTGCTGAACTGCGCCGCCATCGGCCCGGCCCTTGCGCCCGGAACCAGCATCAGCCTCCTGATGCACTACACGGTCCCGGCTGTCCTCCCGCCCGGTCCGGTCGAGTTCGTGTGGGGATTGGACCCCGGTGGTCCATTCGACGCGGGCACGGCCGTCCATCGAGCCTCCATCACGATGACCGGGCCGTAGGGCTACATCGACCGTCCGGCCCGCGGGTGCGGTCAGGGACTGACGAGGGTGGACGAGAGCGGCTGTGGACTCTGGGTCGTCGCCTCACTGGCCAGAGCCGCCACGCTCGTCGCAGAGCGCCGGATCGACGGGATAGCGGACCTCGGCCCGGTTCCGGGCGACGAGTTCCTCGACCTTGACCGTGTTGGTGGCGGCGTCGAGGGTGTACCGCCACAACTCGTTCTCGCGGTACACCGTGCCGTCCGGCTCGCGGACGAAGTGATTGCCCCGTTCCTCGACGTGGTACGTCGCTGGCCACGCGAGGTCGCTGCGGACCTCGCCCTGCAAGTAGTGGTCGGTCAGCCAGACCCGGAGTTGGAGCGTGCGGTCTGTCTCGTTGGCGAAGCGCAAGTCGACGTAGTTGTAGAACACGGTCGCGCCGCTGCCGAATGGCTGGGTGCGGTCCTCGTCGGGGAAGAGATCGGCCCCGTGGTGATGGTGCTCGACGACCCGCAGCGGGCTCTGGAGCGCCATCCAGTACAGGAGGTTGGCAAGTTGGCACAGGCCGCCGCCGGTCCCTGACTCCATCCCGTCCCGCCCGAGGACGAGTCCATCCCGGTAGCCCTGCTGCGTCGACGGGGCTCCCACGGCGTGCCAGTACGAGAACGTCTCCCCCGGCCGGATCACGAGACCGTCCATCGCGTCGACGGCGAGGAAGAGGTTCGCGATCTTGCCTTCTTGGAGGGAGGGGTGGGTCGCCCCCAGACGACGCCGGAGCGGCGAGGCGTGCGCGGTGACGAGGACCGGCAGCGGGTCCGCGCTGCGGGTGCTGGCGAACGGCTGCCGCCGGAGGCCGTCGCTGAGTCGACGGACGGCGCGCAACTCGGCCACGCGGGCTCGGAATAGGACCGGGTTTGTGACGGGCACGAGGTACAACCCATGGCGGTGGCGACGATGCAGCCAAGGGTCAGCATATGCCCGTGGTCGAGGCCCTCGACCGTTGTCGTGGAGCCAGCGACTCGGCTCAACGGGCCATCGCGGGCTTGCACACGTCGGGGTCGCGCAGACCCCGCACGACGCGATGCTGAGGAAAGGGAAGAAACCCTACTTCGTGGACGGCCAGTCACCCTTGCGAACGGACCGCCAGTTCACCCCGGCCCGCTTCAGGTACTTGCGGAGAGTGCTTGTGTTGAGGCCCACCTCCAGTGCGAGAGGGATCTGCGTGAACGGGACCTTGAGGTGCCGCATCTCAGCCAACGCGGCCGCCATCTTGGCTTCGAACTCTTCGGGCGAGAGGTCGGTGTCCCCAAGCGGTCGTCCGAGGAGGGGCCCCCAGTCGAGGTCAACGAGGCGTCTCGACTGATACAGGCCAAGCACCTCCGCCTTCTTGAGACCCTGAACCCGGAGCAGGTCGAGCCGAGGCTCGATGCCCGGTGGCGCCGACCAGACCAGTTCTGCGGGAGTGCCAAGGAGGCGAACCGAGAGATAGCGGACGTCGAACGGCACGAGCCCCGGCAGGGCGACGATCCTCGCGTCCGGGGAGTCGACCTCTGATCCCAGATCCGTCTCGGCGAACCAACTGTCGATGCCGAGGACCGTGACCGCGTAGCGGCCCGCCTCAACACCCCGAGCCGCGAGATCAGCCGTGTCGGGCTCGATGAGCCACGCCCAGACGCCTTCTGGGAGGCCGTAGAGGGCGAGTTCGGCTGGGTCGTGAAGGCCGCGGACCGTTGTCATGACCACCGAAGGATGCGTCGTGGCGGTCTTCGGCGCTGGGCCGTTGCGCACCGGCAAGACGCCCGGCGATGAGTCTGCACGTCGAAGAGGCTTGTCGCGCCCGAGGGAACTCAACTTCCGGGTTCGGAGACTCGCGAGTTTCCTCCGCAGGCCCCCGGATCGACATTGGGGGCGTGAGCGCGATCTCCTGCGAAGAGCCCGAATGCTTCGGTGCGGCATGCCCGCCGAACGCCGACTTCTGGTGCTCGGGCCGCGGCTCCGCAGACCGGAACCTGCTCGGCGGCGCACCTGAGGCCGGTCCGGCCTGCCGGGCTGCATCGTCCACCAAGGCGGGTCGGCCCGGTCTCCCAGCCACCCCGTCGGGGCGCGGCGTTCTGAGCGCGTCCGCCATCACCACTACGCGGGTCGTCGCTGTGGTCGAACAGGCGTCTGAAGCGGCACGGCGGGCCAACCGTTGACCCTGACCAACTCCATCGACCTGCTCCGGGCGCCGAGGTCCGCACTGGCGGGGCTCGACCCGAGCATGGCCGTGACCGAGGTGCGCATCCCGGCCACGGCCGAGGAGTTGACGGACACGCTGAATGGCGTGGTCGGCATGATCGCGAAGGGCGGTTGGTGGACAGCAGCCGCCGTCTACTCGTGGACCATGCCGTGGGCTGGCGGTGGACGGCCGCCGAAAGGCATCACGTCTGATGCCTTACTGACGATCTCAGGCTTCGCCGCTCTTGGCATCCGTGGCCTGTCGAGCATCAACACCGTCCGCAAGTTCCGTTCGGCGTGGGCTCGCGCCGTGGAGCGCGGCTGGGCCGATCCGGTGAAGCCCGGCGACCGCGTCCGGCTGCCCGACCAAGACTTCAACCTCGACGAAGCGCACGTGGGCGCCAACAGCGGCGACAACGAGTGGTTCACGCCGAGCCCGTTCATCGAGGCCGCCCGGCTGGTGATGGGCGGGATTGACCTTGACCCCGCCTCGACCCCGGAGGCGAACGAGATCGTTAGGGCGGACACGTTCTACACGGCCGAGGACGACGGGCTCATCCAGCCGTGGTGGGGGCGCGTGTGGCTGAACCCGCCCTACGCGCCGCCGCTCATCGGACAGTTCGCCGCGAAACTCGTGGAGGAGGTCCGCGCCGGGCACGTCACCGCCGCCTGCGTCCTCGTCAACAACGCGACCGAGACGGCGTGGTTTCCAGATGCTCATCGCCGAGGCGACGGCGATCTGCTTCCCGGCTGGACGGCTGCGGTTCTGGCATCCGGAAAAGGAGAAGTCGGCCCCGCTGCAGGGGCAGACGGTGTTGTACTTCGGGAGGGACGTCGAGGCGTTCCGCGCCGCGTTCGCGCAGTTCGGCTTCACGGTTCCGCTGTGACCCGGTGCGGGCTGACCGAGGACCGCGACCACACCGCCCGGACGGTCTCCGCGCCCGACGCGGTCGACGCGAATACCGACCACGCTCCGTGCCTCGTATCTACGCGCACGCGTGTGCGCGCACGCGTAGATAGCCCTAGCACTCCTTGGAGGAAGGGATGCTAGGAGATACGAGGGCGCAGGCTCGGATGGCCCGGCCCTCCGTCCGTGAGGCGCTGAGGCAGGCTCCCCGGCGGTTCGACGAGCCGACGGCTCAGGAGGCGGAGTCGTTCCATCGGCGCTGGTTCGAAGTCACCGGCCAGACCGTGACCGAGAAGATGCACCTCGCGCTCGCGGTGGTCTGGCGGGTCAACGGTGTTGCTACACCCCGGGTGCTGGCCCACAGGTTCGCCGCGAAGGGAACCACCACGAACCTGATCGTGGACATGCTTGAGCCCGAACGCGAGTCGGAACGGGAGCCTCTCGACGAGGAGCCGCCAGACATCGTGGCCGCAGCCATCGGGGTCGCGGCGAGCGACCAGCACGCAGTAGGCGAGGAACCGGGCGGCGGCCCCGCATTCGAAGGCTGGCCCACGTTCTCGGCGCCTCCTGAGGACGCCGACGACGAATGGTCGTCAGAGCCGAAGGCGCCGGTGCAGGTTGATGGGGACAGCCTTCTTCCGGGCCTGCTCTACGGCGAGTCTGACCGCCCGCCGTTCGACCCGACGAGCAAGCGCCGGTGGGACGACCGGGCATCGAACCCGGACCGCGACGCGATCCTCGCCGAGCGAGCCCGGCTCGTGGGCAGCGCGGGCGGGACGGCGGCATGAACCTCACGCGCTGCGCCCGCTGCGATGCGCCCCTCGATGAGCGGGCGCGGGCCGACCGTCGCACGTGCGGGACGACCTGCCGGGTCGGGCTCTGGAGGGCGAAGCAGGCCACCACGGCGGCGAATCCCGACCGAGCCGACCATCAGCCCAATGCGGCGCCGACGCGGCGTCCCGGGGCCTTGTAGTCGTTACATGGACCCCAGCACCGCGCCGGAGGTCTCTCGGCAGATGCCGCTGTGGTCGGCGCCCGCCGAGGTGCGCATTCCGCCCGTGCTCGCTCTGGACACGGTGCTCGCTGGCCTTCGTCCCGACACAGAGCGAATGTCAGGTCTCGACAGCCCCACCGTGAGCGCAGGCGCCCAACTCGTTCATGCCGCTCACGGTGACCGGCAGGCGGAACGCGTCGGCGACCACCGAGGGGATGCAGCGCCGGACCTGATGCAGGAGGACTCCACGACCGAGGTCGAGGGCAGCGCGACCCTGACCGTCTCGGACGTCGCCCGGGCATGGCTCGCCCGCGGTCGCGGCCGCAAGGGAGCGTGGACGCGGTCAACCGCCGAGCGGTACGGACGGGTGGTCCGCTGTCACATCGAGGGGTCCTCGCACCCCGCCCTGCCGCCCATCGGAACCATCGCGGTGACCAACCTTACCGTCGACGACGTGGCGCTCTGGTCGGCGGCGAACGAGCAGGCGCTGGCGCCCACCACGGCGAAGTTGACCTTCATCGCGCTCGGACAGGTCACCCGCTTCGCGGTCCGCCGGGGCTGGCTGGCGTCCGACCCGGTCCTGCGGCTCGAACCCGGCGAGAAGCCGAACTGGAAGCCGGGCCGGGTGTCGGCGCTCCAGGGCGACGACCTGGCGAGGGTGCTCTACCACGCCGGGAGCCACCGTCCGCTGTTCGAGGTGGTCGCCTTCACCGGGATGCGGATCAGCGAGGCGCTGGGCATGCTCTGGCGCGACGTGGACTTCGATGCGGGGATCCTCCACGTCGAACAGCAACTGACGCGATACCGGACGCTCGGTCCGCTCAAGACGGAGGCCAGCAGGCGGGAGATCGAACTGCCGCCTGCCGTAGTGCGGCTGCTGCGCGAGCGCTGGCTGGCATCGCCCTTCAAGGGGCCGACGGACCTCGTGTGGTGCACGCCTGGGGGCCGGGGCCGAGACTATCGCAAGGTCGGGCAGGCGTTTCGGGATGCGGTCCGGAGTTCGGGTGTAACGGCTGGCGGTCGTCTCTCGCTCCACAGCCTCCGTCACGGCTACGCATCGATGTTGATCGGGCGGGGCCTGCCGCTGCTGTTCATCAGCCGCCAGTTGGGCCACAGCAAGCCGTCGATGACGTTGAATATCTACGCGCACGAGTTCGCCCGGCGGGAGTCCGGTGCGGCGGCCCGGCAGGCCCTGGAGACCGCCTACACCGAGATGCAGGCGGCGGGACGGCGGTAGGGCGGACGGGCCTGATCATCGTGATCGTGGCCACGGACACCGTCCCCTGCCGCGGTTCCGGTGGCTGGCTCCATCCCGGTCCAGCACCCCGGGCTCGACTGCCGCAGTGCTCGGCCCGTGCCGCGCCAGGAGGCGCCCCGGGGCCGCGCTCCCGGCAGAGTCGCCCCTGAGGACCGCGCTCCGGGTTGGACGAGCACACAGGGCCGTGTAGCCGTTACATCCACGGCGTGGCCTCGACGACCGCAAGGTGGGCGAGGCGTTCAGGGTGGCGGTGCGGCGATCCGGGGTCCGCGGCGATGGGCGGCTCTCGCTCCACAGCCTCCGCCATGGCTACGCCTCGCTCCTCATCGCGGAGGGGCTCGACGTGGTGTTCGTGTCGCGCCAGCTCGGCCATGCCGACCCTGGCGTGACGCTCTCGGTCTACGCCCACCTGTTCGCCCGGGCCAAGCACGCGCTGGCGGCACGCTCGGCGATCGAGGCCAGCCACGCCGCCATGGCGCTCTCCCGTTCGTAACAGGGTCAAGGTCCCTCCGACATAGAAGAACCCCGGCGGTGTTGCCGCCGGGGTTCGTTCGTTACTGAGCCAAGTTAGCCGCTGGCTAGTGCGGTTCGCAGCCGCTGACTACGGCGCGCAGATCACGTACACCGTGGCCGCTGCGTTGTTGTCGGATTCCCCCCACCAGCCGTGAGGAACTCCCGAAGCGATGATGGCGCCTGCCGAGTTGGTCGGCGCCGTGATCACCACCCTGTGGCCCGTTGCATCGACGCCGCCGCCAAGTGCCTTGTCTGTGCTGTTACAGACCACGAACCCTCCAGTTTGGCCATTCGCAAGGACTACCGACTTCACGTAGACGCCTGCGGTTCCAGCGGCGCCGGTAGCACCCGGAGCGCCGGTGGCGCCCGTTGCGCCGGCAGCACCAGGCGTACCCGCGCCCGTTGCGCCGGTAGCACCCGGAGCGCCGGTGGCGCCGGTGGAGCCGTCAGCGCCAGAAGCGCCGGTGGCGCCGGTGGAGCCGGCAGCGCCAGAAGCGCCGGTGGCGCCCGTCGCGCCGGCAGCGCCAGAAGCGCCGGTGGCGCCCGTCGCGCCGGTGGAGCCGTCAGCGCCAGAAGCGCCGGTGGCGCCCGTCGCGCCGGTGGCGCCCGTGGAGCCGTCAGCG
>Ga0208079_1001692_pt1 | contig 11314 bp, 9 predicted proteins | sample NGESurdeep092012_5_FD_184474 | JGI IMG/M metagenome (GOLD analysis project Ga0208079, IMG submission 184474) | Arctic peat soil microbial communities from Barrow, Alaska - NGEE Surface sample 210-2 deep-092012 (SPAdes) | ecosystem: Environmental > Terrestrial > Soil > Wetlands > Peat ... | reverse complement strand
TGGCCGGGGGAGGGTATTGACAGGTGGGCTAACCTGCGAATGTGTTACCGATAACCCACGCCGAGACACCCGCGCGTCCCTCGCGGCCCCGGCGCCCGGTCCTGGACCTGCCCCACCAGCGCACGCGACCCTAGGGAGAACCCGCGATGGCTGAGCTTCTGGTCGAGATGACCGGCATCAGCAAGAGCTTCCCGGGCGTTCACGCGCTCGACGACTGCCGCTTCGAGCTCCATCCGGGCGAGGTCCACGCCCTGGTCGGCGAGAACGGCGCGGGGAAGTCCACCCTGATGAAGGTCCTGTCCGGGATCTACAAGCGCGACGCCGGGACGATCAAGGTGAGGGGCGCCGAGGTCGAGATCCTCTCGCCCCGGGCCGCGCAGGACCTGGGGATCGCGATCATCCACCAGGAGCTGAACCTCATGGGCCACCTGACCGTGGCCCAGAACATCTTCATCGGGCGGGAGCCGCGCCGCGGCGGCTTCCTGGACGACAAGGCGCTCAACCGCAAGGCCGCCGAGCTGTTCGAGGAGCTCCACCTGAACCTCGACCCGACGGCACGCGTGTCCAGGCTCGCCGTGGCGCAGCAGCAGATGGTGGAGATCGCCAAGGCATTGTCCTTCAACTCGGACGTCCTGATCATGGACGAGCCCACGGCGGCGCTCACCGAGACCGAGATCGACGAGCTCTTCCGCATCACGCGGCACCTGCGCGAGCGGGGCCACGGCATCGTGCACATCTCGCACCGCCTGGAGGAGCTCAAGCGGATCACAGACCGCGTGACGGTGATGCGGGACGGCCGCTACATCGACACGGTCATCACGGCCGATGCCAGCATCGGGCAGATCATCAGCATGATGGTCGGCAGGACCGTCTTCGAGGCAACACCCGAGCTGCCCGAGAAGGTCGACCCGAACATCGTGCTCGAGGTGAGCGGCCTGAACCTGGGCCGCCAGGTGCGGGACATCAGCTTCCAGCTCCACCGCGGCGAGATCCTCGGCGTCGCCGGCCTCGTCGGGGCCGGCCGCACCGAGGTCATGCGTGCCATCTTCGCCGCCGACAAGCCCGAGTCCGGCACGGTCGCGATCAACGGCGTGCCGACCACGATCCGCTCGCCGAGTGATGCGGTCCGCCACGGGATCGCGTACCTCTCCGAGGACCGCAAGCGCTACGGGCTGGCGCTCGGCATGGACGTCGAGGTCAACACCGTCCTCGCCTGCCTGGGCCGCTTCGCGAATCGGTTCGGCTGGGTCAGGACCGGCGCCACGCGGAAACGGGCCCTGGAGCAGGTCAAGGCCCTCGCGATCAAGACGCCTGGGATCTCCCAGCGGGTGAAGAACCTCTCCGGTGGCAACCAGCAGAAGGTGGTCATCGCCAAGTGGCTGACAGCCGACACCGACATCCTCATCTTCGATGAGCCGACGCGAGGCATCGACGTGGGGGCGAAGAGCGAGATCTACCGGCTGCTCAACGACCTGGCCAAGCAGGGCAAGTCGATCATCATGATCTCCTCGGAGCTGCCCGAGATCCTCCGGATGAGCCACCGCATCCTCGTGATGTGCGAAGGGCGCATCACCGGTGAGCTCACCTCCGCGGAGGCGACCCAGGAAAAGATCATGACGCTGGCCACCCAACGCGAATCGGTGGCCGCCGCGTGAGTGCCACCAACCCAACCGGTCAGCCACGAGGCAGCGAACCGATGCAGTCGACACCCGCGCCGGCGCCCTCGCGCGCCCAGTCGATCATGAAGGGCGAATCGATCCAGCGCCTGCTGGCCCTGGGCGCCCTCGTCATCCTGCTGGTCTTCTTCTCGATCACCGTCCCCCATTTCGCAAGCACCAACAACTACATCGACATCCTGACGGCGACGGCGGTCAACGGTGTGCTCGCGACCGGCGTCACGTTCGTGATCATCACCGGGGGCATCGACCTCTCGCTCGGCACCGCCATGACCTTCACGTCGGTGGTGATGGGGCTCGTGTCCGTCAACTTGGGGCTGCCGCTCCCGATCGGCCTGCTCGCCGCCTTCGCGGCGGGCGCCCTGGTCGGCCTGACGAACGGCTTTCTTATCGCGAAGCTCAAGCTGCCGCCGTTCATCGCCACTCTGGGCATGCTGTACGTGACGCTCGGCATGGCCCAGGTGCTCTCGGACGTGCATCCGATCTACTTCGAGGCGGTCCAGCCCTCGTTCCAGCAGTTCTTCATGGACAAGATGGTCTTCGGCATCCCCAACATCGTGTGGGTGATGCTCGGGGGCGCCACTGTCGCCTGGATCCTCCTCAACAGGACGATCCTGGGCCGGTACACCTTTGCCCTCGGCTCCAACGAAGAGGCGACCCGGCTCTCCGGTGTCAACACCGATCGCTGGAAGATCATCGTCTACATCGTTGACGGCCTGTTCGTAGGCCTCGCCGGCATCGTCATCGCCTCGCGCATGAACTCGGCCCAGCCGGGCCTCGGGATGGGCTACGAGCTCGACGCGATCGCAGCGGCGGTCATCGGCGGTACCTCCCTCTCGGGTGGCGAGGGAAGCATCGTCGGCACGATCATCGGTGCCTTCCTCATCAGCACGCTGCGCATCGGCCTCTCGGTGGCCGGTGTTCCCGACCAGTGGAAGTCGGTGATCACGGGTCTCGTGGTCATCGGTGCCGTCTACCTCGACATCATGCGCCGGCGCAGTCGCGCCTGAGGGGGCACACGTCCCTTCACCACACTTCGGCCCCAACCTCGGCCGCGCAGCGGCCGGAACCGGGAAACGGATCAAGCAAGGAACACGGAGGAGTCACATGAAGCTCACGCGCCTCACCAGCCTCGCGGCTGGCTCGATGGCCCTGGCGCTGGTCGCCAGCGCCTGCTCCAGCAGCGCCACGACGGCGCCTGCCGGAGCCCCGGCGTCCGCGGCAGCTCCAGCGTCGGCGGCGGCTTCGGCGGCGGCTTCGGCGGCGGCGTCGGCGGCAGGGGGTGCCGCCTCGGCGTACACGGGACCCACGGACGCCGGGACGGCCAAGGGCAAGACGATCGCCATCATCTCGAAGGGCGAGCAGCACCAGTTCTGGCAGGCCGTCAAGAAGGGCGCCCTCGATGAGGCCGCCAAGCTCGGCGTCACCGCGACGTATCAGGGCCCGGCCACGGAGTCCGAGATCGACAAGCAGCTCACGATGCTGCAGACCGCCCTGACCGCCAAACCGGCGGCCGTCTGCTTCGCCGCCCTCGACAGCAAGGCCGCGGGCGCCCTCCTGCAGCAGGCCAAGGACGCCAACATCCCCGTCATCGGCTTCGACTCCGGCGTCGACAGCACCATCCCGGTGACCACCGTCGCCACCGACAACACCGCGGCCGCCGCCGTCGCCGCCGACCACATGGCCAGCCTCATCGGCAACGCAGGCACGGTCGGCGTCATCGTCCACGACCAGACCAGCCAGACCGGCATCACCCGGCGTGACGGCTTCCTCGCCCAGATGGCGGCGAAGTACCCGAACATCAAGGTCCTCCCGCCCCAGTACGGCGCGGGCGACGCGGTCAAGTCCGCCGACATCGCCAAGGCGATGATGACGGCCAACCCCGACCTCAAGGGCTTCTTCGGCGCCAACGAGGGTTCCATCAAGGGCGTCCTCAACGCGCTCAAGGAGACCGGCAACGAGGGCAAGATCGTGGCCATCGGCTACGACTCCGGCCAGCAGCAGATCGACGCGATCACCAGCGGCGTCGAGGCCGGCGCGATCACCCAGAACCCGATCGGCATCGGCGCGAAGTGCGTCGACGCCGCGATCGACGCGATCAACGGCAAGACCCTGCCGAAGACCATCGACACCGGCTTCTCCTGGTTCGACAAGACCAACATCAACAACCCGGAGATCCAGGCGGTTCTCTACAAGTAACCCCTCGCCTGGCCCGCAACCACTCGGGGGCTGTCCGCCACGCGGACAGCCCCCGAACCCACCGTGGGCCATTCAAGGGAACCCCTGACCTGAGTCACCACGGGGATCGCCGGATGACCACCATCAGCGACGTTGCGAAACTCGCGGGCGTCTCCGCGATGACGGTTTCGCGCGCCCTCAACAACTCGGGCTACGTCAGCCGGCAGACCCGGTCGCGCGTGGAAGCCGCGATCGCGGAGCTCGGCTACGTCCCGAACGCGCTCGGGCGACAGCTGCGGTCGAAGCGGACCAAGATGCTGGCGCTGGTCCTCTCGGACATCATGAATCCCTTCTTCACGACCATCGCCCGGGGCGTCGAGGACGCGGCCGGCGCCCGGGGCTTCAGCGTGATGTTCTGCAACACGGACGAGTCGGAGAGGGAGGAGGCCCAGTACCTGCTCATGCTGGTCGAGCGCCAGGTGGACGGTGTCCTTCTCGTCCCCGCGAACAGCAGCGGCAAGTCGTTGCGGATGCTCCTGGCGCACAAGATGCCGGTCGTGGTCCTGGACCGCCGTATCCAGTCACGCCGGGTCGACAGCGTTCGCTCCGACTCCGAGGCTGGCGCCTACACGCTGACGCAGCACCTCATCGGGCTCGGACACCGCCGCATTGCCGTGCTGACCGGTCGCCGGAGCGTCTCGACCTCCGTGGACCGGGTCGCGGGCTATCGGCGCGCCCTCGTCGATGCCGGTCTGAACCTGGACGACGCCCTCGTCCGCTATGGCGAGTACAACCAGGTCGACGGCCACCGGATGGCGCAGGAGATCCTGGCCGTCGATCCGCGACCCACCGCCATCTTTGCCGCGAACAACTTCATCGCCTTCGGCGTGATGCGCGCGCTCCGCGAGGCGGGGCTCCGCGTCCCCGAGGACATGTCGATCGTCGCCTTCGACGACGTGCCGGCAGCCTGGGTGGGCGATCCGTTCCTGACGGTGGTCGATCAGCCCGCCTACGAGATCGGGCGGCGCGCGGCCGAGCTGATGCTGTCGCGCCTCGAGGGCAGGACCTCCGGCGCGGGGCGGGAGGTCGTCCTGCCCAGTGAGCTCATCGTTCGCCGCTCGAGCGGCGTGCCGCGCGCCGAGGTGCCCGAGGTGCCCGTGGCGGCGGCGCCCGTCGATCACGCGCCGACGCCGGATCGCCGCGCAAGCGTCGTGCCCGTCGTGCCCGCTGTCACCACCGGAGCCGCCCGATGACCGATCGCGCCACTGCCCCCTTCTCGATCGCCACGGACGGAATTGACCCTGCGCTCGTGCCGCAGCGCGTGCTCGCGAGCGGCGCCCGCATGCCGGCCATCGGCCTCGGGACGTTCGGGTCGGACCGCGTGACGCCCGCGGAGATCGCGGCGGCGGTCCGCGGCGCGGCGGAGGTCGGGTACCGGCATTTTGACTGCGCCGCCGTTTACGGCAACGAGGCGGACATCGGGCGGGCGCTCGCGGACGTGATGGCGCGCGGGATCCCGCGCGAGGCGCTCTGGGTCACGTCAAAGCTCTGGAACGACAGGCACGCCCCGGCCGACGTGGCGCCCGCGCTCGAGAGGTCGCTCCGGGACCTGCGGCTCGACTATCTCGACCTGTATCTGGTCCACTGGCCGTTCCCGAACCACCATGCCGCCGGCGTCACCGTCGACTCGCGCGACGCGCACGCGCAGCCCTACATCCACGAAGATTTCATGGCCATGTGGGCTGAGCTCGAGAAGCTCGTCGACCGTGGGCTCGTGCGGCACGTCGGGACGTCCAACATGACGATTCCCAAGCTGGAGCTCGTGCTGCGCGACGCGCGCATCCGGCCGGCCGTCAACGAGATGGAGCTCCACCCTCATTTCCAGCAGCCCGAGCTGTTCGACTTCGTGCGGACGAACGGGATCGAGCCCGTCGGCTTCTCGCCGATCGGGTCCCCGGCCCGACCCGAGCGCGATCGCACGCCGGATGACTCCGTGGATGTAGAGGACCCGGTGATCGTCCGGATCGCGCAGCGGCTCGGCGTCCACCCCGCGGTCGTGTGCGTCAAATGGGCCGTCCAGCGAGGCCAGACGCCGATCCCGTTCTCGACGAAGCGCGCCAACTACCTCGCGAACCTGCGGGGCGCGGTCGGTGAGCCGCTGACGGAGGCGGAGATGGAGGCGATCGCCGGGATCGACCGGAACTGCCGCCTCATCAAGGGCCAGGTCTTCGCGTGGAAGGCCGGCCAGCGCTGGGAGGACCTCTGGGACCTCGACGGCACGATCACGCCGCCATAGGAGGGAAGGCGGGGCCCCCGGGCGCCCGACCGCCAGCCGTGTACATCGTCACCGTCGACCAGGGAACCTCGAGCACGAAGACCGCGCTGTGGGATGCCGGGGGCGACCTTGTCGCCGAGGCGACCGCGTCGTACGACCTCGAGCGCCCCGAACCCCTCTGGGCGGAGATCGACGCGGAGCGCTGGTGGGACGCCTGCTGCTCGACCGTCCGGGCCGTGCTGGCGCAGGGCGGCGTCCGCCCCGGGGACGTGGCCGTCGTCGCGCTCGACGGAATCGGCTGGACCCTCGTGCCCGTGGACGCGGAGCTCCGGCCGCTCGTGCCGGCCATGACGTGGCTCGACCGGCGGGCGGAGGCGGAGGCGGCGGAGCTGCGGGCGAGCGCCGACGCGGAGTGGCTCGTGGATCTCGCCGCCAACCCGCTCGACGCGGCGTACATCACGCCCAAGCTCGCCTGGTTGCGCCGACACCGCCCGGATGTTTTCGCGGCGGCGCGCTGGTTCCTCACCGCCTCGGGGTTCCTCGTCGCCCGGCTGACGGGCGTGCCGACCTGCGACTTCACCCAGGCCTACGGCTTCCACTGCTTCGACATCCGGCGTGACGCATGGGATCCGGCGGCGGCGGCGCTGATGGGGATCCCGCTCGACCGGCTGCCGCCCCTCCGGTACGCCGGCGACGTGGCGGGTGGCGTGAGCGCCGCGTCAGCGGCGGCGACCGGCCTCGCGGAGGGCACCCCGGTGCTCGTCGGCGCGCTCGACGCGGCGGTCGGCGCACTGGGCGGAGGCGTCACCCGCCCGGGCCAGACGCAGGACCAGGGCGGGCAGGCTGGCGGCATGGGCATGAGCGTCCGCGATGTCGTCGTCGAGCCGCGGCTGATCTTCAGCCACCACGTGCTGCCCGGCCAGTACCTTCTCCAGAGCGGTACCGTGGGCGGCGGCACGCTCGGCTGGTTCCGCGAGATCCTGGGCCGGCCGGACCTGCCCTTCGAGGCGCTGAGCGAGGAGGCCGCGACCGCCGCGCCGGGGTCCGGCGGGCTCGTCTTCCTTCCCTACATGGCGGGCGAGCGAACGCCGCTCTGGAGCAGCACCGCGCGTGGCGTCTTTGTCGGGCTGTCGTATGCGACGCGGCGGGCGGAGATGGTGCGCTCGATCATGGAAGGCTGCGCCTTCGCGGTGTACGACAATCTCCGCATCGCCGAGGCGACCGGCGTGACCGTGACGGAATGGCTTGGCACGGGCGGCGCTGCCCGAAGCGCGACCTGGAACCAGGTCAAGGCGGACGTGACGGGCCGGCCGTTCGTCGTTGCGCGCCGGGCGGACGGCGGAGAGGGCGGGCACGGCCTCGGACTCTTCGCGCTCGGGGCGCGGGCGGCGGGCCTCGCCGGTGATCCGGGCGAGACGGTGGAGCGGATGCTGCCCGGGCGCCGCGTCTACGAGCCGGATCCGGCGCGCCATGCGCGCTACGCCGAACTGTTCGAGGTCTATCTCGCGCTGTCGCGGGGTCTCCTCCCCACCTTCGACCGCCTGGCCGCGGTCACCGCAGCAGGGAGTGCCATCCAGTGAAGGCCGCCGTGCTGGAAGGTCGGGGCGTGCTCGCCTACCGCGACGTCCCGACACCCGAACCCGGCCCCGGCGAGGTGCTGCTCCGCGTCCGGGCCTCGTCGGTGTGCGGATCGGACATCCACCGTTTCGTCCGCGGCCACCGCACCTACCCGATCATCCTCGGCCACGAGGCGGCGGGCGTGATCACCGCCGCGGGTCCCGGAGCCGACCCGTCCCTCGTCGGGCGCCACGCGGCACTCGTCCCCCTGGTCCCGGACCACGCGTGCCCGGAGTGCCTGGCAGGCCGGTTCTCGGCCTGCGGAAGCTACTCGTTCATCGGGTCGCGCCGGGCCGGCGCGTTCGCGCAGTACGTGGCGCTGCCGGCGGCGAACGCGCTCGTCGTGCCGGACGACCTGCCGTTCGAGGCAGCGGCCCTGATCGAGCCTTCCACGGTCGCGCGGCACATGCTGGACCTCGGCAGCTTCACCGCCGGCCAGTCCGCGATCGTCTTCGGGGCGGGGTCGATCGGGCTGATGCTCGTCCAGTGGCTGCGGATCCTGGGCGCCAGCCTGATCGTGGCGAGCGACGTGGTGGAGGCCAACCTCGACGCGGCGCGCGCGCTGGGCGCCCACGTGGCACTGAACCCGACGCGTGACGACGTGCCCGCCGAAGTGCGGCGGCTCGCCCCGGCGGGGGTGGACCTGGCACTCGAGGCGGCCGGGTCGCCGGCCGCGCTCGCGCAGACGATCGAGGTGACGCGCCCGCGCGGTTCGGTCGTCCTGGGCGGCAACCAGCCCGCGGACGCCAGCCTGCCGATGTCGTTCATCGAGAACCTGATGCGCCGCGAGCTTCGCCTGTCCGGCTGCTTCATGTCCTACTCGGCGCCGTGGCCCGGTCACGAGTGGACCGACGGCCTCGCCGCCGTGCTCGACGGCGGCCTCGATATGGCGGCCATGATCTCCCACCGCGCGCCGCTCGACGACGCACCCGCAATCTTCGAGGCCATCGGGGAACACCGTTTCGCTCACCGCAAGATCGTGTTCGACCCGTTCGCCGGGGCCGCCGATGCGTGACGGCGGCCGTTTCACGAGATCCATCGGGGCGGCGCGCCGCGCCGCGCCGACCAGCAGCAGCAGGAGTACACGATGCTGAAGACCCGCTTGCTCCACCCGGAGATCCTCCAGGCGCTCGGCGAGGCCGGCCACGGCGCCCAGGTCCTGATCGCGGACGGCAACTACCCGCTGCTGACGCGCTCCAGCGCGGCCGCCCACCGCGTCTACCTGAACCTGGCCCCCGGGCTGCTGACCGTGACGGACGTGCTCCGCGTCCTCGTGGACGCGATCCCCATCGAGGCAGCCCAGGTCATGGTGCCCGACAGCGGCGACGAGCCCGGCATCTTCGCTGAGTTCCGCGAGCTGCTGCCGAACGTCCCGCTCCAGCCCCTCGGCCGCCTCCCGTTCTACGACACGGCGCGCGGCCCGGACCTCGCCCTCGCGATCGCGACCGGCGAACAGCGCATCTACGCCAACCTGCTGCTGACGATCGGCGTAGTGATGCCCGAGTAGGCATCGATCGGAGGATTCCCAAGCGGCGCCCGCCCGGACGGACGGGCGCCCGGACTGACGACAGGAGATGAATTCCATGACGAGCAGTTCCGCCGGCCGCTTCGTGGGCGATTGGCCGAAGATCGGCATCCGCCCGGCCGTCGACGGCCGCATGCACGGCATCCGCGAGTCGCTGGAAGTGCAGACGAAGGCGATGGCGCGCCGCACGGCCGACCTCATCGCCGCGAACCTGCGCTACCCGGACGGGACACCCGTCGAGGTGGTGGTCCCCGACCACAACATCGGGGGCGTCTACGAGGCCGCCAAGGTCGCCGAGCTCTTCCGCAAGGAGGGCGTGGGCGTCTCCATCACGATCACCCCGTGCTGGTGCTACGGCTCCGAGACGATGGACATGGATCCGCTGACCCCGAAGGCGGTCTGGGGCTTCAACGGCACCGAGCGCCCCGGCGCGGTCTACCTCGCGGCTGTCCTCGCGTCCCACACGCAGAAGGGCCTGCCGGCCTTCGGCATCTACGGGCGCGACGTCCAGGATGCGAGCGACGGGACGATCCCGGCCGACGTCCAGGCCAAGATCCTCCGCTTCGCCCGGGCCGGCCTCGCGGCGGCGATCCTGCGCGGCAAGTCGTACCTCTCGCTCGGCGGCGTCTCGATGGGCATCGCCGGCTCCATCGTCGACCAGCCCTTCTTCGAGAAGTACCTGGGCATGCGCGTCGAGTGCGTGGACATGTCCGAGCTGACCCGCCGGATGGAGGAGGGTATCTACGACCCGGTCGAGTTCGAGAAGGCGCTCGCCTGGACGAAGGCGAACTGCCCCGAGGGCACGGACCGCAACCCGGCGGACCTGGCCAAGAGCCGCGACGAGAAGGACCGCGACTGGGAGACGGTGGTCAAGATGACCCTGATCACCCGCGACCTCCTGGTCGGCAGCCATCGCCTCGCGGAGCTCGGCTTCGGCGAGGAGGCGATGGGCCGGAACGCGATCCTGGGTGGCTTCCAGGGCCAGCGCCAGTGGACCGACCATGCCCCCAACGGCGACTTCATGGAGGCGATCCTCAACTCGTCGTTCGACTGGAACGGGATCCGCGCGCCGCACATCTTCGCGACCGAGAACGACAGCCTCAACGGCGCCACGATGCTGCTGAGCTACCTGCTGACGAACCGGGCCCAGATCTTCGCCGACGTCCGCACGTACTGGAGCCCCGAGGCGGTCAAGCGCGTCACCGGCCACGACCTCGAGGGCGTCGCCGCTGGCGGCTTCATCCACCTCATCAACTCCGGCGCGGCCACCCTCGACGCGACCGGCGCGATGGAAGCCGACGGCCAGCCGGCCATGAAGCCGTTCTGGGAGATCACCGAGGCGGACGTGCAGGCGGCCCTCGCGGCGACCACCTGGTGCCCGGCCAACCGGGGCTATTTCCGGGGCGGCGGATACTCCTCCCAGTTCGTCAGCAAGGGCGGCATGCCCGTCACCATGGCCCGTCTCAACCTGGTCTCCGGCGTTGGACCGGTGCTCCAGATTGCCGAGGGCTGGACGGTGGACCTGCCCAGGGAGGTCCATGACGTCCTCGACCAGCGCACCGACCCGAGCTGGCCGACGCACTGGTTCGTGCCGCGCGTGAACGGCGTGGGGCCGTTCCGCGACGTCTACACGGTCATGGCCAACTGGGCCGCGAACCACGGCGCGATCAGCTTCGGCCACATCGGGGCCGACCTCGTCACGCTTGCTGCCGTCCTGCGCATCCCCGTCCACATGCACAACGTCCCGGAGGAGGATCTCTTCCGACCAAGCGCATGGGCCACCCTCGGCACGGCCGATCTCGAGGGCGCGGACTTCCGCGCCTGCGCCACCTTCGGCCCGCTCTACGGCCGCCGCTGAGGCGCTCCCCCTCGCCCACGGCCGGTCGGACGTCTCCGTCGCCGGCTCGACGCCCGGAGGACGCGGTGGGCGTCGCCTGGCCCGTCCGTCAGGCCACGCTCGCCGCGTCCATCTCCGCTCGGGTCGGCGGCTGGGCGCCGGCCCGCGTGCAGGTGATCGCCGCCACCCGGTTCGCGAACGCAAGG
>Ga0208079_1001690_pt1 | contig 11329 bp, 6 predicted proteins | sample NGESurdeep092012_5_FD_184474 | JGI IMG/M metagenome (GOLD analysis project Ga0208079, IMG submission 184474) | Arctic peat soil microbial communities from Barrow, Alaska - NGEE Surface sample 210-2 deep-092012 (SPAdes) | ecosystem: Environmental > Terrestrial > Soil > Wetlands > Peat ... | reverse complement strand
TTACCACGCGCGATGGTGTCGAGGTCACGTTTGACGGGCCGGCGGCCATCCAGGGCGACAAACTGGTGGCCAAGGTCAAGCATAAGCCTTATGAAACGGCCCTCGCCAACGTCCAGCGCTATTGGGTGGAAACGCGCAGCCTGAACAAAGCGAAAACGATCGGGCTGGCGGCAGGCGTGACGGTGGCAGTGGTCGCGGTCGTGGTTGCGGCGGCGCTCGCAGGTAGCGTCGGCGGCCTCGGCAGCCCCCGCGGCGGGTCTGGCGCCGGCGGTTGTTGCCTCTACGTATACTCGTGGGACGGTGAGCGGTACAACTTCGATACCGAGGCCTACACCGGGGCGATCGCACGCGGCCTGGAACGGGACGATTTCTCGCTGCTGCAAAAGGTGCGTGAGCAGGACGGCGAGTACCGGCTGCTGATCTCTAACGACGCCGACGAGACGCAGTACACCGACCTTTTGGAGCTGTGGGTAGTGGATCACGAGCCCGGCGTGACTGTGCGCTCGGGAAGCGACGGCTCGCTCTACAGTGTGACGGCACCGCTCGGGCCGCTGGCCGCGCAGGATGGCCAGGGCAACGACCTGCTGGCGTGGCTGACGAAGCGCGACGGCCTGATCTGGGAGCCGGAACCCGCCGCGCAGCGCCAGGAAGTGGTATTGACATTCCCCAAGCCCGCTGGCGCGCAGCAGGCGAAGTTAGTGGCCAGCGCGACCGAGACACCCTGGGCCGGTGAGATGGCAGGGCGCATGCTCGGCCTGCTCGGGCCGCAATTGCCCGCCTGGTATGAGCAGATCGACCGCAATCCGGTGGCCCGCCAGGAGTTGCTGGCCTGGATGGCGCGCGAGGAGTTGTTCGCCCTGCGGATCGAGGTGGAAGAAGCCACCGGGTGGCAGGTGCGGGGCATGATGCCAATCGCCGGACCGTTCGTTTCCGACGAGAGGGTGGCGCCGTTGGATGTGAGCCGCGCAGTTGGCAACCAACTCCGCGTGCGCCTGCGGCCGCCCGCCGGATTCTGGGCCTTTAACTCGTTCGCGGTGGACTACAGCGCGGAGCGTCCGCTGCCGGTGATGCGGCTGGAGCCTGTGCGGGCGCGGGACGCGGCGGGCCGGGATCTGCTGCCGGCGTTGCGCCTGGCTGACGGCCAGTATTACGAGATGCACCAGGTGGGCGAGAGGGCGACTGTCGATTTTGCGGCGCCACCCGCGGCGTCCGGGATGGAGCGAACGCTTTTCCTGCACAGCCGGGGCTACTACCACATGCACATCGCGGCGGACGGCGAACCCGATGTAGCGGCGTTTCAGAGGATACTGGCGGAGCCGGGAGCGGGGATGGCGTTGTCGGCCAAAGTCTACGCCGGGAAGAATCGGTCTCGCTAAACCCGGATGGGGGGCGGCAATTACAGAATCTCGTCCAGCGGAATCTCGATTCCCGGCAGCAGATCGCTGTGGATCGCCTCGGTCTCCCGGGTCGCCGCAGGCATCGCGGCGCGATGTACCCAGGCGTGCCGCGCCTCCGGGTAGATCACCCACACCTCGGCGGCGCCGTGGGCCAGATAGACCGCGACTTTCTTGTCCAGCCGGGTCGCGGTATCGTACTCGGAAACCACTTCGAACACCACCAACGGCGCGCCCTCGTAGTAGCGATCGCCGGGCTGATCGGGATGGGTCAGGCTCAGGTCCGGCTGAAGCCAGGAACGCGGATCGCTCGAGATCAAGTACCCCATCTCGATGTGCAATTTGCCGATGGCGGCGTCTGAGTTGGTGAGCATCCAGCGTGCCAAAGCGGCGTCCAACAGCTTAAAAAGCCGCTCACAGATCTCCATGTGGTTGCGTTGCGCTGGCGGCAATCGGATCAACTCTCCTCTCAGCAGTTCTACGTCATCGGCTCCCCACTCCAGGAGTTCGAACTCGGCGAAACTCATCAGTGTCGTCGTACCCATGTCATCCATCATACCGCCGGCCGCCGCTACTGCCGTGACCGCGTTAAAGTGTTCGATGGTACTACTGTCCATCGGCTTCTTCGCGCGCTGCGACGATTGTCATGCGGCCCAGCCCGAAGGGCGAAAGATAGTAGCCCAGTGCGCCAGCACTGGGAGAAAGACGGTCCCGCCTCAGCCCCGGACGGGGCGGAAGAACCAACGCGGCGGTCCCTTCTTAGGCCCCGTTCCGGGGCTGGCAAAGGCCCCGCCTACGACCCACGGCTGTGCGCCGTGGGCTACTATCTTTCGCCCTTCGGGCTTGCCGCTATGGGCGGCAACTTGTCAAGCCGCGCGCGACCCAGTGGGTACCCCTTCCAACCTGCCCCACATGAAAACAAGATGTCCACACGGTCGCAGACCTACTCGTCGCGCAGCGCCACCGAGGGGTCGATATGGGTGGCGCGCATCGCCGGGATCCAGCACGCGATCACGCCCACCACCGCCAGCATCGCCGGCACCAGCACAAACGTCAGCACGTCGCGCGGATTCTTGAGGAACAGCATGCTGCCGACGCTGCCCGCCGCCGCCAGCGACACCGCGCCGCCCGCCGCCACGCCGATCGCCACCAGCCGTATCCCTTCGTGCAGAATCATCCGGTGTATGTCGCCCACCGTCGCGCCCAGCGCCAGACGCACGCCGATCTCCCGGGTCCTTTGCCGCACCGAGTACGAAATCACGCCGTAGATCCCGATCGTGGCCAGCAGCAGCGCCAGCGCGCCAAACACCGCCAAGAGGCCCGCCGACAGCCGCTGCGCCCAGAGCAGTTCGCGGATCGAAAACTCCAGGCTCTCCTCCTGGAGCAGCAGGTTGCCGTCCAGCGCCTGCACCTCGCGCCGCACCGCGCCCATTACCGCTGCCGGATCTCCCGCCGTCCGCACGTACAGCACCGCGGTCGGGAAATAGTATTGCACCAGCGAAAGGTAGACCAGCGGCTGCGGCGCTTCGGCGATGGCCTGGTAATTCGCCGTCTTCACGATCCCGATCACTTCCACTGGCAGCCCCTCCCCGGCAAAGCTGATGCGCTGCCCGATCGGGTCCTGTCCCGGCCAATACGCGGCCGCCGCGGTCGCATTGACAATCACCACGCGCGGCGCCGTCTTGGTATCGGCCTTAAGAAAATCCCGTCCGCGCAGCAGCGCGATCCCCATCGTCTGGAAATACCCGGGCGACACCACGCAGGTCAAGGTCGAGCGCCCCTGCCCGGTGGCCGTGTTTTCCTGGCCTGCGAGCAGCAGCATCCTGGACGACGCGACGTGGAACGGGCCGTCGCGCCCTAGCGCCGCCGAAACCACCCCGTGAACCGAAGCCGCCCTCTCCACCGCGCGCTGGTGGTATTCCCGCCCGCGCCCTTCGTTGTACGCCTGGTCCGTCACGTTGTAGGCCACGATGCCCAGATGCGCGGCGTCGAACCCCGGGTCGATCTGCCCGGCGCTACGCAGACTGCGCGCGAACAATCCGGCGCCGATCAGCGCCACCAGCGAGAAGGCCACTTGCGCCATCACCAGCATGGCGCGCGGATGCCAAACGCGATGGAATCCCGCCGGGGCGCTGCCGCGTTCCTTGAGATCGGTCGCCAGATCGGCCTTGGTCGCCCGCAAGGCGGGCGCCATGCCGAAAATCACTCCCGTGGCCAGAGAGATACCCGCGGTGAACAGCAGCACCCGGGGATCCAGTTCCAGGCGGAAGCCCGCATGGTTGAACATGGGTGGGCGCAAGGCCCACAACAGGTCGCGCGCCCAGCTTGCCAGAACCAGGCCGCAGGCGCCACCGGCCATGGCCAGCAGGACGCTCTCCGTCAGCAACTGGCGGATCAACCGGCTGCGGCTGGCGCCCATCGCCAGCCGGATCGAGATCTCCTTGTGGCGCCCGGTGGCCCGCGCTAGCAGCAGGTTGGCCACGTTGGCGCACGCGATCAGCAGCACCAGGGCGGAAATCGTCATCAGCACGGCCCCGGCTTGCGTCACCACGGGACGCGTGCGCGCATTGAGGGCGGCTTCGGTCACCGTCGTCAGGCTGACCCGCCGCCCCTGGTTCTCCCGCGGGTACTGGCGTTCCAGTTCCTGCGCCAGACTCTGTAGGGCCGATTCGGCCTGGCGAACGCTCACGCCGGGCTTGAGGCGCCCCACAGCGGCGAAAATCAGGGCGCGCCGCTGCGCCACTTGCCCGGAATTCGGGTACACCTGGGGATAGGCCGAAAACGGCAGGAAAATATCGGCCCCGCTGAGCTGGCTCAGTCCCTGGAATGCCGCCGGCGCCACTCCAATAATGCCGTAAGGGTGTCCGCTGATCTCGATCGTGCGGCCCGTCACGTCCCGGCCGCCGCCGAACAGGCGCATCCACAACCCGTGGCTAATCACCGCCACTGGCGGGGCGCCCGGCACGTCCTCCTCGGCCCGGAAGCCGCGTCCCACCACCGGGTCCACGCCGAGCGTCGAAAAGTAGTTGGCCGAAACCAGTTGCCCCATCAACAATTGCGGGTCGCCGCGGCCCGTCAGGTTGACCGTCAGCGCGGAGTACAGGAGCAGGGATGAGAACACCGTGTTGTGATCCCGGTAATCCTGGTAGTTCGGATAGGAACACAGGAGCAGGCCCGGAATCCGCGGGTCCGTGGTGAATACCGCTGTCAGGTGTGCCGGATCCCGCACCGGCAGCGGGCGCAGAAATATGGCGTTGAGCAGCGTGAAAATGGTGGTATTGGCCCCGATCCCGAGAGCCAGCGAAAGCACCGCGGCCAGAGCGAAGCCGCGGTTCTTGGTCAGCCCGCGCAGGCCGTAGCGCAGATCGTCGAGAAACCCCGTCATGGATAGTTAGAAACTACCACGTATACCCCCCTACCAGTACGTATGAGACTGTTATACTCGCATTTCGTGATCTACCGTTTACTGCTGCTGGTTATCGGCGCGCTGCTAACCGTCTCCTGCGGGCGCGAGCCCGGTGTGTATGCCGCCCCCCCGCAACGCTCCATCGACCTCGGGCCCGACCCGGACGGCCCGCACGCCTTCGTCAACATGGACGACCCGGTGGTCGACGACTACCTCGTCAACGACATCAGCCCCGAACGCGGATTCCGCCGCTGGGCCTTCACCCACCCCGAACTCCGCTTTCGCCCGAACGACGTGCGCCACCTGATTTTCACCGCCGAGTTCGCTATCCCGGAAGTCACCTATAAGGTGACCGGTCCCGTAACCGTCTCCTATGCGGTGAACGGTCGAACCCTCGGCGCCATACGCTGCGATCATGCCGGCGACTTCCGGCTGGAAAAACCGGTGCCCGATGGGTTGGTGGAGCCCGGCAAGTTCGTGCGCGTGACCTTCGAGGCCAACCCGCGCTGGATATCCCCCGACGATGGCGCCCAGTTGTCCTTCCTGTTGCGCAGCGCCGGATTCATTCATTAAATGCGCGAAGTGGCGAACATACTATTCGGCGCGGCGTTCACCGTCGCGGTGTCGGTAGCCCTCGGCGCCCTGCTGGTCGTCCGCTTGCGCCTCACGCTCTACCGTTGGGAAGCGGAGTTGATCGAGTTCGTCGCCGGCGCCGGGTGTCTCAGTTTCCTCATCGCCATCCTCTGCACCCTCCACATCGCCCGCAAAGGGGTATTCCAGTGGGGCGGGCTGGCAGTCATCGCCCTGGCCCTTTGGCAGGCGAAGAGTGCCCCTAGGCGAAAGAGCCTCCCGGCCGTTCCGCTGACGTGGATGGCAGCTTTCTTTCTTATCTTTAGCGCATTTTTTATCTACTACTTCTTTAATGCATTGGCCCCCGAAGTGAGCCCCGACGGCACCGGCTACCACCTGGGGAACGTGGTTCGCATGTGGCGCCATCACGGCTTCGACTGGAACTACCCCAGCATGTACGCCTACCTTTCCCAGGGAACCGAGATGCTGTTCCTGGTGGCCTTCACCTTCGGTCGCCATTCCGCCGCCGCGCTGGTCCACTTCGCCTGGCTCTGCACGCTGCCACTGCTCATGGTCTGCTGGGGACGGCGCTTCGGCTTTGCCAAGGCGGGCCTCTTTGCGGCAATTCTTATCTTCGCCAGTCCGGTGATCGGCAAGGACGGCATCTCCGCCTACAACGATCTGGCCGTTGCAACGATGATTTATGCAGTTTTCTACTTGCTTCAAGTATGGGATGAATCTGGATCATCCAATCTGCTCATTTTGATAGGGTTACTTTCCGGAGCCGCCTACGGCGCGAAATACACCGCCTTCCTGACGTTACCCTTTGCGCTGGCCTGGGTATGGTTCTCTCGCCGGCATTTCCCCAACCGCCGCAATCTGCTTTGCCTCCTCCTCCCCGCGCTCGTCATGATCGCCCCGTGGACGCTGCGCAACTGGTTCTGGGTCGGCAACCCGTTCGCCCCCTTCTTCAATTCCTGGTTCCCCAACCCCTACTACCACGCCGGCATGGAACGCATTTATGCAGAATCGCTCCGCCACTATACCGGCATGAAGCATAACTGGGAGATTCCCCTGCAACTCACACTGCGCGGAGGATTTGACGGCGGGATCTTCGGCCCGGTATTCTTGCTCGCCCCCTTCGGCCTGCTGGCGTTACGCTTTAAGTCCGGCCGCCGCCTGTGGCTCGCGGCCCTGGTCTTTGCGCTCCCCGCCTACCTCAACACCGGCACCCGTTTCCTGATTCCCAGCGCGCCGTTTCCGACCCTCGCCATGGGCATCGGATTAGCCGAGGTTCCCGCGGCGCTCCCCGTGGTGATGCTGTTCCACGCCCTGGTCTCCTGGCCGCCGGTCCTCTCCACGTATTGCGACCCGTGGAACTGGCGCATCTCCTCCTTCCCCGGGCGGGTCGCCCTCCGCCTGGATCCCGTGGCGCCCTTCATCCTCAAGAGCATCGGGGACTTCGCCCTCAAGCTACCCATCGAACTGGCGGTGCCCTCTGGCGAGCGCATTTTCTCGTTCGCCGGCCGGCCCGAAGCCTACATCGACCGCGATATCATCGTCTCCTACGAATCCACTCTGGGCAACCTGGCGAACGACATCCTCTGGAGCCCACAAGCCCACAAACCGGCGAACGCTCAGCATTTTAAGTTTCTGCCCGTAACCACCCGCGGAGTCCGCGTGGTGAATATCGCCTCCGGGACCGATTTCTGGACTGTGTCGGAGATGCGCCTGCGCTTCCAGGGTAGGGAACTGACGCGTTCCCCCGCGTGGCGCCTCAGCGCGTGGCCCAATGGCTGGGAAGTGCAGCTCGCCTTCGACAATAACTACGCCACCCGCTGGTCCACCTGGGAAGCCATCGCCCCGCACGCGCGCATTCAGGTGGAGTTTCCGGCCGCCGAGCGCGTCGATGAGGTGGTGCTTGAGTGCGAACCAGCCTGGAGTGCTCGCCTGCAGGTGGAAGTCCTTTTGGACACGGGGCGATGGGTGCCCCTCACGGACACGCCGGAGTTGGTCAAGACCGATTTTGCGCCCGGCATACGGCGCGCCGCCACACGGGAAATGAAGGCGTTGGGCCTCCGCTTCCTGCTGGTTAACGAAGGCGACATGGTATACGCAGACATGAAGAAGTACCCCACCTTCTGGGGCATCACGCAACTCGCCGAGGCCAATGGAACCCACTTCTACCGCATCGATTAAAGCCGCGCGCTGGTTCCTGGCGGCACTGCTCGCGGTCAACCTCTACCGCGCCATGACGCAATCCGTCACCCCCGGCGAGGCCTGGAACTACGACCGCTTCATCGCACCGGCGTGGACCGAAGCGCTCGCCCGCTTCGATGTCAACAACCATGTGCTCAATACTTTACTGGTCCGAATCTCAACCGCGTGGTTCCACCTCACGGAGCTTTCCCTGCGCCTGCCCAGTCTGCTCGCTGGCGTGCTCTATCTGTGGGTGGTCTTCCGTATGGCGCGCCGCTGGTTCGGCGACGGCCTGCCGTTCCTCGCCGTGATCGGCCTCTTAACCCTTAATCCGTTGGTGGTCGATGCCCTGAGCGAAGCCCGCGGTTATGGCATGGCCCTGGCCTGTTGGATGTGGGCGCTGGAGCTGTTACTCGAATCGGTGGAATCGTTTAGCGTATCAAAGCTCAACCTATCCGCCATGTGTTTGGGCTTGAGCGTGGCGGCTTCGTTGGCCTTCGCCGCGCCCGCCATTGCCTTACTGGTAGCCTTCCTGGTGTGGTCCAAGAGCAGTGGTGGGGCAGGCGGACCCAGAGGGTACCCCGCCTGCCAACCTGGCTCTCTTGCGCTCATCGTCTTTCTCACGGCCTTCGTCCTGCTGGCGATCCCGCTCAATCACGCGGAGTGGAAAACACTCGGCGTCGGCGCTACCAGCTTGCGGCAAACCATCAATGAAATCACTGCGGTATCCCTGGGAACTTCACTTAAGGTTATCGGCGCAATCGCGCGCGTGGGGTTGGCGCTGGTGGCCGTCGCCGGAATCTATGCATCGGCCCGCTACTGGCGGCGGCGGGATGGGGCGCTAATCGCGCTCACCGGCGCCAGCCTGGCGCTCACCCTGATGTTTCTGATCGCCGCGCACCGCTGGTTGCATACGCCCTTTCCGCAAGACGGTGCGATTTACCTGATCCCACTTACGGTGCTATCAGTTACCGCAGTGATCCTCAAGCGACCCAACAAGGCTGCACAGATTGCGTTCCTCTCCGTTTCCGCCGTGCTGCTGGCCCGCTACCTTGGCGAATTCCCCTTCGGCATGTACGCCGCGGGGAGCCAGTTCTCTGGCGCCCGTACCTTGGCCAAAACCCTACGCGTAAAAGCCGGTAACGGCGCCGTGCGGATCGGCGCCAGCCTGGCGGCGGAACCGATCGTTAATTACTACCGCATACGCTACCGCCAGGGGAACTGGCAACCCATCGAGCGCCAGCCGCTCACCGGCGTCTACGATTACTACGTCCTGACCCCAGCCGACGCCGCGCTCATCGAACAGCGCCATCTACATGTGCTGTATCGCGATACCGGGCTCACCCTGGCGCAGTAGTGGGGCAGGCGGGGTACCCTCTGGGTCCGCCTGCCAACTCCCTAGCCAACCTGCTCCAACGCAGCCAGGAGTGGTGGTTTTCGGCCACCGCGGACTTTGACTATTCTCCGTAAGTAACTAAATCCAAAAGGAAATCCATTTGGCCCTAGCCGTGCGTTACTGGTTGCGTAGTCCGGGAGACTCTGGTATGAGACGCTTAGGCAATTTGCGGTTCTTGGCTTTGACGGGTGCGATGCTTTCTATCGCAGGCAGTTTTACCCCCGCTCGCGCGCAGGATCCCGACGATCTCAAACGCGGCGTGGCCCGCATCAGCTTGATCGACGGCGACGTTTCCGTCCGCCGCGGCGATTCCGGCGAATGGGTGGCGGGCGTAATCAATGCCCCGCTCTTGACCGATGACCGCGTGGCCACCGGACCCAACTCGCGCAGCGAGGTCCAGTTCGACGCTTCCAATCTCCTGCGCCTCGGCGCCAACGGCGAAGTGCGCCTGACGCAACTGGAATACAGCCGCTACCAGATGGAACTGGCCCGCGGCGTCATGACCTACCGTATGCTGCGCACCAGCGACGGCAATATCGAGATCGATACCCCCAGCCTCTCGGTTCGTCCGTCCCGGCAGGGGAGTTTCCGCATCTCCGTCAACGACGCCGGTGAAACCGAAGTCACCGCCCGCAATGGAGATGTCGAGGTGTTTACCCCGCGTGGCTCGCAGTGGGTGCGCGCTGGCCAGACGTTGATGGCGCGCGGCGCCAACACCGATGCCGAATTCCAGGTGGTGGCGGCCGGCGGATTGGACGATTGGGATCGCTGGAGCGACAACCGCGATCGCACCATCACCCAGTCCGTCAGCTCGCGCTACGTTGGGCAAGGAGTCTACGGCGCGGAGGATCTGGATGCCGCCGGTTCCTGGAACAACGTGCCCGAGTACGGCAACGTATGGCGTCCCAACGTGGGCGCCGACTGGGCGCCTTACCAGTCCGGGCGTTGGGTCGATGAAGACTATTATGGCTGGACTTGGGTGAGTTCCGACCCCTGGGGTTGGGCTCCCTACCACTACGGCCGCTGGTTCAACAACGATCGCTTAGGCTGGTGCTGGTACCCCGGGTTGCTCACCGGGCGGCACTACTGGTCGCCCGCGCTGGTCGGCTTCTTCGGCTTCGGAGGCGGTGGGTTTGGTGTCGGGTTCGGATTTGGCAATGTGGGCTGGGTACCGCTCGCGCCATTCGAAGTCTTCCACCCCTGGTGGGGACGCGGCTTCAATGGCAACCGCGGCTTCAACCGTTCGATGAATATTACCAACGGAAACATTTCAAACATCTATAGAAATGCGAACTACCGAAATGGCATTAGCGCCGTCACGGCCAACAATTTCCAGAACGGCCGCTTCAATAACGTGATGCGCACCTCTGGCGCCCAGGTCGGTACGGCAGGCGTCATCCGGGGCCAGATGCCGTTTACCGCGGGTTCCGCCAACCAGCGCTTCTCAGACCGTCAGGCTACCGTGGTCCCACGCGGCAATGCAAACGCCCGCGTCTTCACCCATCAGCAGCCGAATCCGGTGCAGCGCGGCCAGTTCAACCAGTCCAACGGCGCCGGTGCGCGGGTGCAGAACGCGCCGGCCATGACGCAGAACAACCGCGGACAGAACACGCCGCAGAGTAATGATGCCGGCGGTTGGCGGCGCTTCGGTTCGCCCTCCGGCCAGCAGCCGGCGGCAGGGCAGGGAAATCAGCCCGCCGTGAATCGCAACGGCTTCGGCAGCACGGGTCAGGCGCAGCGCAACGACCGCCCGTCGGCCAGCCCGCAGGTTAACCAGCCGTCCGCCCCGCGCAGCAATGACAGCCGCGGTGGATGGCAGCGCTTCGGCGCCCCGGGCGGCGGCAACAGCGCCCCCGGCCAGGGCCAGACGCCCAGCGCACCCCGGCAGGATTACCGCTCCAGCCCGGGCAATCAGGCGCCGCGCTACAACGCGCCCAGTGGCGGCGCAAGCCGCCAGGAGTCTTTAAGGATCGCGCCCCCGGTGGTTCGCGAGCGTCCCAGTTACAGCGCTCCCAGCTATAACGCGCCGCGCCAGAGCGCGCCGAGTTACAGCGCGCCGCGCCAGAGCGCGCCCAGCTACAGCGCGCCGCGCCAGAGCGCGCCCGCTCCACGAAGCAACGGTGGCGGCAGCGCGCCGCGCGGCAATTCCGGCGGCGGTAGCGGCAATCGCGGTAGCCGCGGCCGGTAAAGAATTTCCTTCCCAACCAACCAAGCATCAGTTTCTTCCCAATTGGCTCGGCCCCTTTCAGCGGGGGCCGGGCCGTTTTTTTGTGTGCCGAGCATGTTCGACAACTCGGGGGTGCAAGTCCCCTTCACAACCTGATGGAGGTGAAGTGATAGCGAAACGCAAGGGCGTAACCGCGA
>Ga0208079_1001689_pt1 | contig 11330 bp, 12 predicted proteins | sample NGESurdeep092012_5_FD_184474 | JGI IMG/M metagenome (GOLD analysis project Ga0208079, IMG submission 184474) | Arctic peat soil microbial communities from Barrow, Alaska - NGEE Surface sample 210-2 deep-092012 (SPAdes) | ecosystem: Environmental > Terrestrial > Soil > Wetlands > Peat ... | reverse complement strand
GGAGCTGGAAGAGCCGGCGCCCACCATCGATCTGGCAATGGAGCGTCCTTTATACAGCCCTCCGTTCAAGGCGAAGTTCGCGGCGGCGCCCGTAATCGAGGGCGATCAGGGCCTCGCGGCCGACGCCCTGTTCGACCAGATCTACGTGGACAAGACGCGCCTGATGGCCCAGATCCGCCGGGCCTTGCAGACGCGCCATCAGATCTCGCTGGCCGACCTGGTGAAGAGCTTCCCGCTGGAACAGGGATTGGCGGAACTGGTGGCCTACCTGAGCCTGGCCACGGAGGACGACCGAGCGGTGATCGACGACGGGCAGAAGCAGGAACTATGGTGGGTGGATGCCCAGGGCACGCGGCGCCGGGCGACCCTGCCCCTGGTGATCTTCAGCGGGCACGCGGCTGCCGCGCCGGCGGAGCGCGCATGACCCCGGCGCCCGCGGCTTTCGCCACCCCGAACCTCTCCCCGGTGCTGATCGCGCTGATGAAGGGGATCAACAGCCGCGACGACGACCCCGCCGTCTGGCAGGCGCTTCTGGAGCTACAGGCGCGCGTGCGCGAATATGTCGCCGTGCTGGGCCTGGAGTTGATCCTCGACGAGGCGGAAGGGTATGCCTACCTGCGGCAGCGCGCCGCGGCCGAGGGCGAGCCCGAACTGGCGCGGCTGGTGGCGCGCCGCCAACTGGGATACGCCGTGAGCCTGATGCTGGCCCTGCTGCGCAAGAAGCTCGCGGAGTTCGACGCGGGCAGCGGCGAATCGCGGCTGATTCTGAGCGCGGAGCAGATCGCCGACCTGGTGCGCCTGTTCCTCGCCGACACGGCCAACGAAGCCAAGCTGATGGACCGGGTGGATAGCGACATCAAGAAGATTGTGGACCTCGGATTTCTGCGCAAGCTGCGCGGCAGCGAAGACCGCTTCGAGGTGCGCCGCATCCTCAAATCGTTTGTCGATGCCCAATGGCTGAGCGAGTTCGATCGCCGCCTGGCCGATTACAGAGCGCACATCACCGGCGTCGCCGAAGAGGCGGCGCCATGAATCGGGCTGAACTGACCGCGGAGGTGGTGGGGCGGACCCCCTGGTCCGCGCGGGACGCCCTCGTCCCGCTGCCGCCACAATGGGGTCGGCATCGTGCAGGGTGCGAACAGGCCGACGGGGGCGTCGGCCGCGGACCAGGGGGTCCGCCCCACCAGTTATGCAGGTGCCCCGCATGAACCAGAGTGAACCCTTATTCGCCGCTCTCACCGCGCCCAGCGCGTCCGCTGCCGCTCCGCTGCGTCCGGGGTTCCGCATGCACCGCGTGGAAGTGCTCAACTGGGGCACGTTTCACAAGCAGGTTTGGGGTCTCGATCTGGGCGGGAACAATGCGCTGCTCACCGGCGACATCGGCTCCGGCAAATCCACCTTCGTGGACGCCGTCACGGCGTTGCTGGTGCCGCGCGTCAACTTCAACAAGGCGGCCGGCGCCGCCACCGGCGAGCGCAGTCTGGAAACCTATTTCTTCGGGCGCTACAAATCGGAGCGCGGCGAACCCGGCCTCTCCTCGAAGCCGGTGTCCTTGCGCGGCGCGGACAGCTACTCGGTGCTGCTCTGCCGTTTTTTCAACGAGGCGCTGGCGCAGCACGTCACCCTGGCGCAGGTCTTCTGGGCCAAGGCGCCGCAAGGTCCGCCGGCCCGCTTGTTCGCGATCGCCGACCGGCCGCTCTCCATCAAAGAACACTTTGCCGGTTTCGGCGCCGACATCAACACGTTGCGCAAGCGCCTGCGCGCCATGCCGCAAGTGGAACTGTTCGAGACGTTCCCGCCCTACGGCTCGGCGTACCGGCACCGCTTCGGCATCGAGACCGAACAGGCGATGGATCTCTTCCACCAGACCATCTCCATGAAGTCGGTGGGCAACCTCACCGATTTCGTGCGCGAGCACATGCTGGAAGCCTCTTCCGTCGAGGAGCGGATTCAGGCGCTGATCGGACACTATCAGGATCTCGACCGCGCCCATGAGCTGGTGTTGAAGGCCAAGGAACAGGTGGGATTCCTGACGCCGCTGGTGGCGGCGTGCGATGAACGCGGTGTGCTGGCGGCCAAGGTGGACACCTTGCGCGCCTGCCGCGAAGCGCTGCGCCCGTGGTTCGCCACGCGCAAGCGGGGATTGCTGGAGAAACGCGTCGCCAACCTGGCTTCCGAGGTGGAGAAACTGGCCCACCGTATCGCCGCCACGGTGGAAACGCGCAGCCGGCAACTGGCGGATCGCGACTCCATACGGCAGGCGATTGCCCAGCAGGGCGGCGACCGCATCGAACGCATCAAACGCGATATCGCCGACAAGCGAACCCAGAAGGAAGAGCGGGCGCGGCGGGCCACGCAATACGACGCGCGCGCCAAAGCGTTGGAACTGCCGGGCGCGACCGGCGCCGACACGTTCGCCGCTAATCAGCGCGCCATCCGCGAGGGACGGACGGAAAGCGAGGCGGCGCAGGCGGAAGCGCAGAACGCGCTCACCGAAGCCGGGGTGGAAGTGCGCCAATTGCAGGAACAGTGGGGCGAACTGGAAGCGGAGTTGCAGTCGCTCTACCGCAGGCGCTCCAATATTCCGCGGCAGATTCTGGAAATGCGCAGCGAACTGTGCCGCACCACCGGCATCAGCGAGGACGACATCCTGTTCGCCGGGGAACTGCTGCAGGTGCGCGCCGAAGAGCGCGAGTGGGAGGGCGCCATCGAGCGGCTGCTGCACAATTTCGCCCTATCGCTACTGGTGCGCGATGTGCACTACGCGCGGGTGGCGGAATGGGTGGACCGGACGCACCTCGGCGGACGCCTGGTCTACTTCCGTGTGCTCAAGGTGCGAGCGGCGGATCACGCGGCGCTGCCCGCCAGTTCGCTAGCGCGCAAGATTTCGGTGAAGCCGGAGTCGGGCTTCTACGACTGGATCGACGCCGAACTGGCGGCGCGCTTCAACTACTCCTGCTGCGAGACGCTCGACCAGTTCCGCCGCGAACCGATGGCGGTCACGCGCGCCGGGCAGACGAAAGGGCGGGGCGAGCGCCACGAGAAAGACGACCGTCACCGCATCGACGACCGCTCGCGATTCGTGCTCGGCTGGAGCAACGAGCAGAAGATCGCCGCGTTGACGTTGGATCAGCACCGCGTGGAAACCCGGCGCGCGCCGCTGCTGGCTCGTATCGACGAGCTGAAGCTGCAAAGGAACGCGGCGCAGGAGCGCAATACCAGGCTCGCCGAACTCGCTGTGTTCGAGAGCTTCCAGGAACTCGATTGGCGTCCCCTGGTCACGGAGATCGAACGGCTGGACGGGGAGCGGCGCGAGTTGGAGGACGGGTCGGATATTCTGCGCACGCTCCAGCAACAGCTCGGGGCGTTGGAAGCCGCCACCAAAGAGACGGAAGCGCGGCTGACCAGCGACCAGAGAGACCAGACGCGGGCGGAAGAACGCCGCGAACAGGCGCGGGAACTGCTGGCCGCGTGCGACGCCCTGCTTTCCGGCACGAGCGAGGAAGTGAAGACGGACGTCTTCCCGCGAGTCGAGTCCATGAGCTTCGAAGCGTTGGGCGGGCACGTCCTGACGGTGGAGAGCTGCGACAACCGCGAGCGGGAAATGCGCGAGTGGGTGCAAGGCCGCATCGACGCCGAAGACAAGAAGATTCGCGGGCTCGAAGAGCGCATCGTCAAGGGCATGCAGGCGTATCGCTCGCGCTATCCGCTAGAGACCCAGGAGGCCGACGCCAGCGTGCAGGCCGCTGGCGAGTATCGCAAGATGCTGTATCGTCTGAAGGCGGACGACCTGCCGCGTTTCGAAAGCGCGTTCAAGAGCCTGCTCAACGAGAACACCATCCGCGAGGTGGCCAACTTCCAATCGCAGCTCAATCGCGAACGCGAGACCATCCGCGAGCGCATCGAAACCATCAATCGCTCGCTGCGGGGGATCGACTACAATCCCGGGCGCTACATCCAATTGGAAGCCAATCCGAACGCCGACCCGGAGATCCGCGATTTCCTGGTGGCGCTGCGGGCGTGCACCGAAGGGTCGCTGGCGGGTTCCGACGAGGCGGGATATTCGGAAGAGAAATTCCTCCAGGTGAAGCGCATCATCGAGCGATTTCGCGGGCGCGAAGGCACCGGCGAACTCGATAAGCGCTGGACCGCCAAGGTCACCGACGTGCGCCACTGGTTCACCTTTTCCGCCTCCGAACGCTGGCGCGAGGACGGGCGCGAATTCGAGCATTACGCCGATTCGGGCGGCAAATCCGGCGGCCAGAAGGAGAAGCTCGCCTATACCGTGCTGGCCGCCAGCCTGGCTTACCAATTCGGCCTGGAGATGGACGCGCCCCGCACGCGCTCCTTCCGTTTCGTGGTCATCGACGAAGCCTTCGGCAGAGGGTCGGACGAATCCGCGCGCTACGGTTTGGAACTCTTCGCGCGGCTGAACTTGCAGCTCCTCATCGTGACGCCGCTACAGAAGATCCACATCATCGAGCCTTACATTGCCGGCGTGGGGTTCGTGCACAGCGAAAACGGACGGATTTCGATGTTGCGCAATCTGACCATCGAGGAGTATCGCGCCGAACGCGCGGCTCGCGCCAAATGAAGGTATTGTGAAGTTAGGACATGACGATGTTGACGTTCAAACAGCTCCTCAATGAACTAGCGCGAGAAGATGTAACGATCTCACCCATGGACGTTGAAGAGATGAGAACCCGTTTTGGCGACAAAGTTCTCCAGATGGGACATCTTAACGAAGATGGTTCGATGGACGTTCCGGTGGACTGCATCGTTGAAGCCGCCCGATCTCTTGAAGCGCACACACTCACCGAAGCCGCCGAGATCATCAACAACGAGCAGATGATTTCGATGCTTCAATCGGGTGAAGCGCTAGTCGAACGAGTTGGTGAAGCCAGGGAGCGGAAACTGCGGCAGATGATTCGCAACTTCCAGAATGAAGGCGACACCAGCACGTCGCATCGCCAATGGAAGCAAATTGAGAAAGAAGTGTTCGGCGTGGATTATAACGACTGACCCATGCCGTACATCGACTGGACAAAATTACCAAAGGCCGTCCGCAGACATCTTGAGGATCGAGTGAGGGATCGCTCTATTACCGAAGACGACATGATCCGGCTGACGAATTGGATTAGAACAAATCCTGAAGTGCCGCACGCTGAGTGGTGCAAAGACTTCGGCACGTTTACGCTGGCGGGCGAAGGGGCGATCCCAAAGACGTTCTTGATGAGGGGACAACCATGCAAGGGGAAGCGGATCTAAGCAAGCTATATAGGCCCAAATGAGCGCCACGGAGTGGACCACGCCCGCCGATTTGCGCCGGCAAGTGCAGCGCCACTGGGACAGCGGGCGCCTGCTGGCCGCCGCCATCACCTGGGGCACGACCGGCGAGAGCCTGTTCCCGCTGGAATTGCGTCTTCGCGGACCCGATACGCGGGCGCTTTCGGAACGCTTCGAGGAGGTGCGGCAATGGATCCGCGAATTGGAGAGCGAGAGCCGGTGTCAGATCGAGTGGCGCGAGATCAATCATCGATTGCTGGGACGCAATCGCGTGCCGGCGCGGATTGTCGTGCCCGGCGAGCGCGAGGCGCTGGAGTTGATCGCGAAGACGGACGATGCGGCGCGCTTCCGCGCTCTGGCGGGGAGCACGCTGGAGAGACTGCCGGAACTGGGCGCGTGGCTCACCCGCAGACCGCTGGCCGCGTTGGTGTGTGCGGCCGATTGGGATCGCATCCTGGCGGTGCTGCTCTGGTTTCGCGGCCACCCCCGCAGCGGGCTCTACCTGCGGCAACTCGATATCGCCGGCGTGGACACAAAGTTTATCGAGGTCCGCAAGCCGCTGCTGGCGGAACTGCTCGATATCGTGCTCCCGCCGGAGGCGCTGGAAGCGGCCGCGGGGCAGCGCACTTTCGAAGCGCGCTACGGCCTGGCGTCCAAGCCGTCGCAGGTGCGGTTCCGCATCCTGGACGGGCGCCTTGCCATACAGGGGTTGACGGACCTGGCGGTTCCGGCGCGCGAATTCGCATCCTTGGATCTACCCGTGGAGCGCGTCTTCATCACGGAGAACGAGATCAACGGCCTGGCCTTCCCCGGCGTTCCCGGCAGCCTGGTGATTTTCGGTTTGGGATACGGCCTCGACCGCCTCTCCGAAGTGCGCTGGCTGCATGATCGCACGCTGCACTACTGGGGCGACATCGATACTTACGGCTTCCATATCCTGGATCGCCTGCGGGTGCGATTCCCGGCCGCGCAGTCGTTTCTGATGGACCGCGAGACGTTGCTCGAACATGCGCCGCTCTGGGTTCGGGAGAGCAATTCCTACGACGGCGAACTCCCGCGTCTCACCTCCGCCGAACGGGAACTGTACGACGACCTCCGCCACAATCGCCTGGGCGAACGCGTCCGCCTGGAGCAGGAGCGCATACCCTACGGTTGGCTGCAACGGGCGTTGGGGAGCCAGGCGGCATGTTAAGTTAGTGAGGAGAGGCCCGCATGGCCACGCAAACCAAGACGTTCCTCACGCCCGAGCAGTACCTCGAAATCGAGCGCCAAGCCGAGTTCAGGAGCGAATACTACGACGGCGAGATGTTCGCCATGGGCGGCGCGAGGCGATTCCACAATCTGATCAATTCGAATTTGTCCGGCCAACTCCACCAGCAACTTCGCAAACGTCCTTGTGAATTCTACTCGAACGACATGCGCGTGCGCGTCAGCGCCACGGGGCTGTACGCGTACCCCGATACCGTCATCGTTTGCGGTGAGCCGCAATTCCTCGACGCAACCCAGGACACTCTGCTCAACCCCAACGTGATTGTCGAAGTGCTGTCCCCCTCGACGGAGGCCTACGATCGGGGACGCAAGTTCGAGCTGTATCGCACCATCCCATCCCTCACCCACTACCTCCTCGTGTCGTCGGAGCGGATGAGCGCGGAATCGTTCACTCGGCAAGAAGAAGGCGGCTGGCTGCTCACCGGAGCCACGCTCCCGGAAGACGCCATCGACCTGCCAGCGGTGGGAGTCCGCTTCACGCTCGCCGATTTATACGAGAAGGTGGAGTTCGTAGCCAAGGCGGCTGGAATTCGCCCGCTGCAATTATAGTAATGGCCAAGAGGCTCATGATCGCCGTCGTCGGCGCCGGGATTGGCGCGCTCGCCGGCTTGCTGATCGACTTTCTGGGCGCGGGCACCCCGGCGCTGGTGGCCGGCGCCGCTGCCGGCGCGCTGATTCCGCAGTTTATACTCGGTCCTCCGGGGCACTAACCTCCAGTAATTTGTTTTTTGCACTTGCCGTTGAGCGCGGCACCCATTAGAGTCTAGTAGGAGGAACACCAATGGCGTTTTGTGCGACGTGCGGTTCCGCGGTAGAAGGAGAGTTCTGTGCGAAGTGCGGGAGTCGGGTAGGGGCGGCGCCGTCCGCCGCGCCTGGTCCCACCATGCAGGCATCGGGCGCGATGGCCGACAATGTGGCTTCGGGGTTGTGCTACCTGGCCGGCCTGATCACCGGTATAATTTTCTTGGTTCTGGCTCCCTACAACAAGAATCCGGTGATCCGATTCCACGCGTTCCAATCGATTTTCCTGAATGTGGCCTGGATCGTACTCTTCTACGGGATCAATATCGTTCTGGGGATATTGCATCTCTGGAGCTTGTTCTTCTTCAGTAGCCTGGTGGGGTTGGCCTTCTTCGTGCTGTGGATCATCCTGCTGATACAGACCTTCCAGGGGAAGACGATCGTGCTGCCGTTGATCGGACCGATCGCGCAACAACAGGCAGGCAACTGAAACGCGAGTTGGTGCCCGGCGCGTCTGAGTAGTGTGATCCGAGGGCTCGTAATCCTGGCGGTGGCCGTGTGTTCGGCCGCCGCGCAGGCGCCGAAAACCGGCGACATCAATTTTTATGGACTCCGCAAGCTGGCGCCGGACAAGATCCTGCGCACGCTGGAGCTAAAGTCCGGCGACCCGCTGCCGCCTTCCAAGGGCGATCTGGAAGACCGTCTGGAGCTGATGCCCGGGGTTGCCGCGGCGCGCGTGGAGGCGGTCTGCTGCGACGGTGCGAACGCCATCCTGTTCATCGGCATTGAGGAGCGGGGCTCGCCGCATTTCGATACCCGGCAGGCTCCGGCAGGCACGGCGAGCCTGCCCGAAGACATCATGGCGGCCTATCGCGAGTATATGGGCGCGGTGGCGCGGGCGGCGCGACTCGGCAACGCGGCGGAGGATCTCACGGCGGGCGAATCGCGCATCGCCGACCCCGCGGCGCGGCGCTTCGAGGAGCAGTTCGCCGGGCTCGCCGCCGACCGCATCGAGGCGCTGCGCGAGGTGCTGCGCAACGGCGCCGAACCCGAGGAACGGGCGGTGGCCGCGGCCGTGATCGGCTACGCGCCGAAAAAGGACCAGGTGATCAAGGACCTGCAATTCGCCATGCAGGATGCCGAACCGGCGGTGCGCGCCAACGCGGTGCGCGCCATGATGGCGATCGCGGTGCTGGCGCAGAAGCGCCCGGATCTGGGGCTGCGCATCGAGCCCACCTGGATGGTGGAGATGCTGAATTCGATCGTGCTGGGCGACCGGCAGCAGGCCGCGCTGGCGCTGGTCACGCTGACCGAGCAGCGCAACGCCGCCACGCTGGAGCTGATCCGCGCGCGCGCCCTGCCCGCGCTGGTGGAGATGGCGCGCTGGAAGACGCTCGGGTACGCGCTGCCGGCATTTCTGCTGGTGGGCCGCGCGGGAGGTGTGCCGGAACAGGAATTGCTGGACCAATGGAAACAGGGCGACCGCGAGACCGCCATCGAAAAGGCCACGGCGCCGGCGCCGAAAGCGCGCCGCGGGAAGTAGCCTACAATGGGGAGACCGCTCACTAAGAACGTGAGAAAAAAAGAATGGCCGCCGATGAACGCCGATTAACGCCGATGAAAACACACGGCTTATCGGCGTTAATCGGCGTTCATCGGCGGCCCATAATGATTCTTCCACAGGATCTAACGGCAGATTAAGGCTCATAGGGTTCGGGCAAGCGGATGGCAATCACGAGACGGGAAATTCTGGCGGGCATGGCCGCGGTTGCCGCGGCTGCGGCACAGCAGCAACCCCCGCAAACCGCGCCTCCAGCGGCGGCGCCGGCTCCGGCGTCAGCGCAGCCGCCCGGCATGCCGGACGGACCGCGCGTGCCGCGCCCGCGCACCCCGCCCAAACCGCGCACCACGCCCGCCGTCTGTCTCTACTCGCAGCATCTGATCAAAGTGGAGTACGAAGCCGTCGGCATGGTGCTGCGCGATCTGGGCTTCGACGGCTGCGATCTGGCGGTAGTGCCCGGCAGCCACATCGCTCCCGAGCAAGCCGGTTCGGACTTGATGCGCGGCATCGAAGCCATCAGCGGTGTGGGGTTGGACGTGCCCATCATTTCGACGTCGGTGACTTCGGGCAACGATCCCAACGGACGCCAGATCCTGAACATCGCGGGATTCATGGGGATCGGCCTGTTCCGCCCCGGCTATTGGAAGTACGGCAACGCGCCCGACCTGGAAGCGCGGCTGGTCGAAGTGCAGCGCGAAATTCTCGGCCTGGCCTCCGTCGGCCGCGCCTACAACGTCGCCATGGCGCTACACAATGCGTCCGGGGATTCGGTGGGCGCGGGACTCTGGGACGTCAGCGGGATTTTGCGCGGCATCGACCCGCGCTGGGTGGGCTACGATTTCGACCCCGGCTTCGCCACCGAGACGGCCGGCGTGAGCGGAGCCGGAATCGTGATGCGCCTGGCGATGCCGAAGCTGAAAGCGGTGACGGTGCGCGATTTCACGTGGAACAAGGACGCGGCGGGCGGATGGAAGGCGGCACCGTGTCCGCTGGGCGAAGGCATGGTGGACTGGCGCCCGTTTTTCGCCGCGCTGGCGAGGGTGCGCTTCGTGGGTCCGATCACAATCGAAGTCCGCTACCAGGCGAAGGATGAGTTGAACGCCTTCCGCCGGGATCTGGATTTCGTGCGCAAGCAGATCGCCGCGGCATACGGCGCGGTGTAGGCGGCACGAGCGGAACTGCTCCGCCACCGCCAACACGCCCATCCGGTCCTGGCTGAATTTGTCAATTTCTGACAAATCAACCGCTATAAACAATTGATTCCAAAGGCAGACGTGTTCTTCGATTTGTCAATGTTGACAAATCGGTCACGCGTGGACGGTGGGAGCGCCGCTCGGTTGTAGGCCTACGGGGCGATGGGCGCGGGGTCCTCGGGCGCGGGCGCGGGATGGGGGTCCGGGTCCGGTCCAGGCATGGGAGGTTCGGGGCCGGGGTCGGGGCCGGGAATCACTGCCTCGGCGGGGTCGGCGATGGCGGCGTGGACCATCATGCGCGCGGGAGCCGACAATTTCACTTCACACTCGCAGCAATCGCTGCATCGCAGGCACTTTTCGCAGAGGTGGTTGTCGCAGGCATCCTTGGTGCAACGGGCGCAAATTCGGGTGGATTCCTCTCCACAGATGCTGCAAGTGAATGGCATGGGGGCTTACTTCTTCCTTCCTGAGGTCTTGGGGGGCGGGGCCGGCGCCATGAGGGTCGCGCGGCAGCGTTGGGCTTCGCGGTCCATGACTTCGAACTGGTGCTCGCGTTCGGCGGCGAGGTTGACGATGTAGCCGCGGAGGCGCTCGCGGTTGGCGCCGCCTTCGCCAAAAAGGGCGGCCAGCGACTGAGCTACCTGCGGTCCCTGGTATTTGCGGGCTCCTTCCTGGAGCGACATGAGCATGGTTTCCAGGCCTTCCATGCGGAAGAACAGTTGGAGCGCAGCGGAGAGTTTTTCGGGATTGCGAGATAGTGCTTGGGCTTCGTCGATGACGGCGAGCACCTGCCGCCTGCTGGACTCCTGTTGATCGACGTAAGTATCGCTGGCGCCCATGGCCACCCAGGCCGGAGGGTTGAGATGATTGAGGGCAGGCAGAAGGCGGCCGGCGTGGGCGCCGATTTCCTGGAGCACGACAGCCATATCCCATGCGGGCTCGAGGCCGGCAGCGGGTGGTTTCGAGGATTGCGCCTGGGCGTATGCCGCGGCGGCACAGAGAAGGACAGTCAGCCGCACTCTTTCAATTTATCACGCGGGATGAACCGACTGTAGCGTAACCTTTCAGGTTGCAACGCCGGCTTCCTTGCCGACGTTCTTCGAAGAATGCCGGTAGGAATACCGGCATGGCAGGCGTGGACGCCTACGCTACTATCCGCCACCGCCGCCCGGAGGAGGCGGGGGTGGTGGTGGAGCGGGAGGCGCGCCAGTGGGCGCGCCAGTGGGCGCGCCGGTGGGGGCGCCGGTCCCCGTGCCGGTTCCGGTGGTGGTGCCGGTATT
>Ga0208079_1001688_pt1 | contig 11330 bp, 10 predicted proteins | sample NGESurdeep092012_5_FD_184474 | JGI IMG/M metagenome (GOLD analysis project Ga0208079, IMG submission 184474) | Arctic peat soil microbial communities from Barrow, Alaska - NGEE Surface sample 210-2 deep-092012 (SPAdes) | ecosystem: Environmental > Terrestrial > Soil > Wetlands > Peat ... | reverse complement strand
GGCCGCGAAGCCTATCCGGGCGACGTCTTCTACCTGCACAGCCGCCTCCTGGAGCGGGCGGCGCGCCTCAACGACGACAACGGCGGCGGGTCCCTGACCGCGCTGCCGATCATCGAGACGCAGGCCGGCGACGTCTCCGCCTACATCCCCACCAACGTCATCTCCATCACCGACGGCCAGATCTTTCTGGAGACCGACCTGTTCAATGCCGGCCAGCGGCCCGCCCTGAACATCGGCATCTCCGTCTCCCGGGTTGGCTCCGCGGCCCAGACCAAGGCGATGAAGCAAGTCGCGGGGCCGCTCAAGCTGGACCTGGCCCAGTACCGCGCCCTCGCCGCGTTCGCGCAGTTCGCGTCGGACCTGGACAAGGCCACCCGGGACCAGCTCACCCGCGGCGAGAAGCTCTCCGAGATCGTCAAGCAGCCCCAGTACCAGCCACTCCCGGTGGAGAAGCAGGTCGCGATCCTGTACGTCGCTACGAAGGGACAGCTGGACGACATCCCGACCCCGCGAGTCAAGGAGTTCGAGGCCGGCTTCTATCGCTTCCTGGAGGCGGAGCAGCCGGAGATCCTCGAGAAGCTCGGCCGCACGAAGGCCCTCGACGACGAGATCACGAAGGGCCTCGACGACGCGGTCGCGGCCTACCGCACCACGTTCCTGGCGTAGCGGCGGGACGGGGCGCAGGAGCGGCACGTGGCGAGCCAGCGCGACATCCGACGCCGAATCGGCGCCGTCAAGAACATCAAGCAGATCACCCGGGCGATGCAGTTCGTGGCCGCCTCGAAGCTCCGCCGCGCGCAGGACGCGACGCTCGCCGCGCGGCCCTACGCGGAGAAGCTGGATGAGGTCCTCGCGGACCTGGCCGCGGTCCTCGGCGACGAACATCACCCGCTGCTGGCACGCCCCGATGGCGGTACCCGCCTCCTCGTGGTGATCACCACGGACCGCGGTCTGGCCGGCCCGCTGAACACGAACACGATCCGCTTCGCCCTGAAGGAGGCCGCCGAGCACGAGGGCCGCCTGTCCGCGGTGACCGTCGGGCGCAAGGGTCGCGACGCGCTCCGTCGCACCGGGATCCCGATCGTGGCGCACTTCAACGGGTTCGGCGACAAGCCGAGCTTTGCGGACGTCACGCCGCTCTCGCGCCTGGTCTCCGACGACTTCCTGGCCGGGACCTACGGCCAGATCGACCTGGTCTACTCGACGTTCATCTCGACGCTGGTCCAGCGCCCCATCGCCCAGCCGCTCCTGCCGATCCGGCCCGGGCCCGACGCCCCGGGCATCCCCGGCAACCAGTTCATCTTCGAGCCAAACCCGGCGACCGTCCTCCGCCGGCTCCTCCCGCGCTACGTCGCGACCCGCATCTACCAGGCGATCCTGGAGACCACCGCGTCGGAGATGTCGAGCAAGATGGTGGCGATGAAGAGCGCCACCGAGAACGCGGAAGAGCTGATCGAGGACCTCACCCTCTCCTACAACAAGGTCCGCCAGAACAACATCACCCGCGAGATGATCGAGATCGCGTCCGGCGCCCGGGCCGGGCGCTAGGCTTGCACGGAGGCATGACACCCACGATGGCGACCGCCGCACCCACCGCGACCGGCCGCGTGATCCAGATCACCGGACCCGTCGTCGACATCGAGTTCCCCGCCGGCCAGCTGCCCCAGATCTACAACGCCGTGGAGATCGTGCGACCGGACCACGACCCGCTGGTCTGCGAGGTCCAGCAGCACCTGGGCAACAACTGGGTCCGTGCCGTGGCGATGACCACCACCGATGGCCTGGCCCGCGGGACCGAGGTCCGCGATACGGGCGCCCCGATCTCCGTGCCGGTGGGCGCGGTGACGCTGGGCAGGGTCTTCGACGTGCTGGGTAACCCGATCGACGCGAAGGGCCCGGTTGACCGCACCCTGGTCCTGCCGATCCATCGCGCCGCCCCGCCGTTCGACGAGCAGACCACCGACGTGGAGGTCTTCGAGACCGGGATCAAGGTGATCGACCTGATCTGCCCCTTCAAGAAGGGCGGCAAGATCGGGATCTTCGGCGGCGCTGGCGTCGGCAAGACCGTCATCATCCAGGAGCTGATCCGGAACGTCGCCCAGGAGCACGCGGGCGTCTCCGTGTTCGCCGGGGTGGGTGAGCGGTCGCGCGAAGGCAACGACCTGATCGCGGAGATGACCGAGTCGGGCGTCCTGGCCAAGACGGCCTTCGTCTTCGGCCAGATGAACGAGCCGCCCGGCGCCCGGCTGCGCGTCGGCCTGTCGGCGCTGACCATGGCGGAGTACTTCCGCGACGAGGAAGGCCTCGACGTCCTCCTCTTCATCGACAACATCTTCCGGTTCACCCAGGCGGGCTCCGAGGTGTCGGCGCTCCTCGGCCGGATGCCTTCGGCGGTCGGCTACCAGCCGAACCTGGCCACGGAGATGGCCGGCCTGCAGGAGCGGATCACGTCCACCAAGAAGGGCTCCATCACGAGCCTCCAGGCGGTATTCGTGCCGGCGGACGACTACACGGACCCCGCGCCGGCCACCACGTTCGCCCACCTCGACTCCACCATCCGGCTGGAGCGCCGAATCACGGAGCTGGGCATCTACCCGGCCGTGGATCCGCTCACCTCCACCTCGCGCGTCCTGGACCCGAACGTGGTGGGCCAGGAACACTACGACGTGGCCCGCGAGGTCCAGCGCGTGCTCCAGCGCTTCCGCGACCTCCAGGACATCATCGCCATCCTCGGCATCGACGAGCTGTCCGAGGAGGACAAGGCGACCGTCGCGCGGGCGCGCCGGCTGGAGCGCTTCATGAGCCAGCCGTTCTTCGTCGGCGAGGTCTTCACCGGCCGCCCCGGCATCTACGTGCCGATCAAGGAGACCGTGACCTCGTTTCGGGACGTCCTGGAGGGCAAGGCCGACTCGCTCCCGGAGCAGGCCTTCTTCCTTGCCGGCACGCTCGATGACGTCCGCGCGAACGCGGCCAAGCTGGAGGCATAGGGAACCGGCCATGCCGTTCCGGCTGGAGATCGTCACCCCGGAGAAGCGGGCCTACGCCGACGACGTCGACTTCGTGACGCTGCCCGGAAGCGAAGGCGAGCTCGGCGTGCTGCCGCACCACGCCCCGCTCATCTCCATCCTGGGGGCCGGCGAGCTGCGCGTCCGCAAGGGCGGCGTCGAGGAGTCCTTCGCGATCATCGGCGGCTTCGTCCAGGTGCTCCCCGACAAGGTGGTGGTGATGGCGGAAACCGCGGACCTCGCGGCCGAGATCGACCTGGAGCGAGCGCGCGAGGCCCGTCTCACCGCCGAGCGCGTCCTGGAGGCAGGGATCGTGGAACCCGTCGACCTGGCCCAGGCCCGGGCCGAGCTGCAGGCCGCCGTCGTCCGGATTCGGGTCGCCGAGCGTCGTCACCGGGAGGGGCCGCACCGGCGCGCGTAGCGCCGGAGGCGGCCTTGGGACGGCCATGGCGGACGCTCGCCCGTTCCACTGGGAGTACACCCCTGATCCGGTGGCCCACGAGGTCTTCCGGATCGAGGGAGGCCGTCCGCTGTCCGGGACCATCCGGGTCAGCGGCGCCAAGAACGCCGCCCTCAAGCTGCTTGCCGCCTCGGTCCTGACCGGCGAGCGCTGCCGCTTCACGAACGTCCCGGAGATCGAGGACGTCCGCGTGATGGTCGCGACGCTGGTGGACCTGGGCGTGGTGGTGGACCACCCCGCGCCGGGTGTCTACGAGGTGGCGTCCGGCGACGTGGACTGGCTGTTCGTCCCGCTGGAGGCGGCCGCGAAGATGCGGGCCAGCTTCATCCTCCTCGGGCCCCTCCTCTCGCGTTTCGGCCGCGTGATCATGAGCAACCCGGGCGGCGACCGGATCGGTCGGCGGCCCGTCAACCTGCACGTGGACGCGATGCGCGCCCTGGGTGCGGAGATCGAGTACCGCAACGGCTACTACTTCGCCAAGGCGCCCGGACGGCTCCGCGGCGGGGAGGTCACGTTCCCGTTCGTGTCCGTCATGGGGACGGAGAACGCGATGCTGGCCGCCACGCTGGCCGATGGGCGGACCACGATCCGACCCGCAGCCCGTGAGCCCGAGGTGGACGACCTGATCGCGTTCCTCCAGAAGATGGGTGCCGCGGTGGAGCGGGTCGCCCCGGACACGATCGTGGTGGACGGACGCCGACGGCTCCGCGGAGCCGAGCACAACGTGATCCCGGACCGGATCGAGGCCGGGACGTTCGTCGTCGCGACCGCGGTCGCCGGCGGGCACGTGACGTTGCAGGGCGCGCCGTGCGAGCACCTCGGAGCGTTCCTGGAGATGCTCGCCGCGATGGGCGTGAACGTTGCCTGTGGCCGGGACACGATCGAGGTTCGCGGCATCCCGCCCGGCGAGGGTGCCTATCGCGCCTGTGACGTGGAGACCGGGCCGTACCCGGGCCTCGCGACCGACCTCCAGTCGCCGGTCAGCGTGCTGCTCACCCGCGGCGCGGGCACCAGCCACGTCCACGAGACGATCTTCGAGGATCGCCTGGAGTGGCTCACCGAGCTGGGCAGGATGGGCGCGCGGGTGGAGATCGCCGACTCCCGGCATGCGGCGATCACCGGCCCGACGCGGCTGCACGGCGCCGAGGTCTCCATCTCCGACCTGCGGGCCGGCGCATCGCTGATCCTGGGTGCGCTGGCCGCGGACGGGACGTCCGTCATCCACGGCGCGCACCACGTCCAGCGCGGCTATGAGAACATCGACCGTAAGTTCCATGATCTCGGCGCCCAGATCGAGCGCCTCCCCGAACCGGTGAGCAACCCAACTCCATGAAGATCGGCATCGACCTCGGCACGGCCAACGTCATCGTCTACGTCAAGGGCAAGGGCATCGTCATCCAGGAGCCCTCCGTCGTCGCAGTCTCCGACGACAACCGCATCGTCGCGGTGGGCGAGGAGGCCCGCGAGATGATCGGCCGGACGCCCGGCAACATCTCCGCGATCCGGCCGATGAAGGACGGCGTGATCGCCGACTACGTCATCACGGAGGCCATGCTCCGATACTTCATCGGCCGCGCCCGGAAGGGCTCGTTCGCGCTGTCGCGGCCGGAGGTGATGATCAGCGTTCCGGCGGGCGTCACGTCGGTGGAGAAGCGGGCCGTCCGGGATGCTGCCCTGAAGGCCGGTGCCCGCGAGGCGTACCTGATCGAGGAGCCCCTGGCCGCGGCGATCGGGGCGAACGTGCCGATCAGCGGGCCGTCCGGGAACATGATCATTGACATCGGCGGTGGTACCAGCGAGATCGCGGTGATCGCGCTCGGCGGGATCGTCGTCAGCAACAGCCTCCGGGTGGGCGGCAACCGCTTCGACGAGGCGATCGCGTCCTACATCCGCAAGAAGTACAACCTGATGATCGGCGACCGGACGGCGGAGGAGGTCAAGATCGCGATCGGGACAGCCCTGCCGCTGGAGCGCGAGCTCCAGATGGAGGTTCGCGGACGCGACCTGATCGCGGGGTTGCCGCGGACGATCCCGATCACGAGCTCGGAGGTCATGGAGGCGATCGAGCTCCCGCTCCAGCAGCTGGTCCAGGCGGTCCGCGGCGTCCTGGAGCAGACGCCGCCCGAGCTCAGCTCGGACATCATCGACAAGGGGATGGTGATGTCCGGCGGCGGTTCGCTCCTCCGCAACATCGACCGGCTGCTGACGCAGGTGACGGGCGTCCCCTGCCATATCGCCGAGAATGCGCTCAACTGCGTCGCCCTTGGGACGGGCCTCGCCCTGGAGCACTTCGACTTCTTCAAGAAGTCGCTCGTCCAACAGATCTGATCGGGACCGTGAACGCGGCCAGCTCGGCGGACCACAGGGGTTCCGCAGGCGCGACTACTGACCGAAGGGAAGTCGGAGCGCCGGAGGAGCCCCGAGGATCCGCCGAGGACGTTGCGTTCCTTGATCTCCACTGTCACACGAGCGCCTCGTTCGACTGCCTGTCGGATCCCGTAAAGGTGGGGCGGGCGGCCCAGCGGCTGGGGATCACGCATCTCGCGATCACGGATCACGACCGGATCGACGGGGCGCTCCGGGCTCGCGATGCCGCGCCGGATGGGCTGACCGTCATCGTGGGGGAAGAGGTCAAGACCGCGGCCGGCGACCTGATCTGCCTGTTCCTGGACGCGGCGGTGCCACCGGCGCTGTCGCCGGCGGAGACGATCGCGCTGGTCCGGGAGCAGGGCGGCCTTGTCGGGATCCCGCATCCGTTCGACCGGCATCGCAACTCGATGGCCAACGCCGTGGCGGAGCTCGATGCGCTCGCCGGGCTGGTGGACTGGGTGGAGGTCTACAACGCGCGGGTCGTCTTCCGCGAGGGCAACGAGCGTGCCCAGGCGTTCGCGCAACGCACCGGCCTTCCCGGGGTGGCGGTCTCCGACGCACACTCGCTCCTGGAGGTTGGGGTTGCCTCCACGCGCGTCATCGGCGACCCGTCCACGCCGTCCGGTCTCCTGCAGGCGCTGGCCACGGCCGAGGTGCAGCCCGGCCGCGCCACGTATTTCGTGCGCGGCGTGACGCCTTTCGCAAAGCTGGTCCAGCGAGTCCGGGGCAACGGCCGGGTGCGCCCGGTCCCATCGGGCGGCCGACGATGACGACAACCCGACGATGACCACGATCCGACGATGACGACAACCCCCCGGTCGGACCCAGGCGACGTCGGCGCCGACCAGCTCTCGCTGGGCCGACGGCTGCGCCAGCCCCGGACGATCCTGAGCCTCGTCCTCCCGCTGATCCTGCTCGTGCTCGTCTTCCGGGTCGCGCTCAACGTGGATGTCGGCGAGCTGGTGGCCGCCGTCCGGGCCGCGAACCCGTGGCTCCTGCTGACCGCGTTCGCGATCTTCTACCTGGGTTTCCCGCTGCGGGGTTTCCGCTGGGTGCTCCTCCTGCGCGGAGCCAGCTTCCGGCTGGGCACGAAGGACGCCACGCAGATCATCTTCCTCTCGTGGCTGGTCAACTGCCTCGTGCCGGCGAAGCTCGGCGACGTCTATCGCGCCTACGTTCTGAAGATCAACAGCACGGCCTCGCTCTCGCGGACGTTCGGCACGGTCTTCATCGAGCGGATCCTCGATCTTTTCGCGATCGCGGTGCTGGGCCTCGCTGCGGGCTACTGGAGCTTCCGGTCCGGCCTGCCGCCGTCGATCCAGGTGGTGTTCGCCATCGGGGTCGGGGTGGTCGTGATCCTTGCCCTGATGCTCCTGACGCTGCGCAACTTCGGGCGGCGAATCCTCATCCGGCTGCCGATCCCGCACCGCGAGCGGCTGGTGGACCTCTACGACCGGTTCGAGGAGGGTGTCTTCGGGGCGGTCGGCATCCGGGCGCTCCCCGGCCTCGTCATCGTGACCGGGCTGATCTGGGCCACGGAGTCGCTCCGGCTTTACCTCGTGGTCCAGGCATTGGGCTTCCCGGACGTCGCGCTCGGCCTGTCGGGAGCCGCCTTCGTCGCGCTCATCGGCTCGCTCCTCACCGCGGTCCCGCTCAGCCCTGCCGGCCTGGGGATCGTGGAGCTCGGGGTCGTGGGCGTCCTGACCGCCGCCTACAACGTCCCGCTGACTGAGGCCACCACGATCGCGCTCGTGGATCGGACGATCAGCGTGTTCTCGATCATCGTCCTGGGAGGGCTCTTCTACGCAATCTCGTCACTCCGTCGGGGCGGTGGGCACGTGGGCGAGGAGATCCCCGCCCGGAGCTGAGTGCCCGGGCGTCACGGCATGCTCCCAGACACGCGCGCCCAAGCGTGGCACACTCGGCCGACCGGCGCCCGCCGGGAGTACCAACGGGTCATGGTTCCCGGGCGCGCCACTTCCGATAGTGGCCTCGACGCGGCACCGCCCGCGTGACCAGGGAGCGCGCAGCCCGACATGACCACGCAGACCGGTCGACCCTTCAACGAGTGGCTTCGAGCCCAGCTCAGGGCCAAGAAGATGTCACAGCGTCAGCTCGCGCAGGCGTCCGGCGTCGACCATTCCACGATCTCGCGGCTCGTCCGCGGCGACCGGACCCCGTCGCTCGGGACCGCTACCAAGCTCGCCCGCGGCCTGCGCGAGATTCGCGACGACGCGGACGCGCCGCAGTACCTGGGCCTCGTCTCCGGTGGCACGACCATGAACCCGACCGCCCGCGTCGAGTACGCGCTCCGCGCCGACGACGCCCTGGGCGAGGCGCAGGTGCGCCAGGTCATGGAGTACTACCTTGCCGTGCGGATGCGCCGGTACGCGCGCCCCGTGGCGCCGCCGACCAGCCGACCCACCTACCCGCCGATCCCCGTCCGCCAGGGCCCGACGGCACTCGCCTCCGTCGTCGGCGGATCGCCGGCGCCTGATCGCGGGATGCTGACCGGCCGACCATCGAGCCTCCTCACCCGACGGCCACCAGGCCGCTGAACCGAACACCCTCGCCCCCCCGGTAGGTCCCTCCCCTTCCGGGTCTCAGGCACAGCGAACGCCGGCGTTCTGGGGCGCCGGCGTTCGTGTGTTCACGGAGCGGCGCGCTCGTAGACGGAGAGCGTGCGGCCGGGGGCCGGCGCGAACCGGTCCCGGAGCACGGACCCGGTGATGCCGGCACGCTCCAGGGCGGCGGCCTCCGCCGGACCCCCGCAGGCTGCGCCCACGACCTCCCGGAACGTGTCATCGCAGACGACGATCACCCGGCGCGCCGCGGACACCTCAACCGGCGTCACGCCGGCCAGCGCAAGCGGATATGAATACGTCGTGACCGGCTTGAAGGGCGGCACGCCCAGGAGCGCGGTTGGGGCATCGCGAGTCTCCGCCGCCAGCCGGACGCCGGCCTCGCGGGCCGCGGGCCAACCCCCGTCAGCCGCTACGGCCGGGGGCTGCGTCCCCAGGTTCCACGCGACGAGGGCCGCCACGCCGACCACGGCCAGGCCGCGGCCCGCCGGGTTCCGCCTCCACAGCGCGGCCGCGCCAAGGCCCACGAGCGCAAGCACGGCCGGGTCCACGAACGCGTGGTAGTGGTCCACCAGAAGCGGCGTCACGGTGGCCAGCGACGCGACGAAGAGCGTGAGGAGCAGCGTCGAGGAGACGACCCAGCCCGCCAGCCACCGCGTCGCGGTCGCCTCCGCCCCGCGCGACGCCGCGAGCCGCCATCCCGCGAGCACGCCGGTCGTGACGACGGCCACCACGCCCACAGCCGGTGCACCGGTCGCAAGGCCGGTCAGCGACCAGGCCACCACCCGGATCGGGACGAAGAAGAGCCGCAGGACCAGGTCGGGGCCCGACGCGTCGCCGCCGGCACGCAGGTAGTCGAGGGCCGCGCGCGTCTGGTCGAACCCCGATCCCAGCTCATGGAGCAGGAGCGGGAGATAGCCCAGGGCGATCAACGCCGCGCCCGCCAGGCCCCACCGGGCGATCGGCGTCCGGCGGCCGGGGCTCCGACGCAGGTCGGCCAGCCACAGGGCGGCGAGCGCCGGGAGCGCGATGATCCCCAGGATGTGGCATTGCTGGACCACGGCCTGGGCAGCGCCCGCGGCAAGCCACCAGCGAGCGTTGCCCGTCACCCACGCGCGCCACCCGAACGCGAGCGCGAGTGCGGCCGCGAGCGGCAGGAGGTTCGGGTTCCAGATGAACGTCGAGCCGCCGACCGCCGTCGCCGACGTCGCGGCAAGCAGGCCGGCGACGAGCCCTGCGACGGGGCCGCCCATCGCGCGGCCCAACCACCAGGTGACACCCACCGCGGCGATCCCGGCCAGCGCGATCAGGAGGACCACCGCGGTCGGGTCGGTCCCTCCGGCGGGGATCGCGGCCGGCGCCAGCAGGTAGTAGTAGAGCGCGCCGTGGTGGACATTGCCGATGGACGTGGGCGGCCCCAGGAGCGGCACCGCGCCGTGGGTGACGAACGCCTGGAGCGTGGCCATGTCGTTGCCCTGGTCCGCGTCCCACGTCCCACGCCCGGCGAGTCCCGGCAGCCGCAGCAGGGCGGCGATGAGCAGCAGGCCGCCCAGGACGGCGAGATCGCGCGCCCGCGCGGAGCCTCGTGTCACGCGATCCCGGCCGCGCGCGCACGGCTCCCGCGCAGCTCAAGCGCCTCCTTCGGCAGCGGCGCCGGCCGGACGCCCGCGGCCAGGTCGCGTGCACGCGCCATGTTCACCGCGTCGTAGCCCTCGTCCATCCCGGGCGTCTCCAGGTAGTACGCGACGTGGGCCAGCGCGGGGTGGGTCAGGACCCGGGCCAGGCCGTCGCCCCCGATCTCCCCGGCAGCAAGGTGCTGGTGCCGATCGGCCCGGGACGCGAACACTGCCTTCGAGTCGTTGAGGTGGACCATCGAAACGCGCTCGAGGCCGATCCGGGACGCGATCGTCTCCACCAGCGCGTCGACATCCTCCGCCGTGCCGATTGCGACACCCGCTCCCCAGAGGTGCGCCGTGTCCAGGCAGAGCCCAACGCGGCCGGCCGCGACGCCCCGGTCACCGATCGCGTCGAGGATCCGGGCCAGCTCGTCCACGCTGGTGCCCAGGCCGTCGCCGCTTCCCGCCGAGTTCTCCAGGACCAGCGTGGCAGCGTCAGGACCCTGGGGCGTCTCCGCCAGCACACGAGCGACGCCCTCCGCGACCCGGGCGATCCCCGACTCGACGCCGGTGCCCCGGTGCGAGCCGACATGGACGTTGACGAAGCGGGCCCCGTACGCCGGTGCCACCGCAAGCTCCCGCGACAGGACGCCCAGCGACTTCTCGAAGAGGTCCGCGTCCGGCCCGGCCAGGTTGACGAGGTACGCGGCGTGGATGGCAAGCGGCCCCAGTCCCAGCTCTGCGACCGTGGCCCGGAATGCCGGCAGCTCGTCCGGGAGCTCGGCCCGGCGGCGCCACGCGGTCGGGTTGTCGGCGAAGAGCTGGAGGCTGTCGGCGCCGATCGTCCGCGCGCGCTCCGCGGCCCGGACCATCCCCGGCCCCAGGGGGAGGTGCGCCCCAAGGCGGCGGCCGCCGGGCAGTCCGGGACGCGGTTCCGCGGGCAGCAGGGACGCCAAACCCGCCGTCGCCCTCACGTCGGGCGGGGCGGGCGCCGCGGCCGGTGCCGAACGTCGGGCGGGCATCTGCCGGATCGTACAGGAGCCCGGGCCGTGGGTGTGTCAGCCGGGGCCGGTGTCGCGGTGAGCCCTATCCACGTGGTGTGCCTGTCCGGTTGCCTCCGGTGATGTACCACGTGTTGGGGCCAGCGGACGGAGCTTGTTGCGCCATTGACACGCCTGCCGGTCTGCTTCTGCAACACAACAGCGTGCAGATGATCCGCGGGATGTCCCTGGCCCCGTGATCGTGTCGTTGGTCGTCGGCTCCCGCATCGCGCCCAGATCAAGAAGCGTCCCAAAGG
>Ga0208079_1001686_pt1 | contig 11336 bp, 10 predicted proteins | sample NGESurdeep092012_5_FD_184474 | JGI IMG/M metagenome (GOLD analysis project Ga0208079, IMG submission 184474) | Arctic peat soil microbial communities from Barrow, Alaska - NGEE Surface sample 210-2 deep-092012 (SPAdes) | ecosystem: Environmental > Terrestrial > Soil > Wetlands > Peat ... | reverse complement strand
GGGAGAACGACGCGTCGACAGCGTCAGGATCAAGAGGGCCGGACTCCGGGATGTGCGTCTCGACGACCACGGTGCCCGGTGTGGCGTCGATCGCCGCGTCGTCGAGGTCTGACGGGTCGAGCTCCAGCCGGGCAAGGTTGAACTGGAGGCGGCCCAGGTCGTACAAGAGGCCCCGCAGGTGCGCCTGCAGCCAGTTCTGCTCGATGCAGGCGCGCACCCCGTACAGGCGGCGGGCGATCCGTACGTGCCGTCCGACATCGGCGAGCGTTGCGCGTGACATCGCCTCGGGGACGCCTCGCCGCGCGTGGGCTTCCAGTGTCGTGGGAAGGAACTCGGCGAAGGCGACCACGTACAGCCAGCGCAGAGCGGGTGGTGCGTTCGGCTCGGTGACCGGGTCGAACAGCGCCGGGAGGTCGAGGAGCTTCCACGGCTTCAGCTCCTCGAAGTGCTCGGACAGCTGCCGGACGACATCTGCCACCCTCGAGGACAGTCCCACGTCCGTCGCGATCTGAGCAGCGGCAACGACCACCTCGGCGGTGTCCTCAGCCTCGAGGTCGAACCACCCGCAGGCGTCGTCGAGCGTCATGATCGAAGGCTACCCACCCAGGGCCGGTCTGGCCGTCTCCTCACGCAGCAGCGGCGGGGTGAAGTCGTCCGGCCGGATGCCGCGCTTGTCGGCGTAGAACTCCCGGATCACGTCCATGTCCGCGCCGACGTCACCGGTCAACGAGATCGTCCGGCCCAGCCCGGCGGTGTGGGTCGCCGAGTCCACGTACCCGAGGACGACGGGCAGTCCCGCATCCCTGGCGATCCGGTAGAAGCCCGACTTCCACAGTTTCCCCCGCGCCCGGGTGCCCTCAGGTGTCACCACCAGGACGTGCTTCCCTACTCGCACGCGGGAGACCACGTCCTCGACGAGCCTGCCGGGATGTGCGCGGTCCACCGGGATGCCGCCGAGAGCGCGCATGATCGGGCCGAAGGGTGCCTTGAAGAGCGTGTGCTTGCCGAGCCACAACGGTGCGAACCCGTGTCGCCAGCAGATCGCCAGCATGAAGACGAAGTCCCAGTTGGAGGTGTGCGGAGCCCCGAGCAGCACCGCAGACCCCTCGATCGGCAGAGGCTCTGACCGCAGCCTGTAGCGGGAGAACGCCCAGAAGGTGCGGGCGATGAGGGGGCGCAGGATCACCACTAGAACGTAGTGGTCTTGACCAGAAGCTCCTAGTTCGTTGCCGTTGTTGGCATCAGCGGTCCCGCGGAAAGCCCCGCTCTAGCGGGCCACTGATACGGAACGGGGCCCCTCCTCGAGAGGAAGGGCCCCGGTGTGTTCCGTCGATCGATCAGCTGCAGCCGGACGTCGAGCCGCAGCCCTCGCAGACGTAGCAGCTACCCGAGGGTCGCATCTTCGTGCCACAGGTGAGGCAGAGCGGGGCGTCGACAGCGTGCCCGAACGTCAGCTCCATCATCTCGGCGCTCGTGTGGGGCGCCGCCTCGACCAGGGCCGGCTGCCTCGGGCCGTCCCCGTCGACTCGTACATTGTCGCCGTCATCGTTGCGGAGCGTCTCGGACTCGAGAAGCTGCGCCTCGTCCTCCTCGGACATGTACGAACCGGTCGACACGTACCGCGCACGCTCGCCGGCGGTGTAGATGCCGAGCTCCGTGCGCTCCTCGTACGGCAGGTAGTCGAGCGCCAACCGACGGAAGATGTAGTCCATGACCGACTGCGCGATCCGCACGTCCGAGTCGTCCGTCATGCCGGCAGGCTCGAACTTGAGGTTCGTCAACTTCTGCACGAACGTCTCCAGCGGCACCCCGTACTGCAGCGCGATCGAGATCGCGATGGAGAACGCATCCATGACGCCGGCGAGCGTCGAACCCTGCTTGCCGAGCTTGAGGAAGACCTCACCGAGGCGGCCGTCGTCGTAGACCGACGCCGTCATGTAGCCCTCGGCGCCTCCGACGGAGAACGACGTGGTCTGGCTGCGGCGCGACTTCGGGAGCCGCTTCCGGCGCGGCTTGTACTCGATCCGCACCTCGGGAGCCGGCGCAGCCACCGCGACCGGCTCGGCCTTCTTCTTGCCGTCGGACAGCGGCTGACCGACCTTGCAGTTGTCGCGGTAGACCGCCAGCGCCTTCAGGCCGAGCTTCCAGCCCTGGAGGTATACCTCCTCGATCTCCTCGACGGTCGCCGACTCAGGAAGGTTGACTGTCTTCGAGATCGCGCCCGACAGGAACGGCTGCACGGCCGACATCATCCGGACGTGGCCCATCGGCCTGATCGCGCGCTCTCCCATCGCACAGTCGAAGACCGGGTAGTCAGTCGCCTTGAGCCCGGGCGCGCCCACGACGTGGCCGTGCTCGGCGATGAACTCGACGACCGCTTCCGCGGTCTCCTCGGTGTAGCCGAGGTTCTTCAGCGCACGGCGCACCGTGTTGTTGACGATCTGCATGGACCCGCCGCCGACGAGCTTCTTGAACTTGACCAGCGAGAAGTCGGGCTCGATGCCGGTGGTGTCGCAGTCCATCATGAAGCCGATGGTTCCAGTCGGGGCGAGCAGCGACGCCTGAGCGTTACGGAAGCCGTTCTTGGCGCCGAGGGTGACGACCTTGCTCCACTCGCGGGTCGCGACCTTGTGGATCGGCACATCGATGCCGGTGCTCGTGGTGCGGAGCTCGTCGTTGGCCGCTTGGTGCTTGCGCATCACGCGCTGGTGGGCGTCAGCGTTCCGCGCGTAGCCGTTGTACGTGCCGACGACATCGGCCAGCTCGGCGGACCGACGGTAGGCGGCACCTGTCATGAGCGACGTGATGGATGCAGCCAGCGCGCGGCCAGCCTCGGAGTCGTACCCCAGACCGATCGCCATGAGCAGCGCACCGAGGTTCGCGTAGCCGATGCCCAGCTGACGGAAGTCCTTCGTCGTCTGGGTGATCTTCTCGGTCGGGAAGTCGGCGAACGTGATCGAGATGTCCATGGCCGTGATGACCAGCTCGACGACCTTGACGAACTTCTCGGTGTCGAACGTGTCGTCGTCGCGGAGGAACTTCATGAGGTTCAGCGACGCAAGGTTGCACGAGCTGTTGTCGAGGCTCATGTACTCCGAGCACGGGTTCGACGCCGTGATCCGGCCCGACTCCGGGTTCGTGTGCCAGTCGTTGATCGTGTCGTCGTACTGGATACCCGGATCGGCGCACAACCACGCCGCCTGAGCGACCTTGTGGAAGAGGTCGCGGGCGTCGACCGTCTCCATGACGCGACCGTCCATCCGGGCCCGCAGTCCGAACGTGTCGCCCTCCTCGACCGCCCGCATGAACTCGTCGGACACCCGGACGGAGTTGTTGGCGTTCTGGTACTGGACGCTGGCGATGTCAGCGCCGCCCAGATCCATGTCGAAGCCCGCGTCACGCAGGGCGCGGATCTTGTCCTCCTCGCGCGCCTTCGTCTGGACGAACTCCTCGATGTCGGGGTGGTCGATGTCGAGCACGACCATCTTCGCGGCACGACGCGTCGCGCCACCGGACTTGATCGTGCCGGCCGACGCGTCCGCGCCACGCATGAACGACACCGGGCCGGAGGCCGTACCGCCGCTCGACAGCAGCTCCTTGCTGGACCGGATCCGCGACAGGTTGAGACCCGCGCCGGATCCACCCTTGAAGATGAAGCCCTCTTCGCGGTACCAGTTCAGGATCGAGTCGATCGAGTCGTCGACCGAGAGGATGAAGCAGGCGCTCACTTGCTGCGGGCTCGCGGTTCCGACGTTGAACCACACGGGCGAGTTGAACGAGAACACCTGGTTGAGAAGCATGTACGCGAGTTCGTGCTCGAAGATCTCGGCGTCGGCGGGCGCAGCAAAGTAGCCGCTCTCCTCGCCAGCGCTGCGGTACTTGTTCACGACGCGGTCGATGAGCTGGCGAAGGCTCGTCTCGCGCTGCTCGGTGCCGAGCGCGCCGCGGAAGTACTTCGTCGTGACGATCGTCGATGCGTTGACGCTCCAGGTCGACGGGAACTCCACGCCGCGCTGCTCGAAGACCGTCTCACCGGTCTTCCAGTTCGTCTGCACCACATCGCGGCGCTCCCAGGTGACCTCGTCGTACGGGTGCACCCCGGGCGTCGTGTAGACCCGCTCGATGGTGAGTCCGTTGCCCTTGTTGCGAGCCCTCGACTTGGTGGTCGTCTCGGTCATGATCGCCTCTCTGACTGGCCGCGTTGGCCCGAAGAATGTGTTCGTAGGGTGAGTCTTGCTCTTGCCTCAGACAGTTTTGATCAGACGGTCTGCAGGCCTCCGCGGAGCTCCGCGATGGCGTGTTCGAAGTCGTCGACCGTGTCGTAATGGCGGTAGACCGAGGCGAACCGGAGGTACGCCACGGCGTCGAGGCGCCGCAAGGGCTGCAGGATCGCGAGCCCGACGTCCTCGGCGTTGATCTCTGCCTGGCCGCATGCCCTCAGCGAGTCCTCGACCTGCTGGCCGAGCCGGGCGAGATCATCCTCGCTGACCGGTCGACCCTTGCAGGCCTTACGGACGCCGGCGATGACCTTGTCGCGAGCGAAGGGCTCGACGACACCGGAACGCTTGACGACGACGAGCTGCGTTTGCTCGACGGTGGTGAACCGCCGCTCGCAGGACGGACACTGCCTTCGGCGCCGGATGCTGGCCCCGTCCTCGGACACGCGGGAGTCCAGGACCCGCGAGTCCGTGTGCTTGCAGTACGGGCAGAACATGGCCTGTCTCCTCCCTCGCTGTGGATGCGGTTGTGGACGAGGTGCGCACATCCTGTGGATGACTACCTCTACCCCTGGGATAACTACATATCTGTAACCACTAGATGTAGTGATCTTGCCTCGGGATCGCCCACAAGTCAATGCCTACGCCGGTGTCGCAGCGTGTCGGGCGGTCAGGCGAGAGGGAACAGGTTCCTGACGAGGACATACACGACGGAAACCACGACGAAGGCTCCGAACCAGTGCCTGCTCCAGGAGGCCGGCAGCCAGCGACGCGAGGGGCCCTGGAGGTTGCGTACGAGCTCGAGAGCCCAGCCAAGGGCACGGATCCCCATGAATACGCCCACGACGAGCGCCAGCGGGTTGGCTGACCATGCTCCGGCCACGTCCCCGCGGATCAGCGCCTCCGCCAGATGCGTCCCGCCGCAGAAGGGACATAGCCAACCGGTCACCGCACGGAAGGGGCACTGCAGCCCGAACCCTGTGACCAGGTGAACGGCCCCGATCCCGAAACAGGCAAGGGCAACCGACCCGACCCGGAACAGTGCTTCCCGAGGCGAAATTGGCTTGTCGATGCTCCATTCCATGGCCATGGCAATGCACTACAGTAATCGCCATTGGCACCGTGGGGGCGCTCGCTAGGGCACCCAGATGACCGGGTGCCATACCGTCCTCGAGAGGATCAACGTGAGCAACGAGAACTGGAACGACCCGGCCAAGACCCCGAGCCAGCCCCAGCCGCCCAACGGGCAGCCCTCAGCACCTGCCCCGCAGGCGCCCCCGGCCACCCCCGCGCCCGAAGGCCCCGGCGCCGGCTCGTACTCGAGCCCCAACTACAGCACGCCGTCGTACACGCCCCCTGCTTACGGCGCCCCCGACGCGGGCCAGGCAGCGTCGCCGGCTTCCGGCACGCCCAGCTACCCCGCGCCCGATCCCACGCCGTCCTACGGCGCCCCGGCCGGCGGTGGCTACACGGCTCCGGACCCGACGCCCGCGTACGGGACACCCGCCAGCGGCGGCTACACCGCTCCGGACCCGACGCCCGCCTACGGCGCAGCCCCCACCTACGGCACCGACCCCAGCGCCCCTGCGTACGGCTCGCCGCCTGCCTACGGGTCCACGCCCTCGGCCGGCAGCTACGGCAGCGCGCCGGAGCCTGCGAGCGGCAGCGGCTACACCGATCCGGCCCAGGGTGCGTACGGCGCCACGGGCGGCTACGGCCAGTCACAGCCCGGCCAGTACGGTGCGGCAGGCTACGGCCAGCCCGCAGCGGGCTACCAGGACCCGAACGCCACTTACGGCGCAGCCCCCACGACGCCCGGCGCTGGCTACCCCAACGCAGGTGTCTCGGCCTACGGGTACGACGCCGGCTACGCCAGCCCGACCCCTGAGCTCGCCTCCTTCGGCAATCGTGCCCTCGGTTGGCTCATCGACTACCTGGCACCGGGCATCGTCTACTCCATCCTGGTTTCCATCATCGGCAACCTGGGCAGCTCGGCCATCGTGGGCCTTCTCACGTTCGTCGTCTGGGTCGCCCTCGTGGCCTTCCTCGTGTGGAACTCCGGCTACCAGGCCGGCACCACGGGGTACTCGCTCGGCCGCAAGATCGCGAAGACGAAGCTCGTCTCCGAGGCGACCGGTCAGCCCCTCGGTGCAGGCGCCGGTATCGGCCGTGTCTTCGCCCACATGATCGACGGTGCGATCTGCGGAATCGGCTGGCTCTTCCCGCTGTGGGACTCCAAGCGCCAGACCATCGCCGACAAGATCGTCAAGTCGGTCGTCGTCGTCGACCCGAACGCGGGTCAGGCCCCGCAGCAGTAGTCACCATCTACGCCACGAAGGCGCCGCCCGTTTCGGGCGGCGCCTTCGTCGTGCTCAGGAACGGTGAAACCTCAGAGGGGCGAGTTGCTGACGGACAAGAACGCCACGAGGCAGGTCACGACTGCGCTACCCATCAACGCCGCCAGGAATGCCATCACCACGACGAGCCCTCGGCGCGTGAGCTGCCACGTGGGCTCATTGACGGACACCAGGCACGCTGCCGGGCGGACACCAGCCACGTGACGTACGGACAACCCAGGACGCACGGCGTTCGGACCGCTGGGCTTCCGGGCGGCGGCCGGACGCGTCGTCAACGGTCGGGGGGCTACGGTCAGCGTGCTCATCGGTCGTCCTCTCGCTCGAACAGGTGTTCGAAACAGTTCTATGTCATCTCTTGCGCCGAATCAAACATCTGTTCTTTTCGGCGTGTCGCGTCTTCTGTCGATCACTACACACGAGACCTCTGACAGTTTTCGCGTGACGACCGGCGCGTTTGTCTGGAGCGCGAACGGGTGGCACGGTGGAGAGGACGACGCGGGCTTCTCAGATGGCCCGATCCCCCTTGATCCAGGAGTGTGTGTTACCGAATGCCGACCTTGTCCTCCAGACAGATCAGCGACGAGCCCCAGTCAGTCCCCACGAGGAGGGCACTCGCGGCTGACTCCCCGATTCACCCGGTGAGCCTGCTCGCAGGTGCAGGGTCCGCAGCAGTGGCTGCCGTGATCGGTGGGCATCTCGGTCTGAGCGGTACGGTCATTGGCGCGGCCGTCGGAAGCACCGTGGCGGCCGTCACAGCGACCACCATCAGGACTTCCGTGCACCGCAGCCGTGCCGCGGCGATCGCACTCGCGAGCCGCCGACGCACTGGCATCGATCCGGCGCCCGCCGAGAGCGTGGCCGCCGAGCCCGCCGACCCTGCGCCCACGAAGACGCCGTGGAGCGGATGGGCCCGGCGAGGCCTCACGGTAGGGGCGGGATTCGCCCTGGGCATCGCAGCCCTCCTGCTCGTACAGTTGGGAGTCGGGCGGAACCTGTCTCCTGGCACCGACCAGCTGCAGTCAGCCGCGGCCAAGGTGGTGGCGGCTGGTCCTACGTCCCGCTCCTCGACCCCGAGCGCGCACCCGACCACCACGGCCACCAGCACCGTGACGCAGACGGCACCCGCAACCGCCTCGTCCTCCCCTACCGCGACACAGACCGTCGGTCCGGTGAAGGCTCCGACCGGCGGCCCCGCACCGACCGCCTCGACGCCGCCCTCCGCGACCCCCAGCGTGGGCATCCCAACACCCTGATCGGCACAACCACGCGACACGCTCGAACAGGTGTTTGATTCCCGTAATCGAACACCGTAGATTCAAGGCATGGCTGACGAGACCGAACCCACCAAGAACCGCCGGCGCGCCCCTGAGGTGAAGCGGGGACGCCCTTCGAACGCAGACATCGCTGACGTCGTTCGACGCTCCAAGCTCGTGACGATGCCCACCGAGGGTGCCGTTGGGGTCGATGGCTTGACCATGAGGCAGCGTCTGCTCCTCGAGGTCATCAAGCGGTCGGTCGAGGAGAAGGGCTACCCGCCGAGCATGCGCGAGGTCGCGAAGATGGCCGGCCTGTCCAGCCCGTCGAGCGTCGCGCACCAGCTCCACCAGCTCGAGGCCAAGGGCTACATCCGTCGCGACCCTAACCGTCCTCGGGCGCTCGACGTCCGGCTTCCCGAGGGTCCCAGCTCGCGTCCGCGTTCGGCGGATCCGCACGCCGATCCCACGGACGTCGACGAGTCTCTGCCTCGCCCCGTCCACGTTCCCTTGCTCGGCCGGATCGCAGCGGGTGGACCGATCCTTGCGGAGCAGCAGGTCGAGGACGTCTTCGCACTCCCCCGACAGCTGGTCGGCGAGGGAGAGCTGTTCCTCCTCGAGGTGCGCGGCGACTCGATGATCGATGCCGCCATCTGTGACGGTGACTACGTCGTCGTGCGTCGCCAGCCCGTCGCGGAGAACGGCGACATCGTCGCAGCGTTGCTCGGCGACGAGGCGACGGTCAAGACCTTCAAGCGCACGCCGGGCCAGGTGTGGCTCCTCCCGCACAACCCCGCGTACGAACCGATCGACGGCAACGACGCGAGCATCCTCGGAAAGGTCGTCACAGTCCTGCGACGGCTCTAGCAGCCCGTACGGGAGAATCGCTGGGGAAATGAGCGACTGACTCGTTGGATACGTCTGCAAGGAGTATTAAGGGACCATGAGCGAGAACCTTCGTGATCTGAGCAGCGAACTCAGTCAGGTGGAGACGGCCATCCACGATGCGCCGTTGTACGCGGATCCGAACAACCCGGGCGCGGGTTTCAGCGATCGGCTCGTCGAGCTGGTGGCACAAGAGGAGAAGGTGCTGGGCCGGATCATCGCCCAGGCCCGACAGGACGTCTCTGCTACGTAGGTTCGAGAGCGTTGGTCAGCCGGCGCAATGCTCCGACGGCCAGGTCATGATCGGTGGTCATCCAGAACGGAGGGATGGACGCGCGCAGGAACGATCCGTACCTCGCCGTCATCAGCCGCGGATCCAGGATCGCCACCACGCCGCGGTCGCTGAGCCGACGCACCAACCGGCCGCTGCCTTGAGCGAGCAGCAGACCCGCATGCGTAGCAGCCACCTGCATGAAGCCGTTTCCGCCCCCGGAGGTCACCGCGTCCTGACGCGCCACCATGAGCGGCTCGTCAGGGCGTGGGAACGGGATCTTGTCGATGAGCACCAGCTGGCAGGTCTCCCCCGGTACGTCGACGCCCTGCCACAGAGACAACGTGCCGAACAACGACGTCGTCGGCTGCTCGATGAAGCGCCGGGTGAGCTCGGGCAGCTGGGCATCGCCCTGGCACAGGACGGTCATGTCGGGAAGAGCTGCACGGACGTGGGAGGCGGCCGCCGTCGCGTTGCGGTGCGACGCGAACAGGCCGAGCGTACGACCGCCCGCCGCGCTGACCAGCTCCACGATCTCGGCCAGGGCCGCGGCGCTGAGACCGTCCCTGCTCGGCGGTGGGAGGCGCGTGGCGATGTAGAGGATGCCCTGCCTGGTGTAGTCGAACGGCGATCCGACATCGACCCCGTGCCATCTCGGCGCTGGACGCGGTGAGTCGCTTCTCCCCGCACTGCCAAGACCGAGCTGCCGGGCCAGCGCGTCGAAGCTGCCACCGATCGTGAGGGTTGCGGACGTGAAGACCGCGGTGACGTCGGGAAGGATGCTGTCGCGCACCAGGCCCGACACATTGAGGGGGGCGACGACCGCCCAGCGCCCCACGCGTTCCCGCTCGGCGACCCAGACGACGTCGTACTCGTTCAGACCTGCCATGCGCTCGGCGACGTCGTACACCTCCTGCACCACGGCCTGCGCCTGGACCCGGGCAGCGTCGAGCCCCTTCGCCGCCGACGCCTTGAAGTCCGACAGGGCGGCCCTGGCCACCTGCCGTACGCGCGCCAGCGCGAGACCCATCGTCGACGCGGCGTCGGTCACGCGCCCGAGGTCGCTGAGGTCGAGGGCCGCCCGGAACGAGTCGGCCGCGTCGAGGAAGTCGATCCCCACGCCGTCCGTCAGCCACGGCAACGCGCGCCTGGCGACGCGCTCGAGCTGCTGGGCGCTGAGCTCGCTGGATGCTGCGCCCGTGACGCGGGAAACCAGCTCGTGCGCCTCGTCGACGATGAGCAGGTCGTGCTCGGGCAGCGCGGTGCCGCCGTGCAACGCGTCGATCGCGAGCAGGGCATGGTTCGTGACGATGAGGTCGGCCTCTCGCGCCCTGTCCCGGGACAGCTCGACGAAGCACTCGGCGCCGTACGGACAGTTGGTGGCGCCCAGACACTCCCGCACTGGTACCGAGACCTGCGCCCATGCCGCGGGCGTGTGCGAGGGAGCGTCGTCACGATCGGCCAGCCCGCCGGCCTCAGCCTGCTCCTCCGCCCACTCACGGAGCACGAGAACCTCGGCGCCGAGGACCGAGTCCGGCGCGGCATCGACGGCGCGCAACGCGCTGGCGAGCTCGCCCGCCGCGATGAGACCCGGCTGCTGCTCCTCGCCCACGCCTTCACGAACACGATGCAGGCAGGCGTAGTTGGAGCGGCCCTTGAGCAGCGCCGCCTTGGGACGCTGACCCGTGACCGCTTCCACCGCGTCGATGATCACGGGTACGTCCTTGGTCGCGAGCTGCGTCTGCAACGCCAACGTCGCCGTGGCGACGACAACCCGCGACGACGGCGAGTTGAGGACGTGGGCGAAAGCCGGAGCGAGGTAGCCGAGCGACTTGCCCGTTCCCGTACCAGCTTGTACGAGAACGTGCTCCCCCGACTCGAACGCCTCGGAGACCTGGCGGCACATGTCGACCTGGCCCGCGCGCGCGCTCCCGCCGATGGACGCCACGGCAGCATCAAGGATGCTGCCAGGGTCGACGACGGGGGGCGATTCCTGATCCACCCTGTCACGCTACCTGAGGCAGGAGACCGCGCAGGGGAGCCATCCCCAGCCTCACGCCGGGAAGCCGGCCAGTTCCCCCGCCAGGTCGTCGTGGACGCGGGCGACGACGCGTGTGCCGTCGCCGGTGTGCTCGATGGTGATCAGCTCGCCCTCGCGGTGGATGCGGTCGATGAGGTCGCCGCGGGAGTACGGGACGAGCGCCGTCACCTCCGAACCGGGGCTCGGCAACCGCTGCTCGATGATGGCTCGTACCTCGTCCAGGCCCTCGCCGGTACGGGCTGAGGCGAAGACGGCCCCCGAGAACCGGGTACGCAACGACTGCAGCATGCCAGAGTCCGCCTGGTCGATCTT
>Ga0208079_1001677_pt1 | contig 11371 bp, 9 predicted proteins | sample NGESurdeep092012_5_FD_184474 | JGI IMG/M metagenome (GOLD analysis project Ga0208079, IMG submission 184474) | Arctic peat soil microbial communities from Barrow, Alaska - NGEE Surface sample 210-2 deep-092012 (SPAdes) | ecosystem: Environmental > Terrestrial > Soil > Wetlands > Peat ... | reverse complement strand
TCGGTGCGGTCACCAAGGGACTCGACGGCGAAGAGCTTGCCGAGCTCGGCCTGATGGCTCACTCGCGTGCCCACGTACGGGTCTTCTCCGATGACGGCAAGTGCGTCCATGACGCGCGGGTGATGCGCCGGGCTCTGGAGTATGTCAAGGCATTTGGCGGGGTGGTGTCCCAGCACGCCCAGGACCCCATGCTGGCCGATCACAATGCCTGTTGTCACGAGGGTGAGCTTTCCGGGCGGCTCGGTCTTCCGGGCTGGCCCGTGGTCGCCGAGGAGGTCGTCGTCGCCCGCGACGTGATGCTGGCGCGGCACACGGGCTCTCGGGTCCACGTCGCCCACGTGACCACGGCCGGCTCGGTCGAGGTCATCCGCTGGGCAAAGGCGCAAGGCATCGCCGTGACCGCAGAGGTCACCCCGCACCACCTCATGCTGACCAGCGATCTGGTCACCGGCTACGACCCGACGTTCAAGGTCAATCCGCCCCTGCGTCCGATCGAGGACGTCGAGGTGCTCAGGGCCGCCTTGGCGGACGGCACGATCGACGCCGTCGCGACCGACCATGCGCCGCACGCCCGTCACGACAAGGAGCACACCTTCATCGACGCGGCCTTCGGGGTGCTTGGCCTGGAGACGGCGCTCTCGGTGGTCAGCGACGTGATGGTCGGTTCCGGTCTGCTCGACTGGGCAGGTGTGGCACAGGTGATGTCGGTGCGACCGGCCCGCATCGCCGGTCTGGCCGGTCATGGTCGACCGATCGCCGTGGGGGAGCCGGCCAATCTCACCCTGGTCGACCCGTCGGCCACGGTCACTGTCGACCGGGAGGCGTCATTGTCGTTGTCCCGCAACAACCCATGGCACGGTCGTCGACTCACCGGCGTGGTTCATGCCACGGTCTTGCACGGCCTCCCCACGGTCCTGAAGGGAGAGCTGGCTTGACACCGGGACTCACATTTCAGTTACGTGAGCCCGCGATCCTGGTTCTGGAGGATGGGCGCGCATTTCATGGTGACGCCTATGGGGCGGTCGGTGAGACCGTCGGTGAAGCTGTGTTCTCGACCGGCATGAGCGGTTACCAGGAGACGTTGACCGACCCGAGCTACCACCGCCAGGTCGTCGTCATGACTGCACCGCACATCGGCAACACCGGCGTCAACGACCAGGACAACGAGTCCGACCGCATCTGGGTCGCCGGTTACGTCGTGCGTGACCCGGCGATTCGGCCTTCCAGCTGGCGCGCCCAGCGCTCCCTGGGTGACGAGCTGATCGGGGCGGGGGTCGTGGGCATCAGCGGTATCGATACGCGCGCACTGACCCGACACCTGCGGGAGCGCGGTGCCATGCGCGTCGGGATCTTCTCCGGAGAGCTCGCCCGCCAGTCCCGGGAGTCGCTGCTGGAGCGCGTGCTGTCGGCTCCCCAGATGAGCGGCGCTGCACTGGCCGGTGAGGTCACCACGGCTCGTGCTTACGTTGTTCCGGCCATCGGGGCGAGGCGCTTCACTGTCGCAGCCCTCGACCTTGGCATCAAGGCCCGCACACCGGCCCACCTGGCCGCGCGGGGCGTTGAGGTGCACGTGCTTCCGGCCACGTCCACGTTCGCGGACATTCAGGCCGTGGGCGCCGACGGTGTCTTCTTCTCCAACGGTCCCGGGGACCCGGCCAGCGCGCACCACGAGGTCGCCCTGCTGCGCGAGGTTCTTGCGGCGGGTCTGCCCTTCTTCGGCATCTGCTTCGGTAACCAGCTCCTCGGTCGCGCACTCGGCTTCGGTACCTACAAGCTCAAGTACGGTCACCGCGGGATCAACCAGCCGGTCCTGGACCGACGCACCGGCAAGGTCGAGGTCACGGCACAGAACCACGGTTTCGCCGTTGACGCCCCGATGGAGTCCGACCTGCCCGCGCCGGCAGACTCAGTCACGGGGACCGATGGCGGCCACACGGGATACGGGCGCGTGCGTGTCTCCCACATCGGTCTCAATGACAACGTCGTCGAGGGGCTGGAATGCCTTGACATCCCTGCTTTCTCGGTCCAGTACCATCCTGAGGCCGCAGCTGGGCCGCACGACTCGCAGCACCTGTTCGACCGCTTCATCGAGCTCATGTCTGCGAACACACCTTCAACTCACGAGGGCGGCCTCTGATGCCCCGCCGCACCGACCTGCACAGCGTCCTGGTCATCGGGTCCGGCCCGATTGTCATCGGCCAGGCGTGCGAGTTCGACTACTCCGGAACGCAGGCCTGCAGGGTGCTGCGTGAGGAGGGCCTGCGGGTGATCCTGGTCAACTCAAACCCCGCCACGATCATGACCGATCCCGAGTTCGCCGATGCTACCTACGTCGAGCCGATCACGCCCGAGGTCATCGAGGCGATCATCGCCAAGGAACGTCCCGATGCGATCCTGGCGACTCTCGGCGGGCAGACCGCGCTCAACGCGGCCATTGCCCTGCACGAGGCAGGCATCCTGGAGAAGTACGGTTGCCCGCTCATCGGGGCCAGCGTCGAGGCGATCCAGCTCGGCGAGGACCGCCACCTGTTCAAGGGCGTCGTCCAGCGATGTGGCGGGCAGACGGCTCGCAGCTATATCGCGCACACGATGGACGAATGTCTTGCCGCCGCAGAGGAGCTCGGCTACCCGGTGGTCCTGCGACCTTCGTTCACCATGGGCGGTCTGGGCTCGGGCTTTGCCGATGACGAGGTGGATCTGCGTCGGATGGCCGGCTCGGGTCTGCATGACTCGCCGACCACCGAGGTGCTCCTGGAGGAGTCCATCAAGGGATGGAAGGAGTACGAGCTTGAGGTCATGCGTGACCGGGCCGACAACGTGGTGGTCGTCTGCTCGATCGAGAACCTCGACCCGATGGGCGTGCACACCGGAGACTCCATCACCGTGGCACCTGCGCTGACGCTGACGGACCGCGAGTACCAGGGGTTGCGTGACCTCGCCATCGCGATCATTCGTGAGGTCGGCGTCGACACCGGCGGCTGCAACATCCAGTTCGCGGTCAACCCGCGCGACGGCCGCGTCATCGTCATCGAGATGAACCCGCGGGTCTCCCGGTCCTCGGCGCTGGCCTCGAAGGCGACCGGCTTCCCGATCGCCAAGATCGCCGCGAAGCTGGCCATCGGCTACACCCTGGACGAGATCCCCAACGACATCACCAAAGTCACTCCGTCCAGCTTCGAGCCGACCCTGGACTACATCGTGGTCAAGGTGCCGCGCTTCGCGTTCGAGAAGTTCCCAGCCGCGGACCCGACGCTGACCACGACGATGAAGAGCGTCGGCGAGGCCATGGCCATCGGTCGCAACTTCACCGAGGCCCTCCAGAAGGCACTGCGTTCGCTGGAACGCCCGGGTTCGAGCTTTCACTGGCGCAAGGGCGAGGCTCCGTCAAAGGAGCAGGCACGTGCGCTGCTCGAACAGGCAAGGGTACCGACCGAGGGTCGAATCGTGTTGGTGCAGCAGGTTCTTCGCGGGGGGCTGTCGGTCGAGGCGGTCCACGAGGCCACCGGCATCGACCCGTGGTTCCTGGACCAGATATCGCTGCTCAACCAGGTGGCCAGACACGTGGCAGCCAGCCCGCAGCTCACCCCCGAGGTGTTGTTGCTGGCCAAACGTCATGGCTTCTCCGATGCCCAGATCTCCGATCTCTCCGGTATGCCGGAGGCCGTCGTCAGGGGGGTCCGTCACGCCCTCGGCGTGCGTCCCGTCTACAAGACCGTCGACACCTGCGCGGCCGAGTTTGCCGCCCAGACGCCGTATCACTACTCCACCTATGACCAGGAGACCGAGGTCGCGCCGCGCGTGCGTCCGGCGGTCATCATCCTGGGCTCCGGGCCAAACCGCATCGGACAGGGCATCGAGTTCGACTACTCCTGTGTCCACGCGAGCTTTGCCTTGCGGGACCACGGTTTTGACACGGTTATGGTCAACTGCAACCCCGAGACCGTGTCGACCGACTACGACACCTCGAGCCGGCTCTACTTCGAGCCGCTGACGCTTGAGGATGTCCTGGAAGTGGTCCAAGCCGAACGGCAGGCGGGGCCTGTAGCCGGCGTGATCGTTCAGCTCGGCGGGCAGACTCCACTGGGTCTGGCCAAAGCGCTCAAGGCGGAGGGCGTGCCGATCGTGGGCACCACCCCGGAGTCGATCCATCTCGCCGAGGACCGCGGCGCCTTCTCCCGGGTGCTCGCTGAGGCCAGGCTGACCGCACCACGGCACGGCACGGCATACAGCGGTGAAGAGGCCGTGGAGGTCGCCCACGAGATCGGCTACCCGGTCCTGGTTCGCCCGTCCTACGTTCTGGGTGGACGTGGCATGGAGATCGTCTACGACGACGAGACGCTGATCGGCTATGTCACCCGTGCCACGGAGGCCGCGCCCGAGCACCCGGTGCTGGTCGACCGATTCCTCGACGACGCCATCGAGATCGACGTGGACGTGATCTACGACGGAAACGAGATGTACGTGGGCGGCATCATGGAGCACATCGAGGAGGCTGGCATCCACTCGGGTGACTCGGCCTGCGTGCTCCCGCCGGTGACTCTTGGCAACCAGGAGCTCAGCCGAGTCCGGGAGTCAACGCTCAAGCTTGCCAAGGGAATTGGCGTCATCGGCCTGATGAACGTGCAGTTCGCTCTGGCCCAGGACATTCTGTATGTCCTGGAGGCCAACCCGCGAGCCAGTCGCACCATTCCGTTCGTGGCCAAAGCCACCGGGGTTCCACTGGCCAAGGCTGCCGCCCGGGTCATGCTTGGCGCCACGATCGCCCAGCTGCGCGCGGAGGGGATCCTGCCGCCACAGGGCGACGGCGGAGCGATGCCGGCCCACTCCCACGTCTCGGTCAAGGAGGCGGTTCTGCCCTTCAAGCGTTTCCGTACCCACGAGGGTCAGGTGGTCGACAGCGTGCTCGGCCCGGAGATGCGCTCGACCGGCGAGGTGATGGGCATTGACTCGGACTTCGGCGCGGCGTTCGCCAAGAGCCAGCTCGGGTTCGGCCCTGGCCTGCCCCGCAAGGGGACGGTCTTCGTCTCCGTGGCCAACCGGGACAAGCGCGCCATGATCTTTCCCATGAAACGTCTGGCCGACCTCGGATTCGACCTGATCGCCACGAAGGGCACCGCTGACGTCCTGCGGCGTAACGGGATCTATGCCTCGGTGGTGCGCAAGCACAGCGAGGGGACGGGCCCGCAGGGTGAACCGACAATCGTCGAACGCATCGTGGCAGGCGAGGTCGGGATGGTCATCAACACGCCGTCGGGGGTTGATGCCCGAGCCGACGGTTACGCGATCCGGGCCGCAACGACGAGCATGGATCGGCCGATCATCACCACGGTGCAGCAGCTCGGTGCGGCGGTGCAGGGCATCGAGTCACAGCTGACCGACACGGTCCGGGTCAAGTCGCTGCAGGACCACGCCCGAGAGCTGAACTTCTACGCCGCGACGGAAGACCGAGCGTGAGCCGAGCGTCCCAGCAGCCCACATCGCAGGAGCGCACACCGCAGGTCAGCGGGGAGCTGATCGCCACCCGCCGGGCGGGCGCCTACCACCACCTCACGTTCGTGGCGCCAGGGGTTGCTGAGCTGGCCAGGCCGGGCCAGTTCGTCGCACTGGCGGTCGGCGGTGACACCTCGGCCAATCTGCTGCGCCGATGCTTCTCGATCCACAAGGTCAGCCCGAGCGGCACCTACGGCGGCACCGTTGACATCGTCGTGGCCGCGCGCGGGCCGGGCACCCGGTGGCTGGGCGACTTGCACGTCCATGATGAGGTCAACATCATCGGTCCTCTCGGAAGCGGTTTCCCGCTGCCGACAGATCCGGTTCCCTGTGTTCTGGTTGGTGGCGGCTACGGCAGTGCGCCGCTCTTCTGGCTTGCGGCCGCGTTGCGGGAGCGTGGCTGCCATGTGGAGATGGTGCTCGGTGCCGCCACCAGCGAGCAGCTCTTCGGCGTCGTCGAGGCGCGCCGCGGCGCAAACGGGGTCACCGTGACTACCGATGACGGCTCGATGGGCATCAAGGGATGGGTCTCCGCTGTTCTGCCCGACGTCATCCGCCGTTGCCGTGCCGATGTCGTCTACGGCTGCGGACCGATGGCCATGCTCGAGTCCATCACCGACATCGCCACCGCGCAGGGGGCGATCGCCCAGGTTGCGGTCGAGGAGTCCATGGCGTGCGGCATCGGAGTCTGTATGACATGCGTCATGCCGGTGAAGGGCATCGATGGGCTGACCCGGATGGCCCGCTCCTGCGTCGAAGGTCCCGTCTTCCGCGGCGATCGGATCCGTTGGGAGGCATTCGAGAACCGGCGGTGCCGGGTCCCCGAGGACGCCTACGGTGCGGCCTCGATGAGAGGCCACGGATGAACGGCACCATCGACATGGCTGTCGACCTGTCCGGGATGCGGCTGCCCAACCCCTTGATGACTGCCTCGGGTTGCGCGGCCAACGGCCGGGAGCTGCACCGCTTCTTCGACATCTCCGAGCTGGGCGCCTTCGTCACCAAGACGGTGCTGGCGGACCCCCGGTCAGGGCGCGGCACCCCACGGATGGCCGAGACGCCGAGCGGGATGCTCAACTCGATCGGCCTGCAGGGTCCCGGGATCGCTGACTTTGCCCGCAATGACCTGGTGTGGCTGAAGTCGGTCGGGGCGCGAGTGCTCGTATCCATCGCCGGGAACACTGCCGGCGAGTACGCAGACGTGGCCGCGGCCCTGCGTGAGTCGCCGGCGTTCGACGCCGTCGTCGGCGTCGAGGTCAACATCTCCTGCCCCAATGTCGCGAACCGGGGCCTCGTCTTCGCCTGCGACCCGCTCTCGTCCGCCAAGGTCATCGCCCTGGTACGCGAGAAGCTCCCGCGCGACATCCCCATCTTCGCCAAGCTCAGCCCCGACGTGACCGACATCGTGCAGATCGCCCGTGCCTGTGTGAGGGCCGGTGCCGACGGGTTGACGATGATCAACACCTTGCTTGCCATGGTCATCGACACTGAGCTGTTGCGTCCCCAGGTCGCCGGGGTTACCGGTGGATTGTCCGGGCCGGCCATCCGACCGGTGGCCGTGCGCGCTATCTGGCAGGTGCGCGCAGCGATGATCGAAGGCCGCATGCCTACCGTCCCGATCATCGGTGTCGGGGGAGTGCGCACCGGCGACGACGCGTTGCAGCTGGTCGCAGCCGGCGCGAGTGCCATTCAGGTTGGAACCGCGACATTCAACGACCCCACCGCTCCGGTTCGGGTCAACCGGGAGCTGGCAGCAGCCTTGGAGGACAAGGGTTTTGCGCGATTCAGCGACGCTGTGGGGATCGCGCACACAAGATTGGACCAGCCACGATGATGGACTCCTTCGGGGCAAGGCTGCGGGTCGCCATGGATGACCACGGCCCGCTCTGTGCCGGTATCGACCCCCATCCGGCACTGTTGGCGCACTGGGGCCTGGATGAGAGCGTCCAGGGCCTGGAGAGATTTGCGATGACCTGCGTCGAGGCATTCGCCGGGACGGTGGCCGCCGTCAAGCCACAGTCGGCGTTCTTCGAGCGTTTCGGCTCTGCGGGCGTGGCAGTGCTCGAGCGCACGCTGACCGGTCTGCGCGAGGCCGGCACACTGTCCCTGCTGGATGTGAAGCGGGGCGACATCGGCTCGACCATGGCTGCGTACGCTCACGCCTATCTCGCACGGGACAGCCCGCTTCGTGCGGACGCCATCACGGTCAGCCCCTTCCTCGGTTTCGAGTCCCTGCGTCCGGCACTGGATCTGGCCAGGGGGAACGGGCGGGGTCTGTTCGTCCTGACCCTGACGTCGAACCCCGAGGGCGCCCAGGTGCAGCACGCGATCAGGCAGGGGCGCACCGTGGCTGGCAGCATCGTGGATGGGGTGACCCTCCAGAATGCCCCCGAAGGCAAGGCCGGGGTGCTCGGCAGCGTCGGAATGGTCATCGGGGCCACCGTCGGCGAAGCGGTTCGGAGGCTCGGTCTTGACCTGGCCGCGGCCAACGCACCGCTGCTCGCACCCGGCGTGGGCGCCCAGGGCGCGACCGCCGGTGATCTGCGAACGGTGTTTGGCCCGGCGTTGGGCAACGTCCTGGCCAGCAGCAGCCGGGAGATCCTCGGAGCCGGGCCTGGCGCAGCGGCGCTGAAGGCTGCCGCGCGGCATACGGCCCAGCAGTTGAGCGCCATCTTGCGTACCTGAGGACTGCGCGGTTGCATGGGCGCGTCAGGTTTCGCTAAGTTCGGCAGCACGGACCATCCGGCCGGATGGCTTGTAGGACATGGCTTCATCCGATTCGTCCTCTCCGAGGAGACATCCAGTGGTTCTTCCCCAGCTCACCCCGCAGCAGCGCGCCGAGGCTCTTGCGCAGTCTGCGGTCGCTCGTCGTGAGCGGGCAGCAGTCAAGAACCGCCTTAAGTACGCACAGGGTCTGCTGTCCGAGGTGATCGCTGACGGCAAGAACAACGACATCATCGGGAAGATGAAGGTCTCAGCGCTGCTCGAGTCGATGCCCGGTGTCGGCCGTGTCCGGGCCCGCCAGATCATGGACGAGGTCGGCATCGCCGAGACCCGTCGGGTTCGTGGCCTCGGCAACAACCAGATCGCCGCGCTGATTGAGCGCTTCGAACAGCCCTGATCGACAGTCGATGGCATCTCCCAAGAGCCGACTGGTCGTTCTGGCCGGGCCTACCGCCGTGGGGAAGGGAACCGTGGCAGCCTACGTTCGGAGCCACTTCCCTGACATATGGCTGTCAGTCTCGATGACCACTCGCAAGCCACGTCCGCGTGAGATCGACGGAAATCACTACCACTTCGTCGACGACGGGCAGTTCGAACGGATGCGGGAGGCGGGGGAGTTCCTGGAGTGGGCCGTCGTTCATGGGCGTGCCAAGTACGGCACGCCGCGGGGGCCGGTCGACAAGGCACTGGCCGCAGGGCTTCTGGCGCTGCTCGAGATAGATCTGCAGGGTGCGCGCCAGGTGAGAGAACAGATCCCGGAGTCGTTGTTCGTCTTCCTTGCCCCTCCGAGCTGGGACGAGCTGGTCGCTCGGCTCGTCGGGCGCGGCACCGAGTCTGAGGATGAGCGGAAGGCGAGGTTGAGCACAGCACGGCAGGAGCTGGCGGCCCAAGAAGAGTTCGATGTCACCATCGTGAACGACAATGTTCAGCGCGCAAGCGAAGAACTCGTATCATTGATACGGGCGTGATCCATCCTCGCCCGCCGTACGGAGCAGTATTCATGTTTTCACCAAAGAATCGAGATTGACAGTGTCTGGAACGCAGGCTGCCCCAGAGGGCATCACCAACCCTCCGATAGATGACCTGCTCAAGGTGGCGGACTCCAAGTACGCCCTGGTCATCTACTCGGCAAAGCGCGCGCGCCAGATCAACGCGTACTACTCCCAGCTCTCCGAGGGCCTGTTGGAGTACGTCGGCCCGCTCGTCGAGACCAAGCCCAACGAGAAGCCGATGTCGATCGCGCTGCGTGAGATCAACCAGGGTCTGCTGACCTCCACGCCAACCGACGGCTGACCCGGGCGAGAGACCAAACACGGTCGAGCGTGACACAGGTGACACGCCAGCGGGTGATTCTTGGCGTCAGCGGCGGGATCGCAGCGTACAAGGCGTGCTCCTTGCTGCGGCTGTTCACCGAGCGTGGGTATGACGTCACGGTCGTTCCCACCGCCGCCGCGCTGAGGTTCGTCGGCGCACCCACCTGGGCGGCGCTGTCGGGCAAACCCGTCTCGACCGATGTCTGGACCGACGTCCACCAGGTGCCCCATGTGCGCCTGGGCCAGCATGCTGATCTCGTCGTCGTGGCGCCCGCGACGGCAGACCTGATGGCCAAGGCTGCTCACGGACTGGCCGACGACCTGTTGACCAACACTCTTCTGACTGCTCGCTGTCCGGTGGTCTTCGCTCCCGCGATGCACACCGAGATGTGGCAGCACCCGGCCACCGTGGCCAATGTCGAGACCCTGCGCCTGCGCGGCGTGCACGTGATCGACCCGGCTTCGGGGCGGCTCACAGGGGCCGACACCGGTGCGGGCCGGCTGCCTGAGCCCGAGGAGATCTTCGCCGTGTGCCGCGGCCTGCTGTCCCGGGTGGACGGCAGCCCGGCACGCGGCCCGATGGCCGGACGACGGGTGGTCGTCAGCGCGGGCGGCACCCGCGAGCCGCTGGACCCGGTCCGGTTCCTGGGCAATCGCTCCTCGGGTAAGCAGGGGTACGCGCTCGCCGAGGTGGCTGCGGAGCGGGGCGCCGAGGTCACCCTGATCTCGGCCAACGTGGCGTTGCCGGTCCCGGCAGGGGTGAGGTTGGTGCTGGTCCAGACCGCGGTGGAGCTCGGTGAGGCGGTGGCCAAGGCCGCTCAGGACTGCGATGTGGTTGTGATGGCCGCTGCCGTCGCGGACTACCGGCCGGCGCACTACACCGACGTCAAGATCAAGAAGAGCTATGACGACACTGTGCGCGGTAACGACACTGTGCCCGATGATGACGGGGTGCTCGAGGGTGAGCAGTCGGTGACCACGATCCAGCTCGTCCGTAACCCCGATGTCCTGGCCGAGCTGGTGAGGTCCAGAGGCGCAGCCACATCGCCGGTGATCGTGGGCTTCGCAGCCGAGACCGGCGACGGCGAGCACACCGTTCTCGACCTCGCGCGGGAGAAATTCGTGCGCAAGGGCTGTGACGTGCTCGTGGCCAACGAGGTGGGTGTGGCCAAGACTTTCGGGCAGGACACCAACACCGTGCAGATCCTGCGGCGCGGCGTCGATGCCGTGACGCAGGTCGGCCCGGCACCCAAGCACACCGTGGCCGCCACGCTGTGGGACGTCGTGCAGGATGTTCTGTCCTCGGGATAGTCTCTTACGGACTTAACAGCCAGCAGCCGCTGCAACCAAGGAGCACCTACGTGTCCGCACGCCTTTTTACGTCCGAGTCAGTCACTGAGGGTCACCCCGACAAGATCTGCGATCAGATCAGCGATGCGATCCTGGATGCGATGCTCGCCGAGGACAAGTCCAGCCGTGTGGCAGTGGAGACCATGGTCACTACCGGTCTGGTCCACGTCGCCGGTGAGGTGACCACCACCGGCTACGTGGACATCCCGCGGATCGTGCGTGACACGGTTCTGCGGATCGGATACGACTCGTCGACCAAGGGCTTCGACGGCGAGTCGTGCGGTGTCTCGATCTCGATCGGCCAGCAGTCACCGGACATCGCCCAGGGTGTCGACACGGCCTACGAGAACCGCACTGGTGGCGTGGACCCGATGGACAAGCAGGGTGCGGGCGATCAGGGCCTGATGTTCGGCTACGCCTGCCTGGACACCCCCGAGCTGATGCCGCTGCCGATCCACCTCGCCCATCGTCTCGCTGAGCGACTGTCGGCCGTG
>Ga0208079_1001676_pt1 | contig 11380 bp, 11 predicted proteins | sample NGESurdeep092012_5_FD_184474 | JGI IMG/M metagenome (GOLD analysis project Ga0208079, IMG submission 184474) | Arctic peat soil microbial communities from Barrow, Alaska - NGEE Surface sample 210-2 deep-092012 (SPAdes) | ecosystem: Environmental > Terrestrial > Soil > Wetlands > Peat ... | reverse complement strand
CGAGCCACAAAAACATGAATCTGCTGGTCAACGAGCCGCCGCGGCGCCCGGGCCAACCGCTATGTCAGGACCCCTGATGCTCGCCGAGTTCGTTCGCAGGACCGACGTCGATCTCGTCATGCTCGCGGGCCGCTACACGCTGCTCGAGCAAGGCGCGCTCAATGATCTGCTCCCGATCGCGGAACTCCGCGGGGTCGGCGTTGTCGCAGCTGCGGTGTACAACTCCGGATTGCTTAGCGCTGCGACCGTTCCTGACAACGCCGCCTACGACTACGGCCAGGCACCGTGCGAGCTGATCGAGCGCGCCCGACGACTGGCGGAGGTCTGCAGCGCCCATGGGGTGACTCTTCCGGAGGCGGCAATCCAATTCCCGTTGCGCCATCCAGCTGTTCTCTCAGTCGTTGTAGGAACTCGAACGGCCGAACACGTAAACAGCAACGTCGAGCGCTACTCAACCGAGATACCCTCGCAGCTCTGGAGGGACCTCGTTGCCGAAGGATTGATCCCGGACCAGGCCAACGGCGCCCGCGTTCAGGAAGGACAGCGATGACAGTCGTGGACGCACATCAGCACGTATGGAACCTTGACCGCGCACGATACGACTGGCTCGACGCGGACGCGGGACCGATCTTCAGAACGTTCGAGTTCGAAGACGTGCAGTCGGAACGCCAGCTAGCAGGAATCGATGCGACGGTCCTGGTACAAGCGGCGGACAATCTTGCCGACACGACGAACATGCAACGAGTCGCAGCAGGAAACCCTGATGTGGCGGGAATTGTTGGCTGGCTGCCGCTCGAGGACACGCACGCGGCCGAAGAAGCGCTTGCCGAGCTTTCCGCTGACACGCACATTGTGGGCATCCGATCCCTGATTCAGAACCAGCCCGACGACACCTGGATCACTCACGCAGCCCAGGACGCGTCCCTCGGCCTTCTGGCGCAGGCGGGGCTCTCCTTCGACTACGTGACAAACAGCCCAGAATTGCTAAGACATGTCCCGGGGATCTCGGCAAGGCACCCGGACCTTCGGCTCGTCATCGACCATCTCGGCAAACCGCCGATCGGGGGGACGATCGAGCAACGGACACGGTGGAAGGAACTCCTTCAGAGCGCGGCCGAGAACCCGAACGTCTACGCCAAGCTCTCCGGGCTCTACTCATGCGTGGGCGACATGGGCGCGTGGACAACAGAATCCGTCAAACCGTTCGTCGATGATGCGGTCGACATCTTCGGCGCGGACCGCCTGATGTTCGGAAGCGACTGGCCGATTGCCGTGCTCGCTGGGGGCTTCCAGCGAACATGGATGGGCCTGCGCGCGATGACCGCTGACCTCAGCCAACGAGAGCGTGATGCCATCCAAGGCGGAACCGCGATCGACTTCTATCGGCTGGTCGTGAACTGACACCTCGGCGCACCGGTGCGGCTTTCAACCGATGTGAGACGGAAGGCGTCGTCGCTCCCAGGCGATCTCGATGTGATTGCGCATCGCGTCCGCCGCGTCATCGGGTGAACCAGCAGCAACGGCCTCGAGGATCTGCTCGTGCTCGTGGATCGTGGCGGCGTCACCTTCCTCGCTCACGCGCCCGTGGTAGCGATCGGATTCCATCGCGCGACTGATGAGGTTGCGAGCGATCGACATCGCAATCCAGCTGCCGGAAATCTCCATCAACATCGCGTGAAATCGAATATCGGCCTCCTTGAACGCTTCGCGATCACCAGCGGAGGATTTCATCAGCTCAAACACAGAATTCAGACGCTCAACATCATCACTTGACGCCCGGAATGCTGCGGCACGCGTCATTCGCACTTCGAGGTCTGCTCGAACCTCGATGAGTTCGCCCAATACGTCAAGCGAATCGTCGTGCTCGATCATCAAGCCCAGTACGACAGGGTCGAGGATGTTCCAATCACTGGTCGGTGAAACTCTCGTGCCGCGCCCCTGTCGCGCTACAACTAGTCCTTTTTCTTCCAGCCGTTTGATCGACTCTCTGATGACGGTACGACTAACACCGAAGTCTTCAGCAAGAACCCCCTCGGCAGGGATAGTATCGCCCGGCTTGAGTTCACCAGTTACGATCAGCTCCACGACGTTGTGAACGACGGCAACTCCAAGGCGGGTTGGGTGTGCCCTTCCTACGGGAAATACGTGCTCGTGAACGATCGCGTCGTGTTCCACAGCGTTGGTCATGGACCATATCCTACCAAGATGTAACACGTCATACAGGCAGGAAGGGCGCTCGAGGATCAGATGCCCCGGGTTCGAAGATCCTGGTGACCGACACCGCGGCGGGTGCCACCGCTTCCGGACCGGATATTGATGATCGGACTGATCGGCCTGACGAGTTGCCTTGTCCTTCAAGGAAATTCGGCAGGACTCGATATGCGCGACAGATGGCTTGGATCCGCGCCCCGATGCTATCGGCGCGTCGACTGGCTGTCGCCGCAATCGGCACTCTCGTCTCGTCAGTCTCCGGAGCGGCAGGGCGCATGGGCGCTGTCCGAGCCGCTGCTGCGCCCTGACGAGAGTCGCTCACGCAGACTCTCTTGAAACTGCTGGCCTTCTGGCGTGCGCTGATGTGTTCCTCGATCCCGGCGCGAATCACTTCGACCATTGGCTGGGCATCGACCGCAGCCACGGTTTCCAGTGCATCCGCCTGGTCGCGGGACAGTCGGACGGTGAGAGCGATGCCGGTCCGGAGACGGGCCGGTCGCCCCAGCGTGAATGCCCTCCTCAGGGTCTACGCCACCAGATGAGGGTGCTCAATGACCTCGGCTACGAGTTCCGCATAGGGGACGGCCACAAAGCGCCAAGGAGCAACGTCGAGCGGCTAAGGGACTTGTGACGAGAACGGCTGCCCGTTGCCGCGGCGTACTGACCACACCTGGCGGCGTTCGCCCCGCGCGCTCAATTGCCTTCCACCTCGTGCGCTTGTAGTCAGTGACCGTGCCGGAGGCCGCGGGCGCCTTGCCGGCGCCCGCGGCCCCTTTAGCTGTTGCCGACCTGGTCGAGCTTCACTTCACCGTGAAATTGCTGAAGGTCCTGAGCTCAGGCTCGATGCCCGCGTTGTAGATGACCTCCCGCGCATCGATCGGCCAGTTCGTGCCAGATACCTGCACATTGCCGACGACCAGGTTGTTGTGCGCCGAAGCATTCGGCGTCTGTGCGACGCCCGCGTTGTACCAGTTGTTCTGGATCACGTTGTCGCTCGTGTTGTTGGTCGTGCTGGCGTTCGTGAACACCCACACGCCGCAGTCCTGCAGCACGTTGTTCTGCATCGTCACGTAGCGCGAGCCCTCGTCGAGGTAGAGGCCGACGGTGTGGAGGTTGTCGTACACGTAGTTGCCGCTGAACACTGCGCCGGGGTTGGCAGACAAATTGTAGATGCTACCGCCGTCATGAAAGACCTTCTTAGTCCCATGGACGAGGTTGTCCTTGATGACGGTGTTCTTCAGGGTGGTCGGTGTCGTGTAGACCGGCTGATAGTTGTACAGGCCGCGGTTCTGGTAATCCGGGCTTCCACCGGCGTCGTTGGCGCCCCAGCCCCAACCCACGTCGATCCCGTCGTACGCGAGGTTGGAGACTTCGTTGTGCTCGATGACGGTGTGATCGGCGTAGGTGGACAGGATGCCCGACATCTCCTTGTAGTCCTTCGCCACGTCCGTCACGAGGTTGTTATCTATGGTTATGTCCTTCAGCGTCATTCGCGCGTCACTCGGATGATGCGCGTCCGGCTGAACCCCGCCCGCGACCACTCCGGCTCCCCCGAGATCGGTGAACAGGTTGTGATGCACGGTGATGTCGCTGACGCCGAGACCGATTCCCGATCCGTTGGCGTCGGCATCATTGCCCAGACCCAGCCCGACCTGCCCGAGGTGGGCGAAGGTGTCGCCGGAAAAGGTAATGTGCGACGCGGCGGCCACCTGCACCGCTGCGGGGACCTGGTTCCACGAGTTGCGCGCGCCCTCGAACTGCGGACATCCGCTTCGGCAGGTCTCGATGTAGTTCGCTGGCTGCGGGAACGCTGCCGGGATGAACGTCCCGTTCTGCTGGTCCGCATAGCCGATCGAGGTCCCCGGCGAGAGCCAGGTCGAGTACGAGAACTGGATGCCAGCGAACGTCAGGCCCGTAACCGGGTGGTCATAGGTCCCGGCGATCTGCACGAGCGACTCCAGCTTCGGAAGCACGAACGACTTGCTCGACGGGTCGACACCGGCTGCCGCTCGGTAGTACAGCTTTCCGACGGATGGATCCAGATACCACTGGCCGCTCTGCAGGAACGCGTAGGAGTTCTCCAGCTGCAGCTTGCCGCCCGCGAAGGGGTGCGCCAGGGTGTCGTATCCCCAGTTGTTGTTCTGCCACCCGGGCTGCTGCATGGTGATCGTCGAGCCGGCGATGTTCTGAACCGGCGCGTAGCGGTCGGTGAAGGAGTCCTGGCTCTCGACCTCGATGCGGCTCTGGTTGGGCAATGAGGCGAGGTACGACAGCGCGGGGTTGTTGATGGTCATTCCCGTGTCTGTGACCGTCACGTCAGTGCGGGAGATGGTGATCGCGGCGCGCGGGGCGGCCGCTCCATCGACGTAGAGCTGACGGCTGTCCTGCCCCGTCGGCACGGACGCGACGAAGATGTTCTTGCTGGCGTCGACGGCGGTCCATCCGGTGACGGACGTGCCACCGGAGACAACCGGATGCGCTCCTCTCGCGGCGGTCCAGACCACGGGGTTCGCGCTCGTGCCCGAATCCTGGGCCGTGAAGCGCAGAGGCTTGTCGAGTGGATAGGTGCCGTCCTTCAGCTCGACGGTGACTGACCGTCCCGCGTGTACAGAGGCTCTCGCCATCGCCTGCGCGGCGGCGAGGGTCTTGAGCGGTTTGCCCTGGGTCCCGTGGTTGTGGTCGTTGCCACTCGGCGAAACCACGATTGGATGCGCAGGGCCTGCCACCGCAGGCAGGGCGCCCGCGACGACCAGACCTGCGCTCGCGAGGGAGAACGCCCCCACGATCGATGCCAGACGACGTTTTCTCATCTTTCCCAACTCTCTTGCTGGAAGCAGATCAACTGGTCATATATGTGATGTAAGATGTATCGTGTAAAAACGTAGATGTCAAGGACTTTCGGGAGGCCACGGGAGTGAGACCCCGTTGCACGCGTCTCCACATGTCACGCCCGTCACCGTCACCGTCACCGTCGCACGTCCAGGCCCGCGACCGCGCCGCTCAGCAGCAGGCGCCGAGTCGACCTCGAGACGAAGTCACACCGGCGTTTCGGCGAGGGCCGAGTCCTCGCAACCGAGTTCATGAGGCTCGTTGGGGCACGTGCGCCCCAGCCACGATGCCGCGAGCGCCGTCTACGCGGCTCCAAGTTCAGGGCCATTGGGTCATTTCCCAGGGCCCCGGCAAGATCGCGCTCGAGCAGGCCCGGCGATGAGCTCGACGAGCAACTCCACGACCCGCCGACCGAAGTCGTGGTGCGGGATCGCGAACGTGGTCAGGCCGGGAAGCAGCCAGTCGGCGAGCGGGGAGTCGTCGAACGAGACGGCCGACACGTCGACCGGCACTGAGAGGCCTGCCTCGTGGAGCGCCTGGTAGGCGCCGAATGCGAGCCGGTCATTGAGAGTGATGATCGCGTGACCCGCGCCCCACTCGTCGATGATTTGACGGGTCGCACGCCACCCATCAGGCGGCAACCACTCGGTGAGCGGGTGCCCGCTCGCCAGCTCGAGGCCCGCTTCGTGGAGCGTCTCCCGGATTCCGGCGAGGCGCTCGGTGCCTGCGACCGTGCCCGGCAGGACGTCGTCGGCACCCGGCCCGGCGCCCACCAGGTGGATCGAGCGGTGGCCAGCGTCCAGCAGGAGCTGTGCCGCTGCGCGCCCGGCCGCGAGCTCGTCCGGCACGACTGCAGAGATCGATGAGGCTCGCTGCTGCGGTAGGGCGTTGAGCAGCACTGCGGGGACCTGGTCGAGTCCGGACGGCAGGTGGCGGGTTCGGGTGAACATCGAGGCGAGGATGATGCCGTCCACCTGACGGTCGAGCATCGCGTCGAGCAGGCGGCGCTCGAGCTTCGGATCGCCCTTGGTCTCACCGATGAAGAGCATGAACCCGTGCTGGCGGGCGGTCTCCAATAGTCGTCTTCGACGCATGTTCGGTCCTTCTTTTGGATGTCGCGCCGGACATGGGCGCTGGCGCTCTACGGCGTCCCGCTCAGTTATGCGCAGATGCTGTCGTTGCCGCCAAACTCGACGCCGTGATCCGTGTTGTCCCCTCCTTTGTTCCTCTGGCCGTGGCTCCCCCAAGAGATCCCGAGCCGATGAGGAGCGACCAATCTTTGGGCTGATCGGTCACAGCATGTTGAGGCCCTGACAGGTCAAACACTCCACCGAGAGAACGGTCGCTCGAACACGATCCGCGCCGTCGACGGAGGTGGCGCTCGAAGCTGTCGAGGACTGGGAGTTCGGCACGCGATTGAGCGCTGAACCCCAGGACGCACGGGCGCTTCAGCCCCAGTTCAACGAGCTGATAGCTCGGATGCCGACGGACTGACTTCGGCGCACCGCGTGACAAGGCGCGCCCTGTCGCCGTAGCGCCAACCCCCCTACGAGAACGCCGCAGGTCATCCCTGAAGGACCGGGCCGTGTGCTCACATAATGGTCCCGTAGGACCCGTCCGGTGACAGATCCGCGCGAGCCCGCGTCATACGGCACACCGCATGTCGGCCTGGGGGCGCATCGTCAACAGGATGACCCAACGACGGACTTGCCCTATCAGTCGAACGTTTGCGCTCGAACACGACCGACACTACCGATGACCAATCGCGACAGTGTCAGCTTCCACAGCGATTACATACCCCCACCCCCGACGTCCCCGCAGGTCGCCGCTCGCAGAGTCCGGCCAGCACGGTGGCGTGGACCCGAACTTCCCGGCGTATTCCCGGCGGACTCAGCGCCACCCGATCCTGTTTACGCGTTTCCGCAGGTCACAGGCCTGCGACCCAAAGCTCCGAGGATCGCCAAAACGGCGCCGTTTCGATACCCCCCATAGGTATATGAAGAGGGCCTCTGGATCGCGTTTCCGCAGGTCAGAGGCCCTCTCGGGCACGTGGTGGCAGGTGAAGGATTCGAACCTTCGAAGCTTTCGCGATGGATTTACAGACCATGGGCGACAAGCCCGTGACCAGCGAAAACGTCCCTTCCATCGACAACTTACGTGCGCATTCCCCACGGACAGCCGACCACAACCGACCACAGCCGGACATCCCGATGCGGCTTGAGGAGTCTTGGAGGACAGCCTCGTCGAGACGACCGAACGCTCGGCCGGATCTCCGCGCTCACCCACGACCACCGGCCGTCCCGCCCCGGGAGAGCTACGGGACGGTGGTCGAGCAGCTGCTACCGCAGGAGAATCCTTGAAAGGGCATTGGTCGCCCAGGTGACGTAGTGCTCATGGGTCCACCCACGATCCCTCCGCAGGCTCTGGTACATCCCGGGGCCGAGCAGCCCCAAGAATGCATCGGTCTCCTCGTCGAGATTGAGGCCGCGGCGCAGGAACCGGCGCTGCTTCAACGACACCAGGAAGCTGCCATAGCCGGCGGCTCGCAGCTCTTCGCTGCGGCGGTGGAACTCCATCACCTCTGGATCTGTCGCGGCAGCCGTGCGTACAACTTCATCCAGGGCTGCGGTCCGCTCGAGGAGTCCCGCTGCTCCTTCGACGAACGCCGAGAGGGACCCAGTCGGGTCGGCCCCGGTGGTCGCTTGGGCATACCACTGCGTCTGTTCAGGACGTGTCGGCCGGTCACCGAGAACGGCGGCGGCAAAGACCTCCGACAACAAGGCGGCCTTGGTGTGGAAGACGAAGTACACAGTTTGGATTGCTACCCCTGCGCGATCCGCGACCGCCTGCATCGTCGTACCGGTGTAGCCGTTGGCGCAGAACGCCTCGCTCGCTGCCCGGATGATCCCGCGCCGCGTTTCCTGCGCGCGTCTCTTCCGGGTCGGTCCCTTTTGTCCCTTGTCCTCTGCCATGACAAGGATCAATATAGTGGTAATCACTAGTGGGAACCACTAACGACGCGAATGGTGAGGGTCAATGAATGAGGACTGGCGCACGATCACCAACCCAGTCACGGGAGAGGAGCTCACCTTCGTCGAGACCTCTGAGGAGACCGGCGGACTCCGGACGGTGATGCGGCTGACACTGGCACCCGGCGGGGCGGTTCAGGCACACTCACACCGCGGGACGGAGAGCTTCGAGTGCACCCAAGGACGACTCGACTTCCTCCTTGGCATGAAGACGTTGCGACTTGAGCCTGGCGGGAAAATCAGTTCACCTCCGGGGGAGATCCATTCATTCAGTAACGAAACCGATTCCCCGGCAACTGTTCAGGTAACCGCCACTCCCTCTGGGGACATCGAACGCGCGCTGCGGACCGTGTTTGCCCTTGCTCGGGCAGGCCGCCTTCCGCCAGGCAGGCCGCCCAAGAACCCACTCCTCATGGCCCGCCTCGTTGTCCCCGACCACGTGTACCTCCCACCGCTGCCCAGACCGATCTATTGGTCGTTGATGCACGTGATGTCGGCGCTGGGCGGGCGCCGAGCAGACAAGGCCATCGCCAAGTTCCTCGAGCAGCAACCTGCAGATTCGAGCTAATCGGACATGCCGCCTCGTCCGTGCGTCAGACGCGCGAACATGGCAGCGGGTCGTGCAACCCATGTCGCTCGACGTCCATGTGAGGAGGGATGACCGGACGCGCATGAGTCGACCTCGGTGTCCGTAGACTCCGGGATCCTTTGGGTGACGCAAAGGACGCGCCGTATGCGTCCATTTCCTGATATTGCGAGTTTGGGTTTCGGTGAGCAGACACTGGGGATGTTCACCTGAGGGCCGTCACCGATCGACGGTCAGAAGCAGGCGCGGGAGGGCGTCGGCGAGCCAGGTTGCGGTCTGGGCGTCCGTCCAGCCTCGATCGGTCGAGCATGCGAGGTAGGTCTGGGGGCTGAACACCGTGGCCAGGATATCGGTCGCGATGTCGACGGTGAGGTCATCCCGCAGGGTCCCGTGGTCACGCAGGGCTTGCACGATGCGCCGAAACTGGGCGTGGCGGTGTTCTTCGCTGCGTCGGTAGACCATCTCGACATCCGGGTCGGTCAGCGCGGCCACCCGGGCGACATCGGCGACCGCAGCCGCGCGCGCGAACACGGGCAGGCTTCCCTCGACCAAGGCGGCGAGCGCCAGCTTCCCGTCCGGCTCGGTCAGGGACCGGGTGAACCAGTCGGAGCGCTCCGGATCGACCGGCTCGTCGGAGGCGTTGATGGCTCCGGTCACGACTGCACCGATCAGGTCGCCGAGCATCCGGGGTTTGGTGCCGAAGAAGTACGAGACGGTCTGGACCGCGACCCCGGCGTGCTCGGCGATCTCGGCCATCGTGGCCCCGTGGTAGCCCTTGGCCGCGAACACGTCCCGGGCGGCCGCCAGGATCCGGACCTTGGACTGCCGCGCGCGTTCGCGCCGAGACGGCTTGGCGTCGTGGCTTGCTCCTGCGGCGGTCTTGACGGTGGTCATGGCCAGAATCATACTAGCATTACTCGCTAGTGAACCTTGCTAGCGAAACTGGGAGGTTATCCATGCGGATCCTGATCGCCACAGTGCCGTTCTCCGGTCACTTCAACCCGCTCACGGCGGTCGCGGCCCGGCTGCACGAGCAGGGCCACGAGGTGCGGTGGTATGCGGCACCCAGTCTCGTGCCGCGGGTTGAGGCGTTGGGAGTCGCCGCGGAGCCCTATCGGCGTGCCGTCGAGGTCAGCGACGACAACGTGGCCGAGCGGCACCCCGAACGGGCGAAGCTGAAGGGCCCAAAACGGTTGAGCTTCGACTTCGCGCGGGTATTCACCGACAACATCCCCGCCCAGGTCACCGACCTCACCGACCTGCACAACGTATGGCCGTTCGAGCGCCTGGTCTGCGACAGCGCCTTCTTTGCGGCCTCGATTCTGGGACCGAAGCTGGACGTCCCAGTCCACACCGTGTCCCCGGGACCGTCCCTGGTCCCCTCACATGACGTGCCGCCACCCTTCTTCGGACTCCGCCCCGCCCGCCATATCTTTGACCGTCTGGTCCACAGGGTGATCGAGGCGATGGTCGAGTCCACCATGAAGGAGGGCCTCGTCACCTTCAACCAGGCACGGGCCGAAGAACGGCTAGTTCCCTTGAAACCCGGTCAGGTGTTGGGGGCCGTGGAAGCGATCGCCCAACGCACCTACCAGGTGGGCATCCCCCAGGTCGAGTTCCCCGCACCGAACTCCCGGCGGGCTTCGAGTATGTCGGCGCCCTCCTGCCGCGCGTGACCGGGATCTCGACGCATCCGGCTCTCGACCGGATCACCACCTGGCCGGGACGGGTCGTGGTCGTCAGCCAGGGCACCGTCGACAACCGCGACCACGACAAGTTGCTCGTGCCGGCCCTCGAAGCGCTCGCCTGCGACGACGTCCTGGTCGTCGCCGTCACGGGCGGCAGCGGCACCGATGCTCTTCGCCGACGCTTCACAAGTCCGAACGTCATCATCGCGGACCACATCGACTTCGCCGCCCTCTTCCCTCACACCGACCTGTTCGTCTGCAACGGTGGGAACGGAAGCGTCCTGCTCGCACTGGCTCATGGCGTCCCCCTCGTGCTCGCCGGCACCCGCGAAGGCAAGAACGACATCAACGCCCGACTCGCGTGGAACGGGCTGGCCGTGGACCTGCGAACCGAACACCCGAAACCCACCACCATCGCGCGCGCAGCAGATTCCGTCCTGGACGACCCTGCGATGCGGGACCGGGTGGCCCGAGTATCCGAACAGCTGGCCGCCTACGACTCGGTCGACCTAGTGACCAGGGGAATCCTGAGCAGCGTCCTTGGTGCGAAAACAGCGCCCCCGCAACCCATCGTCACCCACGTCGACCCAGCGTCGTTCAGATCGACAACCTGACCAGCGACGCGAAACCCACGTCTCAAGGCGACGAGCCGAGCGCAGTCCCATCCACACTCGCTCATCACGCAGATCCGGAAATCTGTCCACCGTCCACCGTCTCCTTTGCGGAACGCCTTGCGAGAACGCCGCAGGTCAGAAGCCGTGCGCGCGCAGATGTGCCCCGTAGCACCCGCCCGGTCAAGAATCCCGCACACGCACACGTCTTATGGCACAGTTCATACCAACCTGGCGGGCGCACCTAACGGGACCGCACAACCACGGAATTGGGCCCGCGGGGGGGAGGTTTCAGCTCTGCCCCGACTGACACCACCTCTGTTCAATCGCGATGGTGTTGGTTTCCATCGCGATTTCATACCCCCACCCCTGCCATACCCGCAGGTCAGCGCGCCGGCAGTCCGGCCAGCACGGTGGTGTAAACCC
>Ga0208079_1001675_pt1 | contig 11384 bp, 7 predicted proteins | sample NGESurdeep092012_5_FD_184474 | JGI IMG/M metagenome (GOLD analysis project Ga0208079, IMG submission 184474) | Arctic peat soil microbial communities from Barrow, Alaska - NGEE Surface sample 210-2 deep-092012 (SPAdes) | ecosystem: Environmental > Terrestrial > Soil > Wetlands > Peat ... | reverse complement strand
GTGGCCTGCCCGCACTGCGGCCGGGCCACCCGGGCCGAACTTCCCTCCGCGGTGCGGGGTTCTGCTTTTGGACCCCGTCTGGCTGGCCTGATCGCCTACCTGACGGTGGGACTGCGCATTCCGCGGCGGGGCGTGGAGCAACTGCTGGCGACCGCACTGGGCATTGAGATCAGTGGGGGCAGCACCCAGAAGTTGATCGAGGAGAGCAGTGAGGCGCTGGCGGCGACCTGCCAGGAACTGGAACGGCAGTTGCCCAAAGAGCCGGTGTTGAACAGCGATGAAACCGGCTGGCGCAGCATGGGAGAACGGCGCTGGCTGTGGGCGCTGGTAGCCAGTTCATTCGTCTTCTTCACGGTGGCTGCCAGCCGCAGTTCCCAAGTGCTGGTCCACCTGTTGGGGACCGTTTTTCCAGGGATTCTCTGCAGTGACCGCTTTGGAGCCTACCTGAAGTACCACAAAGGCCGGGCCCAGTTCTGCTGGGCTCATCTCAAACGAGATCTGCTGGGTATCCAAGAGTTTGCCCGTACGACCGATGCCGAACGGTTTTGCCGCGACGCCCTGGCGCTGGTTGCGCGCCTGTTCCGCCTCTGGCACCGCTTCCGCGGCGGCGGATTGGATCGCGCCGCATTAATCCAAAAATCAATCCCGCTGCAAAAGCGCTTCTTCCGCTTATGCGAGCAACATCTCGACAGCGACGATGAAGAGGTGCGGGTGCTGGCTACCGCTTTGTTCCAGCATTGCGACCGATTGTTTGTGTTCCTCGAACATCCCGGCGTGGAACCGACCAACAACAGCGCCGAGCGGGCGTTGCGTCATGCGGTAATCTGGCGCAAGGGCTCATTCGGAAACCAGAGCGCCAACGGCGAGGTAGCCACCGCCCGCCTGCTCACCGTGGCCCGGACCTGTGTGATCCAACGCCGCAATGCATTGGAATTTCTCACCGACTCCGTGCGGCGGCACCGGACCGGCCAGCCCGCCCTGTCGCTCCTGGAGCGGTAGAGGGGGGGGCCTGAGCGGTTACGCCGGCCCACTGGAACGCCATTCTGGCGCAACTGCGTTAAATCCCAGGGTCGCAGGGGCAGAGCCCCCGTGTCGGCGCTGGCACGCGGATCTCATGGCGTGGCACCGTTCTCGAACTCGGCTGGTCCAGCCCGGATCGAGCATCATGCCGGGCAAGGTCAATCCGGTGATCGCCGAGAGTTTGCTGATGGTTTGCGCGCAAGTGATTGGCTATGACGCGGTCATCGTCTGGTGTGCGGCAGCCGGAAGCTTCGAGCTCAACGTCATGATGCCTGTAATGGCATTTGACCTGCTTGACGCCATCGAACTGCTGGCCGCAGGCACCAGAGCCTTTGCGGAGAAACTGGTGGACGGATTGGAGGCTGACCGGCAGCGCGCTGAGGGCTCTGTCGAACAGTCGCTGGCGATGGGCACAGCGCTGACTAGCGAGATCGGTTACGAGAAGACCGCCTTGCTGGTAAACGAAGCCCACGGCGCCGATGGCGCAACCCAGAGCGTCCAGAACTCGGATCTTGAGCTGTTGGCGCGCCGTTTCCGAAAGCTTCTCGTAGGGGGTGTTCACCGCGAAATCGGCTAGTCGTTCAACCGCAGTCATGAATGATCTCAATCACCATCAGTTCGAATCTGACGGTAAATTACCGATTTTGAAATAGTCTATTTGTCATGTTCGGGGGTACAGACGTTCTGGTTACAGGATTTCGATTCTCGAGTAGACTTCTGATGGATTCGGCCAATGATAGATCCACGTTCCAAAACAATGAAGCAAATCGCTGTGGACTGGCCAGCGGCGATCCCTGTGTTCGAAAAACATCATCTTGACTTTTGCTGGACCGGTGACAAGACGCTGGAGGTGGTTGCCGCCGAGGGGGGAGTGTTGGAAATCGTACTGTCTGACCTGCGACTGGCAGTGGCGGAGCACCAGACGGAGCAACCCGACTGGAACGCTGCAGGCCTTGACGCTCTTATGCGCCACATTGTCGTTCGGCATCATGCGTATCTCCGGAACGAACTCCCATTGATGGAGCAACTAATCGCTCGTTTGCGTGAGGCCCGCGGCCGGACAGATGCCGCCACGGTAGCACCGCTAGAGAAGGTTTTCCGGTTTTTCAAACGCGAGTTGGAGAACCACTTAAGGAAAGAGGAAGAGATCCTCTTCCCAATGATTGCGCGACTCGAAGCGGCCTCCGTAGCCGGCGTGAGGCTACCCCGGTACTCTTTCGGTCCGATTGCAAATCCCATCGGCGTCATGGAGGAGGAGCACGATGCCGAAAGGCGGGAGTTGGACAAGATGCTGGGACTGACCGGCAATTACAGCGGCCCTGCGGACGCCTGCAACATGTATCGCATTTGTTTCGATCGCCTTAAAACCCTCGAGGCGGATATGCGGCGTCACGTCCACCTGGAAAACCACATCCTCTTTCCACGTGTTGAAGTCTTGGAGAACGCCTCGTGTTAGGCAGGAAGCGACGCCAAACGGCTTTCGACAGAACCCCATGATTTTCGTAGCTTGGCTGTTATTTGCCGGACCGGTCATGGCGCAAACCAGCGCGACTGCAGGATCGCCAGCGTCGGGATTGGCAGCAGACTCACAGCCGGGATCGGCCACCGCCGGCAGAGTTCTGTTTCTGGGCGCCGTGCGCTTCAAAAATGGCGGCCCCGCATGCTCAGCCTGCCACAGTGTGGCCAGCCTGCCGTTTCCCCAAGGAGGTACCCTGGGGCCCGACCTCACCAGAGCCTATTCCAAGCTTGGCCCGGAGGGGTTGAACTCAGCGCTGGAAACGCTCTTCTTTCCGGCCATGACGCCCTTGTTTGCGTACCGTCCGCTCACAGATGACGAACGGCGCAACTTGGCCGCATTCTTTCAAGATATTGATGTTCAACAGCCCGGCACGCCAACTTCGGCCATCGGCGCGATCGCGCTAGCCACCTGCTTGATGCTGATCGCGGTAACTGGGATCGCGGGGCGGGGCCGGATTCGATCGGTTCGCAGGGCTTTGCTCAAACGAGTCAGGGCTCAAACGGTGGCGAAGATATGAGCTGGATACGGGACCTCATCAATCCGAACGCACGCACATGGGAGGAGTTCTACCGGAATCGCTGGCAGCACGACCGGGTGGTTCGCAGCACGCACGGCGTGAACTGTACCGGCAGTTGCTCCTGGATGATCTACGTCAAAGATGGAATCGTCACCTGGGAGATGCAGGCTACGGATTATCCGAAACTCGAAGCTGGTCTGCCGGGGTACGAGCCACGCGGCTGCCCGCGCGGCATCGTCTTCTCCTGGTACATCTACAGCCCGCTCCGGATCAAGTATCCATACGTCCGGGGAGTGCTCCTGGATGCGTGGCGAGAAGCGCGGTCCAGGCATGCGGATCCGGTGGAAGCCTGGACGGAGATTATGGACAATGCCGAGGCCCGCCGGAAATATCAGGCTGCCAGGGGCAGGGGCGGCTTCCGGAGAACAACTTGGGATGAGTCGCTGGAGATCGTAGCCGCCTCGCTGCTATACACCGCGAAGAAATACGGGCCGGACCGGGTGGCTGGCTTCTCCCCGATTCCCGCGATGTCGATGCTCAGCTATGCCGCCGGCTCCCGGTTCCTCCAACTGTTTGGGGCGCCCCTGCTGAGTTTCTACGATCTCTACGCAGACTTTCCGCCGGCATCGCCGGAGACGTGGGGAGAAAAGACCGACGTCGCCGAAAGCGCCGACTGGTACAACAGCAAGTACATCGTCACTACCGGCAGCAACCTCAGCATGACGCGCACACCCGACGCGCACTTCGTAACGGAGGCACGCAACAACGGTTCGAAGCTGGTCGTGCTGTCACCCGATTTCAGCGAAGTCGCGCGTTACGCCGATTGGTGGATCCCCGTGCACTCCGGAATGGATGCGGCCTTCTGGATGGCCGTGGACCACGTCATTCTGCAGGAATTTCACACGGCACGGCAGGTCCCCTATTTCGTGAATTATCTCAAGCGCTTTTCCGACAGTCCGTTTCTGGTGGTCTTGGACCAGTCGGAAAAGGGCTACACGGCGGGGCGCTTCCTCCGTGCGGGACGCCTCTCGCGATATGGGGGCGAGGAGAACGGCGAGTGGAAGTTTCTGGTCTTTGATGCAAAGACAGGTGAGCCGCGTATGCCCCGCGGCGCCATCGGAAGCCGTTGGCAGGCGCAGAAAGGGCGATGGAACCTGGAACTCAAAGACGATCTGGACGGTACGGATATCGACCCGCTTCTGAGCCTTCTGGAAAGCCGCGATGCCGAATTCCTCGTGACATTTTCGGATTTTGCCAACAATCGGACTTTCCAGCGCACCGTTCCAGTGAAGTACGTTGAGACCGCCGATGGGCGGATCGCGGTAACTACGGTCTATGACCTTCTCATGGCTCAATACGGTGTCGTGCGTGGACTCGCAGGAGAATATCCGCGTGATTATAGCGACCCAGATGCGCCATACACGCCGGCCTGGCAGGAGAAATTCACGGGCATAAGCCGCAACACGGTGATCCAATTTGCCCGTGAGTTTGCTTCAACCGCCGAGAAAACCGGAGGCAAATGCACGGTAATTGTCGGCTCCGGCGTGAACCATTGGTATCACAGTAACCTGCACTACCGCGCTTCCATCGCTGCGTTAATGTTCTGCGGCTGTATCGGAGTCAATGGCGGCGGGTTAAATCACTACACGGGCCAAGAAAAGCTTGTGCCTGCGGCGTCCTGGTCCACGCTAGCCATGGCGCTCGACTGGACGGCGCCGCCCAGGCTTCAGAATGGGCCTTCATTCCACTATGTTCACAGCGATCAATGGAGATATGAAAAGGGCCCGGTGGAGGCGCAACCCAGCGAAGGCCCATTTGCCAGGCACGTCATGGACCTGCAGGCGGATGCGGTGCGTATGGGATGGCTGCCGTTCTACCCCCAGTTCGACGTGAGCCCGATCGAACTGGTCCACCGGGCGGGCCAGGATGGCGCGACCACGGATGAGGAAATCACCCAATGGGTGGTCACGCAATTGAAGAACAGAAGGCTGCGGTTTGCGGTCGAAGATCCTGACGCCTCCGAAAACTGGCCGCGCGTCTGGATCATCTGGCGGGCCAATGCCATTCTGTCGAGCGCCAAGGGACACGAGTACTTTCTGAAGCACTACCTTGGTGTTCATGACAACGCCATCGCGGACGAAGTCGCCAAGGGATCAGTCGAGGACGTTGTCTGGCGCGAGCCGACGCGTACGGGAAAGATGGACCTCGTGGTGGACTTGAACTTCCGGATGGACACCTCCGCCCTGTACTCCGATGTCGTGCTTCCCTCAGCCACCTGGTACGAGAAAAACGACCTGAACACTACCGACCTGCATTCCTACATTCACCCGCTGGGAGCGGCCGTACCGCCTTGCTGGGAATCGAAGACCGACTGGGATATCTTCAAGACCCTTTCCGAGAAAGTCAGCGCACTCAGCGCAACCCATTTCCCGGCTCCTTTCCGCGATATCGTGTCCACCCCCCTGCTGCACGATACTCCGGATGACCTGGCCCAACCACAGGTGAAGAACTGGTATACGGGCGAGTGCGAACCAGTACCCGGCAAAACCATGCCGCACCTTACGGTGGTCGAAAGGGACTACGCGAATCTGCATCACAAGTTCTGCTCTCTCGGCCCGCGTCTGAAGGAGGAAGGCGTGGAGGACCGCGGCATCCACATCCCGGTCACCGACCTCTACGACCGGTTCGCCGCCTCGGCACCGACCTATGAATGGGGTGGCCGCACGTACCCGTCGCTGGTGGACGCCCTGGATGCGGCGAATATGGTCCTGTATTTCGCGCCGGAGACGAATGGCGAAGTCGCGTACCGCGCTTTCGAATCCCGAGAACGGGAGACAGGACTCAAGCTGGTCGATCTCGCGGAAGACAATCGCGGAGTCCGCTACGATTTCGAGGCGCTGAAAGCTCAGCCGCGTAGGATTCTGACCAGCCCGTGTTGGTCAGGCATCACGAATGCCGGCCGGCCTTACAGCGCGTATTGTCAGAACATCGAGAGGCTGATCCCCTGGCGCACCCTGACAGGGCGGCAGCACCTGTACCTGGATCACGAAGGGTATCTGGCGTTCGGTGAAAACCTGCCCACCTTCAAACCGCGGATCACGCTGGAGGCTTCATTAAACCTCGTGAACAGCGTGCGTGAAGGCAAGTCCATCGTGCTGAACTGCCTGACGCCGCACGGAAAGTGGCACATTCACAGCACGTATTCCGACGACCTGCGGATGCTGACGCTCTCGCGCGGCATCGAACCCTTCTGGCTCAATGACAAGGATGCGGTCGAGATCGGCGTTGAGGACAACGACTGGATCGAAGCCTATAACGACAACGGCGTCATCGTCACACGGGCGGTGGTGAGTGCGCGCATTCCCACCGGCCTCGGGTTCTTCTATCACGCTCCCGAGCGGACCATCTCATTCCCCAAATCCCCCATGCGGAAGAACCGGCGCGGCGGGGGAAGCAACAGCATCACGCGCCTGCGGCTGAAGCCGGTGCTGATGGTCGGGGGTTACGCGCAACATTGCTATCGCTTTAACGATTACGGCCCGGCGGCCTCGGATCGGGACACCTATGTGATTGTCCACAAGCTGCCAGGAAAACCGAAATGGTGACGTGGAAAAGGAGTCGTAGATGAACGTACGGTCCCAGGTTTCGATGGTGTTTCACCTGGATAAGTGCATCGGATGCCACACCTGTAGTCTCGCCTGCAAGAACCTCTGGACCAGCCGCCCCGGCGCCGAATACATGTGGTGGAACAACGTGGAGACCAAACCCGGGACCGGCTACCCGACGCTCTACGAGGACCAGGAGCAGTATCGCGGCGGCTGGGAAGTCAAAGACGGCGAACTGCGGCTGAAGCTGAATACCCGGACGCGAGAACTCCTGAACATTTCCTATAACCCGCACCTGCCCGCCCTCGACGACTATTACGAACCGTGGACCTACAACTACGGAGACTTGATCGACGCACCCCTCCAGGAGGATCAACCTGTTTTCACTCCGATTTCGCTGGTAACCGGCAAAGAGATGGAGATCGAAGCCGGCCCAAACTGGGATGACGATCTGGGGGGCTCAAGTATTTATGCGGCCAACGATCCAAACCTTAAATCACTGAGCGATGAAGAGAGGGAGCGCCTGCTGGACGTCGAGCGGATCGTATACTTCTACCTCCCGCGCATCTGCAATCACTGCGCGAATCCGAGCTGCGTGGCGGCTTGTCCTTCGGGCGCCATCTACAAGCGTGGCGAGGATGGCATCGTGCTGGTGAGCCAGGAAAAGTGTATGGGCTGGAGGATGTGCATCTCGGGATGTCCGTACAAGAAGGTCTACTACAACTGGGAGACCGGCAAGTCCGAGAAGTGCATCCTGTGCTATCCCCGGCTCGAAACCGGGCAAGCGCCAGCGTGCATGCATTCTTGCGTGGGGCGCGTCCGCTACCTCGGGGTGTTGCTGTACGACGCGGACCGTATCCACGCTACGGCCATGCGGCCGGACCACGAACTCGTGGATGCCCAGCGGGAGATGATCCTGGATCCGTTCGATCCGGAGGTGGTTCGCCAAGCCAGGAAGGATGGGATCAGCGATGCCGTCCTCGAATCCGCCCGAAACTCGCCGGTGTTCAAATACGTGAAGAAGTGGAAGATTGCACTCCCACTACACCCCGAGTTCCGAACGCTGCCCATGCTCTTTTATGTGCCGCCGTTGCTGCCTGTAACGGGGTCCACGAACGACGACGGTCTGTACGAGAGCTCTCCCGATTTCTTCAGCTCGCTCGAAAACGCGCGCCTGCCGATCCGTTATATGGCCAACCTCTTTACCGCCGGCGATGAGGATCAGGTGATCGCTGTCTACAAGAAGCTGATGGCAGGGCGACTATTCAAGAGGGCACAGACCGTCGGCGATATCTCAGTGGAAAAGGCCGCGCAGATTCTTGTCGAAGCACACACGACTCCCGAGGAAGTCGAAGAGATCTACCAGCTAACTTCGCTTGCGGGATTCGACGAGCGATTTGTCATTCCTCCATTCTCCCGGGAGGCGGCCATCGAGTTGGTACAGATTACGCAGACCCGGCAGGAAGGAGGCGGCATGGGCTTCTTGCACGAGCCGCGTAGGGGTCTCTAGTAGGCCATGTATCAACGACTCGCCAGTCTCGTGAGCTACCCCAACGCGGAGCTTTTCCCGGCGTTGGACGCCTGCATCCAAGAGCTTGCTTCAGAAGTCCCCGATGCGGCCGCCCTGCTCGAGCACTTCCGTGATGCCGCCAGGGAGTTGGGGCAAGACGCCCTGGAGGAAACCTATATCCAGATATTTGAGATGCAGGCCGAGACTGCGCTCTACATCGGCCACCAACTCTTTGGCGAAGACTGGCGCCGGGGGACTTTTATGGCATGTCTCAAGGACAAATACCAGGAACTTGCGTTTTCGAGCGGTGCGGAACTGCCGGACCACTTGAGCGTCATACTGCGGTTCTTAGCGGTGGAGCAGCCCGGTCCGGAAAAGGAGGAACTGATCGGCGATTGCATCGTTCCGGCGCTTCACAAAGTGCTCCAGGCAATTGAGGGGAAAAAGACCCCCTATGGCAACGTCTTGCGCGCGCTGTTGCTCTACCTCGGTCCTCGGCGCGACGGCGAGACGGAAAGTGAGGATCTCTCATGCAGACCTTCTTCTTCATCGCTTTTCCCTATATTGCCCTGATTGTGGCTATTGGAGTTGGGCTGTACCGATATTTCTCGCACCGCTTTACCTATTCCAGTCTCTCCTCGCAGCTCTTGGAAAATCGCCATCTATTCTGGGGATCCGTGTCCTGGCATTATGGCATCACCCTGATCCTGGCCGCACATGTGTTGCCTTGGTTATTTCCGCGGGCGGCAGCGTCGGTGCTTGGCGATCCCAGGCGCCTCTTCGTGTTGGAACTGACCGGCTTGGCCCTGGGTCTTTACTGCGTATTCGGCATCATTGTGCTGATCGCTCGGCGGCTGCCCAATGATTCTCGTGCGCGCGCGGTCACATCGCCCATGGACTGGATTCTGCTGCTGGTACTCGCGTTCCAAGTTCTGAGCGGCGTCGGCATTGCGCTTTTCGAGCGGTGGGGATCCGTGTGGTATCTGAGCACAGCCGTGCCGTGGCTATGGTCCCTTGTGTGGCTGCACCCGGACGCGAGTACCGTGACTGGGCTCCCGGTGTTCATACAGTCCCACTTGATCAGCGGCTTCGTGGTGATCCTGTTGTTTCCTTTTACCAGGCTGGTACACGTTTTCGCGATTCCGATCGAATATCTGTGGCGGCCCTATCAGGTGGTCATTTGGAACCGGGATCCGCGCCAGCCTGTATCGTCGACGCTGGCAAAAGCGACCACTGTCAGTATGCCGACGCCGCCGGCATCGAACGATCTGGACCGCCGCCGGTTGCTGGTCAGGCTCAGCATACTGGCGGGTTCCGTTGGCGCCGCGATAGTCGGCATTCCGAGCATCGCATTTCTGTTAGGCCTGCGAAAAGCACCCGAAGTCTGGCGGGGTCTCGGCGCCGCCGACAGCTTTCAGATCGGCCAGGCTGTGGAGGTATCGTTTCTGGATTCCTCTCCTCTGCCTTGGTCGGGCGTGACCGCCAGGACCGCTGCCTGGCTGCGCAGAGAAAGCGACCAGCAGTTCATCGCGTTCGCCATCAATTGTACGCATCTCGGCTGTCCGGTACGCTGGCTGCCTAACGCAGACCTGTTCATGTGTCCATGCCATGGCGGAGTGTTTTATAAGGATGGCACGGTGGCTTCAGGCCCGCCTCCCAAGCCGCTGGTCACTTATCCGGTGCGAGTGCGGGACGGGATGGTCGAGATCCTCACCAGCCCTCTCCCGATCACCAGCATTTAAGGAGACGAATCCCGTGCGGATACTGAAGCAAATCTGGCGATGGTTTGACGACCTCACGGGGTTCTCCCAATCACTTGGCCCCATCATGGCGCATCCAGTGCCGCAAGCGCGCAGAACCAGATGGTTCTATGTGTTCGGCAGTGCAACTCTCATTGCTTTTCTCATTCAGGTCGTGACGGGAATTGCGCTCTCCAGCGCATACGTAACAGGCTCCGGGCAGGCTTATGACAGCCTCCGCTTCATCACCAGTTCCCCCATAGGCCGGATCATTCGCGGTATCCACTACTTTGGCGCCTCGGCCATGATCATCCTCATCGGTCTGCACACCATCCGCGTGTACCTGATGGGGGCGTACAAATACCCGCGTCAGATGAACTGGCTGACTGGCGCCGGACTGCTGCTGTTTACTCTGCTGATGGCATTCACCGGGCAACTCCTGCGGTGGGATCAGATGGGATTCTGGACCGCGGTAGTCGCTGCGGAACAGGCCGGACGTGCACCGCTAATCGGCAATTGGCTGGGTCACTTCCTTCTCGCGGGCAACACCGTGGGAGGAGCCACGCTGAGCCGATTCTTTGCAGCTCACGTGTTCTTCATCCCGGCGCTGATATTTCTCTTCATCGCTGTGCACCTGTATCTGGTCATTTTCAATGGCATTTCCGAGCCGCCCAAAGCAGGCAGGCCGGTCGACCCTCGAACGTATCGGCGTTGGTATCATTCGCTGCTCGAGCGCGAAGGAATTCCGTTTTGGCCTCAGGCCGCCTGGCGTGATGTGTTTTTTGGCGCCATTGTGGTTCTGGCAATATTTGCGCTGGCGCTGGTTGTTGGTCCGCCGGAGTTGGGGAAGCCGCCGGATCCGACGATCATTTCCGCTTCACCGCGCCCTGATTGGTACTTCATGTGGTATTTCGCTCTTCTGTCATTGATCCCAAAATGGTCTGAGAGGTGGGTGATCATCCTGGGCCCTCTCGTCTTCGGATTGTTCCTGATCCTGGTGCCGCTGCTGGGCGGCCGGGGGGAGCGCAGCCCTCTGCGGCGTCCATGGTCGATCCTGATCATCCTATCCGTAGTCTTTGTGATTGCACATTATTGGGTTGTGGGCATCCGCGCACCGTGGTCCCCGCGCCTGGATGCGCCGCCTTTGCCCTCCTCGGTAGTGGGAGTGGCCGACGGTCCAATCGCGGACGGCGCCAGGGTCTTCTACGACAAGGGCTGCGAGTATTGCCACACTATTTCGGGTTACGGCGGTATCCGTGGACCCGACCTTTCCGATGCTGGAGATCGGATGAGTCCAGCTCAAATGGCCACGCGGATCTTTAGCGGAGCCGAAAACATGCCGTCCTATCGCGGAAACCTGAAGCCCGAGGAGTTGGCATCACTGCTGGCGTTCCTCGCCTCACGGCACCGTGTGCAACTGCCCAAGCCGCCCGCACTTCAGGGGCTGGTCCGGCAAGGAGCGGCGAATGGCCGC
>Ga0208079_1001674_pt1 | contig 11386 bp, 9 predicted proteins | sample NGESurdeep092012_5_FD_184474 | JGI IMG/M metagenome (GOLD analysis project Ga0208079, IMG submission 184474) | Arctic peat soil microbial communities from Barrow, Alaska - NGEE Surface sample 210-2 deep-092012 (SPAdes) | ecosystem: Environmental > Terrestrial > Soil > Wetlands > Peat ... | reverse complement strand
ATCGTGCCCGGGCTACAGCTTGCTCACCGCGGATTCGCCCAGGGCATCTTCGTCGCCGAGCAGATCGCCGGGCTCAACCCGCCGGTCATCGACGAGATGGGCATCCCGCGCGTCACCTACTGCGACCCCGAGATCGCCTCCATCGGCTACACCGAGGCCCAGGCCAAGGAGAAGTTCGGGCAGATCGAGACCTACGACTACAGCCTCGGCGGCAACGGGAAGAGCCAGATCCTGGCAACCCAGGGATTCGTCAAGCTGGTCCGCCAGAAGGACGGCCCCGTCGTGGGTGTCCACATGATCGGCGCCCGGATGGGTGAGCAGGTCGGCGAAGCCCAGCTGATCTACAACTGGGAGGCACTGCCCAGCGACGTCGCGCAGCTGATCCACGCCCACCCCACCCAGAACGAAGCCCTCGGCGAGGCCCACCTCGCCTTGGCCGGCAAACCCCTTCACGCCCACCCCTGATGGCATCCAACGAGGAGACCTCAACCCATGTCTGAACGCGTGACCATGCCAGCCCTCGGGGAGTCGGTCACCGAGGGGACCGTGACACGCTGGCTGAAGCAGGTCGGCGACCTGGTGGCCATCGACGAGCCATTGCTCGAGGTCTCGACCGACAAGGTCGACACCGAGATCCCCTCGCCAGTTGCCGGCACGTTGCAGGAGATCCTCGTGGCCGAGGACGAAACCGTGCCGGTGGGCACGGATCTGGCCGTCGTCGGTGACGACGCGGCAGTCCCGGCTGATACTTCGGTTTCAACCACTGATTCAACCACTGAACCAGCGCCGGAACAGACCCCGGCCCCGGAAGCCGTGTCCCAGCCGACGGCTGAGGCGCCGGTCGCCGATGTACCCACCGAAGCACCGGCGGTCTCTGGTGCACCGATCGCGGGCGGTACCACTGTCACGATGCCGGCCCTGGGCGAATCCGTGACCGAGGGCACCGTGACCCGTTGGCTCAAGGCCGAAGGCGACCAGATCGAGGTCGACGAGCCGTTGCTTGAGGTCTCCACCGACAAGGTCGACACGGAGATCCCGTCACCGGTGGCGGGCACCATCACCAGGGTTCTGGTCGGCGAGGACGAAACCGTCCCCGTTGGCGCGGATCTGGTCATCATCGGTGGCCAGGCTGTGCAGACACCCGCCCCGGCACTGCCGGTCCAGCAGCCAGCTCCGGCAGTGCCCGCGCCTGCCCCACCGGGATCTGCTGCGCCGGCCGTGCCCCCGCAGGCATCCACTGTGCCTGCTGTGGCACCCGCACCTGCTGCGCCGGATTCCCCAGTGGCGCCTTCAGCGCCGGATTCCCCAGTGGCGCCTTCAGCGCCGATCACCGAGGGAACTGATGCCGCAGCCTATGTGACCCCACTGGTGCGAAAGCTGGCTAGCGACAACAACGTCGATCTCACCTCGGTCAGGGGCACCGGGATAGGCGGCCGGATCCGTAAGCAAGACGTGCTGGACTCTGCCGCGGCCGCCAGGGCAGCGCTGGCAGTGGCCCCGTCGGGCCCACCGGTGCCCGCACCTGCGGCCGCAACGACCAGTCCCGACATCTTGCCCAAACGCGGAACCACCGAGAAGATGAGCCGCCTGCGCAAGGTCATCGCAGCGCGGATGGTCGAGTCTCTGCACGTCTCCGCGCAGCTCACCAGTGTCCTCGAGGTAGACGTCACCAAGATTGCAAAGCTGCGCGACAGGGCCAAGCGTGACTTTGAGGCGCGTGAGGGCACCAAGCTCAGTTTTCTGCCGTTCTTCGCACTGGCTGCGGTCGAGGCCCTCAAGGCCCACCCCAACGTCAACTCCAGCGTCGATGGCGACGAGATCACCTACCACGGCTCCGAGAACCTCGGTGTGGCGGTCGACACAGAACGCGGGCTGCTCGTGCCCGTGATCAAGGACGCCGGCGACCTCAACATCGCTGGGTTGTCCCGAAAGATCGCCGACCTGGCCGAGCGGACCCGAACGAACAAGGTCTCCCCCGATGAGCTCGGTGGTGGCACCTTCACGCTCACCAACACCGGCAGTCGCGGTGTCTTGTTCGACACCCCGATCATCAACCAGCCCAACGTCGCCATCCTCGGCACTGGCGCGGTCGTGAAACGTCCCGTCGTGGTCAAGGACAGCGACGGCGGGGAGACGATCGCGATCCGCTCGATCGTCTATCTGGCGCTGTCCTACGACCACCGCGTCGTTGACGGCTCGGACGCCGCACGCTTCCTGACCACAATGAAGGCCCGCCTTGAAGAAGGCGCCTTCGAAGCATCCCTGGGCCTCTAGACCGGCCAGTCATGTCGCCGTCGCAGCGGCAGCGCGTCGCCATCACCGGTGCCTCCGGTCTGATCGGCAGCGCATTGTCGGCGTTCCTTAGTGCGCGAGGGGACGATGTCGTGCACCTCGTCCGACGCGAACCACGAGCACGTTGCGAAATCAGCTGGGATCCAGCATCACGGAAGCTTGACTCCGGCGACCTCTCCGGCGTCACTGCCGTCGTTCACCTCGCAGGTGCGGGCGTGGGCGAACATCGGTGGACTCCCGCATACAAGCAGGAGATCCTGGCCTCCCGTGTCAATGGCACTGCCACCATCGCCACCGCACTGGCCGATCTCGGGGAGCCCATCGCGCTGGTGAGTGGTTCGGCGATCGGCGCATACGGTGACCGCGGCGAAGAGATGCTCACTGAGGACAGCGACACGGGAAAAGGGTTCCTGGCTGATGTGGTCCGCGACTGGGAGGCCGCGACCCTTCCGGCGCAAAGGGCAGGTCTACGTGTCGTCCACGCCAGAACAGGACTTGTCCTGACCGCAGACGGCGGGGCCATGCAACGTATCCTCCCGCTGGCAAGGTTCGGCCTGGCCGGCCCGCTCGGAACGGGACGTCAGTACTGGAGCTGGATCACGCTGCACGACGAGCTCCGGGCACTGGCGCATCTCATCGACCAGGACATTGTCGGACCGGTCAACCTCGTCAGCACCCAGCCGTTGCGCCAGGCCGAGGTCATGAAGGCCCTCGGCGCCCAGCTGCACCGTCCGGCGGTCCTGCCGGCCCCAGCCCTGGCTCTCAAGGTCGCCCTGGGTGAGTTTGCCAGCGACATCCTGGCCAGCGCACGGATCCTGCCCAGCGTTCTGACTGCTTCGGGGTTCGTGTTCGAACACGACACCATCGAGAGCGCAATGCGCTGGCTGGTCGACGCCCTCTAGGGCGCCGTCAGCGCCAGGGCTCGCCAGCTGACCCTCGTCCTGGGCCTCATCGGCGAGAGCCTGGCCTTCGCCCGGGCGGCCAACATGTGAGGACTCAGCTTGAGCTGAGAATCCCGCACGCTCAGGGGCGCGCTGCTTTCCATGGTGGTCGACCGTGCCGCCGACAGGTCCGACAGAAGCAGAACCCCGGCCACCCCAGCCGGACGACGATGCCCACCCCACGTACACCGCCCCTGCGCCGATACGATCTACTCATGTGGCGAAATCGTGCGTCGCGGGCCGAGGAGAAGAGGGCCAGATACGCGGGCGGGCACCCCAGCGATGCGGCCAAGGCCATCCACCGTCGCTTCGAGTCAGGCCCCCTTCCCCGGCTGCTGCCGATCGCGGCGGTACTGGACGTCGTGGGCCGGGTGAGTGGCACGACGATCCATGTGCCACTCGTGATCGTCCGCTACCGGCGGGGCTGGTACCTGGTCTCGATGCTCGGCGATCGAGCCAACTGGGTGCGCAACGTCCGAGCGACCCATGGGGAGGCGGTCCTGACACACGGCCGCCGTCGGCCGGTGCACCTCGTCGAGGTCCCGGTGACGGAGCGGGCGCCGATCATCAAGCGGTACCTGTTCTTCGCGCTGGGCGCACGGCCGCACATGGCGATCGATTGGCGTGCCCCGCTCGCCGACTTCGCCTCCGTTGCGGCCGGCTACCCCGTGTTTCGCGTCGACGCCCACCGCCTCGCTGATCGGCGCTCCTGACCTTGCCGCTCACGGTCCCAACATCAAGATCGATCCCGCGAGAAGACGCACGCTCGCCCGCATGTTGCCATGTGCTGTGATTGGCGACCGGCCAGAGCCCTACCCAGATCGCCAAAGCCCTGGGGATCTCTCGTACTAGCGTCTACGGCCACACAAGACCAGTCATAGCGTCTCGTGTCGTTCAGCTCGCGGCGGCCACCCCGGCGCGGCGACCCGGCGCTAACCGCCAACCACTGCTGCACTGCATGTCAGACCCCGATCTCTTGCGCATGTGGGATCTTGCGCCGGTCCGGTCGCCCGTCTCGTCGGCGGGGGTGAGCTGCCCCGGGCGCCGAGCAACCTTCAGCGCCGGCCCGGCGTTCGGACCTGAACCACCGTCGCATGGGCGGCGCTGGCCCGAGCCGCGTCGATGACGGCCAGGTTGTGCACCGCGTCATACGGGTCGACGGGCATGGCGGCCTGAGGATCATGGGCACTGAGTGCTCGTTTCACTTGGCGATAGAAGTCAACCTGTCCGGCGGCTGGTCGCGCCACCGGTGTGCGAACCGCCCCTGCATAAACCCAGCCGCACTGCGCCGCGTCGGCGTCAGCCAGATCTGGGTAGATGCCGCCACCATCGTCCTCGAACTGGTTGAGCAGGAAGGCACCGCCCAGTCCCAGGATCCGCACGCGAGGCCCGGGGGCAGCAGAGACAGAAGTTGCACCCAGGTGGGACACGACCCCTGACGTATGCCGGCACGCCAGGAACGCATCGTCCTCAGCAACTGTGGTGCGGGCTGCGACCTCGGCATAGACCGTGTCGATCGGGCCGAACAGGTCAACCGCCGCGTCGATCATATGGCTGTGCAGATCAAGCAGGATGCCGCCACCGTCAGCCGGCGGGGCGTTTTCACGCCAACGGTCCTTGGGCGTGGGACGCCAACGTTCCCAACGGAACTCGTGACGGAACACCTGACCTAGAACGCCGGACGCAACCGTCTTCCGCGCGGCCACATGCTCAGCGTCGAAACGGCGGTTCTGAAAGACCGTCAGCGCCACACCGGCCGCCAGGGCTGCGTCGACAACCCCGAACGCCTGAGTCGCATCCGTGGCCAACGGCTTGTCGACCACCACCGCGATCCCCGCGTCAACACACTGCCGGGCCTGACGAGCGTGAAGACCGCTCGGAGTGGCAAGCACGATGAGGTCCAGACCCGGCACCGTCAGCAATTCGTCAAGGTCGACAACCACCCGAGCCCCAGGCACCTCTCGTTGGACCTGAGCCGAACGTTGCGGATCGGCGGTCGAGACCGCGGCGATCGTCATACCGGCCTGCTGTAGGAGGGGTGCATGGATACCCCGGCCTGACGAACCGAACCCGGCCAGGCCCACAGCGGTCATCGAGGCATCACAGGCTTTCCGTGTTGGGCAGCGGCCTCTGCCGGTCGAGCCGGCTGGGCCACCAGATGCGCCGACCAAGCTCGTAGGCGAAGGCGGGCACCAACAGGGAACGGACCACCGTGGTGTCCAACAACACACCGAAGGCGACGATGAAGGCAATCTGGACCAGGAAGACGAGCGGGATGAGCGACAGTGCCGAGAAGGTTGCTGCCAGAACGATGCCCGCGCTCGTGATGACCCCGCCGGTCACCGCCAGCGCAACGAGGATTCCGGGTCTGGTGTCCCGCTCGACGGATTCCTCGCGGACCCGGGTCATCAGGAAGATGGAGTAGTCCACTCCCAATGCCACGAGGAACACGAAGGCATACAGCGGAGTCGCCGGATCGGACCCGGGGAAGTGGAAGACGTGGTTGAACACGAGCGCCGACACGCCAAGGGTTGCCGCGAACGAGAGGACGTTGGCGACGACCAGGATGACTGGCGCGATCAAGGAGCGCAACAACAACATCAGCACTAGGAACACCACCGCCAGGATCGCCGGGATGATGACCCGCAGGTCCCTATCGCTGGCCTGCCGGACGTCGAAGTTGACGGCGGTGCTACCGCCGACCAGGACTTCAGGGCCGACGGTGTGAAGCGAGCTACGCAGCTTCTCGACCACGGTCTCGGCGGCCGGGCTGTCGGCGGCGGGGGTCAGGGTCGCCTGGACCAGGACATTGCCGTCAACGACCTTCGGTGGCGCTCCCGGTGTCTGCCCCACGAACGCTGAGGCGACACCCGGGACGGATTTCACCTCGGTGAGCACCTCTTCAGCCTTGGCCTGGGGGGCGATGATCTGCACCGGCGACCCGGAGCCGGCTGGGAAGTGCCGTGCGAGGAGCTTCTGGCCCGTCACGGAGTCAACCTTGTTCAGGAAGATCTGCGACTGGGCGATTCCCCGGGCGTTGAGGGTTGGGACGAAAGCGGCGCAGGCGAGCAGCCCCACCAGCGTCAACACCCAGGTGCGACGCGGGTGACGACCCACCATGGCGGCAACCCGACCCCAGATGCCCCGGCGCCCGACCGAGTCCTCGGAATGGACGTGGTCGACCCTGGGGATGATCGGCCAGAAGATGCGCCGCCCGAAAAGCAGCAAGATCACGGGCAGAAAAGTCAGCGCCGCGACCAGCGCGCCGGCAATGCCCAGCGCGCCGACGGGCCCGAGGCCGCGCGTACTGCCGAGCTGGGACAACAGCAGACACAACAGACCCAGAATGACGGTGGCCGCGCTGGCGGCGATGGGTGCGACCACAGCCTTCCATGCCACCGCCATTGCCGCCCACTTGCTCGGATGTTCATGCAGCTCCTCCCGATAACGGGAGACGAGGAGCAGCGAGTAGTCCGTGGCGGCGCCGACGACCAGAATCGACAGGATTCCCTGGCTCTGGCCGTTCAGTCCGATGACATCGTTCTTGGCCAGTGGGTAGATCACCATTGCAGCTACAGCCAGCCCGAAAACTGCGGTCATGAGCACGGTGATAGGCAGGATCGGGCTGCGATAGACCACCAACAGGATAAAGAACACGACGCCCAGAGCGACGAACAGCAGGATGCCGTCGATGCCGCTGAACGCGGTCACCAAGTCGGCCAGGACTCCCCCGGGACCGGCCACGTACACGGTGAGTCCGCTCGGCTTCAGCGTTGTCGCCGCGGAGGCTGTCAGTGCCTTGGCCCCTTGGTACAGCGGACTTGACGAGCCGATCACCTCGGCAGCCTTCTTGGCGTCGAGCTGCACCGGCACCAGAAGGGCCTTGCCGTCCGCGCTCGGAATGGCCGCGGCTGGGGGCGCAGCGAGGTATTGCCCCAGGGAGTAGCCCCGGACCTCAAAGGGCAGGGACGGAATCCCCGCAATGAACGTGCTCACCGCGGCGGCATCCGCGGGCTTCAGGCCGGTCGGGCGCTCGATCACCACGAAGTAGGGCAGTGCGTTGGTCGAGCTGAACTTCGCCGTGAGCTTGCTGACCTCAGTGGACTCAGCGGTCTTGGGCAGGAACGAGGCGTTGTCGTTCTTCTGCACCTCGGACAGCCGGCCGACCAGCGGACCACCCACGCCGGCCAGCCCCAACCACACGAAAAGCACCAGGATCAAGCCGAGAAGACGGACCACCTTCGTGCGGCCACTGGGCTTGGAGCGCTCGGCGGCCTCTTGCTCAAGCGTGATGTCGTGACGGTTCAACTACTCTGCCCTCCTAGCTGCCCGCGGCGGTTTCGGCAACGCTAACTCAAGCACGTCTGGCGCCCGCGTACTCTGGCGGTATGCGTTTCGAGCACTTGGGTCTTGCCCCGGACTACGTCGACTACAAGGTCGCATGGGACCGCCAGCGCGAGGTTCATGGCGCCGTGGTCGCCGGCGCCGAACCCGACACCGTGCTGCTGCTCGAGCACGCGGCCGTCTACACCGCAGGCAAGCGGACCGAACCTCATGAGCGCCCCTTCGACACCACCCCGGTCATCGACGTCGACCGCGGCGGCAAGATCACCTGGCACGGGCCGGGCCAGCTGGTGGGTTACCCGATCATCCGGCTCGCTTCGCCCGTTGACGTCGTCGCCCATGTGCGCCGCCTCGAGGAGATGATGATCCGGGTCTGTGCAGACCTCGAGGTCACCGCGGGGCGCGTCGAGGGCCGCAGCGGGGTGTGGATCCGGGCCGATGAGTCCGGACCCGATCGCAAGATTGGCGCCATCGGCATCCGGGTGAGCCAGAACGTCACGATGCACGGTTTCGCGCTCAACTGCTGCTGCGACCTTTCCTGGGCCCAGGTGATCGTGCCGTGCGGGATCGCAGACGCCGGCGTCACCTCGCTCAGCAAGGAGCTGGGGCGCGACGTCCCGGTTATCGAGGTCCTCCCGTACGCCGAGAAGCACCTGAGCGACATCCTCGGCTGAGTTGCCGGCTACGCGAGCTTGCGAGCCCGCAGGACGCCCGCCTCCTCTCTCGTCAGAGCGGCCTCCAGAAGATATCTGGCTGCCCCGAAAATGAACCCGCCTCGACGGCGGCCAAGCGAAGCGGCCAGGAATCCTGTGTCGAATTCCTCGGGATTTCTTGCGCTCGCCGCAGGTCCGGCACCGCTGGTCCGTGTTGCGAAGGTCCACAATGGCGAACGTCGTCGTGGTACCGCTGTTGCCGGCCGACCTCGGGTGACCCACGCAGCGCGCCCCATCGGGCCGCCTGACCGGGCCGGCGGTCGTGGGCAAGCCGCAAAGGTTCCGGACGTCGACGGCACCCTTCCAGCTAGCCGTGGGGTTGTCTGGCGTCGCGCCTGTCCACTCGCGCAGTCAACCAGCAACGCCCCGGTGCGCCGCCTTGTCGCCTCCGCGTGCGCCATGGACGCGTCCTGGAGACGCGCGCACCGGCGTACCCTTGAGGGAGTCCCTGGTTGACGTCCGCCCAGGCCAGGCTTATTGGTCTATTGGAACCTCTTGTGGCACGAACGTCCCACCCACCCGAATATGGCAAGGGAGCCTTTGTGAGCGTCGCACCTGATGGTCGCCGCATGCTGCGCGTGGAAGCCCGCAACGCGCAGACGCCTATCGAGCGCAAACCGGAATGGATCCGCACCACTGCCAAGATGGGGCCGGAATACACCAAGCTCAACACAATGGTAAAGACCGAGGGCCTGCACACGGTCTGCCAGGAGGCTGCGTGCCCCAACATCTTCGAGTGCTGGGAAGATAAGGAAGCCACCTTCCTGATCGGAGGTGAGCAGTGCACCCGACGATGCGACTTCTGCCAGATCGACACAGGCAAGCCCGATGATCTTGACCGTGATGAACCCCGCCGGGTTGCCGAGTCGGTCCAGCAGATGGGCCTGCGTTACGCCACGATCACCGGTGTCGCGCGCGACGACCTCAAGGACGGCGGAGCATGGCTCTACGCCGAGACGATCCGGGTCGTACATCAGCTCAACTCGGGCACCGGCGTCGAGATCCTGGTCCCCGATTTCGACGGCGTCCCTGAGCTCGTGGGTCAGGTCCTGGAAGCCAAGCCCGAGGTGTTCGCGCACAACGTCGAGACGGTCCCCCGCTTGTTCAAGCGGATCCGCCCCGCGTTCCAGTACGAGCGCTCGCTGGCCGTCATCACCATGGGCCGCGAGGCCGGTCTGGTGACCAAGTCCAACCTGATCCTGGGTATGGGCGAGCAAGAGAATGAGATCGAGCAGGCCCTGCGCGACCTTCACGACGCCGGAACCGACCTGATCACGATCACCCAGTATCTCCGCCCTTCCCCACGTCACCATCCGATCGACCGCTGGGTCAAGCCGGAGGAGTTCGTCTGGTGGTCTGACCTGGCTCAGGAGATCGGTTACAAGGGCGTCATGAGTGGGCCGTTGGTTCGTTCGTCCTACCGCGCTGGTCGCCTCTGGGCCCAAGCCATGAAGCGCTGGGGCCGTCCCGTGCCGGAGCAGCTGTCCCACCTCGTAGCGACCTCTTACAGCCCGGCCCGCCAGGAGGCCACCTCGCTGCTCGAGCGCCGCCTCTCCAACGTCTCGTGAAGGTAGTCTGATCCTCATGGCCCGCAAGGAATCCGCTAAGTCGGCCGCGCCCAAGAAGGCCGGACGCTTCCGTCAGGTCGCCCAGATTCGTGAGGTGTTCACCGCTGCCCGCGGTGTCGACCCGAAGATCGGCTGGTGGATGGCGCTGGCTGCCCTCGGCACCCTCGCCGTGATGGTCGCCATCGGCCTGCTCGTCAACATGCCGATCTATTTCCTCATCCTCGGTGTACCGCTGGCCGCCCTGGCGGCATCGATGGTACTGAGCATCCGGGCCAAGCGCGCGGCCTACAAGTCCATCGAAGGCAAGCCAGGTGCCGCTGGCGCGGCTCTGTCCGCACTGCGTAAGGGCTGGTACTTTGAGCAGCAGCCCGTAGCCGCTGAGGCTGGCCGTGCAGGTGACATGACGTCGGCCGCCATGGTGTTCCGGGCAACCGGACGCCCGGGGGTCGTTCTCGTCGCCGAGGGTCCTGCGGTGAGAGCAACCAAGCTTGCTGAGGCCGAGCGCAAGAAGATCAGCCGGATCGCAGGAGCGAGCGTCCCGGTGACGGTGCTGCGGATTGGCGAGGGCGGCGGCGACGACGAGGTGTCGGTTCGCAAGGTGGCCAGCAAGCTCCAGCGGATGAAGCCGGTGCTCACAAAGGAAGAGGTCGCGGCGGTCAACAAACGCCTCAAGGCAATGGGCGGTATGCGTCCACCGCTGCCGGCCGGCGTCGACCCCAACCGGGTCCGCATGGACCGTAAGGCAATGCGCGGCCGCTGACCCCCCTTGACAATCGTAGGTTTGCAGGTTCCGATCAGATGCGTACGGTCAGATGCGCACCGTAACGGTTCCGGCGATCTTGTCGTGCAGACCCCGAGTGTCACGATCCCAGATCGCCGCTGGAATCACTACCGCCAGCAGGACCGTGCGAATCGCCGCGAGAAGCGGGCCCGCGCTGGCTCCACCGACTTTCACAACACGAATGCCGAGCAGTCGGTGTCCGATCGTGGACCCCAGTGTCCCGACCAGCAGCAGATTCATCAGGACGAAGACCTCAAGCGGTTTGAACGAGCCCAGTCCCCCCTGGCCGAGGCGGTAACCCATGAACCCCGCCGCTATCAGGTCGCAGAGCAACCAGTCCACGACGACCGCGACCAGTCGGCGCCCGAACCGGGCGAGCGAGCCTCGGCCGCGCTGCGGCATACCGAGTCGGCGGCCTGGATAGTCATCGGGATCAGGGCGCTCGGCACCGGAACCATTGAGCCAGGAGGCGAAGTCCGCACGATCAACCACGTGCCAAGGCTACGGTGAGACCTTGCTTCACGTAACACCGGTGAAACATCGAGGTGTTGGCGCCGAAATCCGACCCCGATAAGGTCTGTCACGATCAAAAGAAAGGCCCGGCCACGATGCGTCGGGTCCCACAACAGGAGGTTGCATGTTCCGCAAGCCTGAAGAGGTCCTGGAGTTCATCAAGAACGAGGACGTCAAATTCGTCGATGTTCGCTTCTGCGACCTGCCCGGCGTCATGCAGCACTTCAACGTGCC
>Ga0208079_1001671_pt1 | contig 11390 bp, 10 predicted proteins | sample NGESurdeep092012_5_FD_184474 | JGI IMG/M metagenome (GOLD analysis project Ga0208079, IMG submission 184474) | Arctic peat soil microbial communities from Barrow, Alaska - NGEE Surface sample 210-2 deep-092012 (SPAdes) | ecosystem: Environmental > Terrestrial > Soil > Wetlands > Peat ... | reverse complement strand
GGCCGACGACCGGTTCATGCCCGACGCCAGCGCCGACTGGTTCATGCCCGACGCCAGCGCCGGGAATGCCGCTGTGGCAATGGGAACCGCAAGGACGGCATACGGCAGAAGATAGACGGCCTGGACGTAGGTGTAGACGTTGAGCGTGCCTGGACCACCACGATGCTGGGACACCCAGAGGGCCACCAGCACGGCAACCTGCTGAGCGACCAACGCCAGTAGCCCAGCACCGGCGAGCGCTCTGGCTCGTCGGGCAACTCCTTGCGGAAAGGTCCAGGCCAGATGCAGTCGTATGCCGGCGCGGTGCACCGGGATGAGCAGGGGCAGGCTCAACGCAACGACGCCGAGCGTCGTTCCGGCAGCCAGCATCGTGGAGGCCTGCACCGGAAGTCGCGTCAGGTCGTTCCCCCTGCCCTGCGCCATCGCCGCATAGAGCAGGTACGTCGCCATGACCACGACACTCGACAAAAGGGGCGCGGCGGCCGCGGCGAGGAAACGTCGATGGGCCTGAAGCACTCCGGCAAGAACGATACCGACGCCGTACAGTGCGATCTGTGGCGCGAAGACCACGAGCATGGCGGCCATGAGATCCGTTGAGCCAGAACACCTTTGGCTGTCAACCAACCAGGTCGACAATGGCCTCGCAGCTGCAGCCATCAGAATGGAAAGGGGTGCCAGCACGGCCAGGGCCCACGAGAGCATGGCCGAAGCGGTCTGAGCTGCCTCGTCCTGGGCATCGCGGGCGAGCTGGCCCGCGATGATCGGAACGGCGACCGCGGCCAAGGCTCCGCCTGCAGCGACCTCGAAGACAACATTCGGCAACTGGTTTGCAGCCTGATAGACACTGCCGACACAGGTGGCCCCCACACTTTGGGAGAACACCAGCCAACGGCCAAACCCGAAGACCCGCGCCGCCAGGGTGACAACCGCTATGAGTCCGGCGGCCGCGAAGACCCCAGGTGCTGCCTTGCTGACCTTGGTGGCCCGGCGGGAGGTCTCGTCGTGGCGAGTCATGGATTTAGGGGTCACCGTGGGATGCCAGTGATGGACGGCCGAGCTCGTCGAGCCGCCGCAAACCGGGCGACGACTCGATCACCGCGGTGAAGCTGACCTTCTCTGAGGCGAGCGTCAGGACAGTCACCGACGCAAGGGCGAGGAGTCGGCCGCCCAGACCCGTGCGCGCCACCAGAGCGGTCCCGATCAGGGCTCCCGCGCTGTTGGCACCGGTGTCACCGAGCATGCTCCTACCGGCCAGGTCATCGGGAAGGGCTACCATCGCTGCACCCGCGGCAGCGGCGGCGGTGGCGCTCGACAGGCGCGTTCCGCGGCCACCCGCGACAAAGGGCACGACGAGCAGCAGAGCCACCTTCAGCGCCCTACCTGGGCGAAGGTCGAAAAGGTTGACGACGTTTGCCGAGCCCGCGATCACCGCACCGCCCACGAGCGTGGACAAAGACCCGTTCGCGCTCGGCCCGGTCCTGGCGCGCGACCGGTCAGCAATCCACGTGGTTGCGAGCCCAGCCACCCCCAGACCGACGATCTTGACGGCCCCAGTTGTCACCTGGCCTCGTCGGGCAGCAGCAAGGTGGCCGCGCAGGCCCTTGCTGGAGCTGCGGCCGAACACGTCGTCGAGGGCACCGAGGGCACCAGCGCCAAGACCTGCCACCGCCGCAGCTGCGCCGGCACCTCCAGCGAGGGCTCCCATGACCGCCCCCACGGCATACGCAGGACCTTCGAACAAGGTGACGGGGCAACCCGCGTGGTTCGTGCGGGTCCATCGTTCAGCGCCGCCGGGTGGGTGGCCTTTCAGGATGGCCGCGGTGACCAGCGAAGAGAGAGCACCGACGCTGAAGGCGCCCACGGCGACAGGGGCGCTCGAGGTGCTCTCCCGTCGCCTCCGTGTCACTGCTTGGCCGTCATGTCCGGTGCGATCGTCTTGGCGTCGGCGGCCAAGCCGTACTGTCCGTTGCCGCCTGAGTATTGCTGTGCGAGCGCGAGAACGACCGTGATCTGTCCCATGGGCAGGTCTGCGTCATCAACGGTCGACACGACCTTGACAGCGTCGGAGTCCTTGCGGACCGCGGTCACCAGATCCGCGGACTCCTTCAGGTTGATGGCGCTGGACAGGGTGAGGACGACGGCGCCCGACCCCGCCGCTTTCAGCGAACGAACCAGCTGTACATAGCTGGCCAAGCGGGAGTCGATGTCCTGTTGGGAGGAGCCATTGACCGGTCCACCCATGATGATCGCGCTCGAGGATGGGACGATCTGGTCCGGGGACACCTTGACGAGGTCGCCAGTCTTGAAGCCGTCCAGCGCTGCGCTGGCAGCGGGAGCGACCCGCTCCGTGGACTGGTCCTTGCCGCCAAGGATCGCCCTGGCCAGAACTGTGGCGGCAAGCTCGTCCGGGTTGTTGGCAACGAGCGGCGCCTTGACCAGCGTGGCGAGCTGGTCCGCCAGAGTATTTCGGAACGTTCGTTTGGCCGGGTCTGCCCAAGCGTCCGTCAACGTGATGGTCGATCCCACCTTGGCGCCGGAGGCGGCCACAGAAGCAATGGTGTTCTTGACCAGATCGGAGTCCGCTCCAGGGGTGATGACAAGGGCAACGGTCTTGCCCGCCAACTGACCCTTCATGATCCCCGGCGCGACGACCGATGAGAAGGAGTCGCGCGCCGCCGTTCCTCGTTTCTCGGCGTCGAGCTCCGTGCGCAGCTGAGCCTTGTCGGCGCGCAGCGCCGTCGTCTCCTGAGTGAGACGGGCGCCAAGGTCCCCCTTGAGTGGCCCAGCCCCGAGGACGATCCCCACCGCGAGCGCCAGAAAGATCGAGACGATGGAGACCAGGTGATAACGAAAGTCAATCATGTGAACAACCCCACGATCCAGGACCACGCGTCATCCCAACGGGCAGCCACCAGCTGGAGCATGGTGGTGCCGGCGGGAGTCGAGGCCAAAGCGACAAAGAGTGCGAACAGGCCAACGAGCAGCATGACGCCCAGGGAAAGGTTTGAGATGCGCGAACGGTACAGCCGGCTCACGCCTTTTGCGTCCACCAGCTTGCCGCCGACCCGCAGCCTGGTCAGGAACGTGCTGGCCATGCCCGAGCGGCCCTTGTCCAGGAACTCGACCAGCGTGGCGTGCGTCCCGACGGTGACGATGAGCGACGCGCCCTTGTCATCAGCAAGCAACATGGCCACGTCTTCGCTCGTACCCGTTGCGGGAAAGACCACCGCATCAAGACCCAGCTTGCGGACCCGCTCCAGCCCGGGAGCCCTGCCGTCGCGATACGCATGGACCACGATCTCGGCCCCGCACCGGAGTGTGGCATCCGAGACCGAGTCCATGTCCCCCACGATGAGGTGCGGTCGGTGCCCTGCTTCGAGCAGCGCATCGGCGCCGCCGTCGACGCCGATCAGGACCGGTCGGTATTCACGAATGTAGGACCGCAGCGTCTTCAGGTCGTCCTTGTAGTGATAGCCCCGGACCACCACGAGGGCATGACGGCCGTCCAGGACCGTGGTGATGTCGGGAACCCCGACACCATCGAGCAACAGCTCGCGTTCGCGACGGAGGTACTCCATCGTGTTGGCCGCGAACGCCTCGAGCTGGACGGCAAGCCCCGCTCGAGCTTCGGTCATGGCGACATCGACGATGTCGCGGTCGAAGAGGGTCCCTTTGGCCACGACGACGTCGCCGACGTACAGGGTGTCTCCGTCCAGACGCGCGCTCTGCCCTTCCTTCAGCTCGAGCATCACGTCCTTGCCGACGCTGTCGACCAACGGCACCCCTGCATCCACCAGGATCTCTGGACCGAGGTTCGGGTAGCGCCCAGTGATCGACGACGCGGCGTTGATGACCGCCGCCGGTTTGCAGGCAAGCAGAGCCTCGGCGCTGACCCTGTCAATGTCCTGGTGGTCGATGATCGCAATATCGCCGGACTTGAGCCGTTTGGTCAGCTGTTTGGTGCGCTTGTCAACGCGCAGGGTCCCCCGGACCCCGGGCAGATCCGGTTCGCGAGGCGCTCGACGGCGCAGGGTCATGAACATCGTCGCCCATCGTGTCACGTACGGAGCCTGCTTGCTCCCGTCGCTTCCTGACGGCTTGTCGAAGCCTGCCCCAGAAGCTCTTTGGCGTGTTCTATGGCCACGTCGGAGTCCCCGACCCCGCCCATCATTCGAGCAAGCTCGCGCAGCCGTTCGTCGCCTGTGACAACGACCACTCCGCTGGCGGTGATGTGCCCGTCATCGGTCTTGCGCACGACCAGATGACGGTCTGCGTACGCCGCCACCTGGGCGAGGTGGGTCACGACGATGACCTGAGCCGATGTTGCCAGCGCGGCCAGTCGCGCACCCACGTCCAGCGCCGCCTTGCCACCCACTCCGGCATCGATCTCGTCGAAGACGAAGGTGGGAACGTCACCGCTTCCGGTGACCACCTCAAGCGCCAGCATGACCCGTGAGAGCTCTCCGCCCGAGGCGGCCTTGGCAACGCTGCGCAGGGGCGCACCGGGGTTGGCCGCCAGCAGGATCTCGACATCGTCGACTCCATGACGAGTGAACCGAACCCTCTCGGTCTCATCGTCGAGAGGCAGCCCTTCTGTATCCGAACGGCGCCCCACCGAGACCTGCACGACTGCCTTGCCCATCGCCAGGCAAGACAGCTCAGTCGTGACTCGGGTTCCGAAATCCGTCGCAGCAAGGCGCCTCGCCGCGCTCAGCTCGCCGGCGCAGGTCGCCAGGTCCTCTCGCAATGTGTCGAGCCAGATCTGAAGGCCATCGGCCCGATCATCCGCCCCCTCCAGCTCGGCGAGCCGGGCCGCAGACTCCTTGCCCCACGCCAGGACCTCGTCGATGGTGTCGCCGTACTTGCGCTGTAACCGTGCCAGCTCTGCCCGTCGGTTCTGGACCCAGGCCAGCCTGGCAGGGTCGACCTCGGCCTCAGACAAGTACGCCGCCAGGTCCACACCCAGGTCAGCAGCCAGGTAGCCCAGCTCCTGCAGGCGACGGTCGAGGTCTGCCAGCGCCGGATCGTGAGCAGTCATGGGTGCCAGCGCCACCCGCGCAGTGGCCAGATGTCCGCCAACATCGCCACTGTCCAAGCCATCGGACCGCCCGGTCCCCGGGTAGAGACCGTCTTGGTCACCGGTGAGCAGGGCGTGGGCCTGGCCGGCGCTGGCTCGAAGGCCATCGGCATGCGCCAGTCGCTCATCCTCGGCGCGCAGCTCGAGATCCTCACCCGGCTGCGGGTCGACGGCCTCGATCTCCTCGAGTCCCACCCTGAGGACATCCACCTCCCGGGCCCGGTCCCGGGCACGTCCGCGAAGCTCAAGCAGCTCGGAGCCAACCTGGTGGAGCTCGTCATAGAGGGCGGTATAACGTCCATACGGCTCAGCGACCGACTCGCCCGCGAAGCGGTCCAGGACGACGCGGTGCTGCTCCGGCTGACGAAGCCGCCACTGGTCGGACTGGCCATGAACGGCCACCAAGAGCTCGCCGAGCTCTCCCAACACGCTGACCGGCGCAGTCCGTCCGCCAACATGCGCCTTCGAACGGCCCTCCGCGGACACGGTCCTGGCAAGAATCAGGTCATCTTCGGCGTCGCCGCCGGCCTCGATCGCGCGAAGCGTCGCGGGGTGTTCTGGCCCGACCTGGACCACACCTTCGACCACCGCCTTCGTGGCGCCGGTCCGCACCAGACCAGCATCCGCCCGCGCACCGAGCAGCAGCCCAAGACCCGATACAACCATGGTCTTGCCTGCGCCGGTTTCGCCGGTGAGCACGTTCAGGCCAGCCGAGAGCTCCAGCACCGCGTCATCGATGACGCCGAGGTTCTGGATCCGGATCTCGCGAAGCATGGCTCCAGCCTACGGACCACCGGTGTCAGGCCAGCCCAGGCGGCCCGAACCGCCGTTGTTGCGCCGGGCCACACCACGCCACCCATCCACCGACAGGTCAAACTTGGCTACCAGCCGGTCGGCGAACGGCCAGTCGCTCAGACGCGCCAGGCGCACGGGCGTCTCGCTCCGGCGGATCTCGACGCGCGCTCCGGGGGGCAGGTCGACCATGCGCGAGCCGTCGCACCACATGACACCGGAGGCCCCGGAGTAGGGGACCAGCTCGATGGCCAGCTCGGACCGAGGCCCGATGACCAGGGGGCGCGCGAACTGGGCATGGGCCGAGATCGGCACAACCATCATCGCCTCGACATCCGGCCACACCACGGGACCACCTGCGGAGAACGCGTATGCCGTGGAGCCGGTCGGCGTGGCCGTCACTACTCCGTCGCAGCCCCAGGTGGACAACGGCCGTCCATCGATCTCGAGCGTGAGCTCGATCATTCGCCCCCGTGAGGCCTTTTCGACCGTGATCTCGTTGAGCGCCCAGCTCTGCGCGATCACGTCCCCGTCATGCGTCGCCGTGACGTCGAGGGTCATCCGTTCCTCGACCACGTAGTCGCGGGCGACGATGCGCTCCACCGTCTCGCCAAGCTTCTCGCGCTCCGCCTCCGCCAGGAATCCCACGTGCCCCAGATTGATCCCGAGCAACGGGGCGTCCGTTCCCCTGGACAGTGCGGCACCACGCAGGATCGCGCCGTCGCCGCCAAGCACACAGACCAGCTCGCACCCCCGAGCCGGGTCGGTGGGGTCGGCCGTGACGATGTTCGGGCTGCCCCCCAGAATGATCGCCTCGGCCGCGTCGGGCAGCAGCGCAACTTCGAGCCCCGCAGCATGGAGCTGGTCCGCGACGTCCCCGGCGAACTGTTGGGCTTCGACCCGTCGTGGGTGGGCGACGAGCAGGATGCGGCGGGTCATGAGGGTGCCTCCGTCGACAAAGTGGCGGCCAGCTCGGTGACCTGTGCCGTGGTCAGCCCCTCGTCGGGGCGACGTGTCAACCACAGTAGGTACTCCGCGTTTCCGGTTGCACCCCGGATGGGGCTGGCGCGCAGAGCTTTGGTGGTGAGGCCCGCCGCCCTGGCTGCAGCCGCGACCTCTTCGAGCACCATCGCGCGGTTGTGGGCAGACCGGACGACTCCCCCCTTGCCGAGACGTTCGCGCCCGACCTCGAACTGGGGCTTGACCAAGAGCACCAGGTCGCCGGACGGCTCGACGAGGTCACGCAGGACTGGAAGCACGAGCCGCAGGGAGATGAAGCTGAGGTCGGCGACGAGCAGCTCGGCCGGCCCGCCAAGGTCGTCGGCGCGGGCATCGCGGATGTTGACCCCGGAACACTCGGTGACGCGAGGGTCGCCTGCGATCTCCCCGGCCAGCTGACCGTGCCCCACGTCGAGCGCTACCACCTCACGTGCGCCGTTTCGCAACAAGACCTGCGTGAATCCGCCGGTACAGGCCCCCACATCGAAGCACCGCTTGTCTGCAGCGCGCAGACCGTCCTCACCGAACGACTCCAGCGCGGCAGCCAGCTTGTATGCCGCCCGGCTCACCCAGTTCTCGACCCCAGACGCAAGCTCGAGGAGCTGGTCGGCGCTGACCGGTGTCGAGACCTTCTTGGCCGGTGACCCGTCCAGCCACACCGCGCCTGCCTTTACGAGCTCACGAGCCTGACCCCGGGACCTGGCCAGGCGCCTGGCAACCAGCTCGACATCGAGCCGGCGGGTGGACCCGCTCACTCCTTGCCAAGATCGGCGAGTCGACCCTGTAGGACCCGATGGACCTGCTCACCCACTTGGATCTGAGAGTCCAACGACTCATCGGCCACTGCGTCGAGCTCGTCGAGCACATTGTCGACAGCGTCGTCACCGGTGGGCTGGCGCACGGCTATCGACGCCGGGATGGTCGCTCCTTCGGCTCCATTCTCGCCATCATCCATGTGCGACAACCCCTCGTACTCCCTGCCCGTTTCGTCGCTGGCACCATGCGTCATCTCCGAATGGCTCATGTGCCAGCAGGTTTGCGAACAGTGGTGACTGCCGACCGGCGCGCCGCCGTGGGATTGGTGACTGGGCCGGTCGCTGCAGATTTCTTCGCCGCAGTCTTCCTGACAGCAGCCTTCTTCGTTGCAGCCGTCTTGACACCAGCCTTCTTCGTTGCAGCCTTCTTTTCAGTCCCGGCGGTCGAACGCGCCGACGCGGATCGCAGCGCGGCAACCTCTGCCCGAAGCCGAGCTGCCTCCACCTGCGCCTCTTCCAGCTTCGCCGCCGGAACGAGCCCCAGACGAGTGACCGCGGCATCCACTTCGCCTCGGACCAGCGCCGTCAGATGCTCGCGATTCGTTGTCGCGGCGGCCAACAGCTCCTCGGCCAACGCACCCACCTGGACAGCGAACTTGCCCGTCGCGACACTGACTCCGGGCATTGATATCAAGCCCTGCGCAGCCTCCATGGCACGAGCGCGCGTGAGTTCTCCGAGACCCGATGCAAGCTGGACATATCCCCGAAACGATTCGAAACTCATGCTTCCTCCTCAGGATGCCGGTGGTTGACAACGCTACTGCCCCGCGCTTCGCCCGTCTCGCCCACCTGCGGGGCGTCCAGCGTGACCCAAACGTCATCATCCCCGAATCCCGATCAGCGCTCCACCCCCACGGCCAGGTCAAGCTCGCGCGACAGCGCCGCCCCGTCGCCGCTCAACGCATCGATCGTCACACTGCGGAGATAGCGTGCGCCCCAGACTGCCTTCAACGCGACGCGCAGCCGTTCGTTGAGCGCCCCACCCCGCGCCACGGCCAGCTCACCAGCCCTCGACACCCGCGCCGACGCCTCGCCACAGATCCACCTCGAGGAGTCAGCGGCGTCTTGCACGGCCTCCGCGTACGGCGAGTGCAGCGAACGCAAATCGGTTGCCACGTAACGCGGCCGGGCCGCCGGCTCCGCCCCTGCCACGTCCACCCAACCGTGAACGCCGCCTAACACGAACAGTGAGTCCATCCCCACCGCAACTGCCCCGGCGATGTCCGTATCAAGGCGATCTCCGATCGCAAGCGTGCGCCCGATGTCAGTACCAAGAACTGAAGCGCTCAACTCATAGAGCGGGGATTTCGGCTTGCCAACGTTGACCGGGTCGACGCTGACTGCCGAACGGACAGCGGCGACGAGCGCACCGTTCCCGGGTGCCAGTCCCCTGTCCGTCGGCAGGGTGCTGTCGACGTTCGTCGCAACCCAGAAGGCGCCTGCCTGCACGGCATAGGCGACCTCCGCCAGATCGGCCCAACCGACGTTCGCCCCGTATCCCTGGACGACCGCGACGACGGCCTCCTCCGATCGGATCCGCTGAGGTGAAACCGCGACCAGGCCCGCCTCTTCGAGAGCGAGGGTGACCCCCGGCCCACCAACTGCCAGGACCGTGGATCCGGCCGGGCAGCGTTGTGCCACAAGGTGGGCGGCGGCCTGGGCACTTGTCACAATGCGGGCTCCCGGGCCGGGCAGCCCCAGCTCGTTGAGCCGGTCGGACACCTCAGCCGGCGTACGAGACGCGTTGTTGGTGGCATAGACAACGAGCACGCCTTCAGAGAGCGCAGACAACAATGCCTCCACCGCAAACGGCACAACCTGGTGACCGCGGTAGACGACACCGTCCAGATCACACACGACGCCGTCGTAGGCCTCGATCAAGGTGCCGGTCGCGCTAGCCACGCCATCGACGGGTGACTTCGCTGCAGAATCGATGTCTCTCACCACGCCATTGTCCAACGCGAGGCTTCAGAGGCTAGGTCGAGGTCGGCGCGGCCACATGACGATCCACCCCGGTCGCCTCTACGTCATACCGGCTGGCGGGCCCTCCAGGCGAATGCCAGAATCGCCGGCGAAGCGCCCCGCGGATCGTCACGAGATCACCGGGCTTGAGACGAACGGCCTTGCGCTGCAAGGCTTTTGTCCAGCAAGACACGTCGATGGTGTCCACTGTCGCACCACCTCCGCCGGTCCGGCCGCGGGAGGCAGGCCGTGGCACCACCAGGCGCAGCTGCACGACGGTGTCCCCGCTGGGTAGCTCACGTTCCTCCGGCGAACCGCTGATCCGACCACTCACGATGACCTCGTTGAACCCCAACCCGCCCGCGCCAACGCCGACATCCCCCTGAACTGTGCGTTTCATGCTCATCCCCTCGTTGGTTGATGATGACCATGATCACCGCGCGTTCAGCGTTGGGGGCGTCTACGGACTTCAGCTGTGTACGATCGGGCGTCCAACCACCACATGTGGACAAACAAACAGGGACGTGGCCACGCAGGGAGCTATGGCCGATCAGGCGTGCTCTCGCCGTCGTACTCTTCTTCGTCCAGCTCTTCGTCCGCGCCCTGGTACTCCTCTTCGTCCTCTTCGTCCTCAAGGTCGTCCTCGAACTCCACGTCGTCCTCGCCTTCGAGAAGGTCGGTCAGCACCAGACCATCGAGCTCCGAGAGCCGCTCGTCGGCGTCTGTCTCGCCCTCGAGGTCTGCGCTCGCCGCATGCCCGAACCACGTCGTGGCTCCAACCTCGTCGCCCTTGGCCAGCAACGCTTCGGCATAGGCATAGAACAAGCGTGCCGCCCAAGGTTGACGCGAACCCGCATTGAGCTGCGGAAGCTGCAACCCAACAACGGCAGCGTCGAACTGTCCGAGGTCACGGCGAATCCCGGACACCACGATCGCTAGCTCGATGCGCTCGTCCAGAGTCAGGCTTGCCGCCTCAGGTGACGCTGCGAGATCAAGGGCCCGCTCGTGACGACCAAGGCCACGCTCTGCGTCGACCATGAACGGCAACATGTGCGACGAGCCCGACAATCTGCGCGCCGTGCGAAACTCGCTCAGTGCCTTGGCCCACTCCCCCTTGCGATAATGAACCAACCCCAACGCCTCACGAGCAGCAGGCACCCTCCCCGCTCGACGTACGGCGGTCTCAGCGTGCGCTTGGGCGGCCTCGATGTCCGTATCAAGGAAGGCAGCCGCCATCACCAGATGCTGCCCCACACCAACCGCGTTCTCCTTGCTGAGCGTTCGCAGCTGGTTCTTGACTGATCGATCCAGCTCGAAGCCAGTCACATCATCGGGGATCGCCGGCTCCGGCAACCTCGGCTTCTTGGGTGTGAGCATCGAGCTGCCACGCTGCCCTTCGCGTTCGGTCCCGCCCCGCTGACCGCGATCTGCACCACCGCCCCGCTCAGGGCGTCCTGATGAGCCTCCCCGGCGACCGTGGTCATCGCTCGGGCGGCGCGCAGCCTGGTCAGCAGACACGGGCGTGCCTCCATTCGTGTCGGGTGCTTTAAAGCAATGCTCGGACAGTTCCATCAGTCTCGCAAGCCTACGACAGACGCAAAAGAGCCCCCTGCCGGTGTTGGCGGTGGGGGCTCTTTCACAATGTGTGTCCGGCGGCGTCCTACTCTCCCACACCGTCACCAGTGCAGTACCATCGGCGCTGAAGGGCTTAGCTTCCGGGTTCGGAATGGGACCGGGCGTTTCCC
>Ga0208079_1001669_pt1 | contig 11404 bp, 11 predicted proteins | sample NGESurdeep092012_5_FD_184474 | JGI IMG/M metagenome (GOLD analysis project Ga0208079, IMG submission 184474) | Arctic peat soil microbial communities from Barrow, Alaska - NGEE Surface sample 210-2 deep-092012 (SPAdes) | ecosystem: Environmental > Terrestrial > Soil > Wetlands > Peat ... | reverse complement strand
CCCGAGATGGCCCGCTTCAAGGATCGTGCCGGGCGCGACATGGTCCTGGCAATGACCCACGAGGAGGTCGTGGCCGACCTCCTCCGCGACATCGTCCGGTCGTACCGCCAGCTCCCGATGATGGTCTACCACTTCCAGACGAAGTGGCGTGACGAGCCGCGGGCACGCGGCGGGCTGATCCGCGTCCGCGAGTTCGTCATGAAGGACTCGTACAGCTGCGACCTGGACCTGGCCGGGCTCGACGTCAGCTACGAGCGGCATTACGAGGCCTACACGCGCATCTTCGAGCGTCTTGGGCTCCGCGCGATCGCGGTCGCGTCCGATGTCGGGATGATGGGCGGCTCGCAGGCCCACGAGTTCATGGTCCTCAACTCGCACGGCGAGGACGTCCTGGTCCTGTGCGAGACGTGCGGCTTCTCGGCCAACCGCCAGGTCGCCACGGTCCGTTTCTCGGAGCCGCCGGCTTCCGATGCGCGAGCGCTCGAGGAAGTCGCGACGCCGGGCGCGACGACGATCGCCGACCTCGCGGCGTACCTGGGGGTGAGCGCGGAGGAGACGGCGAAGGCGACCTTCTTCGTCGACCGCGAGGGCCGGCTCATCACGGCCATCGTCCGCGGCGACATGGACGTCAACGAGACGAAGCTCGCCAACGCGGCGAAGGCCGCCGACCTCCGGCCGGCCCGGACGGACGAGATCGAGGCCGCCGGGATGGTGCCCGGCTACGCGTCCCCGATCGGCGCGCGCGACACGTTCGTGGTGGTCGACGAGCTGGTCGCCCGGTCCTCGAACCTCGTGGCGGGCGCGAACCGGCCCGGGTTCCACCTGCGAAACGTCAACGTCCCGCGCGACTACACGCCGGACCTGGTCGCGGACCTCTCGAACGCCCGCGAAGGCGACGGCTGCCCCACGTGCGGCGCGCCGGTGATCCTGCGGAACGGGATCGAGGTCGGGAACATCTTCAAGCTCGGCACGAAATACACGGTGGCGCTCGGCGCCGAGTACCTCGGCGAGGACGGCGGCCGCCACCCGATCGTGATGGGCAGCTACGGCATCGGCGTCGGGCGAGCCCTCGCCTGCGTCGTCGAGGCGCATCACGACGCGAAGGGGATCGCCTGGCCGGCGGAGGTCGCGCCGTACGCCGCCCACCTCGTCTCGCTGGGTGCCGCGAAGGACCCGCACGTCGCGGAAGTCGCTGGACGGCTCCACGACCTGGCACTTGCGGCCGGCCACGAGATCCTGTGGGACGATCGCGACGAATCCCCGGGCGTGAAGTTCACCGACGCCGAGCTGCTGGGGATGCCCGTCATCCTGACCGTCAGCCCACGCTCGCTCGCCGCGGGCGGCGTCGAGGTGACTGCGCGGGCGACCGGCGAGCGTTCGATCGAACCGCTCGCCGTCGTGGAGGAGCGTCTCCGCGGCTGAGCTGCCGCGAACGCCACCGTGGACCCCGTCGCCCTCGTCGCGCTCGGTTCGGTGGGCGCCGCCGCGCTCCTCCTCGCGGTCGGGCTTCAGCGCGGAGGCGCGCCCCGCGCGGCGCGCGCCGGCGCCCGGGCAGCCCCCGACGCGGTGCAGGCCCGTGCGCGCGCCGCCGCGGCCGAGGAACGCGCGACGGCCGCCGCGCGCGATGTGGGCGTCCTCGTCGACCTCGTCGGGATCGGCGTGATGCGGGTGGCCGAGGACCTGACGGTGGTGACGGCGAACGAGACCGCCGCGCGCCTGCTCGCCCGGTCGGCGGCCGGGCTGCCCGGTCGGAGCGTGATGGAGGCCTCCACCGACCACCGGTTGGAGGAGATCGTCCGGACGGCCCTGTGGACCGGGTCCGCGGCCGGCGAGCTGACGATCCGGACCACCGACGCGCCGACGCTCCTGGTCCGGGCGCGACGCACGCCCGGAGGCGATGCCTGGCTCGTTCTCGAGGACGTCTCTGAGCTGCGTCGGCTCCAGCGGATCCGGACCGAGTTCATCGACAACCTCGCGCATGAGCTGCGCACGCCGCTCACGACCGTCAGCCTCCTGGCAGAGACGCTCGCGCTCGACGCCGCTCAGCTCCCGCCGCGGACGGCCGAGCGGATCGCGAAGATCGAGGTGGAGACCGGCCACCTGGTCCAGATGGTGAACGAGCTCCTGGACCTCTCGAAGATCGAGAGCGGCAGCGCGGCCCTCGTCCTCCACGACGTGGACCTGGCCCGGCTGGCGAACGCGACCGTGGAGCGGCTGAGCCTCTTCGCCGAGCGGCAGGGCGTCCGGCTTGTGGTCGACGCAGAGGGAGTGGTTCCGCGCGTCCGGGGCGACGAAGAGCGCCTGGGCCAGGCGCTCCTGAACCTGCTCCACAACGCCGTGAAGTTCAGCCCGACCGGCGCAGAGGTGGTGGTCCGGGTCGCCGCGAGCGAGCACGAGGCCGTCGTGGCAGTGCTGGATCACGGGCCGGGGATCCCGCGGGCAGCGCTGCCGCGCGTCTTCGAGCGCTTCTACAAGGGGGATCGGGCGCGAACGCGCGGCGTCGGCGGGACGGGGCTCGGCCTCTCGATCGCCCGCCATGTCGTCGAGGCGCACGGCGGCCGGATCTGGGTGGAGTCGGAGGAGGGGATCGGGTCCACGTTCGCGTTCGCCCTGCCGCTGACCGGGCCCGATCTGGCTGCGACGCCGGGCGCTTGAGCGTGCTTCGCCTCGCGCGTCGCGGCGATCACGCGCGCGCGCCGGGCTTGACCTCGCGGCGTTCACCGTCACGCGCCGCCGGACGCTTGCGCGGCTGGCCCGGCTGGGCGTCGTCGCGGCCTGTGTGGAGGGCGCCGCCCTCAGAGAGCCCGGCGCATCGCGGGGACGCTCGACGGGCACGCACTCGTGAACTCCACCGAGCCGGCGATGCCGGCGGGAGCCGCGGCCCGGTCGGCGGTCTCCCAGCCGCGGGCGGCGAAGAACGGGCCCGCCGTCTCCGTCAGGAGCCAGGCGTCGTGCGCACCCGCGGCCCGAGCACGGTCGAGCGCACGTGCGACGAGGGCGCTCCCCAGCCCGTGACCGCGCGCGCCCGCAGTGACCGCGAGCGACCTGAGGAAGGCCGCGTCTCCGAACATCTCCAGGGCCACGCAGCCCATGAGGCAGCCGTCGTCGGCCCGTGCCACGAGGAGCAGCCCGTCCCGCGCGCAGGCGTCCAGCCCATCGCGGGTCAGGCCGGCTGCCCCGAGGAGGTGCTCGACCTCCGGGAGATCATCCGCGCCGCCGACCTGGACGGCCGGGAAGCTCGCGGTCATCCGCAGCAGCTCCCCGACCCGCAGCACGAATCGGTGCCCGTCGGGTCCTCGCCGAGGACCACGCCACCGGCCGGCGGCAGGGCCCGCGCCGCCCGGAGGCTCACTCCGGCAGCCGTGGCGGCGTCCCGTTGCGACGCACCGGGACCGGCGGGCGGCCTGACTGCCGCGACGATCGCCCCGTACATTCCGTTGCCCAGCGCGTGCGTCGGGGTCAGGCGAATCTCGGCCAGGCCGGCCTCCGCGAGCCCGGCGGCGTACTCGCCGAACGAGAGCGCCCCCGCGGTGCAGCCCACGAAGTCCCCCCGCTCGGCGCGATCGGCCGGCGACAGGTCGTCGTCGGCCACGACATCGCTCACGCCCAGGCGCCCACCCGGCCGGAGCACGCGCGCGATCTCGGCGAAGACGCGCGGCTTCTCCGTGGAGAGGTTGATCACGCAGTTGCTGATCACGACGTCGACCGACGCATCGGGGAGCGGGATCGCCTCGATCTCGCCCTTGACGAACCTCGCGTTCCCGACGCCGGCTTCGGCCGCGTTCCGGCGGGCCAGGGTCAGCATCTCGTCGGTCATGTCCAGGCCGTAGGCCGTTCCGCCCGGCGCCACGCGCCGCGCGGCGAGGAGCACGTCGATGCCGCCGCCGGACCCGAGGTCGAGGACCGTCTCGCCGGGCCGGAGATCCGCGACCGCGGTGGGGTTGCCGCAGCCAAGGCTGGCCGCGACCGCGTCGGCGGGAAGTGGTGCGAGATCGTCCGGCGTGTAGAGGCCGGGGCCGAAGACCGGGTCGCCGGCGGCATCGCTGCAGCAGCCCGGCCCCGCGAGGACCGTGAGCGCGGCGCGGGCGTAGTGGTCGCGCACGTCGGCGCGGAGCTGGTCGGTCATCGGATGGCTCCCGTGGCCGTGATCGCGGGCCCGTGCAGCGCGGCGATCAGTCGGCCCACGAAGGATACGCGGCAGCAGCGCGCGACCTCAGCGGCGAGCCGAGCGACGCGGCGGCGCTCCTGGCTCGCCGGCATCTCGTCGAGCGCGCGCTCGGTCCGGATGACGTCGAAGAGGATCTCGGCGGAGCGGTCCATCGGGTGGTGCCTCGGGCTGCGGGGTGGGTGTCGATGAGCGCATTCCAGTGTCCCGAGTAAGTAGTGCCTCGTCGCATACCGCGTCCCTATCCAGGCCAGCTGTCGCGGCCGATGTGGGGACCGCGCCGCACCATGATCTCCTGACTCGGGGATCAGGTGGGGGGCTGGTTCACGGAATCTCGACCACCGGCACACACTTCCAGGCAAGTCTTGGAGCCTACGTTGCCTTCACTCCTGCAGCGGGTCTGGGAGGAGCGGATCTGGGGCGCCACCCCCGGCCCGGCGCGGCCCGGAGCGACCCGGCGCGACCCGGCCCGGCGCGACCCGGCGCGACCACAGTGTGCACCGGGTGGGCACTCGGGCCGCCGGCGATCCGGCAGGCAGCGACGTTGTGTCACGGGATGCGCCGGGTGGCCGCTGAACGGTTGTTCCGGTCACCGGGCGCACGCCGGAGCCGCGCCGTGCGTCCGCGCCGGTCGTAGTGCTCACCGGGTGCACACGCTCACGCCCGCCAGCCGCCAGCCGCCAGCCGCCAGCCGCCGGCACGGCTGGCCATCGTGCGACTGCTCGCGGCCGATGGCGCCGTTTGCGCGTGCGATGTCGCACCGTCGGCCGGCCTCTCCCAGCCGACTATCTCGCACCACCTCCGCGTGCTCAGGGAGGCGGGCGTCGTGCGCGGCGAGCGGCGCGGGACGTGGATCTGGTACGCGCTGGAGTCCGCCGCGAGCGAGCGACTGGTCGCGATCGGCGCGGCGCTCCGACCGGGCCCGTCGCTGCCTGCCGCCGCCCTGGGCGGCGCGGCTATCGCCGCAGGAGGTCCGGCGGGACCAGCCAGCGCAGCTCCGCGGAGCCGAGGGTCAGCGGCCGCTCGACGTTCAGCAGCGCGAACGCTCCCTTCCGCATCCGGAGGCCCGGCGAGCCGGTGAGCAAGACCAGGAGGTCGCTGAAGTCCGGATCGTGACCCACGAGGACCGGCCGTCCCGGACCTCCCGCGTCGTCGAGGATCGCCTCCACTGTGGCCAGGTCGAGGAAGCTGCCCAGCCGCGGATCGATCCGGACGGACATGCCCAGGCTGTCGGCCACGAGCTCGGCCGTCTCGCGAGCCCGGATGCGGGGCGACGTGAGCACCGCATCCGGGACGAATCCGGCCGCGGCGAGGAAGCGGCCGAGCCGCTCCGCCTGCTGGCGCCCCTTGTTCGTCAACGGCCGGAGGTCGTCGGGCTGATCCCACGCGGCGGGGTCGCCGGCATGCGCATGGCGGAGGAGCCCCAGTTCCACGGTCATGCCTCCCGGCCGGTCGACGCCGGCCCCCGGCCGGTCGACGCCGGCCCCCGGCGGTGGGCCCGGCGGGCGACCTCCGCGAACAGCTTGATCCGGATGCTGATCTCGCCCATCACGCGTCGGAAGACGGCGAGTCGTTGGTCCTCGGTCCCCTGGGCCGCTGCCGGATCGTCGAATCCCCAGTGGATCGACTCGTGCTTGCCGGGAAAGACCGGGCACGCCTCGCGCGCCTGGTCGCAGACGGTGATCACGTAATCGAAGGGCTCATCGAGGTACTCGACTATGGACTTCGAGCGTACCCCGGACCAGTCGATGCCGATCTCGGAAAGGGTCCGGATCGTGAGCGGATTGACGCCTCCGGGGTGAGTGCCGGCGGAGTGGACGTCGAAATCGGGCCCGCCGAGGCGGCCGAGGATCGCCTCGGCCATCTGGCTCCGGGCGGAGTTGCCGGTGCAGACGAACAGGACGCGGATGGGGGGCCGCGCTTCGGTCATGGGTTCAGGTCCTCGTGCTCGCCCGTGGCCAGGAAGACGACGTCCTCCGCGATGTTCGTGACCCGGTCGCCGATCCGCTCCAGGTAGTGGGCCGCGATCAGCAGGCGGGCGGCCCGCTCGACGTTGGCCGGATCCGCCTGTCCCAGGCGGATCAGCTCGTCCGTGGCGCGATGGTAGTAGGCGTCGATCGCGTCATCCTGGCTGGCGACCGCCCGCGCGACGCTCACGTCCGAATCCACGAGTGCCCGCCCGACGTCGGAGAGGATCAGCGCCGCCAGGCGCCCCATCTCGGGGATTCCGACGTACTCGGCAAGGGATGGGTAGGGAGCCACGTCCCGGACGCGCTTCGCGACGTTCGCGATCGAGTCGCCGATCCGTTCCAGCTCGTAGGCGATGTGGTCCAGGGTCAGCAGGTAGCGCAGGTCCCGCGCGACCGGCGCCTGGGTTGCGATCGTCCGGATGATGTGGTCGAGCGCCTCGGCCTGCATCGCGTTGATCTCGGCGTCGCCCTCGATCACGGTCAGCGCCAGCGCAGCGTCGTGGGTTTCCAGCGCTTCGACGGTCAGCCGGATGCGCTCCTCGATCAGGCTGGCCATCCGGAGGAGCGTCTCCTTGATGATCCGCTCCTCGCGGTCGAGCGAGGCGCGCGGCACGGAATGCGTCGGCGCCCTGATGTCTCCCTCCGCGCGGGCGAGGATCTCGTCGACGCCGCGCGGAAGCGCGACATCGGTTGCCCGATCGTGTTCCATGGATTCCTCCGCGCCGCTCAGCCGAACCGGCCCGAGATGTAGTCCTCGGTCAGCTGTTCCCGAGGGTTGGTGAAGATCGTGGTCGTCTGGCCCATCTCGACGAGGTAGCCCGCACGATCCTCGCCCATGGAGAAGAACGCGGTCTGGTCGCTCACCCGGGACGCCTGCTGCATGTTGTGCGTCACGATCACGATCGTGTAGCTGCCGCGGAGCTCCAGCATCAGCTCCTCGATCCGAAGCGTCGCGATCGGGTCGAGCGCGGACGCGGGCTCGTCCATCAGGATGACCTCCGGGTCGACCGCGAGCGCGCGCGCGATGCACAGGCGCTGCTGCTGACCGCCCGACAGGGAGGTCCCGGAGTCGCCCAGGTGGTCCTTGACCTCGTCCCAGAGTGCCGCCCGGGTCAGGCAGTCCTCCACGATCTCGTCCAGGTCCTTCGGCTTCGGCCCGCCGCCGAGGCGGAGGCCCGCCGAGACGTTCTCATAGATGGACATCGTGGGGAACGGGTTCGGGCGCTGGAAGACCATCCCGACTAGGCGCCGGAGGTCCACCGCGTCTACGCTGCGGTCGTAGATGTCGACCCCGTCGAGCAGGATGCGCCCTTCCATCCGCGCCCCGTGGGCCAGCTCGTGCATCCGGTTGAACGAGCGCAGGAACGTGCTCTTGCCACAGCCCGACGGGCCGATGATCGCGGTGATCTCGTTGGCGGGGATGTCGATGGTGACGTCGCGCACGGCCCGGAACGAGCCGTAGTAGAGGTTGAGGTCGCGGGCCTCGATCTTCGTGGTCCGCGCAGCGGGCGCAGGGTCGGGGGCGGCGGTCGGGACCCGGGCCGACGCCGGCGCGATCGTGGGCCGGGTCGTCACGGCGGGCTGATCCTCCCTGGAGCGCATCTCGATCGCCATCTTCTCCTCCATCATCCGGCCCGACGACCCCACGAACGAGCCCGGACGGCGACGTTGACTCCCAGGACGAAGAGCAGCAGGAGGAGCGCGGCGCCCCAGGCCTGCTCGTTGAGGGCCGCGATCGGCTGGCGCGCCCCGTTGTAGATGAAAAGCGGGAGGGCGTCCATCGGCTGGCCGAACTGGCCGACGTTGACGAGCCGCGAGCCCAAAGCCGTGAAGAGGAGGGGCGCCGTCTCGCCGGCGGCGCGGGCGACGGCGAGCATGACGCCGGTCAGGACGCCGGTCCGCCCGGCCGGCAGGACCACCGACACGACAACGCGCCAGGTCGGCACGCCGAGGGCGAGGCCGGCCTCCCGGATCTCGTGCGGCACGAGTCGCAGGATCTCCTCGGTCGTCCGCACGATGACGGGGACCATGATGAGCGCGAGCGCCACGCTGCCCGCGGCCGCGTTGAACTGCTTGAACGGCAGGACGAGGAGCGTGTACGCCACGATGCCGATGAGGATCGAGGGGACCCCGACCAGGACGTCGGCCGCGAAGCGGACCGCGCGCGCCGACCGTCGGCTCGCGAACTCGTTGACGTAGACGCCGCCGAGCACGCCGACGGGGACCGCGACGAGCGCGGCGGCGGCCACCATCTGGAGCGAACCGAGGATCGCGTTGAGGGCGCCGCCGCCCGTCCCGAGCGCCTTCGGGGGCTTCGTGAGCAGGTCAAGGTTCAACGCCGCCGCGCCCTTGATGACGACGAAGAGCAGGATGGCGGCCAGCGGGACCACGCAGACGACCGCGGCGACGAGGGCGACCGTCCGCATGACCCGGTCGACGATTCGGCGGCGCGAGCCGCGCACCGCTGCGAGGCGCTCGGCGAACGGTGCACGCGACCCGGCCAGCGTGCCCGGCGTTGCACTCATCGGGCGGGCCCCTGCTGCGCGCGCGAGACCAGGAGGCGCGCGGCGACGTTGAGGAGCAGCGTCATGACGAGGAGGATCAGGCCGATCGCGACGAGCGATTGCGACTGGAGCCCGCCGCTCGCCTCGTTGAACGTGACCGCGATCTTCGAGGCGATGGTCTGGGCCTGGTTGAAGACGGAGACCGGGATGTCCTGGCCGTTGCCGATCACCATCGTGACGGCCATCGTCTCGCCGAGCGCGCGCCCGAGGCCCAGGATCGCGGCGCCGATCACGCCGGAGCGTGCGTACGGAAGCACGGCCTTGACCGCGACCTCCCAGCGCGTCGCGCCCAGCCCGAACATCGCCTCGCGCTGGCTGTTCGGGACGGAGCTCAGGACTTCGCGCGAGATCGAGACGATCGTCGGCAGGATCATGATCGCGAGGATCACCCCCGCTGCGCCAATGCCCACCCCGAAGCTGGGGCCGCGGAAGAAGGGGAGCCACCCCAGCGTCGCGATGAGCCAGGCGTCGACGGTGTCGCGAAGGAACGGGCTGAGCACGAAGATGCCCCACAGGCCGATCACGACGCTCGGGATCGCCGCCAGCAGCTCGATCGTGAACGTGAGCGGGATCGAAACGCGCCGCGGCGCGAACTCGGACAGGAAGATCGCGGTGAGGACCCCGATCGGCGTCGCGATGAGCAGGGCGATCGCTGCGGAGTAGAGCGTGCCGACGATGAACGGCAGTGCGCCGTAGACGTCACGAACCGGGTCCCACGTCGTCCCGGTGATCAGGTCAACTCCGAATCGCGTCCAGGCCGGTGCCGATGAGACGACGAGCACCGCGGCCACCACCCCGAGGGTGACGATCACGGCCCCGCCGAAGGCGCGAGTGCCGCCGCGGAACACGACATCCGCCCGTCGGGGCGCGTTCCGGCCGCGAAGTCGGCCGGTGGGGGCGAGGGTCGTCATCGCGAGGCGATCCTTCGTGGAGTTCGGAGGGCTGGTCGGAAGGTCAAGGTGAGGGTACCGCACGAGTGATGGCGGGGCGGGAGACGGTCCGGCCCCGCTGCGCCGCAGCAGGGCCGGACCTTGACGAAGAGGAGCGCGCGGTCCGGGTGGCGGCTACGGCCAGATCGGCGTACCGCCCGAGGTGATGGTGTGCAGCTCAGCCAGGGCCTTGTCCTGGACGGCCTTCGGGAGCGGCGCGTAGCCAAGCCCGGTCTCGTCGGCCTGGCCGTCGGTGAGTGCCCAGTAGGTGAACGAGACCAGGGCCTGGCCCTTCGCCTGGTCCTTCTGGTCGGCGTAGACCAGGAGGTAGGTGTACGCCGCGATGGGATAGGTAGCGACCCCGGCGCCGTTGATGATGGGTTCGGCCCGGAAGTCCGCCGGGAAGCTGGCCGCGGATGCGTCCGCGGCGGCGGTCACACCGTCGACGGAGGCGGCCACGAACGCGCCGTCCGCGTTCTTCAGCTTCGCTGTGGGGAGCGCCGCCTGGGTCGCGTAGTTGAGCTCGACGTAGCCGATGGCGCCCGGCGTCTGCTTGACGCCGCCAGCGACGCCGTCGTTGCCCGTGGCGCCGATCCCGGTCGGCCACTTGACGTCCTTGCCCACGCCGGGGCCGTTCTTCCAGGCATCACTGACGGCGCCGAGGTACGTGGTAAAGGCGTTCGTGGTGCCCGAGCCGTCGGACCGATGGACCACCACGATGTCCGTGCCCGGCAGCGTCGCACCGGCGTTGAGCGCCCCGATCTTCGGGTCGTTCCACTTCTTGATGGTCCCGAGGAAGATGTCGGCGGCCGTGGGCCCGTCAAGGTTCAGCTCTGTGACCCCGGGCAGGTTGTAGATGAAGACGACCGCGCCAAGGGCGGTCGGGATGTGCAGGATCTTCGTGCCGGCCGGCAGGGCGGCGATCTCGGCGTCCTTCATGGCCGCGTCCGAGGCGCCGAAGTCGACGGTCTGGGCGGTGATGTTCTTGATCCCGCCGCCCGAGCCGATGGCCTGGTAGTCGATCTTGACGTTGGGGTGGACGGCCGCGTACTTCTCGACCCAGACCTGGTACAGGGGCCCGGGGAAGGTGGCGCCGGCACCGGCGAGCGAGACGTCGCCGGACGGCGCTGCGGGGCCGGTCATGGCCGGGCTGGCGGCCGCGGACGCGCCGGGCGCCGTGCTTGCCGCTGGCGAGGGGCTGGCGCTGCCAGAGCAGGCGCCGACGGTGAAGGCTGCCGCGAGCGCGAGTGCGCCGAGCCGTCGAGAGGAGGCGATGATCACCTGGGGTGGTCCTCCGTGCGTAGCCGCCGAGCGCCCACGGTCGGGCGTCCTCGTGCAGCCGGGTCGTTCGATTGGCACGCTGAACATGGGGTTCGTGCGTCAACCGGCCGTTGCCGGTCGTTCAACGTTGTGTTAACGGCGTGGCGGACGGGCCCCGGCGGTCCGCCACACGGGAGCGACGGGGCCGATCGGCCCCCGGGGAGAGGCGGACTGGCAGAAGGGTCCACGTTGCTCAAACGCACGTTGGACTAACGACGGTTAGAATGACGGCGATGGACGTGCACCTGACCCACCCGATTGCCCCACCGCTCGCGCCCGACATCCTCGTCGCCCTCCAGGCCGTGGCGGAGCCGACCCGCGCCAGGATCGTGGCCCTGCTCGGCCACGGCGAGCACTGCGTCTGCGACGTCGGGGAGATGCTCGGGCTGAGCCCGGCCCTCGTCTCGCACCACCTGCGGGCCCTGCGCACCAGCGGACTCCTCCGTGAGCGCAGGA
>Ga0208079_1001668_pt1 | contig 11406 bp, 9 predicted proteins | sample NGESurdeep092012_5_FD_184474 | JGI IMG/M metagenome (GOLD analysis project Ga0208079, IMG submission 184474) | Arctic peat soil microbial communities from Barrow, Alaska - NGEE Surface sample 210-2 deep-092012 (SPAdes) | ecosystem: Environmental > Terrestrial > Soil > Wetlands > Peat ... | reverse complement strand
CAATTGCTGAGAGAATTGTCCCATGCCCATGCAAACCCGCGGTGACATCCGCAACGTTGCCATCGTCGCCCACGTCGACCACGGAAAGACCACGCTCGTTGACGCGATGCTCTGGCAGTCGGGCGCCTTTGGTGCCCACCAGCACGTGGACGAGCGTGCCATGGACTCCGGGGATCTTGAGCGCGAGAAGGGCATCACCATTCTGGCCAAGAACACGGCGGTGCGGTACAAGGGCCCGGCCGCCGTGAAGGCAGGCCACCCCGACGGCGTCACCGTCAACATCATCGACACCCCCGGTCACGCCGACTTCGGCGGTGAGGTCGAGCGCGGTCTGTCCATGGTCGACGGGGTCGTCCTGCTGGTCGACGCATCCGAGGGACCGCTGCCGCAGACTCGCTTCGTCCTGCGCAAGGCGCTGGCAGCCAAGATGCCGGTCATCCTGTGCATCAACAAGGTGGATCGCCCGGACTCCCGTATCGCTGAGGTCGTCGACGAGACCTATGAGCTGTTCATGGACCTGCTCGACGATGCAGCCATGTCGTCCGGGCAGCTGGACTTTCCGATCGTGTACGCCTCAGCTCGTGCCGGCCGGGCGTCGCTGACCCGTCCCGAGAACGGTGGCATGCCGGATGAGGGCAGCCTTGAGACGCTCTTCGCGGCGATCCTGGAGACCATCCCTGCACCCGAGTACGACGACCAGGCCCCGCTGCAGGCTCACGTCACCAACCTGGATGCCTCACCCTTCCTCGGGCGTCTGGCGCTGTGTCGGGTCTATAACGGCACCATCAAGAAGGGTCAGCAGGCCGCCTGGTGCCGCGCGGACGGCACGGTCGAGCGGGTCAAGATCACCGAGCTGCTGATGACCGAGGCGCTCGAGCGCAAGCCTGTTGACAGCGCAGGCCCCGGCGACATCATCGCGCTGGCCGGTATCCCGGAGATCACCATCGGCGAGACGCTGACCGACCCGGACAACCCGGTGCCGCTGCCGCTGATCACCGTTGACGAGCCGGCGATCTCGATGACCATCGGTACCAACACCTCCCCGCTGGTCGGACGGACCAAGGGGACCAAGGTCACCGCCCGCCTTATCAAGGACCGCATCGAACGGGAGCTGGTCGGCAACGTCTCGATCCGGGTCCTGCCCACCGAGAGCCCCAACTCCTGGGAGGTACAGGGCCGCGGTGAGCTGGCGCTGGCCATCCTGGTCGAGCAGATGCGTCGCGAGGGCTATGAGATGACCGTCGGCAAGCCGCAGGTGGTCACCCGCGTGGTCGACGGCAAGATCCATGAGCCGTTCGAGCGCCTCACGATCGATGCTCCAGAGGAGTATCTCGGTGCGATCACCCAGCTGCTGGCCGTCCGCAAGGGCCGGATGGAGCAGATGACCAACCACGGGACGGGCTGGGTGCGGATGGAGTTCGTCGTTCCCTCGCGTGGGCTCATTGGATTCCGGACCGAGTTCCTCACCGACACCCGTGGCACCGGCATCGCCAACCACGTCTTCGAGGACTACGAACCGTGGGTGGGCGAGCTGAAGACCCGGCAGAACGGCTCCCTGGTGGCCGACCGCACCGGTGCCGCGACGTCGTACGCGATGTTCAACCTGCAGGAGCGCGGCGCGATGTTCCTGGAGCCCACCACCGAGGTCTATGAGGGAATGATCGTCGGCGAGAACGCCCGCGTGGAGGACATGGACGTCAACATCTGCAAGGAGCGGAAGCTGACCAACGTGCGCTCCGCCACCTCCGAGGTGCTCGAGCGTCTGGTCCCCTCGCGCAAGCTGAGTCTCGAGCAGGCCCTGGAGTTCTGCCGCGAGGACGAGTGCGTCGAGGTCACCCCCGTCGCGGTGCGTATCCGCAAGCTCGTCCTGGCCCAGCACGAGCGGGCCCGCACCACCGCGCGAGCCAAGACGGCGGCCAAGTCCTGAGCCTGACCTGAACAACACCAGGAGCAGAACCAAGGAGAGTGGCATGACGAGCAGAAGGCATGGCATCGCAGCCATCGCCTTCGGCAGTGCGGCGGCCCTTCTCGTGGCAGGGTGCAGTGGCGGTGGCGCTGCCTCTCCTACGGCGGCGAGCAGTCTGGCTGGTGGCGTTCCTGCCAAGGCGGGCGGCACGCTCTACTACCTGACCGATCAGGCGGCCGACCACCTGGACCCCCAGCGGACCTGGATCGGGCGCGACATCGCGAACGAAACCCGCATGGTCTATCGCACTCTGACCAGCTACCCGGTCGGCAGCGGCAAGGCTGGCACCAAGCTCGTCGCGGACCTCGCCACCGACACTGGCACTGCCTCGGACGGGGGCAAGCGCTGGAGGTTCACGCTCAAGGACGGCGTGAAGTGGCAGGACGGCTCGGATATCACCTGCGCCGACCTCAAGTATGGCGTGTCACGCACCTTCGCCACCGAGGTCATCACCGGTGGCCCGAGGTACGCCCTCCAGTTCCTTGGCATCCCGAGGGACCAAAGGGGCCGCTCCGCCTACAAGGGGCCCTATGTCAGGGACGCCGCCGGCCAGGCCCTTTTTGACAAGGCAGTCACCTGCGTGGCCAAGACGATCACGTTCAACCTGAGCAAGCCCATCGCTGACTTCAACCAGGTCGTGAGCAGGCCTGCCTTCGCGCCGTACAAGGCGAGCCTGGACAAGGGTGACAAGTCCAACTTCGCCGTCTTCTCCTCCGGCCCGTACAAGCTGGAGGGGACGTGGACCCACGGCTCGGGCGGCACGTTCATCCGCAACGCGAGCTGGAGCCCCGGCACGGACACCATCCGCAGGGCCCTTCCGGACAAGATCGTGATCACCGAGGGTCTGAACGACGTGGCCATCGCCCAGCGACTGATCAGCGACCAGCTGACCGACAGGTTCGCCGTCACCGACCGGAGCATCCCGCCGACCCTGCGTCCAAACGTCAACGTCAACCCGGCGATGAGTACCCGCTCGGAGAACGTGCAGACTCCTTTCGTCGACTACCTGGTACCGAACTTCACGAGGATGACGAACCCACTGGTGCGCCAGGCTCTGGCGATGTCGACCAACAAAAGCGGCTGGGTCGCGGCCAACGGGGGTACCGACGCCGGCACGCCGGCCCAGTCGATCATCGGCCCGGCGGTCCCGGGTGACCAGGTGTTCAACGCCCTGCACGCTCCTGACGCTGGTGACCCCTCGAAGTCCAGGGCGCTGCTCGCCCAGGCCGGTGTCAAGGTGCCGTACCCGATCACCGTGACCTTCAGCGGGGGCACGCCGGTCATCCAGAAGGCTGTGGCCGCTCTCACGGCAGGCTGGCAGGCCGGCGGCTTCGCCGTCACTGTGAAAGATACGACCGACACCAACAGCGACCTCATTGATAGCCCCGCCAGCGCAGACACGTACGACGTCACGCCGGCCAGCTGGGCTCCCGCCTGGCCGTCGGCCTCGAGCGTGATCCCGCCGCTGTTCGACAGCCGGGTCAACCTGTCAGCCACATCCAACGGCTGGGACTACGGCTACTACAAGAGCGACTCGGTGAACAGGGCTATTGACGCGGCCTATGCCATGGTCGACCCGGCCAGGGCGGCCCAGATGTGGGGCAGCATCGACCAGGGCCTCGCCCGGGATGTCGCCTACGTCCCGCTGCGCACGCAGAAGTCCTTCCTGGGGTGGGGCTCGGGGGTCAGGGGCTGGGTCGACAACCCGGCGGTCTTCGGCTACCCCGATCTTGCCAGCCTCGGCGTGGACCTGACCGCCAAGTAGGCGAGGCAGGCGCCGGGCGGCTGCGCAGGGACGGCTCCCAGATGGTCCTGCACGCCACCGCGTGGGCCACTGCCCGCGGGAAGGTACGCTCGTACGGCGTCGAGAGGGGTCGGCCAAGTACGTCACCGGCCGACCACCCAGAGGAGTAACCACCACATGCGCGCCAGAAGATCGCGGTTCGCTGCCGGCATGGGCTTGGGCCTGACCATGGTGTCAACGGCCTGTTCGCCGCCAAGCGCCGCCAAGGACCCCAGCTCCGTGGACCCGGCAACGGTAGGGGGGACCCTGTACCTCCTGAGTCAGGGCCCGGTCGGGGCATGGGACCCGCAACGGCTTAACGTCGGAGCCGATATGGCGTTTGCGGGACGGGTATTCCAGCGGACCCTGACCGCGTGGGCACCGGCGACCGGCCAGGACACGTTGCCGGCCCTGGCACCTGACCTGGCCACGGACACGGGAAGGGTTAGCGACGGGGGCAGGTCGTGGAGCTTCACCCTGCGCAGCGATGCCACGTGGCAGGACGGTAAGCCCGTCACCTGCGCCGACGTGAAGTACGGAGTATCGCGCACCTACGCGACCACCCAGATCACCGGCGGGCTGACGTACGCCCTGGATCTTCTGGACGTGGCGTCCAACCCGGACGGTTCCAGCACCTATCTCGGCCCTTACCGCACGACCGGCCAAGCGGCCTTCGACAAGGCGGTCACCTGCTCCGGGCAGACCATCACGTTCAAGCTTGCCCGGCCCGTGCCGGACTTCAACCAGGTGGTGGCACTGTCGGCGTTTGCCCCGGTGCGTTCGGACCAGGATCGTGGCGCCCGGTCGCTCACCGATGTCTTCTCCGACGGTCCTTACATGCTCAAGGGGCCCTGGCGGGTGGGAAAGGGCGCGACATTCGTGCGCAACCCTGCGTGGCACCAGAGCAGCGACCCGATCCGCAAGGCGCGCCCAGCCGAGCTGGTCTACCAGGAAGGGGCCCGGGTTCAGACGGTGCTCAGCAGGATCATGACGAATGCGGGCTCGGGCTCCCAGGCGGTGACCGCGGACCCAGCCCCGCAGGTGCTGCAGGACGACATTCTGTCCAACCCGGCGCTCAGTGCTCGGTCGTCGAACCCGCGTGGGCCATTCGTGGACTTGTCCCTGCCCAACTTCAGCCGCCCGGCGATGGCCCGTCCGGCGGTCCGGCAGGCGCTGGCGATGGCCACGAACCGGCAGGGATACGTCACCGCCCTGGGTGGAGCCTCAGCTGCAGAGCCCACCTACGCGATGATCAACAAGTCCCTGCCGGCCTACCGCGACTTCAACCCTTTGAACGTCCCGCTGCGTGGTGACACCGCCAACGCACACGCCCTGCTGCAAGCCTCAGGGCTGCCCCTGCCGGTCCCGATCACGGTGGCCTACCGCAAGGGCTCTCCCGCGGACAACGCCATGGCCACTCTGGATCAGGGGTGGCAGGCCGCCGGGTTCGCGGTCACCCTCGTGGGTATCCAGACGGACTACTTCACGAACATCGCCACTGTCGCGAACAGCCGCCACTACGACGTGATGTGGGCTGTGGGCTCCGCTCAGTGGCCGTCGGGCTCCAGCGTGATCCCGTCGCTGTTCGACAGCCGGCTGAACCTCAGCGCCAGCTCGTCAGGTCAGGACTACGGTCGGTTCGCCAGTGCCGCCCTCAGCGCCAAGATCGACGCCGCGTCGTTGATCCCCGACGCGGCCCACCGCGAGAAGGCATGGGCGGACCTTGACCAGGGGCTCGCGGCCGACGTGGCGGACAGTGCTCTGACCAACTCGAAGTCGGTGTTCGTGCACGGCGCCGGTGTGAGCGACTACGTCGACAGCCAGGCACTCTTCGGCACGGTCGACCTGGCGACGGTGTCTGTTCGGTGAGCGCCCACCTCATGGCCGAGGACGTGACCAGGCGGGCCAGGCTGCTGTTCGTGCACGCCCACCCCGATGACGAGACCCTGACCACCGGGGTGACCATGGCCAGCTACGCCACCAGCGGCCATGACGTGCACCTGCTGACCTGCACCCTTGGCGAGGAGGGCGAGGTGATCCCGCCGGCGCTGGCCCATCTCGGAGCTGACCGCGATGACACCCTTGGGCCCTGGCGCAGCCAGGAGCTCAGGGCGGCCATGTCGGTACTGGGGGTCACGCACGCCCTGCTGGGGGAGGATGAGCAGCGGGGGGTGGCATCGAGGTATCGCGACTCGGGCATGGCCGGCACCGCGAGCGCGCAGCATCCGGACGCCTTCACGCGTGCCGACCCAGGTGAGGCCGCAGCCATGGTGGCCGCTCATATCAGGGCACTGCGCCCGGACGTCGTGGTGACCTACGACCCGGATGGCGGCTACGGGCATCCGGACCACATCCAGACCCATCGGGTGACAATGTCAGCTCTGTCGGTCCTGGCCGCTGAGGCCGGCGCTGGCGGGGCGGGGGTGCCGGTGGCCTTCTGTATCCTCACCCCGGCGAGCTGGGCGCGCCAGGACCGCGCGTGGTTACATGAGCACGTGGTCTCAGAGCGCTCGAACTGTGTTGTCCTGCAACCGCAGGAGCCGTATCCACCCTGCGTGGTGCCGGATGAGACTGTCACCCACGTTGTGCAGGAGCCGGCATTGGTCCAGATGCAGACCAGGGCGCTGGCCCAGCACGCAACCCAGGTCGTGGTCTACGAGGGCTACTACGCGTTGTCCAACCACATCGCCGGCCGGCTCAGCGGGCGTGAGGGTTTCGCCGCGTTCGACCCCGTCGCCGGGCAGCTCGTGCCGGCCTGCCCCGGTGCGGCGCCGGTCAACGGCCTGCTGGGCAATGCTGCGCGACGACACGTTCAGGGTCACCGATGAGCCAGGGCGCACCGGGCACTGACCAGCCGGATACCGACACCTTCCGGCGGGCGATGAGCCGCCTGGTCACCGGCGTCTCGATGCTGACCACGCGCGCCCGCGATGTCGACTACGCGATGACCGCCAGCGCGGTGACCTCCGTGTCGCTCGAGCCGTTGCTGCTGCTTGTCTGCATCGAGCGGGAGGGGCGCTTCCACGACGCCGTGCTCGATGCGGGGTGCTGGGGCATCAGCGTGCTCTCCGGTGCCGACAGATGGGCTGCTGACTGGCTGGCAACACGAGGGCGGCCGCTGCATGGCCAGCTCGATCGCATCGCTCACCATCACGGCCCGCGCACCGGGGTGGCTCTGTCGAACGAGGCTCTGTCCACGTTCGAGTGCCGGACCACAGCGGTGTACCCGGGCGGCGACCACTCCATTGTGGTCGGGCAGGTGGTCTCGGTAGAAAGCACACCCCATTCAGGGGAGGCACTGGTGTACTACCGCGGACGGTACGGGACCTTGGCATGACGGCCCACCAGCACCGTGACGGGACGCCACCGGGCGGGGCGTTCTCGGGTCTGCCGTGGCGGCCATCCAGAAAGGCCGCAGCAGCAGACCTGGCCGCTCAGGGCAGGTCTGCGGGTCTACCGAGGTAGAGGTACTCGTGGTGGGTGCTGAAGCCAAGCCGTTGATACAGGCCCTGGGCCGGCGAGCTGGTCTTGAGCACCTGCAGGTACATGGACCGAATGCCGCGCGTGCGCGACGCGTCCGCAAGTGCGCCCATCAGCTGCACCGCGACACCGGTGCGCCGAAGCTCTGGCGCCACGCGCAGAGCGAACACCCCCGCCCAACCCTGGGCAAAGGCGACGCGCGCGACACCGGCGACGTCACCATCGACCTCCAGCAAGGCGAACAGCTGATCGGGTGAACCGCTCATCACCGCCCGGACGGCCGGGCGCCCGGCGTCGGCGCGGTCCGGGCGGCCGTCCTGGGCGTCCCAGGCGGCCCAGGCGTCCCACCATTGAGGCCAGGGGGCCCGCTCGAGCCGCACCCGGGCGCCCGAGGCGTGGGGCAGCTCGGGCGGTAGCGACCGTATGGCTGCGGTCAGAACCGCAGTGCTGTTGAAGGGTTCGTAGGCACGCGCCAGGAGCTCGCGGCCGAGCGGGTCGTCACCGACGGCGAACCCTTCCGGGCCAAAGAGGGCGAACAGGGCCCGCAGCCTGCGCTGGTCGTACCAGCTCTCGCAGTGGTCGATCGCCTCGGAAGTCGACAGACCTGGATTGCCAAGCGGCAGGACCGAGTTGGCTCTGCCGGTGAATCCCGCCCCGGCGCGCAGGAGCCAGTCGCCGAGCTGGCCACGCTCCAGGGGGGGCCACCCCTGGACCATGATCGCCTCCAGGTCGTGCATCGAGATGGCCAGGTGGGGGGCGCCCCGGCGCACAGGCCTGGGCGGGACCTGCTTGGCTGCCACGACGGTGGCCCGGTCGATCTTCTGCACACCGCGGCGGGTCCGCACTGAGATGGTGTCGGCCTCAATCGCCACGACGTCACCCAAAGCGTCCGTGACCCCGTGCTCGATGCGGCGGCGGACCACAGCACGCATGCCGGGCCGCAGTGCGTCGACAGGGTCTGAGTACGTCATGGCAGCGTTTCACTTCCTTCGGTAGGCCCGTTAGCGGGCCCCGGGTGCAACTTGCTCTGGGGAATGCGCATACTAGGTGTTGTCTGCAGCCGCCCTTCAGGAGGACCACTCACTATGACTTATGTCATCGCTCAACCTTGCGTCGACGTCAAGGACAAGGCCTGTATCGAGGAGTGTCCCGTCGACTGCATCTACGAGGGTGAGCGCACGCTCTACATTCACCCTGACGAGTGCGTCGACTGTGGTGCCTGCGAGCCGGTCTGCCCGGTCGAGGCCATCTTCTACGAGGATGACACCCCAGAGCAGTGGAAGGACTTCTACAAGGCCAACGTCGAGTTCTTTGATGACCTTGGCAGCCCCGGCGGTGCCGCCAAGCTCGGCAAGATCCCGAAGGATCACCCCCTGGTGGCTGCGCTGCCGCCGCAGCCGCACGAGGAGTAGACCCGACAGCTCAGGCGCGACACACGTGACGATGGGTAGCCTTCCAGAGTTTCCCTGGGACTCGCTTGCTCCTTACAAGGAGCGGGCGAGTTCTCATGTTGGGGGGCTGGTTGACCTCTCCGTGGGAACACCGGTCGACCCGACGCCAGAGGTTGTCATGGCCGCTTTGAAGGCGGCGGCCGATGCTCACGGCTACCCCCAGACCTGGGGCACCCCCGCCCTTCGGGAGGCGGTGGCGGCGTGGTTCGCCCGTCGGCGGGGCGTTCCGGATGTCGATCCCGACGGGGTGCTGCCGACGGTGGGTAGCAAGGAGCTGGTGGCCTGGCTGCCCACGTTGCTTGGCGCCGGCCCCGGTGACGTGGTCGCGTTCCCTGCCCTGGCCTACCCGACCTATGACGTGGGCGCGCGGCTGGCAGGAGCCTGGCCGCAGCCGGTGCGTGCCCTGAGCGCCCTGGGCCCGATGACGCCGGCGACGGCGCCCAAGCTGTTATGGGTCAACAGCCCCAGCAATCCCACGGGGCAGGTTCTTGGCATCGCCCATCTGGGCAAGATCGTGCGATGGGCGCGCCAGCACCATGTGATCGTCGCCAGCGACGAGTGCTACGCCGAGCTGGACTGGCGTGCCGGCTCGTCGGCCGTGGGCTCTGAGCTGCCCACCCCGGGGTCGGTCCCCAGCATCCTTGACCCCCGTGTGTGTGATGGAAGTCACCAGGGCCTGCTCGCGGTCTACTCGCTCAGCAAACAGAGCAACATGGCGGGCTACCGTGCCGCGTTCGTGGCGGGGGACCCGGCGCTTGTCGGCCGGCTGCTCGCAATTCGCAAGCATGCCGGGATGATGGTTCCGTGGCCGGTCCAGCAGGCAATGGTCGCAGCCCTGGGCGACGACGCCCACGTTGGCCAGCAGAAGGCGCGGTACGGCCTCCGGCGTGAGCGGCTCAGTGCCGCCCTGCAGGACGCCGGATACCGAATTGAGCACTCAGAAGCGGGTTTGTACCTGTGGACCACCCGGGACACCCGTGACAGCGGGGGCGGCGGCGACGCCGCAGCCACCGGCCCGGCCGTCGACCCCGATGAAGGCTGGCCCTTGGTCGCGCAGTTGGCCGCCCTGGGCATCCTGGTGGCGCCGGGCAGCTTCTACGGCGCGGCCGGTGGGCGCCATCTGCGCGTTGCCCTGACCGCCACCGACGAACGGATCGACGCTGCGGCGGGGCGTTTGTCCAGCCGTAGACACGGCGGCTAGCGGTGTCCGACACTTGATTTCAGGTCCCGCGTCATCTGTTGTCGGAGTAGCGTGACCCAATCGCATGACCCGGCAATGGAGCCGGCATACAAGGAGGTCAACTACTTTATGAGTATCGACACAGCCGACGCGATCCTGCGGACCGGCGATAAGGAGCTCGTCTGTCCGTTGCTCCATGCTACAGAGGGAAGCGACGCTTACGACGTATCACAACTGCTGAAGGAGACCGGTCGCGTCACACTGGACCCGGGCTTCGTCAACACGGCCTCATGCCGCTCGGCGATCACCTACATCGACGGTGACGCCGGCATTCTTCGCTACCGCGGTTACCCGATCGAGCAGCTCGCCGAGAACTCCACGTTCCTGGAGACCTCCCACCTGCTCATCTACGGCGAGCTTCCGAGCGCAGAGGAGCTGGCCGACTTCGACGCGAGGATTCGCCGCCACACTCTGCTGCACGAAGACCTGCGGAGCTTCTTCGGCGGCTTCCCGCGAGATGCGCACCCGATGCCGGTGCTGTCATCGGCGGTTTCTGCGCTCTCGACGTTCTACCAGGACAGCCTCGACCCGTTCGACGCCGAGCAGGTCGAGATGTCGACCGTGCGCCTGATGGCCAAGCTGCCGACCATCGCGGCATACGCCTACAAGAAGAGCATCGGCCAGCCTTTCCTGTACCCCGACAACTCCCTGTCGCTGGTGGAGAACTTCCTGCGAATGACCTTCGGCTTCCCGGCCGAGCCCTACGACTTCGACCCGATCATGGTCAAGGCGCTTGACCAGCTGCTGATCCTGCACGCCGACCACGAGCAGAACTGCTCCACGTCGACGGTGCGTCTGGTGGGTTCCTCGCACGCCAACCTGTTCGCGTCGGTCTCGGCCGGCATCAACGCCCTGTTCGGGCCCCTGCACGGGGGCGCCAACCAGGCGGTGCTCACGATGCTCGAGCAGATCAAGGCCGACGGCGGGGACGTCGACGAGTTCGTCCGCAAGGTCAAGAACAAAGAGGGCGGGGCCAAGCTCATGGGCTTCGGGCACCGGGTCTACAAGAACTACGACCCGCGTGCGGCCATCATCAAGAGGACCGCCGACCAGCTCCTCGAGAGCCTCGGCCACCGCGACGATCTGATCGACATCGCCTTCACGCTCGAGCAGCGGGCGCTCTCGGACGACTACTTCATCGAGCGCAAGCTGTACCCGAACGTGGACTTCTACACCGGGCTGATCTACCGGGCCATGGGTTTCCCCCCCAAGATGTTCACTGTGCTGTTCGCCCTCGGGCGCCTGCCGGGCTGGATCGCCCAGTGGCGAGAGATGATCGAGGACCCCGATCTCAAGATCGCCCGCCCGCGTCAGCTGTATGTGGGACCGACCGAGCGCAAGTACGTTCACGTCAGCAGGCGCTGAGGCAAGACTTCTGGCTGTTCACAGGTCGGCCACCGCCGCCATCCAGTTCAGCACCGGTGCCAGGACCGCTTGGTAGGCGTCCAGTGAGTGGCCTAGGTTCGCCACGATGTAGCGCTGTACG
>Ga0208079_1001664_pt1 | contig 11418 bp, 9 predicted proteins | sample NGESurdeep092012_5_FD_184474 | JGI IMG/M metagenome (GOLD analysis project Ga0208079, IMG submission 184474) | Arctic peat soil microbial communities from Barrow, Alaska - NGEE Surface sample 210-2 deep-092012 (SPAdes) | ecosystem: Environmental > Terrestrial > Soil > Wetlands > Peat ... | reverse complement strand
CGCACAGGCGCGCCTCGCGGCGCTCCAGGCCGAGACGGCGCGCCAGCTCGCGATCCAGCGCGCGACCTGGGCGAAGATCGCGAAGAACGCGGCCTCCGCCAAGCGGGCCCTGGCGGCCGACGCAAAGTCCCAGCGGGAGCTCGCGGCCCAGATCGCCACGCTCCTGGAGCGCCAACGCCAGTTCGGGAACGTGCCGTCAGCCTTCAACGGCACCCTGGTCTGGCCGCTCAGCGGGAAGATCACGCAGGAGTTCGGCTGCACCGGGTTCGCCTGGGAGCCAGCGAGCGGAAGCTGTTCGCACTTCCACCAGGGCATCGACATCAAGGCCCCGGCGGGAACGCCGGTTCGCGCCGCGGCCGACGGCGTGGTGCTCCTGTCACAAGCCGTCCGCCGTGCCGGGCGGTTGCGGCTTCCCGTGCCGAGCCCCGCCGCGTCGCTGGTCGGCGGCATGGTGCGCAACACCGGTGCTCTCGAGATCTCGGCAGAGAACGCGAGCTTTCTGCACTACGGGCGCGTCGTCGACACCACCCGGCTGCGGAACCGCTTCGGGTACGTACCTCGCTACACCACCGAACAGGCGCTCGACGACTATCTCGACGGACGCCCCGCGTTGCCGCGACTGAGCACCGCGGCGCTACGCGTTGCCGAGAGCCTGATGTCGCGAACCCGTCCTCCGGCGCTCGCTCGATCGGGGGGCTGACCGTGGACGAGGCGCGCATCATCCAGCTGCACAGTGCCCAGCAGTTGTCGCGGCGGCGCTCAGCCGGCGGGCGAGCAGGCGCAGCCGACCCGGGCTCGGATGCGTCGGTCTATCAGTTCGGTGCCGAGCCGCCCGGGCCGGAGTCGTCGCTGCCCGTTCAGGCGACTGGCGAGGCGCCGACGTGGGAGCGTCGCATTGCCGGCGGCCTGTCGTTCCTGCGCCGGCGAGTGGCCGGCGCGTACGGCGTCGACGACTTCGGGTTCGACCCGGACCTCACCTCGAACGTCCTCATCCCACTGCTCAAGCCCTTGTACGACCGCTGGTTCCGGGTCGAGGTCAACGGCGTCGACAACATCCCCGCCACCGGTGGCGCGCTGCTGGTGGCAAACCACGCGGGCGGGCTGTGGGCGATCGACTCGGCGATGACGGCTGTCGCGGTGCATGAACACGCGGTCGCGACGGGGGACCGCAACCGCTACCTGAGGATGCTCGGCGCCGACATCATGTTCAGCACGCCCGGTGTGGGCGCGCTGGCGCGCAAAGCGGGCGCCACCCTGGCGTGCAACCCCGACGCCGAGCGGTTGCTCGCTGCCGGCGAGCTCGTCGGTGTGTGGCCCGAGGGCTTCAAGGGGATCGGCAAGCCGTTCAGCCAGCGTTACACCCTTCAGCGGTTCGGCCGCGGCGGATTCGTCCATGCCGCGCTCAAGACCGGGGCTCCGATCATCCCCGTGTCGATCGTCGGGTCCGAAGAGATCCATCCGGTTCTGGCCAACGCGAAGACGCTGGCCCGGATACTCGACCTTCCGTACTTTCCCATCACCCCGACGTTTCCGTGGCTGGGCCCGCTCGGGCTCGTTCCGCTGCCCAGCAAGTGGTACATCGAGTTCGGGGCGCCGATCGAGACGGCTTCGCACGGCGCCGAGGCGGCCGAGGATCCGGTCGTGCTGTTCGAACTCACCGACCGCGTCCGAGAGACCATCCAGAGCACGCTGTACCGCCTGCTGATACAGCGTCGCTCCGTCTGGCGTTGAGGTGTCCCGGTGCCGAGGCCGATCAGCGCAGGCGTAGCCGGCTGCTGAGCCGGCCCGCGCGCGCGGCTGCCGCCGCGGCCGCAGCGGCGGCGGTGGCATGCGCCTGACGCTCGCGGCGGATCGCCAGACCGACCGCGATGCCACCAGCCGCGGCGCCAGCTCCTAGGGCCGCCGGAATCCCGATCCTTGCGGCCTTGCGTCCGGTCCGGAAGTCACGGATCTCCCAGCCTCGCGCCCTGGCCTCGGCGCGAAGAGCGGAGTCGGGGTTGACGGCGACCGCACGGCCGACCAGCGAGAGCATCGGTAGATCGTTGATCGAGTCGGAGTACGCGCTGCACGCCGCCAGATCCAGGCCCTCGCGGACGGCGAGCTTGCGTACCGCGGCGGCCTTTGCCTCGCCGTGCAGGACGTCGCCGGCGAGGCGACCGGTGTAGATGCCATCGACCGACTCGGCGACGGTGCCGAGAGCGCCGGTCAGGTGAAGCCGCCGCGCGATGATCGTGGCCAGCTCGACGGGCGTGGCCGTGACCAGCCACACGCGCTCGCCGGCCTCGAGGTGCTGCCGCGCCAATGCGTGGGTGCCCGACCAGATTCGGTCGGCCATCTCTTCGTCGTAGATCTCCTCGCCCAGGGCGATGATCTCGTCGACCTTCTTGCCCGCGACGAAAGCCAGCGCCGAGTCGCGGGTGCTGTGCATGTCGTGGTGGCTCTCGCCGCGCACCCGGAGCCGGGCCTGACGTGCCGTGAAGGTGGCGATGTCCCGCCACGAGAAGAACTTGCGGGTTGCCATCCCCTTGGCGAAGTGAAAGATGGACGCGCCCACCATCATCGTGTTGTCGACGTCGAAGAACGCAGCACCGATGGCTCCGCTCGACGACGGGCGGCCGGTCTCAGGCTCGTCGACGGGTTCGGTTGAGGATCCGTGGAACGTCGACTCGTTCACATCGCCAGCCTAGCGACGTCACGCGGCGCGTCTGCGACGGCAGCGTTTCGACGGTGCGACCACTTGCTGACCGGTCACAGATGTACGCAGAGGCCCAACAGGTTGAGGACGCACGTCTGGGTGGGCGACGAGCCGGGCGAGCTGGAGGGATTGGGCGACGGCAGTCGGATCGGCGGCAATGTGGGCAGCGTGATGGGCAACGTGGGCACCGTGATGGGCAACGTGGGCAGCGTGATGGGCAGCGTCGGCGGCGTGAGAACCGGTGTGGTGGCGCCGCCACTGCCGGAGCCGGTGGGAGCCGGCGCGGTCACCGTGGCGCTTGAGTTCGTGGCCGCCGCGGACGTCTTGTTGGGCTTGGGTGCGCCGGGGTTGGTGCGGCCAGGGGACGGCGGAGACGTCGGGTTGCCGGGCAAGCCCACCTGCGGAGTAGCCGTGCACTGCTGGCACGGGATCGGTCCGAGCGAGTCCGACGGCGCCGTAGCCAGGCACGAGCACCCGGTCAGAGCCTGCAGCTGCTGAGCGCGGGTCACTGCGCTGGTGACGAGCTGAGCCGAGGCCAACACGCGGTCGTGGACCGGGCCGGCCGGTGCCTTGTCTGCGATCGACTGGAGCTGGCTGAGGTCGCTCGGCGCCCAGCCGGTGAGCACGGCCAGCGGACTGGCGGAACCCTGGGCGACCGCCTGGCCACCGAGCAGCTGCGCCGCGCTGCGGACGTCGCTGTCGGCTGAGTCGAGCGTGCTGCCGACCAGGCTTGCCGTGTGCGCGTTGATGCCTCCGGCGGCCGACGCGCCGGCACCGAGCGCCAGCGCACTGGCGCGCGAGATGAGCTGGGAGACCTCGTCAGCCCGCGTTGCCGCGAGGTCGAGGTAGGTCTTGCCCTTCTGGATCGGTCCGTCGGCGAGCGAGAGCTGAACCGTCTCGTCGGCACGCTTCAGTGAGTACAAGGCGTCGCCTGGCAGCGCCTTCTTGCTGATCCAGACGGCGCCGCCGAGAAGCATCGCGAAGACGGTCACCACGGCTGTGACGATCGCGAGTGGACGCCCGAGCGAGAGGCCACGGATACGACCGAACACTCCCGCCAGCGCAGGGCGAGCCGAGTTGGCGCCGGCACGGGGGGACCGCTGCGCGGCCGCGGCGTCGACGAGTGGGATCTCGGCGGTGACGCCCTCGGAGACCAGTCTCGGCGCGACCGCGACCAGCTGGGCCCGGAGTTCTGCGCGGAAGTGCGCACGCGGTGGCGGCGAGGGCTCCAGAGTGCGCAACTCGGCGACGAGCTGCCGGATTCGCGGATCAGGCGAGCGTTCGGGGTCGTCGAATGGGCGCAGAGCTGCGCCCAGCATCGACACCCGATGCTCAGCCATGACCGACAACTCCTACCCCGACGACACCTGATACACGCTCGAGCCGGGGGTCGAGCGTGCGGACTCTCTGTGACGCGGGCGAGGTGGACTCGCCCTTCTCGAGGACCAACGAGTATGTGTCGCTTTCGTTACGGTGCGTCCGGTGGTCGGTCATCGCAGATCGCCACCGACGAGTTCAGCCAGCTTGCGGACCGCGCGGTGCTGCAGGGCCTTGATCGCGCCGTCGTTCTTGCCCATCACGGTGGCTGTCTCGCTCACCGAGAAACCCTGGATGAAACGGAGCATCACGCACTCGCGCTGCTCGTCGCCGAGTCGCCTGACGGCGTCCATCAGGTGCTTCGACGCGATGGACTCCAGCACCGCGGCCTCGGGGCTCGGGGCGCGGTCGTTGCCCTCGAGAGTGTCCGCCGTGGTGATCTCGAGCCGGTGGCGGGCGGACTTCACGTGGTCGAGCACGATGTTGCGCGCGATCGTGACGAACCAGGCGCCGATGTCGCGCCCTTGGTAGGTGATGGTGCTGATGCGGCGCAACGCCCGCAGGAACGTCTCGCTGGTGAAGTCTTCGGCCAGCGCACGGTCGTTCACGCGGTAGTAGATGAATCGGTACACCATGTCGACGTAGCGGTCGTACAGCTTCCCGAACGCCTCACCGTCACCGTCCTGCGCCAACCGCACCAGGCGCCACGTCTCGACGTGCTGCTCGTCGACGACCGGTGCCTCACCGTCGGCGGGCTCGGGCTGGACGGCGTTACGAGGTGCGGCCGCGTGTGCGGGGCCTCGGCCCCGACCCGCTCGGGGCGGCACCGAGGCGACGTCGACCGCCATGTTTAGCGACAGTGGCGAGCCCGGGCCGGCAACTGCAAAGGCCGGGCGCGTACCCAGCCCGGCCAGTACCTCGTTGATCAGATAGGCAAGCGAACGCAGCCCGAATCCGGAGTCGGCCGACTCCGGATAGGGCGTATCTGCGTCCGGCATGCGCACGACCTTTCGACGGCTTCCCGTCATCGGTGTGTGAAGACCGTGCTAACGCTACCTGGAGCACTGGCACCTGAACACCGTCCCGCGAGGACCAATCGACCGACGACTGCGCCGAACCGGGACAAAGCGCACGGGTCGGATCTGTCTACGGTCGGCACGTGCTCGCCCAGCCCTACCCGCCGGTAACGTTCGCGAACCCGGCGAGCCGGCAAGCCGATGCGCCCGGCGAGCCTCGAAGCGCTCCGCGGCGCGTCCGCGACACTTGCCAGGAACCGCTCGGGGCCACGGTCACCCGGCAGACAGCGTGCAGAAGGGGCGTCGACGTGTCCGACGACGAGCCGATCGGCGTATCCGACCTGCTTCGTTCCAGCGCCGCGCGAGACGGCACGGGGCTCGCACTGGTGGACGGGCCCCGCCGGATGTCGTGGGCTGACCTCGACGCCGCCGTCAGCGGCGCGGCGCGCGCGCTGATCGGTGCCGGGCCGCTGCCAGGCGACCGGGTCACCCTGCAGCTGCCTACGGGTGCCGACTTCGCCGTGCTCTATCTCGGCGCGCTGCGTGCCGGTCTGGTGGTCGTGCCGGTCAATCCGGCGTACCCGCCGGCCGAGGTCGACTACATCAGGGGTGACTGCCGGGCAGCGCTGCACGTCGACGCGGAGCTCGCGCCCGCACTGCTCGCGTCCGCGACCCGCGACGGCGACCCCGCTGCCGATCGCGGCGGCGAGAACCTGTCGGTGTTGCTCTACACGTCCGGAACTAGCGGGCGACCCAAGGGTGCGATGCTCACGGCGCGAGCACTGCTGGCCAACCTCGACCAGCTCGCCGCGGTACGGCCGCCGATGCTCACCGCCGAAGACGTGCTGTTCGTCCCGCTTCCGCTGAGCCACGTCTTCGGCCTCAACGCCGGCTTGGGCATGGCGCTTCGGGTGGGAGCGACGGTCGTGCTGGCCGACCGCTTCGACGCCGCAAGCACCCTCGCCACGATGGCCGACGAGCGGGTCACCGCTGTTCTCGGCGTTCCCGGCCAGTACGCGCAGTGGTTGCGACACCCCGACGTGAAAAGGGGATTCGCCCACGTCAGGTTCGCGATGTCCGGCTCGACCACGCTTGGGCGTGCGGTGCTGGACGGTTACTTCGAGCGCGGCATCGTGCTGCACGACGGGTACGGGCTCACCGAGGCGGCGCCTGTCGTCGCGGTGAACGCCATCGGTGACCCGGTCCGGCCAAGGCCGGGATCGATCGGCGTGCCGTTGCCCGGCGTCGAGGTCGAACTGCGCGACCAGGACGGTGAGCCCGCGGATCTCGGCGATCCGGGTCGGATCTTCATCCGCGGCGCCAACCTGTTCTCGGGCTACTGGCCCGACGGTGCCGATGGCCCCGACCAGCACGGCTGGTTCGGCACCGGCGACATAGCCGTGTTCGACGCCGACGGTGAGCTGCACCTGGTGGGACGCAGCGCCGAACTCGTCATCGTCAACGGCTTCAACGTCTACCCGGCCGAGGTCGAGGCGGTGCTGGCCCGCGTGCCCGGCGTCGCGGAGGTGGCGGTCGTCGGTGTCCCGGACGAGGTCACTGGCGAGGCTGTCGTCGCGTACGTCGTCCCCGCCGCGGGGGCGCATCTCGACCCGGACCGCCTCATCGCCGCGGCGGCCGACGGGCTGGCCCGGTTCAAGCTGCCGACGCGGGTCTCGGTGGTCGACGCGCTGCCGCACACCGTCACGGGCAAGATCATGAGATGGCAGCTGAAGCCGGAGGATGAGCGCGATGGGGGCAGCTGAGCACCGCGTCACCCTCGTGACGCGAGCCGGGTGCCATCTGTGCGAGCAGGCCGAGGCCGTCCTGCGCCGGCTGCGCGCCGAACTCGGCTTCGCCTACGACGAGGTCGACGTGGACGGCGACGCCGGCCTGCGCGACGAGTACTCCGATCGCGTACCGGTCATCCTGATAGACGGCAAAGAGCACGGATATTGGCGGGTAGAAGAGGCTCGATTCCGTAGAGCGGTTGCTCGCTGACCCATATAGCACGGCCGATCGCGATTTGGGAAAAGATTCACGAGCGGCGTAGCTTTGGCGCCGACCAACCAGCTTCTACCACATGGCTTCGGTGCGGCCGAACCCGGTCCGCGAGCCCCCCGCCGTCCCCGTCGAGGTGCCGATGAACGTCGAGCGCGACCCGCACAGTGCGCCGGGCGTCGACGACCTTTCCCGACATGAGCGCCGCGGCGCGCCGGTCAATCGCCGTACGCCGGTCAATCTGCGCGCCGCAGACTCGCGCACCGTCCCCGAGGCCACCGTCGCGCGGCTGGCCACCTATCTGCGCGTGCTCGGCAACCTCGCCGAACGCTCCACGTGCACCGTGTCGTCCGAGGAGCTGGCCACCGCCGCCGGCGTCAACTCGGCCAAACTCCGCAAGGATCTGTCGTTCCTCGGGTCATACGGAATCCGCGGTGTCGGATACGACGTGGCCACCCTCACCGACGAGATCTCGCGCACGCTCGGCTTGACCGTGCACCGTTCGGTCGCGCTCGTCGGCGTCGGCAATCTCGGTCAAGCCCTCGCCGGGTATGCGGGATTCGCCACGCGCGGATTCCGGGTAGCCGCCCTCATCGACGCTGACCCGGCACGAGTAGGAACCACCATCCGTGGCCTGTGCGTCCAGGACATCGCCGACATCAGGCAGATCATCGCGCAGGAGCGGATCACGATCGCGGTCCTGTCGATCCCGGCGTCAGTCGCCCAAGAGGTCTGCGACACGGTCGTCGCGGCCGGAGTCACCAGCATCCTCAACTTCGCCCCGGTCGTGCTGTCGGTGCCCTCGCACGTCGATCTGCGCAAGGTCGACCTCGCGGCCGAGCTGCAGATCCTCTCGTTCCACGAGCAACGCAAGGCGTCCGCGGCGTCCTCGGGAGGCGCCCGGGTCTCCGACCTGCTGACCGAGGTGGCCGAAGCATGAGCGTGCTGGTCGTCGGCCTGTCGCATCGCACGGCACCCGTGCGGGTGCTGGAGCGCGCCGCCGTATCCGTCGACGACCTGCGCAAGACGCTCGACGAGCTGCACCGCGCCGAAACGATCAGCGAGGTGCTGCTGCTGTCGACGTGCAACCGCATCGAGGTCTACGCCGACGCGGCGCGCTTCCACCCGGCGGTGGCCGAGATCACGACAGTCCTTGCGCGCCATGCCGGCGTAGCGGTCTCGGACCTGTCCGACCACCTCTACGTGCACTTCGCCGAGGCTGCCGCCGAGCACATGTTCACGGTCGCGTCCGGGCTCGACTCCATGGTGGTCGGCGAGTCGCAGATCCTCGGCCAGCTGCGTTCCGCGTACGGCCTGGGCAGCGAGGCCGGTTCTGTCGGCAGCGTCCTGCACGACCTTGCCCAGAGCGCGTTGCGTGTCGGCAAGCGCGTCCACGCCGAGACGGGGATCGACCAGGCGGGCGCATCGATCGTGTCGGTGGCCCTCGACCAGGCCACCGAGGTGCTCGGCTCGCTTGCCGGTCGGCGTGCGGTCATCGTCGGTGCCGGCTCGATGGGTGCCCTGGCCGGCGCGACGCTACGCCGGCGGGGCGTCACCGACATCGTCGTGGCCAACCGCACTGCCGAGCGCTCCCAGCGGCTCGCCGCTGCGCTGGAGGGCCGTGCGGTCTCGCTCGACGAGCTGGCCGCCGAGATCGCCGAGGCCGACCTGGTGGTCTCCGTCACCGGCGCTACCGGCGTGGTCATCGACATCGACATGGTCGAGTCACGCGACTCGCGTCCACTGGTGTTCCTCGACCTCGCGCTGCCACGCGACGTAGACCCTGCTGTGGCCGACCGAAGCGGCGTCACGCACATCGACCTCGATGCGCTCCGGGCCGGCGGCGCGATGGTCAGCGATGCCGCGGTGACGGCAGCCACGGCGATCGTCGCCGGGGAGCTGCGGGCATACCTTGCCGAGCAACAGCAACTCGCCGTCGCGCCGACGGTCACGGCTCTGCGCGCGCGCGCCAACCAGGTCATCGAGAACGAGCTCGGCCGGTTGAACGGCCGCCTGCCCGGGCTCGACGACGCGGTACGTCGCGAGGTCGGCGACGCCGTGCGCCGCGCTGTCGAGAAGGTTCTGCACGCGCCCACGGTTCGGGTCAAGGAGCTGGCCTCGACCCCCGGTGGCGACCAGTACGCCGCCGCGTTGCGCGAGCTGTTCGACCTCGACCCTGCCGCGGCCGAGTCGGTCACCGCGGTGAAGAAGGCACCTGGGGAGCTGCGATGAGTGCCGCCACCGGCCCGGCCTCGGAGGTGCTCGCCGGACGAACGCTTCGGGTGGGCACCCGGGGCAGCGCGCTCGCCCGCACCCAGACCGAGCACATCGTGGCACAACTCGCAGCTCCCGCCGAGATCGTGCACATCGTCACCGAAGGCGATCGCTCGCCCGCGGCTCTCGAGCAGATCGGCGGTACCGGCGTCTTCGTCTCGGCGCTGCGTTCCGCGCTGCTCGCGAACGAGATCGACGTCGCCGTCCACTCCTACAAGGACCTGCCCACGGCTGCGGCTCCCGGCATCGTGATCGCGGCCGTACCGCCACGCGAAGACCCGCGCGACGCGCTCGTGGCCCGCGACGGCCTGACTCTGGGCGAACTTCCGCACGGCTCGCGGGTCGGCACCGGCTCGCCGCGCCGCGCCGCGCAGCTGCGGGCCCTGGGCTTGGGCCTCGACATCGTGCCGCTGCGCGGAAACGTCGACACCCGGCTGGGCAAAGTGTCCTCCGGGCAGCTCGACGCCGTGGTGCTCGCCTACGCGGGCCTGCGCCGCCTCGGCCGCACCGCCGAGGTCACCGAGGTCCTCGACCCGATCCAGGTCCTGCCTGCCCCCGCGCAAGGCGCGCTCGCCATCGAGTGCCGGGCATCCGATGCGCCCGTCATCGAGGCGTTGGCGGCGCTCGACCACCTCGACACCCGAGCCGCCGTCACCGCCGAGCGTGCGTTGCTCGCCGCGCTTGAAGCGGGCTGTTCGGCTCCGGTCGGGGCTTTGGCCGAAGTGGCCGAAGTCGACTCGGTGGGTGACACCGAGAAGCTCGAAGTTTTCCTTCGGGGTTCGGTGACGTCGCTCGACGGCAGTGCTGCCGTCCGGCTGTCGGCCACAGGCCCCACCACCGATGCCGACGGAGTCGGGCGGCGGCTTGCTGCTGACCTGATCGCCGAAGGCGCAGAACAGATGATTGGGAGTTCGTCATGACCCGAACGCGCAGGCATGCTGGCCGCGTCCGCGGCCTCGTCACCTTCGTCGGCGCCGGACCGGGCGATCCGGGCCTGCTGGCGGTGGAAGCTGTCGAGGCGTTGAAGCGAGCCGATCTCGTCTTCGTCGACCCCGACGTCCCGGCCGCTGTCACCGAACTCAGCGCGGGCGAGGTGCGGCTGGCCGACGCCCAGCCGGCCGAGACCGCCAAGCTGCTGCTCGCCGAAGCCCGTGCCGGCCATTCGGTCGTGCGCCTCGTGTCGGGCGACCCGTTCGCCGACGACGCGGCGGTGAAGGAAGCGCTGGCGATCGCCAAGACGGTCATACCGTTCGAGGTAGTGCCCGGGGTATCCGTTGCCTCTGGCACCGCGGCTTACGCAGGCGTCCCCCTGGGCTCCGTGCGAACCGAGGCCGACATCCGCGATGCCTCCTCGGTGGACTTCGAGTCGCTCGCGCACGCTCCGGGCATGCTCATCGTCACGGTCGCCGCCGCCGACGTGCAGCTGCTCGGTGAGCAGCTCGTCGCGAACGGCCTCAAGCCGGACACGTCGATCACCGTGAGCTGCGACGGCACGGGAACCGGCCAGCAGACGATCGCCGGCACGCTCGGTGAACTCGAGCTCGCCGCGGTCGGCATGACCGGCACAGTCGTCGTCGCCGTCGGCAAGGCAGCCGCACAGCGCGAGAAGCTGTCCTGGTGGGAGTCCCGCCCGCTCTACGGCTGGAAGGTCCTCGTTCCCCGTACCAAGGAGCAGGCGGGCGCGATGAGTGACCGCTTGCGCTCCTACGGTTCGGTGCCGGTCGAGGTACCCACGATCGCGGTCGAGCCACCGCGCACCCCGACCCAGATGGAGCGGGCGATCAAGGGCCTGGTCACCGGCCGGTACGAGTGGATCGTGTTCACCTCGACCAACGCGGTGCGGGCAGTGCGCGAGAAGTTCGAGGAGTACGGCCTCGACGCCCGCGCCTTCGCAGGCGTGAAGATCGCGTGCGTGGGCGAGTCGACCGCCGACGCGGTGCGTCAGTTCGGCATCCGTCCCGAGCTCGTGCCCTCCGGCGAGCAGTCGTCCGAAGGCATGCTGGCCGACTTCCCGCCGTATGACGACGTGCTCGACCCGATCGATCGAGTCCTGTTGCCGCGAGCCGACATCGCGACCGAGACGCTCGCCGCGGGTCTGCGCGATCGCGGCTGGGAGAT
>Ga0208079_1001663_pt1 | contig 11424 bp, 21 predicted proteins | sample NGESurdeep092012_5_FD_184474 | JGI IMG/M metagenome (GOLD analysis project Ga0208079, IMG submission 184474) | Arctic peat soil microbial communities from Barrow, Alaska - NGEE Surface sample 210-2 deep-092012 (SPAdes) | ecosystem: Environmental > Terrestrial > Soil > Wetlands > Peat ... | reverse complement strand
GGGCGTCGTCGCGAAGATTCTGGCATAACGGTAGGGCTTGGATCAGACCAGATAGTACAATCACTTTCTCTCGAGTATTCCATGGCTGGTAGAATCCGCATCCGTCTCAAGGCTTTCGATCACGCCGTGATCGATCAGGCTGCCGCCGACATCGTTCGGACGGCGGAGAAGACGGGAGCCCAGGTGTCGGGACCGATTCCGCTCCCGACGAAGACACAGCGCTGGACGGTGCTCCGTTCGCCGCACGTCGACAAGAAGTCGCGCGAGCAGTTCGAGCTGAAGACGCACAAGCGTGTGATCGACATCCTCGACAGCCGCGCACAGACGGTGGACGCGCTGACGAAGCTCGATCTGCCGGCGGGTGTGGACGTCGAGATCAAGGTTCAGTAACAGCGAAGAGCAGGTCCTTCGCTTCGCTCAGGACGACAACGGCAGGGCGACGCCTCATCGTGAGGCAACGCTCACAGTCCAACTGGAGGCTCAGATTCCAGTGACTCAGCAGAGGAATTCATGATAGGCATCATTGGCAAGAAGCTGGGGATGACCCAGATATTCAACGCGGCGGGGCAGCAGATCCCGTGCACCGTGATCGAGGCCGAGCCAAACTCGGTGCTCGCGGTCACGAGCACGTCGATGCTGAAGGCCGTGCAGCTCGGCGGGCTTGGCTCGCAGAAGAACACGCGCGATTCCGCGAAGGGCGAGCGGACGCCGCGTGGTCGTCGCGTGAACAAGGCCGAGCTCGGCCACGCGAAGAAGGCGGGCCTCGACGCCGCGCCGCGCGTGCTCCGCAGCATCCGGCTCGACGAGAAAGGGAACGCGAAGGCGGAGATCCCCAACCTCAGCGTCGGCGACACGATCAACGTCGGCATCTTCACCGAGGGCGAGACCGTCAAGGTCACCGGCACGACGAAGGGTCGCGGCTTTCAGGGCGTTGTGAAGCGGTGGGGTTTCCACGGCGGTCCGAACACGCACGGCAACACGAAGCATCGTCGTCCGGGCTCCATCGGACCTGGCACCGATCCGTCGCGCGTCATCAAGGGCAAGAAGATGCCGGGCCATTACGGCGCCGAGCGTCACACGCAGATCGGTCTCCGCGTCGAGAAGGTCGACATGGAGCGCAATCTGATCTACATCCGCGGCGCTGTTCCGGGTCCGAAGAGCGGAATCGTCGTCGTCCGGAAGCAGGGGTAAGCCATGACTGACATCGAGAACAAGCACGCGTCCGCGTTCACGGCGCTCGGCACCGCCCGCACCGAAAGGGTGCAGCTACCCGAGGCGACGTTTGACGGCATCATCAACATGCCGGTGATGCACCAGGCGGTGAAGGCCTTCATGGCCAACCAGCGCCAGGGCAACGCGTCGACCAAGATTCGCAAGTACGTCATTGGTGGTAACCAGAAGCCGTGGAAGCAGAAGGGGACGGGCCGCGCTCGTCAGGGCTCGACCCGCGCTCCGCACTTCGTGGGCGGTGGCACCGTGTTCGGTCCGACGCCGCGCCCATACGACGAGTACGTGCCGCGCCAGGTCCGTGCCCTCGCGAAGAAGAGCGCGCTCAATGCGCGCGCGAATGAGGGCGCGATCATCGTGATCGACGCGTTCAACTTCGAGGCGCCCAGGACGGCCAACCTGCTCGGACTGGTTGCCCGCCTCGACCTCGCGGACAAGAAGGTGCTCGTCCTGACGGACGGCGTGAAGCAGAACGTCTTCCTCAGCGGCCGCAACATCCCGAACGTGCACGTCATGCCATACGCCGACTCCTCCACGTATCACATTCTCTGGTCGGATGTGGTGCTCGTCGAGGCAACGGCGCTCGGCACGACGCTCGAGCCGCTCGCCAACGAGAAGCCGGCGCCGGTGACAAAGAAGGCACGACCGGAGGCTGACGTCGCCCGGGCGGCGCGCAAGGTTGCGAAGCGCGCGGCGAAGACGGAAGCGAAGGCCGCGACGAAGACCGCTGCCAAGAAGCCGGCGGCGAAGGCTCCGGCGGCGAAGGCTCCGGCCAGGAAGGCGGCCGCCAAGAAGACGGCGGCGAAGAAGTCTACCAAGAAGGAGAAGTAACCGATGCCCACGCTTCATCGCACGATCGTGCGGCCGCTCATCACGGAAGCGAGCTCGGTCGCCTATCAGGACCGCGGGGAGTACCACTTCGAGGTACATCCCGACTCCAACAAGCAGGAGATTCGCCACGCCATCCAGACGCTGTTCGGCGTCAAGGTGACGGGTGTGTGGACCTCGAACCACCGCGGGAAGGACAAGCGGATGGGGAAGAGCGTCGGGCGCAAGCCGCACTGGAAGCGAGCGATCGTGAAGCTCGCTGACGGCGACAAGATCGAGATCTTCGAGGGCTGACCCGATGCCAATTCGTCAATTCAAGCCAGTCACCAAGAGCAGCCGTTTCCGCTCGGTCTCCGATTTTGCGGAGATCACGCGGTCGACGCCTGAGAAGTCGCTGCTCGAGCCGATCAAGAAGAGCGGCGGCCGTGACAATCATGGCCACATCTCGATGCGTCGCATCGGTGGTGGTCACAAGCGGAAATACCGCATCATCGACTTCAAGCGCAATCGCCTCGGAGAGCCGGCTACTGTGCGCGAGATCGAGTACGATCCCAATCGTTCGGCGCGTATTGCACTCGTGCAATACGCAGACGGCGAGAAGCGCTACATCCTGCACCCGAAGGGGCTCAAGGTCGGCGATGTAATCTCCTCGGGTCCTGGCACCGACGTGCGGCTCGGCAACGCGCTGCCGCTCGGCGAGATCCCGCTCGGCACCGACGTGCACAACGTGGAGCTCAAGATCGGCAAGGGCGGACAGGTCTGCCGCTCGGCGGGGATGTCGGCGCAGGTGATGGCGAAGGAGGGTGACTACGTCACGCTCCGCATGCCGAGCACGGAAGTGCGCATGGTACACAACAAGTGTCTGGCCACGATCGGTGAAGTCGGCAATGCGGAACACGAGCTGGAGTCGTGGGGCAAGGCCGGAAAGAGCCGCTGGATGGGCCAGCGCCCGAAGGTGCGCGGCGAGGTCATGAACCCCGTCGATCACCCACACGGTGGTCGTACGCACGGCGGACGGAACGTCGTCAGTCCGTGGGGCAAGAAGGAAGGCGTGAAGACGCGCAACAAGAAGAAGCCGTCCACGCGGATGATCGTCCGCGGGCGGAAGCGCGGTAAGGCCACGCAGTAATCCGGGATAGAGACTATGGCGAGAAGCATCAAGAAGGGCCCGTTCGTACAGCCGGCCCTCGTGAAGAAGGTCGAGACGCACAACGCTGCGGGCTCGAAGAAGGTGATCAAGACCTGGTCGCGCGCGAGCACGGTGCTTCCCGATTTCGTCGGCCACACTTTCGCCGTGCACAACGGCAACAAGTTCGTGCCGGTCTACGTGACGGAGAACATGGTGGGACACAAGCTTGGCGAGTTCTCGCCGACGCGTCTCTTCCGTGGTCACACGGGCGGCAAGGCGGTGGACAAGAAGACGTCCGCGCCGAAGCCGGGAGGCAAGTAAGCGATGCCGGCAGCCAAGAAGGCCATCACGAAGCGTGCAACCGCGAAGCGCACCACGAGCCGCGTGCCCGCGAAGCGCGCGGGCGTGGAAGCTCGCGCGCTTCTGCGCGGCACGCGGCAGTCGCCGTACAAGATGCGCCTGGTGATCGACCAGATCCGCGGAAAGGACGTGAATGAGGCGCTGGCGCTTCTGACGTTCTCGAAGAAGCACGCCTCGAAGCAGATCTCGAAGACGTTGAAGTCCGCCGTCGCGAACGCCGAGCAGGCGGCGCGGGCGACCGGAGCGGCGCTCGACGTGGACTCGCTGTACATCAAGCACGCCGTCATCAACGAGGGGCCGAAGCTCAAGCGGTTCATGCCGGCCGCTCAGGGGCGTGCGACTCCGATTCAGAAGCGGACCAGCCACGTGGACATCGTGGTCTCCGAGAGGACAGGGCGCTAATGGGACAGAAGACTAATCCGATCGGCTTTCGCCTCGGCATCAGCAAGCAGTGGAGCTCGCGGTACTACGCGGGTCGCGAGCTTCCGGCGCTGCTGCGGGAAGACGAGCTGCTTCGCAAGTACCTGAAGGCCCGCCTCGGCCATGCGGCGATCGCGAACATCGTGATCGAGCGCAAGCCCGGCAAGGTCGTCGTCACCCTGCACACGGGCCGTCCTGGCGTCGTGATCGGGAAGAAGGGGGCCGAGGTCGACAAGCTGCGTGACGAGCTCTCGCACCTGACGAGCAAGGAAGTCGGCATCAACGTCGAAGAGATCAAGCGTCCCGAGCTCGATGCACAGCTGGTGGCGGACAACATCGCCGCTCAGCTCGCGCAGCGCATCTCGTTCCGCCGCGCCATGAAGCGCGCCGTGCAGAGCACGATGCGCATGGGTGCGGCCGGCATCAAGGTGAAGGCGGGTGGTCGTCTCGGCGGCGCGGAGATCGCGCGCGTGGAAGGGTACCATGAAGGGCGTGTGCCGCTTCACACCCTTCGTGCCGACATCGACTACGCGATCTCGACCGCGAAGACCACGTACGGCACGATCGGTGTCAAAGTGTGGATCTTCAAGGGCGACATCGTTCAGGCGCGCAGTGGCGCCACGTACTCTTCGGGCCAGTAAGGAGCAGATTCGATGCTGAGTCCAAAGCGCGTCAAGTTCCGCAAGATGTTCAAGGGCCGGATGAAGGGGCTGAGTCAGCGTGGCAACACGGTGGCCTTCGGCACCTTCGGGCTCCAGACGCTCGAGCCGGGTTGGGTGACCAGCCGTCAGATCGAAGCCGCCCGTGTGGCCCTGACCCGTCACATCAAGCGCGGGGGAAAGGTGTGGATCCGCATCTTCCCCGATAAGCCGATTACGAAGAAGCCCGCCGAGACCCGCATGGGTAAGGGAAAGGGCTCGCCGGAGATGTGGGTGGCGGTGGTGAAGCCGGGTCGCGTGATGTTCGAGCTCGAGGGCGTCAGCCTCGAGATCGCGCAGAAGGCGATGGCGCTCGCCTCGGCCAAGATGCCGGTGAAGACCAAGTTCGTCGTGCGTGAGGAGGCGCACACCGATGCGAGCTAACGACATTCGCGAGTTATCGGTTGCGGAGGTACAGTCGAAGATCGCGGAGCTCGAGGAGGAGCGTTTCCGACTGAACTTTCGCAGCGCAACCGAACCACTCCAAGATCCGCTCCGGCTGCGCTGGATCCGCAAGGATATCGCGCGCCTCAAGACCATCCTGCGCGAGCGCGAGCTCGAGAGCGCGCGCTGAGCGCGGGGGGAATGACCATGGCTGAAATGACAAACGAGCAGGCCACCGACCGGAATGGGCGGAACGCGCGCAAGTCGCGCACCGGGATCGTGGTGAGCGACAAGATGCAGAAGACGGTGGTGGTCGCGATCGAACGTCGCGTGCCGCACCCGATCTACGGCAAAATCATCACGCGCACGAAGCGTCTGAAGGCCCACGACGAGGAGAACTCGGCGAAGGTCGGCGACACGGTGCGCATCGTCGAGACCCGTCCGCTGTCGAAAGACAAGCGGTGGCGTCTGGTCGAGATCGTCGACCGCGCACGTTAAGGGAGACCGACCATGATCCAGCAGGAATCGATGGTGAAGGTCGCGGACAACTCGGGGGCCAAGACGGCGCTCGTGATCCGCGTTCTCGGCGGAACTCGCCGGCGCTATGCCGGCCTCGGCGACACCGTCGTCGTGGCCGTGAAGAACGCGCTGCCGAACGGAACGGTGAAGAAGAGCGAGGTCGCGAGAGCGGTCGTCGTGCGGACGGTGAAGGAGACGCGGCGGAAGGATGGCAGCTACATCCGCTTCGACGAGAACGCCGTCGTGATCATCAATGATGCGGGCGAACCGCGGGCGACGCGTATCTTCGGCCCGGTCGCACGCGAGCTGCGCGAGAAGAAGTACATGAAGATCGTCTCGCTCGCGCCGGAGGTCTTGTAACATGCGCGTGCTCAAGTACAAGAAGACGGATCGTGCCCGCAACAAGGGACAGAAGCGTCACGCGCAAAACTCCGAGCGCGTCAAGCTGCACGTCTCGACGGGCGACACGGTCAAGGTCGTGCGCGGCGACGACAGGGGTCATGTGGGCAAGGTGATCCGCGTCTACCGCAAGACGGGCCGCGTCGTGGTCGAAGGCGCGAATTTCGTGAAGCGCCACCGGAAGGCGAAGACGGCCGAGGAGCAGGGGGGCATCGTGTCGTTCGAGGCGCCGATCCACTCCTCGAACGTGATGCTGCTCGATCCCAAGAGTGATGCGCCGACGCGGACGCGCCGCCGCATCGACACGGACGGCACCAAGGAGCGCTTGAGCGTCAAGAGTGGGGAAGCAATTCCCCGCGTTCGCTAGCGCGCAAAGAGGAATAGAGAATGGCGACCAAGGAACCGAAGGAAAAGAAGAAGAGCGCCGGCGCTCCTCCGGGCGCGAAGCAGCCCAAGGGCGAAGGCAAGAAGAAGAAGGGCGGCGAGCCGAAGACTGCTCGCGGCCCGCACGCCGGCGCCGGCAAGCCGGTGCCTGCGCCGCGCCTGAAGGAGTTTTATCAGAAGACCGTGCGTGGCAAGCTGACGGAGCAGTTCGGGTTGAAGAACCCGCACCAGCTTCCGACGCTGACCAAGATCGTGCTGAACGTCGGTGCGGGCGAAGCGATCAAGCAGCCGAAGTTCCTCGACAACATCGTCGAAGAGCTGGCGACGATCACCGGCCAGCAGCCGGTGCGCCGCAAGGCGAAGAAGTCGATCGCGAACTTCGGGCTGCGCGAGGGCCAGGAGATTGGCGCCTCGGTGACGCTGCGCGGCGCTCGGATGTGGGAGTTCTTCGACCGGTTCGTGACGGTCGCGCTTCCGCGGGTGCGTGACTTCCGCGGAGTGGGCACGAAGTCGTTCGACGGGCGGGGGAACTACTCGCTCGGCATCAAGGAGCAGATGATCTTCCCGGAGATCAACTACGACTCGATCGAATCGATTCACGGGATGGACATCACTTTCGTCACGACGGCCGGCCGCGATGACCTCGCGTTCGCCCTGCTCAAGGAGCTGGGAATGCCGTTCCGTGGTAATGACAAGAACGGCACGCGCCTGTAAGCGCGCCGGTCCCTTCAGGAAGAGAGACTGCAATGGCTCGTAAGGCCATGATCGAGAAGAGCAAGCGGAAGCCGAAGTTCCAGGTCCGCGTCAAGAACCGCTGTGGACGTTGCGGGCGCTCGCGCGCCTTCCTGCGCCGCTTCGGCCTCTGCCGCATCTGCTTCCGGGAGCTGGCGCTGTTCGGGATGATTCCCGGCGTGCGCAAGGCGAGTTGGTAAGAGAGTAAGCGCACAGCTGTTAGCCGTCTGCTAACAGCTTGGAGCTGAAGTTCACATCATTCTGCCACGTCCGAGAGGATACGGGCAGACAGAGGATCTATTTCATGAGTATGACCGATCCGATCGCCGATATGCTGACGCGGATCCGCAATGCCTGCGGATCGAAACACCGCCGCGTCGACATGCCGGTATCGAAGATGAAAATCGAGGTTGCACGCATCCTGAAGGAGAACGACTTCATCCAGGATTATGCGACCGTCGAAGCCGAGGACGGCAAACCCGTGTTGCGCGTGCGGCTCAAGTACGCGGCGGGCGGCCAGCCGGTCATCCGTGCACTGAACCGCGTGTCCACGCCGGGTCTGCGCAAGTACGTCGGCGTCGCCGAGATCCCGCGTGTGCGCAACGGCCTCGGGATCGCGATTCTCTCCACGTCGAAGGGGCTGATGTCCGACCGTGAGGCGCGTCAGGCGCGCACGGGCGGCGAGCTTCTCGCCCTGATCTGGTAAGGAGAGACATGTCACGTATTGGCAAAGCACCGATCGCCGTTCCGAGTGGCGTCACGGTCACGATCAAAGAAGGCAACATCGTCACGGTCAAGGGCCCCAGGGGGGAACTGACGCGTTCGGTGCCTGCGGCCATGGGATTACTGCAGGACGGTGGACAAGTAACCGTGACGCGTCCTTCCGACGAGCCGGGGCACAAGTCGCTGCACGGGCTGACCCGCACCCTCATCGCGAACATGGTGGAAGGGGTGACGAAGGGCTTCACGAAGCAGCTCGAGCTGGTCGGCGTTGGCTACAAGGCCGAGGTGCGTCCCTACGGACTGCAGCTCGCCCTGGGCTACTCGCACGCCATCGAGTACAAGGCTCCGGCCGGGATCAAGCTGAGCACTCCGGTGCCGACGCAGATCCTCGTCGAGGGGTCGAACAAGGAAGTGGTCGGCCAGGTCGCCGCGGAGATTCGCGGCCTGCGTCCGCCCGAGCCGTACAAGGGGAAGGGCGTCAAGTACGCTGGCGAGCAAGTGCGCCGTAAGGCCGGCAAGGCTGGAGGGAAGTAGTCATGGGAATCAAGATTCCGAAGAACCGGGCCGAGAAGCGCGTGCGTCGTCACCTGCGCGTCCGCAAGGCGGTGCAGGGCACGGCGGAGCGTCCGCGTCTGGTCGTGTTTCGCTCGCTCAAGCACATCACCGCCCAGCTCGTGGACGACGACACGGCGCGCACGCTCGCGACGGTCACGTCGATGAAGGTTGGCGAGGGGAAGAAGTCAGAGAAGTCGCTCGAGGTCGGGAAGCAAATCGCCGTGATCGCCAAGGAGAAGGGGATCTCGAAGGTCGTCTTCGACCGTGGCGGGTACCAGTATCACGGCCGCGTGAAGGCGGTGGCCGACGGGGCTCGCGAAGGCGGGCTGGAGTTCTAACATGGAATCGAATTCGAGTGCAGGCGCCCCAGCGGGCGGACAGGGCCCACAGGGCCCACAGGGCCCACAGGGCCCACAGGGCCCACAGGGCCCACAGGGCGGCGGTGCGCGGCCCGGCGGTTTCAGCGGTGGCGGCAGCGCACGGAGCGGCGGTGGTAGCGCACGCAGCGGCGGCGGTGGCGGTCGTGGCGGTCCCGGCGGCGGTCGCGGCCGTGGCGGCCCGGGCGGCGGTGCCGGCGGCGGTGGCGGTCGTGGTCGCGGCGGCCCGGGCGGCGGTGCCGGCGGCGGTCGCAGTGGTCCTGGTGGCGGCCCCGGTGGCGGGCCCGGTTCCGATCGCGGTCGTGGCGGCGGCGGCGGGCGCGGCGGCGACAGCCGTGGCGATCGCGAGCAGAGCGATCTGATCGAGAACGTCGTCGCGATCAACCGCGTCGCCAAGGTCGTGAAGGGCGGACGTCGCTTCAGCTTCAACGCGCTCGTCGCCGTTGGCGATGGGCAGGGGAAGGTGGGCTTCGCGTCGGGCAAGGCGAACGAGGTGTCCGAGGCGGTCCGCAAGGCTGTCGAGGCGGCGCGCCGGAACCTCGTGAGCGTTCCGCTCACGGGCTCCACGATTCCGCACGAAGTCACCGGCCAGCATGGCGCCGGAAAGGTCTGGATGAAGCCGGCCGCGCCGGGAGCCGGTGTGATCGCCGGTGGCGCGGTCCGCGCGGTGATGGAGTGCGTCGGCATCAGCGACATCCTCACCAAGAGTCTTGGTTCAACGAACCCGCACAACATGGTGCGCGCGGCGATGGACGGGTTGGCGCAGCTCACGACGGTCGATCAGATCGCGCGTGAGCGTGGCATCGACCCCGAGAAGCTGGGCTACCGGTCGCGCGGTAAATCGAAGGTGAGTGCATAATGGCGCGGACATTCGTGTGGCACCCCGGCAAGGGGCCCAAGACGACTGGCAAGAACGAGCTGACGACTGGTAAGGTTCGGATCAAGCAGGTCCGGAGCGGCATCGGACACTCGTGGAGGATGAACCTGACGCTCGAAGCGATCGGGCTCAAGCACCACCAGGACGAGGTGATCAAGCAGGATTCCCCCGCCCTTCGTGGACAACTCAAGCAGGTGCGCCACCTCATTGAGGTGGTGCCCGTCGAGGAGTAAGACAGTGGCGACGGACAAGATCGGCCTCCATAACCTCTCGCCCGCGCCGGGCAGCAACAGAGATCGGAAGCGCCTCGGGCGCGGTCCGGGCTCCGGCACGGGTAAGACGTCTGGTAAGGGCCATAAGGGTAGCAAGGCGCGTGCGGGACATCACGGGCCCGGCGGCGGCAAACCGGCATTCGAAGGCGGCCAGATGCCGCTCACCCGCCGACTGCCGAAGCGTGGATTCACGAATCCGTTCCGCGAAGAGTCGAACGTCATTCGCCTCGATCAGCTTGCGTTGCTCGACGGTGAGGTGACGGCCGAGAGCCTGCGCGCTGCTGGTCTCGTGAAGAGAAAGGGTCCGGTGAAGGTGCTGGCGAACGGCGAGCTCTCGACGGCAGTCACGGTGCGTGGCCTCAGGGTCAGCAGCGCGGCCCGTGAGGCGATCGTCGCCGCCGGTGGTAAGGTCGAGGAGTAACGCCGCACCCCCCGAGGATTTTTCATGGCCCAGAGCAATGCCGCAGCGGCGGTATCGAGCGTGTTTCGTACGCCGGAGCTGAAGGACAAGATTGTCTTCACGCTCCTGTGCCTGCTCGTCTATCGGATCGGTGCGCACATTACCGCGCCCGGGATCGATACCCAGGCGCTGATCGACTTTTTCGCCAATCAGGGAAAGCAGGGCGGCGGCGGCCTTCTCGGGCTCTACGACCTCTTCACCGGCGGCCAGCTGTCGCGCGCGACGGTCTTCGCGCTCGGCATCATGCCGTACATCTCGGCCAGCATCTTCCTCCAGATCGCCGGCGCCGTGGTGCCGCAGGTGGAGAAGATGCAGAAGGACGAGGAAGGGAGAAAGAAGATCAACCAGTGGACGCGCTACGCCACTGTGGTGCTGGCGGCGGTGCAGGCGTGGGGCTTCGCGCTCTTCACCGAGTCGCTGACGGGCGCCATCGCGCACCCGGGGATGGCCTTCCGTTTCCAGATGGCGTTCTTCCTGACGACCGGCGCGATCTTCGTGATGTGGCTCGGCGAGCAGATCACGGAGCGCGGGTTGGGCAACGGCGCGAGCCTCATCATCTTCTTCTCGATCGTCGAGCGCATCTGGCCCGGCATCGGAACGACCTTCGGCTTCGTCAATACGGGCGCGATCGGATCGTTCTCGCTCCTGGTGCTGGCCGTGCTGATGGTTGCGGTCGTCGCCGGGGTGGTCGCGATCACAATGGCGGCACGCCGCATCCTCATCCAGATCCCGCAGCGCACGATGGCGCGGGGGCGGATGCGTGAAGCGGCGCGCAGCTTCATTCCACTGCGCATCAATACGGCGGGCGTGATGCCCATCGTGTTCGCGCAGTCGATCATCGTCGTGCCGGGTGCCTTCGCGCAGTTCTTCAAGAACACCACGGCGCAGCGCATCTCGGAGCTCTTCGCTCCGGGCAGCGCCTGGTATCTGATCGCGTCCGCCGTGCTGATTCTCTTCTTCACCTATTTCTACACGTCGATCATCTTCAACCCGATCGATCTGGCGGAGAATCTGAAGAAGCAGGGCGGATTCATTCCAGGCGTGAGGCCGGGCGCGAAGACGGCCGAGTACATCGACCAG
>Ga0208079_1001661_pt1 | contig 11428 bp, 16 predicted proteins | sample NGESurdeep092012_5_FD_184474 | JGI IMG/M metagenome (GOLD analysis project Ga0208079, IMG submission 184474) | Arctic peat soil microbial communities from Barrow, Alaska - NGEE Surface sample 210-2 deep-092012 (SPAdes) | ecosystem: Environmental > Terrestrial > Soil > Wetlands > Peat ... | reverse complement strand
TCACGATGGCGACCAGCAGGGATGCGCCTTCAAAGACGGAAACGATTATTATTGCCACGATCGAACGCGGCGCGCTCGTCGAAGCGCGAGACATTGTAGATGCCTTCCATAAGATGCTGCGCCAGAAGACAGCTGCGGCTTTGAACCCGTGGATCGAGTGTGCGCGGGAAAGTCTCATCGCATCCTTCGCCAATGGCGTCGCTCGCGACGAGGCAGCTATCTCAGCCCAATGGCCTCGAGAAAGAATGGCTTGGCGACAACAAAAAGATCGCCGCATAATCCCTCAGCCAAGGGAGGCGCTAAACGGGGGCAAGGTCACGCTTCAGCGAAAGAACGCGCGCAATGCATAAACCAGGAAGACAATTGCGGAGAACAAGGCCGCCAGTTGGCCTGTGATGGCCGCCTTGCGCCAAAGCCGCGCTTGGCGGTCGGCCGGCGATAAGGGCGCCGCCCAGTCCTGGGCATGCACTCGCCAGACCACGAGAACGCCGCCGTAGCCCTCGACCATGCCGAGGTCGCGCACGGGGACTTCCGCCCGCACCGCAAGCTTGCCGGCAATATCGGCAAAAAACGAGGTCCCGTAGACAGTCGCAAGCGCGCGATCCTCGAACAGGAAGACCCAATCTCCACTCCTGCGGCGCAGCGCATAGGCGCGCTGCATGTTCGCCATGCCGAGGCTGAGATAGGCTTCGAGGCGCGTTTCTATTGCGGCAATGTCGGCATAAGGAATAGTTAGCCGCTGCGCCGGCACGCGGTGGACAAGCGAGCGCCCGGCCGGCAATTCAAGTGTGACGGCTTCGCGATCGAGCACGACGCGCAGCCCCCATTTTCCCCGAAAGTCGCGCCAAACGTAGCCGGCCAGCCAAGCGCTAAAGCAGCAGACCGCCCCTGCAAGGATGCCCAGACCCAAATGCTGCGTGAAGAGCCATACGGCGACGGCGCACAGAAGCGCGCTCACAAGGCCGATGAACACAGCCCCGAACAGCGACAACAAGCCCGGGCCGCGCGGCAGCCGAAACTCCTCGCGCAACTGCGTATCGACCCGTGCAGCGCCTCTTGGCTCGATTTCGGGTAGCGTCGACTGCAAGATTGCCCTGCTTCCTCATAGATGCGACGGAGGGCGTCGCCGCACTAAGTCTACCACACCAGCCGGTCGCTGATTAGGTAAAACAGCTTAACGTGTCAAAGCCCCTGCAGCCTGTCGGCGAGGCGCGATCGAGTGGGCCTATCACAATCGCGCCAACGCCTATGCCGACAAGGGCGATCTGGACCGCGCCATGGCCGACTACGACCGAGCGCTGGCGCTCGATCCGAAACGCGCCAGCGTCTACTACAATCGCGCATTGGCCCATAAAGTGCGTGGTACTTTTGATCGCGCCGTCGAGGACTACACACACGCTATTGACCTCAAACCCGACGATGCCTTAGCCTACTACAACCGCGCCAACATCTATCTCAATAAGAGGGAACACGACCGCGCCATCGCCGACTACACACGCGCGATCGACATCAATCCGAAATACGCGGACACCTACTACAATCGCGGTATCTCTTACCGCGCCAAGGGGTTCGCCGACAACGCCGACGCGAAGAAAGCTAGAGAACTGGGCATCAAGTAGCAGGACGTCGCAGGCCCTCGCTGGTCATCGCCGGCAGCTGCCGTCGCCCGCAGCCGGAGTGGACGAATGTTCAGGCGACTTGCTCGCACCTGTGGCTCGATCGCGCTTGTCGCGGTTCTGTGGATCGGTTTCTCCGCTGCCGTATTCGCGCAAGGCCAGTCAGAACCGGTCGAGGCCGTCCTCAGTAAGATCTACGCCCTCTACGGCAAAGACGGGACGGGTCTGATCGGCAACAAGAAGCTCGTCCAGGTCTATTGCTCCGAGAAGCTCGTGCGGCGTCTTACGTCAGCCAAGCCAGCGCTGGACTTCGATCCGATCATCAATGGTCAGGATTGGGAGATTGCCGATCTCCAGGTCACGCTAACTGGTGGTCGAGGAAACATCGCGTTTGTCGATGTGACGTTTAAGAATTTTGGCACGCCCGTGAAGTTGACCTACGAATTGCTGCACCAGCGCGGCGCCTGGCGTATCGACGATATCGTCTCCGAGAATAAGGACTCCGTTTGGGTTTTGACGAACCTTCTCGACAAGAGGAAACGATGAAGCCGATTGCAAAATATTTATTGATAATAGCCATATCAATCGCCTACGCCCCAACATTCATGGGGTCGGCGACGGCGCAATCCGCCATCCAGCCAGCCCGTGGGTCGACACTTCGCGCCGAGCTGCTCGACGCCGCGCGCTCGACGTTTGAAATGGAAACGAACGGCCCCATCGAGTTCGTGGTTCGGCGACTGAATGTCCTCGGTGATTGGGCGTTCGGCGATGTGCGCTTGCGGCGGCCAGAGAACGGCCAGATTGACTGGCGTAAAACGAAATATGCGGCAGATTTTGCGGGCGGCATGTTCGATCCGGGAGGGTCGTTTTTTTTGCTCCGACGATCTGGTGGTGCCTGGACTGTGATTGAGTTCGCGACGGGGCCGACGGACGTGGTTTGGGACGGGTGGCGCACAGACTACAAACTGCCAGCCAACCTTTTCGAACGGCAACTGAATTAGGTCGAATAGGGCGAACGTGGTTCGATTTGATGAAAGGTTTGAAAATTGTAGCGGGACCTTTTTTAAACAGCGGCAGTCATGAATCGACAGCGAACCAAGTTGGGAGAGCTAATATGTTGCGTTGGAGTTGGTCCGGAACGTTCTACTTGGCATTGGCGACCGGTGCTCTTTTGACCTGTTCGTCGCCGAGCAACGCCGCTCGCTATTCGGTGGGTTGCGCGGCCCCGAATGGCCCATGGTGTCAGATCTACTGCACCAGCAATCAGGGTGTCGCGTGTTACGCCAACGTGGTGAACGGTAGGTGCGTGAAGTTTTGTCGATATCGCTGAAGCTCCGGTCATATCGCTGCAAAGTACTGAGCCCGCACGCAACCCGTTCGATCGCGGAGTAGACATGACTAGCACAGCAATCAAAGCAGCCGTACTGGGATTGGCGCTCGCGTGGTCTTTCAACGCTCACCCAGCGCGAGCCGCAGCGACAGAATATTTCTGCGTCAAAAATCACAGCAAGACGTTCCAAGGCCTCACTATGGCTTGTTATACTGATGCCGGCTGCGAATTTGTGAAATCGATCGGCGGCGACCCCATTCGAAGCTACGACGTCGAGAGCGTTCCCTATGCGCTGGGCCGGGAGAAAATCGAAGGCATCGTCACGTCATCTGACGCCATCATCAAGAAAATTTTAGGCTTCGGCTACACCTGCAAGAAAGCAGGGTAGTAGAGCCCACAATACAGCAGCGAGAAGGATCGTTCTCAGTGCCCGCAAAAATGTTGCTTTGGCCGCTCGCGATTTTCGGGTTCGTCTGTTCAATCGTACCGGACGCTGTCGCGGCCGGGCCCAAGCGCTGCCTAAGTCCGACCGCGGCCGTAGCAGGAGATCTGCGCAAGGTCGTGTCGCGCCGACCGTCGACGCGCGAGGTCATTACGAACTGGCACATTCTTCCGGCTGAGCCGATTTGTGTTTCGATCGGCTCCAGTACGATGCGCAATGTCACCGACATTCAGGTCGTGTTCTCGGAAAGTGTAAACCCTCGGGAACTCGATGAAAACCTTGGCATGCCGCTCGGTGTGAAGGGCCGTATCGAATATCCACCCGACGACGGCTATACGGGTAGCATCGTCGTCATGGACGCAGTGCTCTACCGTGACTTGGATGACTCAGGCAGCGTGCGGCGCAAATAGGCAATGTATCTGGCGCGGCTCTAGACTGCGCATTCTCAGAATTCGCGGAACTTAGGCAGCAGCGCGGATAAACCGTTGGTATGGAGTGCAACAGGAGTGCTTCCATGCGTTCAGTATGCAGTACGGGCCTTATAGTAGCTGCCGTCGCATTAATGGCGGCGACCGAAGCCAATGCTTGGGTATGCCGGGCCACGAGCAGTACGGGATCATCGGGTTGGGGATCGAGCAGCAGTCTCGGCTATGCGCAGCGACGGGCATTGGCGGAGTGCGCGATCAGAACGCCGCGTGGTCGCGTGTGCTATCTACGTGGTTGCCGGTGAACCGACCATGATCCTCCGTCAATGTCTCGCGATCGCCGTTGTCGTTGGCCTGTTGGTCGCGACCAACGCGAACGCTGCGGCGCCATGCCTGAGCGACAAGGCAGATCGGGAACTTGCTATCGGCAGGTTGTCGATCGGCCGCGCCATGGATGCCGCCGACCGTCTCGAGCGACCCTACATCTTGACGTTGGCGGCGCCCGTATGCCTCGCGACCGATGAACCGGACGACAAAGTCGACGCGACGAAGACGATTCACATCTTTGCGACAGATCCAAAAATCGCGGCCAGCATTTCTAAGTTGGTCGGCAAACTCATCGCTGTTCGCTGCCGGCCGTTCCCCGCCCATACCACACATCACCACGCCCCGATCGTCATAGACGTGAAAGAGATTAGCACGCGGTGAGAGCCTGAATGCACGAGGCGCTTGCCGTCGATCTATGTCGCCGCAGCTGCGTGCGAGGACGTCAGCCCAAGTGAAATGGCCACGCAAATTGCGCAACCTTTGGCGCCAGCGTAAAGTAGGTTTCGACGAGTCCATAGTGCTTGGTTCATGGTTGATAATGGGATGTCGCAAACGCCAGACGGTAGAAAGGGCGCGGGCATGAACATAATTGTCAGGGGCGCAGCACTATTTGCTCTTTTTGGATGTCTCCAGATCACCGCCTCGGGGGCAGGGAATACACCGCCAAACAGGTGCGACAAAAAGCAGGAGCAAATGCTCTTGGAGCAAATGGCAGCCTTCGCTGGAACTAGCCTACAGGCAAAGAGCGAGTTTATTTCCAATAATTTCCCAAATGCAAAAGTGTCAGACGGCGTTAAACGCGACGTATTTGAATATAATTGGATTGCAAATGCCGCGGTCGATAAAATGATGGAAAATAACTCTTTTAATGATGCATTGCATGCTTGGGCTAAGACGATCGGAAAGACATGTGGTCAGGTGCGGGAGATTATTTTCGGCGTTGCGGGCGGTAATTATGTTCGCTCGTCATTCCGCACCGATGAATTTTCAAGTCTCTGTCGAAGAAGTGGAAACCAACGGATGCAGTGCGATTAAAGAAGATTGATCCGCCCCATGGAATTGGTTCACTTTGAAGGATGTCTTCGGACGGCATTGCCACATTAACGGGGCGATTTCCGGACAAATGAGTTAGGTTGGCCGATGAGACCCATCTCGTACGCTCGACACCGCTTCCCTCCTGACGTCATCAGGCATGCAGTCTGACTCTATCTGCGGTTCACATTGAGCTATCGTGACGTCGAGCATTTGCTGGCCGAACGAGGATTGGACGTCAGCAATCGATCGATCCGTCGATGGGTTTTGAAGTTCGGCCTGCGGATTCCGACGAAGTCGCCCGGGTGTAACGGGATAATGCCGCCCTGGATTCCTGAATGATGCCGCCCACCGTAACGGAATGATGCCGCCCGGGGTGCGAGCCTCGCTGGCCGATAGCTTTTTGTCACCGGCGATTACGTTTGGTCAAGCCTTCTGGTTCTGTTTGCCTTTGGTCCGGCGCATGCTTTCGCCGGCGAGTTCAATGCGGTGAGCGTTGTGAACGAGACGGTCCAGGATGGCGTCGGCATAGGTCGGATCGCCGATTATTTCGTGCCACTTGTTGAGCGGGAGCTGGCTGGTAATCATCGTGGAGCGACGTCCGTAGCGTTTTTCGGGGATTTCCAGGAGATCGTGCCGGGCGGCGGCGTCGAGCGGCTCCAAGCCCCAGTCATCTAGAATGAGCAGATCGGCGCGACCCAGGTTGCGCAGAAGGCGCGGATGGCGCCCGTCGCCACGCGCGAGGGCGAAAGCCTCGAAGAGCCGAGGCACGCGCGGATAGAGGACCGAGTGGTTGTCGCGACACGCCTTGTGGCCGAGGGCCGAGGCCAGCCAGCTCTTGCCGACGCCGGTTGGGCCGATAAGCGCCAGATTGTCGTGAGCGTTGATCCATTCGCCCTCGGCCAGCCTTTGGAACAGGGCGCGGTCAAGACCGCGGGGATTGCGATACCTGTGACGACGGTTCAAGATTGCCCCGGGAAGCCAAGTTGACGCAGAATGACATTGGACATCGCAGCTATCTGGGGGATGTGAGGCAAGGAGCTAGTGGATGCGGAAATTGGCGATCGCGGGTCTCGTCGTCGCGTGGCCGTTGGCGGCCCTCGCGCAGCAGGGCTCGACCTGTTCGAGCCCAACCTTTGAAAAGCGGCTGATCGCGGCCATTGTCAAAGGCGAAGCGCAACTGAAGTCGATCCCAGCCGACAAAGCGCCGGCCTACGCGCGCTGCTATGCGCGAACAGCCTGCGCGGCGCTGACCAAGATAGAATTTGAGATGTACGCGCTGTCCCAAATCACAAGCTACTACGCCGACGATCGGGTCGAAGCGGAATATATGGGCCGCATGCGTCAGCATCGGAAAGAGAACAATTCGGGCGGTGACAAGCTGCCCCCGAACGTCCTGGGGGCGACGTGCAAGCGCGAAATCGGTATGAGATAGTCCCCGTTAGTCCGACCGGGGCTAGTCACCGACATTTGGAGCAACGATTGCGCACCCTACAAGTTCGACTGCTTGGCATCATGGCGATATCGTTTTGCAACGTGATCGCGCTCGTTCTCCCGACGGCGGCCGACCCCGGCGACAAGGCGGGTTGGTCGGTGCATATCGATCCGCGCAAACGTGCGTTCCTGATTTACGTACCTGTAGCGGACGGTTCGCGCGTATTGACAATCGGATGCCTTCGCGACGTCGATAACTTCACGGTGATATCGAGTGGGCTCCGCATCGGCGCCAACAACGAAACAAAGGCGACGTTGGCTGTGTCAAATGGCACGGCGCGGTATGCTGTTGACGGGGAGGTTGAGCCGGATCAGGCGACTGGAATGCAGGCTTTCAATACGGACATAGATGCGGATGCGAAGGCACTTCGCCAAATCAGCGGCGCATTGCTTCCCGTTCTGGAGGGCAAGGGGCCCATCGCTCTCACGGTCGGATCCGCCGAGTTCACGCTGCCGACGACAGGTTTGACTCAACCTTTGTCACGTTTCAAGGCGATATGCTTTGGATCCCGCTAAAGGCGGCCTAATCCCATTGCACCAAGACTGGACAGTGATCAGCGCGGTTCGATTGCGCTGATATCCATGACGATCGGCGCATGATGATGCGCCGTGTGCGCAGGAAAGGGACGGCCACGCACCGAGATCGATTTTCCGACGAACCGGGCAATTTGATTCGAGACCGTGTCCTGGGTTGAAAAGATCTGAATGGTGCTGGTCTTTTTGACATTGTCCTCCGGATCGTCGGCCGTGAGGCACGCGGGTGTCTGAAGCGTTAGAATGTAGGGGCGTTCAGGGCGCCCGGCAGCATCTTGTGCCCTCCCGATCGATAGCTTCCCAACAGCAGTCTCCTTGTCCGAAGTGTCGCTCATGCACGGCTCAGCGGCCGAGGCACTGCTCGCCATGAAAACACCTGCTGCAATCGTGAACGCATAGCGATTCAATGCTGACATGCTGAATAACCTTCGGCCCCGACAGATAAAATTCCAGTTGTGAGTGTTCGAGCAGGTCATTCCTTTACGCTTGTGACCTTGAGGCCGATGAAGCCACCAGTTCCACCACCCTTCCCACCACCGACACTGAGGCCCAACTTCCAGGGTGCATCCGGGGATTGGCCTTTGAAGCTGGCCACCTCTTTGTCATTGATGAACAACCTAACGAAGTTGTCTTCGATCCTTGCGCGCAGGATATTTATCTGCCCGACGCCCTTCTTGAGAGCCTCGGTCTTTGTCCAGGAAATTACGGCTGGCGATTGCCATTGCCCCTGGATCAGACGTTCAACTTCGAATTTACCATCGGTGAGAACCGAGAACAAGAACATATTGGAATAATCTTTAGCCCAAAAGACCAATGACGCGCGTGCCTGACCAGGGATCGGATCCTGTTGCACCACGGCGCCGACACATACGTCGGCATTTTCAAAGCTGTAGCCGGTGTTGAGCGCAGTCTGACTTAACTCAGGATCGGCCACCATGATCAGGCGGCTGTTCTCAACTGTTTTGGTGTTGTCGAACCTCCCCCAAGCAGCGTCGGTAGAGCTGAACCAGTCTTCGAGGAGAACCTGGCCACCTTTGCAGGCCGTTGCGGCATTTGTCGACCCAACCATCAAAACAATGGCGAGCACTGTAAGTCTCTGCAGCATCGTCGCCTCCAAATCCGCCGCGCCGCGCCGTCATTATGGCGCCGCGAGATGCTGAACGGCGCAGGCCTTCACTTGCGGCGCATTGGCGAGGAGAGCTTCGTCAGTCCCAATCTTTTGAACTTCGGCCTCGGACAACGATGTGAGATATGCGGCTATGCAGCCGCAGTAGGCCGTTTGCTTCTGCTCCGGCACTGTACGGTCTTTCCCGGCGTTGATGCAAGCTGGAGTGAAGTTGCCAATGAGCGAGGTCTTATAGGACCGGGAGTACCCAGCAACGAACGCGTCTTTGCCAAAATAGTACACGCTGGATGCCAAGATCACTATGGCCAGGAGCAGCGCGACCCCTAAAAATCCCCACCTCGATCGCTTCATGACTGTCTCCGAACAAATGCATCCCGTCCACAATTAGCCTATGCTATAACGTTGCGTTAGGACAGACCTCCCCGGCCCCGGAGGGGCAGGCGCAATTCCACGCTCTCGGCGCTGCGATCAATTTCTTGCCGACGAGGAACGGCGCGATGCGCCGGCAACGCCGTGCATAAGATCCTCGACAATTACGCCGCGCACGAGCATCCCAAGGTGCGCCGATGGCTCGATCGACACGAACGCTTCACCTTCCACTTCCGAAGCCGGTCCGAGTAGCGCAGCCGGCCACGCGGAGAATGCAGGCACGAAGACCTCCGGTGCGGGCGGCTTGTAGCCAAGAGAGCCCCAGTTCAGCGGACTGGAATCATCAGTTCACACCCAATCCTTGGCGGACTTCATCACCATTGCGTGCGTGTTTAGGTTTTCGGTACCCACAGTCTACTCTGGCAATCCACCAAACGGATGGTTATGATTTGTTGGTGTGACGCGAGGTCCGTCATGACCCGTCTCGGTTCGCTGGTTTTCGTACTCGCTCTGACCGCTTTCCCTGCAAGCCTTTATGCCGACGATTGGTCGGATTGCCGCAATGTGTCCGTCGAGGAGCAGGCGATTTCTGCGTGCGGCCGTCTCATCGCGCGTGGCAAGCTCTCGCGCGATAATCTCGCGGCGGTCTACAGCAACTGCGGCGCGGCTCATTTGAATCGCGGCGAATACGCGCTTGCGCTGGAGGATCTGAACCAATCTATCCGCCTCGCTGGGGGCGACGCCACAGCGATCTACAATCGCGGGGCGACGTACTTCTTCCTGCAGGAGTACGAGAATGCGATCGCGGACCTGACCCGAGCGATACAACTCGATACATCGCACGCGAAAAGTCGGTACTACCGCGGCCGCTCCAATCTCGAGCTTGGCCAATATGACGACGCTATAAAGGACTTCACAGCTGGCGCTCGCCTCGACCCCGGGAACACGAGCTTCCTGCGGTTCAGGGGCCAAGCCTTCCTGGCCAGCCGGGATTTCAACTCCGCAGTGGCCGACTACGATCAAGTCCTCGCGCGCGATAAGGGAAATGCTCCCGCACTGCGCGAACGCGGCGAGGCACAACTCAATCGCAGGGCCTTCGCGGATGCCATTCGCGATCTCACCGAAGCAATCCGTCTGGAACCTGGTGACGCCGGCACCTGGAGCCTGCGCGGCTCGGCCTACATCAAACTCGAGCAATACGATGCGGCGCTGGCAGATCTCGGCAAGGCGCTCGAAATCGATCCGCGGGCCGCGATCGCCCGCAACAACCGCGCACATGCCTTGCTCAAGCTCGAGCGGCTGGACGAGGCTATGAGGGAGACCGATCAGGCGTTTGCGATAGAGCCGGCCGATGCGATCGTGATCACCACGCGGGGCGAGATCCTGGAAGCACAAGGACGACGGGCGGAGGCGGTGGAGATGTACGAGAAGGCTCTCGACATCGATCCAGGTCTGCGCGAAGCGGCGGACGGTCGATCGCGCCTGCGCCCAGCGCAGCCCGCGCCGTCGGCTTTGAGCTCGGTGCCGGCACCGCCCACCGATCCGGCCACGCGCCGCGCAATGCTGGCGGCGCTGCAAGAGGCCTACAACACGTTCGGCGGCGTTCTGCTGGACGATCTGGCGATGACGCCCGAAGGCCAGCGCAAGAACATTGCTATATCGCCCTACTCGATCGGCAGCGCGATGGCGATGACGCTGCACGGCGCCAGCCAGGAGACCGAGCAGGAGATGCGACGAGCACTGCTCCATTCTCTGTCCCGCCAGCAGCTGGCGGAGGCCAATTTTGCGGGGCTGGCGCTCTTGCAGTCCGACCGAACTGGCGATCAGCGCTTTTCGCTCAAGGTGGCCAATGCCCTGGCCTTCGGCTCCGTCGGGCGGGCGATCTCGCCTGCCTATGCCGCGGACATGACCGAGAGCTTCGCCGCGAAGCTTATCTTCGATGCAACCTCCGCGTCCATCAATCAATGGGTGCGCGAGCGCACGGAGGGCCTGATCGACAGCATCGTCAGTAATCTACCAAGCGATTTCGCACTGGTCATCGTCAGTGCTGTTTCAATGAAGGCCCAGTGGGCCGAGCCTTTCGCTGCTCGCGACACGCATGACGAAGTGTTCACACTGGCGTCGGGTGCCAGAGTCCTCGTGCCGATGATGCACAAGGAGGACCAGCTTCAGCTGGCGGAGGCGGGTGGATTCCGGGCTGTGCGGTTGCCCTATGCTGATCCTTCCGTTGCCATGATAGTCATCGTTCCATCCGGGGCGGGCCATTTTGAGGGCCGTGGCCTCGGCATCGACGGCAAGAATCTCGTGGCCCTTCTCGACCAGCTGCCCAAAGCCAGACCTCAGTTGGTCGCCCTTGCGCTGCCCAGGTTCGCCATTTCATTTGGAGCCGATCTGGCGGACCCGCTCATGCATCACGGTATTCAGCACGCGTTCAGCGCGAGCGCGGCCCAGTTTGATCACATGACGCGCGAGCCGGGAGTTGCAATAAGGATTGCTAGCGTGCCGCATCGCGTGGCGATCAAGGTCGCGGAGCTTGGGACGGAGGCGGCCGCGGCGACGGCGGTCGTCATGGCTCCGGGCGAGGGGCGGCCGGACCCGATGAAGCGAGTGGTTCCATTTCGAGTGGACCGGCCGTTCCTGTTCTTGATCGGCGACAATCGGAGCGGAGCGATATTGTTCCTTGGACGCGTGATCGATCCCCGAATAGCGAGCTAGCGATCCGCTCATCGATGG
>Ga0208079_1001660_pt1 | contig 11429 bp, 7 predicted proteins | sample NGESurdeep092012_5_FD_184474 | JGI IMG/M metagenome (GOLD analysis project Ga0208079, IMG submission 184474) | Arctic peat soil microbial communities from Barrow, Alaska - NGEE Surface sample 210-2 deep-092012 (SPAdes) | ecosystem: Environmental > Terrestrial > Soil > Wetlands > Peat ... | reverse complement strand
GCATCGGTCGGTCGGGGCAGTTTCTCCGCCATATACGAAGAAGTTACTACGAAGATGTTCGTATGTCAAGAGAAATGTCCGAGCTGCGCTCGGGCCGGCAAGCTGAAGCCCGCTCTCCTACTTCAGTACGGTCACCGTCCCCGTGGCGCGCAGCTTTTCGGCGGCCTCCGGCCCGACTCTTCCATTGCGGTCGAAGCGTCCCTCGGCCAACACGTTGGCCAACGATCCCTTGAACAGAATGTAGTCCCCAAAGGTGCTGAGCAGGCGGTACGGCGCCGGCGCATATCGGTAGCCGCCGCGATTGGCTTCTTCCGCGCCGGTCCACCAGGGCAGGCCGGAACTCACCAGGACGTAGTGCCTCCCTGCCGCGACAATGAAGAGCAGTCCGTAATCGGCCGCGCCCGGATTGAGCGCCAGGGGGAATTGCGGGGCGAACCGCGCGATCAGACGGTTGGTCCGCGGCGTGCCGAACAGGACCAGATTGGCGCCGGCCAGATCGTCGTCATTGACCTCCCGATCGCTCTTCACGGGCAGCGTCAGATTCAGCCGCGACCGGTTGCTCGACCATGCCGCGGCGGTCTCCGCGTCGCGGCGCGCTGGCGCGTCGCCCGCGCCGTAGACATAGATGTGGCGCGCGTTGACCGCCTCCACAATCGGCCCCTGAAGCGCCGCGGCGGGCGCCGGGCTCTGCCTCCACCCCTGCGGCGTTTTGGTGAAGGAAAGTGCCGCCGCCGGGCGAAGGCGCACGGCAGCGCCATCGATGGTCACTGCCTTGGCGCTGGCGGCCAAGGTGAACGCGTCGACATCCCGCGTCACTACGCGAACCTCGCCGCTAGCGCGCACCGCGTCCACCGAAGCCAATACGCCGGGGGCCAGGGCGTCGATCCGCACCCAATAGGCGGCGGCGTAGCGCAGATCGCGCGCCACCAGACGAACGCGGTCCGGATTGGCGTTGCGGCGGTATTTGCCGAACCAGTCGAAAATGGCGCCGTCCTTGTAGGCGAAGTCCCAGGCATTGTGGCGGACCCCGGGAAATTCGATGTACTCCACCGGGCTCTCCAGACCGAGCAGGCGCCGCTGCCACTGCCGCGAAGACTCCACGCCCACGGCGGGGTCCAGATCGCCGTGGAAGAAACGCATCGGCAGGTTGAGCGCGTTGGGGGCCAGATCCTCCGTGCCCGGAAACACATCGGCGCACAGCGGAGCCACCGCTGCCCACACGTCGGGGCGCGTCAGCCCCAGCCAGAGCGCTCCCCCGCCACCCATGGAAGCTCCCGTGAGGTACACGCGATCTTCGTCCACCGGGTAGCGGCGCTTGACGTCGGCCAGCACGTCGTACACATCCTGCTCGGCGATTCCCTGGTAGCCCATCGTGCCCCTGGCAAACGGACAGGCAACCAGGTAATCCACCGCGCGCGGCACCGCTAGCCGGCTCAACGCCTGCAGGCCGGTTTCGCCGTAGCGCGCCGGAATCCCGAACACCCGCTTCAGGTTGACCACATGGTTGGACTCTTCCTCGTGCAGGCTCACCACCAAGGGGTAGCGGCGCGCCGGGTCGTGGGACTTCGGGACGTAGAGCGCATAGGGCTGTTCCGACTGATCGACCGAGGAGCGGAAGGTGACCACGGTCTGGCCCCCGAGCATGGAAGCCGCGGCCAGCACGCACCCCAACAGTTTCCCCATGGGCTAGAGCCTCGTCGCCGCCGGCAGCCAGCCCAGGAACCATTCGCCGAAGGCGTCCAGTTGGCGCTGCCGCTCGGGCGAGAGCGGCACCGATTGAGCACCCAGCTTGACTCCCCGCAGGCCCGTAGCCACCTTCACCAGCACCGGGAACGGAAACTGAACGGCCCAACCGAGAAATTCCTGGAGCATGGATTCCAGGCGGGCCACTTGCTCCTGGTCTCCGTTGCGCAGCGCGGCATCCAGTGCGACCACAATCTCGGGAATCGCGCAGGCGGCACTGGACACCAATCCATGCGCCCCGCGGCGGCGCGATTCCACCAGGTTGGCGTCGTCACCGGACAGATAGGCGACCGGCAATGTCGCGAAGAACGCGGCATTGGCGGCGGGATCCTCCATGCCGGCGAAATGGCCGGTACCCAACAAGTCGCGCGCCGTTTCGGGCGCGATTGCCGTGGTGACGGCCGGCGTATTGGCCAGGTACGTCGCCATGCCCCCGCCCATCTGGCAGGCAAACTGGAGATAGAATTCGCGGATCTCTTCCTGCGGGTAGCGGAAGAAATGCGGCGGCGGCAGAAAGACTCCCGCCGCGCCCGCGCGGCGGGCCTCCCTCGCCAGGCTGAGCGAGTCATCCAGCCCGATCGATCCGACACCCGCGTAGAGCGGCACGCGGCTGCGCTTGGCGGCCAGATACAGCACTCGGGTGCGCTCTTCCAGGCTGAAGGCGGGGTACTCGCCGGCTGCCGTAAACAACGCAATCCCGCGGACCTGGGCGGCGCACAGGTGATCGATCAGTTCGAAGGCGGCGCCGAAATCGAGGTCGCCCTTCTGGCCGCGCGGGGTGAGGGCGGCAACGATGACACCGTAATCTTCAGTCATGCGGTCAGCGCCGTGCTGGTAAGACGTTTCTAGTAATCATACGATAACCGGGACATCACCCTATGTCGGACCGCCCGTGGGGGACTGGTACCGCGATGGTACCGGCAGCACTCGAATTGAAATGGAGATTGAGTTGGAATAGTAGCAGGAAAAGCCAAACTATGCAGCCTGCCGCAATAGCTATTTTCGACGTGACGCTGTTTCTCGCGATCACCGCGCTGATCATGTGGAAGCGCCGCCGGGACTTGGCCACCGCGAGAGTCAATCGGGGGCTTCGCGGCTATGTTGCCGCCAAGAGCACGGTCCGGCTTCCCGGGCCGGAAGTGACGCACGGAGAGAACCTGATTCCGGCATAGAGGACCTTGCATGACTCCCACTTCCCACACCTTGTATACGCTGACGCTTTTCTTCGCGCTGTCCGCCCTCAAACTGTGGAGCGACCGGCGCCACCGCGTCCCCCGCGCTCGTTGGTGGGGCAGGCCTTCAGCCTGCCAACTGCCTACGCCGCCTCAATTCGGCCAGTAGCCCTGCCGGGCGCGAATGCGCGCGTCTTCGGCGCCGGCCACCGCGATCTTGATCGGGTGCCAGGACGTGCCAGCCCCTTCCGGAAGCTTCCAGGAAAGAAGATAGGTGTGCCGCAGGTTACGGCTGATCTCGGAAAATACCTCACCGATCTTCTCGGGCTTGGTCAGGCGGAAGGCGATGCCCCCGGTATTGGCCGCCAGTTCCTCCAAAATCTTCATCAACTTGGCGTCCTTGAGCCCGGTGCCCTGGGCGATGACATAGATCGGCACGCCGGAGCTAAGCGCCTGGCGGGAAGCCCCCGCCGCGTTTAACATGCTGGCGTTGTCGTCACCGTCGGTAAACACCACCAGTGCCTTCTTGCCTGGGCGCGCTTCCAGATCGCGCGAGACCTGGGCCACGGAATCGAACAGACGCGTCCCCCCCGCGGCGCTGGTGCGCATCACCGCCAGCTTCACCAGCTTCTTGTCGCTGGTGAACTTCTGCGCCACCTGGAGCGTCCGGTTGAAGGTGTACAGCGCGATGGCCTCTTCCGCCCTCAGGTCGTCGACAAAATGCACCACGGCGATTCTCAATGCGGGCAGATAATCGGTCATGCTGCCGGTGGTGTCGAGCAGCAGAGCGCAAGACAACACATCCTCGGCGCCTTCGAAAACAGCCAGGGGCTGCGGCCGGCCGGCATCCAGCACCTGGAACCGGTCGCGGGTGAGATTGGGCAGAGGGTTGCCGCGCTTGTCGAAGATGCTGGCATACACTTCGACCAGGCGGGCTTCCGCTCGAAAGGTGGGGAGCGATGGAGCCGCCGGATCGGCCCCTTGCGCCATCGCAGCCAGGCACGCCAGCACTGTGCAAACAGTCACGCGGATCATAAGATATGTTCCATCACGTCCCGAAGCCGGGCAGCATCAAAGTCGCTATAGGCAGCGATGACCGCCTGCCAGTCGTGTAAATTGGTCATTTGGATATCGCTCAACACCTCGCGTACCGCCGCCTCGGCGACGGCGGAAAGCGCCCCTGCCGGAAGCGCCTCATCCGCGAAAAGGCAGGCCAGGTACAACTTGAATTCGGCCACGCGCTCCGCCAGATAGTCGGGGAAGATTATGGTGGCCGAATCCTCATACGGCGCCAATTCTACCAGGGCCGGCGTGGTGTACCGGCGGAGATGCACCAGGGCCGGACCAAGCACGCCGGCCCCCTCGGGAATCGCGTTGGCAAGGGCTAGGTACTCCGCGATGGCGGGCGACCGCTCCGCCTGCCGCGCCCCAGCCTCGCGTAGGCGCGCCGCCAGGAAAAACAGATCGGTGAAGCTGAGCGAGGGCCACACCGAAGCCCAATCGCGGCGCGCCAGGGCCAGCAGCAGCCGCGCACGCCGGTTCAATGACAGCAGGCCGTAGGTGGCGTTGCCGACCGTAACCCGCAGTCCATCGTCGCTAGCGGCCAGCACCAGCCAGTCCTGCGCCGCGTGGACCTGCACCGCGATGGCGCGCAGCGTCTTCTGCGTCACCCTGGTCCAATCCGCGGTCCGTATACTTCCCAGCAAAGCCGTGGCGACGGAAGCCGCGTTGTTGTCCACGTTGCTTAAGCCGGCCGCCGCCGCGGCCCCCGCGACCGATGCGAGAGCGTCGAAACCGCCAGCGACGTGGCTGCCCGCGCCCTCACTGGATATATAAAGGACGCCGATCGGAAAGTAGTCGTGCTGCGCGCCCGGCAGCGCAAACTGGTGTTTGCGCAGGAACAGTGGATCCTGCGCCACCACCAGGTCGTCGGCGCGGAAATGCGCGGCGTAGATCTGGCCGGCCAGCGCCTCCACCGTCCGGAACGTCAGCATATCCCAATACTCGGCGGCGAACTTCGGCAGATCTTTGGAGAGTTTTTTCCGCGCCGCTTCCTTCTGCAAACGAGTGTTCACGGCGGCGAATCGCGCCGCATCGCCAACCTTCAACATCTCGCGCACCAAGGCGGTCTCCTTGGATGCCTTGGGGCTTTCCACCTCCTGGAAAGTCTTGGAAATCTCGATGATCGCTCCCGCCACCGCGCGCGGATCTCCTTTTCCCGAGGCCAGCGCAACGAGGGCGGTGTGGAGCTGGAGCAACTCATCGAGCCGCGGCACTTTTTGCAGCTCGAGGATGCGGTCGTAGCTGCGCCGCACGGTCTCGCCGGGATTGACGGTCTTGCCTCCCGGCAAGGCCACCGGCCGATCCGGATCGGTCACCAGAATTTCGCGCAAGGTCGCGCTGCCGGGCGCGGCTCCCACGGCAGGCAGGTAGGCCGCCAGAGCGTCCAGCGAAGCTTTGGCCCATTCCCCTGGCGCCTGTGCCTGGTTCATGGCCTTGGAAAAGCCCAACAGCAGAGCCGCCGCCTTGGCGGGCTCCAGCCGGCGTGAATCCTCGGCCGCGGCGTAGACGTACAGCATGGACTGAAACAGGCCCGCGGCAAGGTTAGCGCGTTTCCATTCCAACACCCGCACTTTCTCGGCGAAGCTGAAGATCTCGCGGTAGTTTGCCACCTCCAGGCCACGCAGGCGGGTGAAGTATCCATAGAGGCCCTCGGCGGAGGAGAACTTCTCGGCCAGCAGCAGCGCCGAGCCTTCATCGAGGGGGTCGCCGCGCGCCTGATCCACCCGAACCACGGCCAGCAGGTTCTGCCACTCTTCGTATTTCACCCCACCCTGGCGGTATGAGTTCTTGAACAGGCGCAACAGGATTTCGTCTTCCAGCTCCGGGGTGGTGACCCGCGAGAGCTTTTTCAATCGGCGCTCGGTGGTCTCTACCGAGCCGGACTTTCCCTTGGCCAACATCCAGACCTCCGGCCCCCCGGGAAATTCGAAACGCCCTTCGCTGTCGATGGGGATCTCCCGAAAGAGATCTTCGATCGACGCCGTTCCAAACGTGCGGCCTATTTTGTGCTCGACCTGGCCGGAGTCGCGGAACACCTCGTAGAACGCGGCGGTGCGTGCCTGGCTGGCGGTGAAAAACCGCTGGCGCCGGACATCCAACTGCGATAGCAGGAAGTAGAATCGCAGCAGCTTTCCATCGTCCTTGTCGAGCAATTCGCGCAGGAAGCGGCGCGGGTCGGCCGGCTGCGCCTTGGTGAGAGCAGCCCAGACGGGGGCTGCCGCATCGCCGCCGGGCACCTGAACCCGGCTTCCGGCGATCTGCAGACAGGAGGAGTAAAGGCCGAGCAGAGTGCCGTACTTGTCGGCCAGCCGCTTCATTCCCACCAATTGGACCAGCAACTCCGCCGACCCCGGCTCCATGTTGGAGAGCGCGGCATAGAGCGCGGTCATCGCCGGATTGCGGACCATGGCTTCCAGGAAACCACCCACATAGTGCTCGCCCGCGTAGAATTGCTGCTGCCAGACTTTTTCCGCCGGGAAGATCTCCGCCGGTTCGTCTTCCATTTCAAGGGCGAACTCACGGCCGGCTTGCAGGCTGTCCTGCATGGACACGACATCGATCGCCAGGGCGGACGCCAAATCCTGGTGGCGCGTGCGCTTGCCTTTGGCGGCCGGTTCCACAATCCGCTTGCCTCCTTCGCGGCGCGTGCGCCAGCCAATCAGCGCCAGCACGCGTTCGGTGATTTGCGCGGAGCTTTTGTTCTCCAGCGACAGGCGCACGATGGTCTTTCCGTGGTCGCGCTTGCCCATCGCGGCCAGGTCGGCCAGCACGTGAAAGTACTCGATGAGGCTTTCCCGGTACTTCTCCGCCGCCGGGTTCTTCGTGTGTAGGGTGCCGAGGTTGGCCGAGAGGGTGCGGCTGTAATCCGCCAGAAAAGCTTCCTCCGAACTCTGCTGGGTTCCGCGCGCGGTGAACAACAGGGCCTTGAATCCGCCCTGCACACTGACGGTGGAAGCGTCGGCCGGCGGCGCGACCGGATCGCACAGCCGCGAGCCAAGAACCTGAGCGAAGCGCTCGCACGCCGCGGAATCGCCTTGGCGGATGGAGGCGCGAAGTCCGCGCTCCGCGACAGGCCGCCAGACGGATTCGGCCTCACCGGCGGCACGCAGCGCTTCCACCAGGGGCTGGTAGTACTTCGGCGAGGAACCTCCGTAGCGGTCTTCGGAATCCGCCAAGCGCCGCAGCAATTCGCGATCCTGAATCCGCGCGGTTTCCGCGCGCAGGAAGAGCCGCGAATCCTCGATGCGGTCTAGCGCCGTGAGCGCATCGGCTTCGAGCGCCGCCAGGCGCGCCGATTTCGGCGCCGCCAGAAATCCGGCTTCGGCCGCCGTGAGCGCCTTGTCCCAGGCTCCCGCGTCCTTGTAGATGCGGGCCAGCGAATAGTGGCCCGGCTCGTACGCCCGATCCAGTTCGATGGTGCGCGCCCACAGCCGGAGCGCCTCCTGTGGCTCGCCGATGCGTTCGGCGTAGGCGGCGAAGCGGCTCACCAGAGACAGATCCCCCGGAAGTAAACCAATGCCGGCCTGTATGTGCTGTTTCGCCGCGCCGGCGCCCGCCGCCTCCAGGTAGTAGTCGATCAATTGGGTACGCTTGTCCCACATCTCTGGCCGACGCTTCAGAACCTCCTCAAGCGCCAGCGCGACATCGGCCTTGCGGCCGAGGGCCTGCTGCGTGTCCGCCAGCTTCAGCCATAGCGGGACGCGGTCCGGTTCGCGCCGCACCGCCTCGCGGTAATGCACGACTGCGCCGGCGGGATCTCGGTTGGCGAGGTGGATGTCGCCGAGTATGGCGGCCGACTGCGGATGATCCGCCTTGTAAACGCGAGCGCGCAGCAGGCAGCGCTCCGCGTTGGCGCCGTCCGCCGAAAGCCAGTACGCATGGCCGAGCATCGACCAGTACGGGCCATTGGCCTCCTCCAGTTCCACCACGCGAGTCGCGTGGCGGATCACCGAGGCATGGTCGCGGGCGCGTTCGGCGAAGCCGGCAGCCAGTTTCAAGCTCTCCAGATCGTAAGGATTGACCGCTAGAAGACGGGCCAGGTCGTCCGCGCTCGCCTCCGGCGGATTCGCCGAGGCCTTGGCGCGCAAGGCCAGAAACTCGCCATACGCGGGTGGCTCGGGCAGCGCCCGCGCGCTGGCGCTCCACAACCACGGAATCTGGCGAGCATCCTCGGTGCCGATGCGGAAACCCAGGGGAAGCGCCCGAAAGCCCTCCGGCGGCGCCCACGCCGGAATCTTGACTTCGAACCAGGGGTGCCCGGATTCGGGCCGCTCGGCGCCGGAAGCCAATTCGGCGGGGCTCGACGGCGCCACGTCGCCCGCGGCCGCCCGCAGTGCCGGCGCCCACGTCGGTTCTGCCGTGCCCTCCGGGTAGCAGTGCGAGAACCGTATGTGCCGTTCCAGCAGCGTGCGCAGCAGCAGACCGAACGCATATTCGCGGAGCTCTGCCGGCAGCGCGGGCTCCGCTCCCACATAGAGGACCTGCTTCCAGCCGCTGGCCGGCGCCGCGACCGTGCGCACATACCCGAGCAGCGCCGCGAAAGACAGGGGCCCAACGCCAGCGCCCGCTCCGGCCGCGAGCGACTTCATGGCGCCCGTCACCTGTAGGCGCGAGGTGGCGGACGCCACGCGCGGCTCAGCCCCCGGGGCCAGCGCGACGAAGTCAAAGGAAAGTTTCCGGTTCTTGGTGAATAGCGCCGCCAACCCGGTACTCCAACTCTTTCCCCGCGGGCCGTCCAGCACGGAAGCATCGAACACGATCGTCCGGGCGGCATCGACCGCGGCCAACTGGGCCGCGGCTGCCTGACTGCCGGCGGGAGTCGTAAATTGGACACTCGGTAGCGGCTCCGTGCCTGGCACTTTGAGAAGCAACGACTGTCCGTGAGTGACCTGGGTAGCAGCGTGCAGCAGCAGCACGCCAAACAAGAGAGGGTGGGCAGAGGCCCCCGGTCTCCGTCGTTGGGTACGGGAAATCAGGTGTCCAATATACCAGATAAGCTACACGTTCCGCCGGGGTCGTTGACTCCGGCCGCCGGCGGAACCACTTGCGGTTAGGAGTTAAAGTGGGTACAGGTCATCATGAAGCATCTCATTCCTCTATTCCTGCTTTCGCTGAGTGCCACTGCCGGGCACGCCGCCGAGCGCAAGGTCCTGGTCTACACCAGGAACTTCACGCCCGACGGCAAAGGTTACGTGCACGACAATATTCAAGCCAGTGTGACCGCCATCAAAAAGATGGGCTCCGAAGCTGGTTTCGCGGTGGACGTGTCGGACGACCCGGCGGTATTCACCGCGGCGAACCTGAAACAGTACCAGGCGCTGGTGTTCTCCAACAGCAACAACGAGGCCTTCGCCAACCAGGCGCAACGCGACGCGTTCAAGGTCTACATGGAGACCGGCGGTGGTTTCGCCGGCATCCACTCGGCTTCGGGCTCGGAGCGCGACTGGCCGTACTTCTGGTCCGTCGTGGGCGGCAAGTTTCTGCGCCATCCCGCCTTTCAGAAGTTCGTGGTGCGCGTGAAGGATTCCAACCACGCGTCCACCAAGGGCTTGCCGGCTACCTTCGAATGGGAGGACGAATGCTATTTCCTGGAGTACTTGAATCCCGATCTGCATCCCTTGCTGGTGACCGACCCGGCGAAACTCAAGGACCCCGAGCGCGCCAAACATCCCTGGGATCTGGTGGCGGATTCCCTGCCCCTGGCGTGGACCCTCCACATTGGCGCCGGCCGCGCCTTCTACACGGCGCTGGGCCACAGCAAGGAACACTACGCAAATCCTATACTGTATAAACATATCCTCGGTGGCATTCTGTGGGCGATGGAGAGGGACACCAAATGAAAACATCCAGAAGGAACCTCCTGGGCGCGGCTTTAGTAGCCATCGTCCCGTCGCGTGTGTTCGGGCAGAGCGCGCCGAGCAAGATCATCCGGATGGCGCAGATCGGGTGCGGCCGCATCGCCCGAGGCTCGGAGTTCGCGGGGCTGCTGAAGCACCACGCTCTGGCCCGGTACGTGGCTGTCTGCGACCTCGACTCCGTCCGCCTGGCCGACGCCAAATCGCTCATCGAGACTTACTACGAAAAGGCGCTGGGCAGTGGCAAATACGACAAGGTCGCCACCTACGCGAACTATCAGGAGCTGCTCGCCGACAAGAGCATTGACGCCGTCTGTATCAGCACGCCGGATCACTGGCACGCGCAGCCCGCCATGGAAGCCGCGCTCGCCGGCAAAGACATCTATCTGCAGAAGCCCGCGTCGCTGACCATCGCCGAAGGCCGCCAGATGGCCGACGTCATCCAGCGGACCGGCAGAATCCTGCAACTCGGCAGCCAGCAACGGTCGGACGTCCAATTCCGTCTGGCCTGCGAGCTGATTCGCAACGGACGCATCGGAAAAATCAAGGAAGTTTTCATCGGCCTGCCCGAAGATCCTTCCGGTAACGTCGAGCCGGAAATGCCCGTGCCGGCGAATCTCGATTACGACAAGTGGCTGGGCTCCACGCCGCTGGTCTACTACACCGAGAATCGCGTGCATCCGCAATCGCCCGACATCCGCAAGCGCTACGAGCGCCCCGGCTGGCTGCGCTGCGAACAGTTCGGCGCCGGCATGATCACCGGATGGGGCGCCCACCACATCGACATCGCGCATTGGGCCATGGACACGGAGCTCTCCGGACCGGTGGACGTGTCCGCCACCGCCGAGTTTCCCAAGAAGGGACTGTGGGACGTTCACGGGCCTTATCATGTGCGCGCCGGCTACGCCAACGGCGCCACCGTCTACATGAGCGAGAAGTATCCCAACGGATTGCGGTTCATCGGCGACGATGGCTGGATCTGGGTGTCGCGCGCCAACAACGTGCCCGGCCGGCCCTTGGGCAGTTTGCCGGGACCGCAGGCGCTCGACGCCAGCGATCGCAGGATCCTCGCGGCCGGCATCAAGGACGGCGAGATCCATCTGCATGCCAGCCCACAGAACGATCACCACCTGGACTGGCTCACCAGCATCCGCACCCGCCAGGAACCCGCGGCCCCGGCCGAGGTGGGTCACCGCTCGTGCAGCGCCTGCCTGCTCGCCCATGCCGCCATGCGTTTGGGCCGCGCCCTCAAATGGGATCCCAAGACGGAGCGCTTCCTCAACAGCGACGAAGCCAACCTACTGCTCTCCCGCAAACAGCGCGCCCCGTACGGCACGAATCGAGTCTAAAACCGGGGACAGACGGAACGTTTTCTGGTTTTCCTGAATGAATTGGAAAACGTTCCGTCTGTCCCCGGTTTAACATGGCCTTCCAGGCGTCTTCATCGTGGCCGACGCTGAGCAGCTTGCCGCCGCGAATTAGCGGCAGCCGGAGCAGCTTCGGGTCGCGTTCGATCCGGGACAGCAGTTCCGAAACCAGGGACAGACGGAACGTTTTCTGGTTTTCCTGAATGAATTGGAAAACGTTCCGTCTGTCC
>Ga0208079_1001657_pt1 | contig 11435 bp, 9 predicted proteins | sample NGESurdeep092012_5_FD_184474 | JGI IMG/M metagenome (GOLD analysis project Ga0208079, IMG submission 184474) | Arctic peat soil microbial communities from Barrow, Alaska - NGEE Surface sample 210-2 deep-092012 (SPAdes) | ecosystem: Environmental > Terrestrial > Soil > Wetlands > Peat ... | reverse complement strand
GTGGTTACGAATATGGCCGATTGCCCATGCTTCGTGTGTCCCAGAAATGTGTGCGGGTGTTCCGCCGACAGAACGGCTTCGATGGCAATCTGCACGTCTCCCGATGTCGCGTTCTTGAAGCCCACCGGGCAGGAGAGGCCCGAAACTAGCTGCCGGTGGACTTGGCTTTCCGTGGTACGAGCGCCAATTGCTCCCCAACTGACCAAGCCCGCCAAATATTAAGGAGTGATCATGTCGAGGAACTCAGTTCCGGCAGGCACTTCCATTTCCGCCAAATCGAGCAGCAGACGCCTTGCCAGCCGCAGGCCGTCATTGATCTTGTAGGACTGGTCGAGGTGGGGATCGTTGATCAATCCCTTCCATCCGACCGTGGTGCGGGGCTTCTCGAAGTAAACGCGCATCACGATGCGCAGTTCCGTGGAGAACTCTGCGATGGTGTTCCTCAGCAGGCGCGCATACTCGCGCGCAGCCTGGGTGTCGTGAATCGAACACGGCCCAGCCACCACCAGCAGACGACGGTCCCTGCCGCCGAGGATCTCGCAAATCTCATGGCGAGCCTGGTAGACGGTTGCCGAGGCTTTCTCGGTGGTGGGCATCTCTTCCTCCAAAAAGACCGGAGGAAGCACGACCTTGGTCCACTTTATGCGAAGGTCATCGATGGGATGGAACATGGTGGTTTATGTTGGCAGTGTAACCCGAGACGTAATCAAAGGCGCGAATGTTGAGCAGCGATCTTGGTGGGAGCCCCCGCATTCATGCGGGGGAAGGAGCGCTTTAGCGCTGGGGATCGAAAAATCCAGGGCTAAAGCCCATTTTCAAAATCGCACCTTCTCCGCTGGACTGAAGTCCAGCTCCCCCCCCTGCTGAAGCAGGGGGCTCCCACCAAAAGCCTTCCTCCAGTTTTTCCGCAGCCTGTGAAGGCGGGCTCCTCCCCATTCGTCAAACTGAAACGGCTCTACGCCCACAATGCCGCCGAGCCGCCTACCCATTCCAGATTGCGATTGTGGTCGACCCCCATCATCATGCCGCGTCCCATGCGCACCAGCGGCAGCACGGGCGTAAGTTCGCCGCCCTCGGGCCACACAAACATCATGCGGATTTCCATTTGCGTCGGCCCGTGCGGCGTGTGAATCACAGGCTCGAACTGCATCCGCTCCTGGATAATGTAGTTGTGGCGCTGATCTGTCGGAATCGCGTCGATGTCTGCCTGCATCGGTGAAAACTTGATGCCAACTCCGGCAAAAGAATACAGCGGCTTGAGCAGGTAATTCTCGTTGTCCTTCGGCAGCTCGCTGAGATTGTCGAGGAACCACGTCTTCGGCACGCACTCGTGTTTCAAGTGCGGGATGGAGAACTTGCTGATCCGAAAGTACCAGTTGGGATGGCCGGCCCACTCGACGTCGAGTTCCTCCCGCAGATCGAAAGGCAGAGTCACCGCTTTGCGCTCCAGCTCGTCCACAATGCAGCGGTTGTAGATGCGTCGAACCTCAACCTTGCGCCCGTCCTTCGTATAAAAGAGCTTCTTGCCGCGCTTCTTCAGCGACAGTATGTCCACGATTGCGATGCCCAGTTTCCGCTGCGTCACCAGGAAGTCGGGCAGCGTCTTCTGGTGCTCGGGGTCGATCTCCATAAGAATGACATTTTCCGGATCGTGGCCGGCCACGATGAGCTGGCGCATGAGCTTCCAATATGAATCAGCCTCGTAGCCGCTGAGATAGATGCCGAGGTCCGAGCGCAAATTGTAAGTCTCAATGTATTGGTGGGCCGATACCGCCTGATATCCGTAGAGGGAAGGGAAGGCCTGAAGCTCGACGAGCTTCGGTTCCAATTCTCCGCTCGCGTTGCGCACCACGCCGAAGTCCACCTGCACGAACATCGGCAGCGGCGATTCATTGGGCACGTTGTATTGCGGAGGAACGGAGGCGTCGGACGCGCGGCGGTACTCGGGATTGCCCACCAGTTGCAGGACCAGTTCACGCCCGTACTGCGCCATTTGGTCGAGCAAACCTTTGGGCACAAAGCAGGGCGTCTCCGAGACGCGGAAGCCGATGTGCGTACCGCAGGCCTCATCCAAATGCTGGAGGAGCTGGCGGTACTTCTCGGGAGTGAAGTTGCGGTTGAACTCCTCGCGCAACGCTGGGATCATCCTCAGGCCTCGATAAGGAAGCGGCCCTTCTCCATAATCTGTTGACCGTCGACCCAGATATCGAAGTGCAAGCCCACGACATCAATGTGAGTGCTGGAATACCACTCCGCGCCGGTATGCGCACCGTACGGGTTTCCGAAGGCAATGTGCAAGCCGGGAAATTTCTCGTCTTGCAGGATCTGCCCGATGACCCGCTTGAGTTCGAGGTTCGTTCCGATGGCGAACTCCCCAACGAGGTGACTATTTTCGTCAGTGTGGGTGTAGGACCAGAACTCCTCTTCCAGAACTTTGTTGTCGCTGAAGACCTCGGTGATGCGATTGTTGCGCATGTGGATCGTTAATGGCTGGCGCGCCAGGTCAGGATATTTCTCGCACAGGTAGTCGCCAACCACGCCATCCACGACATAAGTGCCGTTCACTTCGCCGGGAGTGGTGAACACCTCGCCGCCGGGCAGGTTCCCCCACTTGTCAGGACTGATGATGCCACTGGTCTTTACCCATCGGTAGTTGGGATTCAGCGTAGCCGAGAAATCGCTGCCGGCGGGGTTCGTGGCCCTGATTTCCTTTGCGTGGCCGACGACTTCAATGACCTTCTTGCTGAGCGCGTCCACGCGGTTGAAGTCGGCGCGCATGCCTTCGAGCATGATCTGCCGGTTGATATTGACCATGTGCGCGTGCCGCATCTTGCGACGGTTCACGATGTCCGTCATCTGCATGCGCGACTTCAGTTCGTTGCGCTGCACGCGCACGGCAAAGATGCTGACCTGGCTGGTCTCCATGTCCTCGGCGATTTCCGGAGGCAAGTCGATAAGCGGGCGCGGCGCGAGGTCTTCCAGCACAAACGCCTTAAATGGCGAACCGACCTTCAGCAATTCCTGCGCGATGCTGGCTGCGATGTCACGGCAAATGTTGTCGGTGATGAGCGTGACCTTTTCCGATGGCTGAACGCGCAGGCAAGTATTCACCGCGTTGTGAGCGCCTGGAGAAAGTTCAGCATCGAATGTAGTTTTGGTGAGGTCGGTGAGAACGGGTTGAATCAAGACGATCCTTTCGAAATCCTGAGCTTTGTATCGGAACCTCTGCCGTCCCTACGGGACTCGGTCTTATCTCTCACTTCACCCAGCGCTGAAGCGCTGGGCTAAGCTCTTTCGCCCCGTTCGGGGCTTGTTTTTATGTGCTTTCTTCTACTGTGGCAAACCGGTATGAGGTCGCGACACAGTCTCCTTTAGACATTGACTTTTTCAGCAACCGCTTCTACCGCCGCGCGGCGGTCTGATCGAAGACCCCGACCCGCGTCTCGGCGACGATGTAGTCCACGACCTTCTTCAGATCGCCGGTCTCTTCGAACACCTTCAACTGACGGTCGGCGCCAGTGCCCATCTCGAGCATCTGGTGAATGTAATCGATCTCTTCCCGCGATCCCAGTTCATCCACCACCGGGTCAATCAAATTAAGATATTCCAGCATCAGGTCGCGGACGGGAACCTCTTCCTCTTTTCCGAAATCGATCAGTTTGCCCTGGATTCCGTAACGCGATGCGCGAAACTTGTTCTCCATGATGAGCGAACGGCCATAGATCCGATAGCTCTTATTGGATGCGTGCAGCTCGTACAGCATGGCCATGGTCGCCTGGATCAGCGCTGCAAGTGCGATGGTTTCGTCGAGCCGCATGGGAATATCGCACACCCGCACCTCGAGGGTGTGAAAGAACGGATGCGGGCGGATGTCCCACCAGATTTTCTTGCCGTTATCGATGCAATGGGTCTTGACCAGCAGATCGACGAAGGTTTCGTATTCCGCCCAGTTGGCGAAAACATCGGGAATGTTGGTCCGTGGGAAGCGCTCAAACACTTTACAGCGGTACGATTTAAATCCGGTGTTCATGCCCATCCAGAAGGGCGAGTTTGACGACAGCGCCAGGATATGCGGCAGGAAGTAGCGCATGGAATTCATGATGTGGATGGCGGTATTGCGGTCCTCAATGCCGATGTGCACGTGCAATCCGAAAACCAGGTTAGCGCGCGCAATGAGTTGCATGTCCTCGACGACCTGCGCATAGCGCTCGTCAGGATATATTTCCTGGGATTTCCAGTCCGAAAACGGATGGGTGCTGGCCGCCGCCAGCAACATGCCCTGCTCGCTGGCGAGGGTGATCATTTGGCGGCGAAGAGATTGGATGTTCTCCCGAGCTTCTTTGATGTCCTTACAAACGCGGGTGCCGACCTCGATGACCGACTGGTGCATCTCCGGCTTGACCGCCTCGTGCAGCGCCAGCTTGGCTTTGGGGAGGATCTCAGATGCGATGTGCGAGCGGAGGTCCCGTGTCTCCGGATCGATCGTCTGATATTCCTCTTCAATCCCGATGCTGAGGCTTGGCCGCTCCATCTGCTTACCCCTTGCTCGCTCGCTTGGCCGTCGGTTTGGATGCCGACGACGGTTTCGAGGCCTTCTCCTTCGTCTTGGAATCCGCTTCCGCCGTGTAGCCGCGGAGGAACGCACTCCAGCGATAATCCGGCGTGAGGCCCGTGTGCTGTTTGGCTTTAGCAACCGCCAGTTCCGCCACGGCGTTCACGATCCAGTCGAAATTCTCCTGGCCCACCGAGTTTACATCAGCATCGGGGGCAGGATTCATGAAGTCGATGGCGTAGGGTATGCCGTCCTCGCAGGCGAATTCAACCGTGTTGAGGTCATAGCCCAAAGCCCGGCAGAGGGTCAGGCAATCGCGTTCCACCCGCTCCAGCAGCTTCGCGTCGGTAGCCGGCGGATTCTTCACGTAGCGCTCGTGGAAGGGCGTCGATGGATCGTAGTGCATGATGTGCACCTTCTCCTGGCCGACCACGTAGCAACGGAAATATTCTTTGAACTTCACCCCGCGCTGCAGCGTCATGCAGAGATCGCGGCTCTGATCGTAAGCGTTGAAGAACTCTTCGGGCGAGTTCACTTTGTAAACGTCCTTCCAGCCGCCTCCGTCGAAGGGCTTCAGGAAGGCGGGAAATCCAACGTAGCTGAAAATGCTGTCCCATGGCATCGGGTATTGCAGATTGCGCATGGAGCGTTCGGTGGTGCCCGGAGGGTGCTCCTTATGCGGCAGCAGCACCGTCTGCGGGATCGCAACGCCCAGCTTGGTTCCCAGCGCGAAGTTGAAAAACTTGTCGTCGGCGCTCCACCAGAATGGGTTATTGATAACGATCGTGCCGGAGAGGGCCGCATTCTTGAGATAGCCGCGATAGAAGGGAATGTCGTGCGAAATGCGGTCCACGATGACGTGGTAGGGAGATGGTTCTGCCATTCGGACTTCGCCAACCGTGGCGAGTTCAGCCTGGATGTCAGGCTCATTCATCGAGTTGATCTTGTCGACCAACGCGGGCGGAAATGTGGTCTCCATACCAAAAATAATTCCGATCTTCTTCACGGCTGCTCCTTCGAGGGCGATACGAATCGCCTTGGCTTCGCTCGCAATTGTACGTGGGAAATTCCAGGAAAACAGCGCCGAGGGCGCGGCATTCCATTCAACATCTTAGTGGTGAGAAGGGCTGTTATCAATAGTGACGACTGCGCACTACAACGTGACCAGGACGTAAGGTGCCACACTGACAACGCATGAACAGCGCCATCGAAATTCACGACTCGTATCTCACTTCCATCGCCAAACGTAGCGATTTGCTCGAACTCCGCTTTAGAGCCTACATCCACAAGAGCGAAGGAACGCCGGGCGTGGATGCCGGAACTGGCTGGACGCAAGACGCGATACTCGTCTTCGGCAATGGAATTATTGAAGGCTCGATTACGGAATGGCCGGCGGATTTGTACGATGGAACACTGGAAATCGAGGGAGAGGCCAGTGAGAACATCATCCCGATTCCGTTAGACCGAAAAGGAACCATTCAGCTAACGTTGAAGCCGAAATTCGATGACCCCATTGTGGTGCGCGGTAACAATGTGCGTTTGGAACTTCAGGGTGTTGCAACGTACGTCGAGGAGTTTCCCAGTAGCACAACGGCGTGAGCTCCCGTTCTACAGGGCGTGGCGGCTGATGAATGTCGGGAAATCCCCTTCTCACAAGTAACGCTCTCTAAAGCTGCGGGGTTTTCAGTGCCGCCGATTGTCTCTCGAACAGGCGCGATTGCCAGTAATGTTTGTCGCAGTCTACGCCGGTATGAGGGCAGGCTAAGCGCCGACCAGTTTCTCCAGTATGCCCTTGTTACGCACGGTGAGGGTGGATCCCTTAAGCACCGCGATCTGCCGCTTGCGGAAGTCCGCCAGTACGCGAGTGACGGTCTCCCGCGAGGTGCCGATAATCTGCGCAATCTCTTCGTGAGTGAGTGCCAGTTTCACCTTGGGCTCGGCTTGTTCGGGACTGGCGGCGGTCCACTCAAGCAGCAGGCGCGCCAACCGCTCGGGAGCGGAATGCGACAGGCCCAGACTGCGAATTTGCTGATAGGCGCTCTGGCAGTCCTTGCTCAGGTGTTGCGCCGCTTTCAGGCAGGCGTCTCCGTGCTTTTGCAAGAAGTTCGAGAAGTCGTCGCGCTTGACGAAATTCAATTGGCAGGGCTGCCCGGTTTCAGCGGTGATTTCATAAGGCGTTCCCGAGACCGTGGCGTGCATCCCCAGGACTTCACCCGGCTGGGCGATTTTCAGAATGAGCGTCTTGCCTTCGGCGGAAGTGGTGGAGAGTTTGACCCGGCCTTTGCACAGCATGTAGATTCCGCGCGGCGCCTGGCCTTCGACAAACAGCACTGCTCCCGCCGGATAGGAAGCGGTGTATTTCATCTTGTCGAACGCTTCTAATGAAGTCTTGGGAAGAGAACAGAAGAAGCTGTCGCTACGCAGCTTGCAGATCAGGCAATTCTCTACCAGCTCAAAGCCGTAAGGTGACCCCACGTTGTCCTCCGGGCGCTGTTCCGTATGTTATCACCTTAGGCAACTTCAAGATACAAGTCGATTCTGGACGGCCGAATTCCGCCTTTGGCCGGGTCTCAACCGCCTACCCTGTGACCCGCATCACAAGCACCCGTATCCAGAATCACAGACCTCTGGCCATCTCGCGAAGGAAAATTCCGCCCACAACGGCTCAAATAGGCGGGAGGCGAAGGTCTCATAACTTCACCCTGTCGGGTCCGGCCGAGGAACCCACGTTCACGGTCGGAAGACTGGAATCCTAGTTCCGGTTTGTAACCTTGCACCGTAAGGGTGAGGATCTTGACCACTCTCCTCTACCCCAAGTCGCCTCCCGCCGACGGTTTTGTGACTCGGCCTGATCCAGCCCAGACCAGGCAGGGGTGGTTACGCAGCACACAGGTTCTATAGGAGGTCGCGTTGGTGATGGCTAATGAACCCCGGGACAACCGGTGCATACCCACACAGTTCCCCCCTAAGTCGTTCGACGCAGCAATTATTGCTCTCAGGAAACCGCGATAATAACTTTCTTGCTCGGTAGGAAGGGAGAAATTGAAATGGCTTTAGCAACCGCAAACACTCAGTCGATCGAAATAGGCAGCACCGGGTTGAACCGTTGGTGGCGTGTCGTCGGCGGGCTCTCGATGAATCTTGCCTTGGGCACACTGTATGCCTGGAGCTTGTTCGTCCCGGAGCTTAGCAAAGACCGCGAATTCAGCATGCACAAACTTCCGGACTTCACATGGACCTTCACCATCGCCGTTGTGGTGTTCGCTCTGACGTTCATCGTAGCTGGGCGTCTCCAGGACAAGTTCGGACCCTTCTGGATATCTCTCGCCGGCGGCGTTCTGGTAAGCTTGGGGTTTTTCCTGTCCGGCCATGCCCATAGTCTGATGGCGCTGTACATCTCTTTCGGCGTGATTGGCGGGCTGGGCAATGGTTTCGGGTACGCGACACCGATTCCGGTGATGGCCAAGTGGTTCCCCGATAAACGCGGCTTGGCGGTGGGACTGGCCGTGGCTGGTTACGGCGGCGGCTCGGCAATCTTCGGGAAATTGGCCCTCAATTACCTGATCCCCGCTTACGGGTGGCGATCCACGTTTGAGATCCTGGGAGGGATCTTCCTCGTGATGACGCTGTTCGGCGCGTTCCTGCTGAAGAACCCCCCGGCTGGCTACAAACCCGCCGGTTGGTCGCCGGCGCCGGCAACCGCCAAAGCGGCCGCGACCACTTACGAGTTCACTCCGGCCGAGACCCTGCGCACTCCTACCTTCTACTTTATGTGGGTGGCATATGCGCTGGGGTGCTCCGCGGGTCTCATGGTCATCAGCGTCCTCATTCCTTTCTTCAAGGAAAGTCTGAAGAACACCGGTATGAGCCCTGCGGCGATCGCTAGTTATGCTGGCACGGCGTTTATCGTTGGCGCCGTGGGCAACGCGGCCGGACGCATTCTTTCCGGTTGGATGTCCGACCACCTTGGGCGCATCAACGTTCTCCGGCTGATGATCGGCATCTCCATGATCGCGATGCCGATCCTGTACCTGGTGGGCGGCAATCTCGGGTTGTTGTTCACGATGGTGTTCATCGTGTACTGGTGCTACGGCACGCAGTTGTCGGTGAACGGCTCCGCCACTGCCGACTTCTGGGGCACCAAGAACGCTGGTATCAACTACGGCATGCTGTTCACCGCCTGGGGCGTAGCAGGCGTTGTTGGCCCGATGTTGGGCGCGAAGCTGCGTGTGACGTACAACAGCTATCAGGCACCGTTCTACGCGGCTGCGGTTCTGGCCGCAGTGGCGCTATTGTCTGCGTTCATGGCTCGCCGTCCCAAGCATGTATGAAGTAATTATTCTGGCCGGACTGCCTTAGCGCCGTCCGGCCAAGCAGTAATAGTATTTCGGCCCGCTACAATGGCGGGCCGGGCCATGTAAGGCTCTACCTGTAATGTTCCAGGGACGAGCAAAGGTGTTGTACTGACGTACAGAATGTTCCATCATATGGGCTTGACCGGAGCGCTAGGGTGCGCTCCGTCAACCCAGGAAACACTGGCGAAGAACACCGGGGTTGCATCACAAATTCAGAAATCTTAAGGAGTGTTGATATGGCTCGAACCCTTCCAAAGCAGAATGCGGTGATTGAGACCAGCGAGCATCAGATCGCTGTCCATTGGCGGGAGGAAGAATACTATTATCCTTCCGCGAAATTTGTCGGCCAGGCAAACCTGACCGATCCCGACGTCAACGAACGCTTCAGCGAGAAAAATTTCCCGGAATGCTACCGGGAGTACGCCGATCTGTTGAGCTGGGACAAGTACTGGGACACCACGCTGGACACCAGCGATCCGCCATTCTGGAAGTGGTTCGCGGGCGGCAAGATCAACGCCTCGTACAACTGCGTGGACCGGCACCTCGACAAGTACAAGAACAAAGCGGCGATCATCTTTGTCCCGGAACCGGAGGGCGAAGCGCCCGTCTCCCTCACCTACCGCGAACTCTATGTACAAGTGAATGAATTCGCGGCGCTGCTGCGCGATTTCTGTGGCCTGAAGAGCGGAGATCGCGTCACCATTCATATGCCGATGGTCCCCGAGTTACCGATTACCATGCTGGCCTGTGCCCGCCTGGGGGTCATTCACTCGGTTGTGTTTGGCGGTTTCAGCGGCGAGGCTTGCGGCCGGCGCGTCGCCGATTCGGGCAGCCACATCCTGATCACGATGGATGGGTACTATCGCAATGGCAAGCTGCTCGACCACAAAGCCGCCTCCGAGATATCGCTGGATATAGCGAAGCAGGAAGGTCAGGAGGTGGAGAAGGTCCTGGTCTGGAGGCGTCACCCAGGGCAGAATGCGTCCGCTTCACCGTTTGTAGAAGGGCGCGATTTCTTCGTTGACGAGATCCTTCCCAACTACTCGGGTGAAATCGTGCCTCCCGTTCCCATGGATTCGGAGGCGCCGCTGTTTCTTATGTACACCAGCGGCAGCACTGGAAAGCCCAAAGGCTGTCAACACCGCACGGGCGGCTACCTCGCCTATGTGACGGGCTGCTCCAAATACATCCAGGACATCCACCCCGAAGATGTGTACTGGTGCATGGCCGATATCGGCTGGATTACCGGTCACTCGTTTATTGTCTATGGACCTTTGGCCCTGGCCGCCACCAGCGTCATCTACGAAGGTGTCCCTACCTACCCCGACGCCGGCAGGGTATGGAGAATCGCCGAGCGTTTGGATGTCAACATCTTCCACACCTCGCCTACGGCCATCCGCATGTTGCGCAAATCCGGTCACGATGAACCCACCAAGTACAAGTACCATTTCAAGCACATGACCACGGTGGGAGAACCCATCGAGCCAGAGGTTTGGCGCTGGTATTACGAAACCGTGGGCAAGGGTGAAGCCGTGATTGTGGACACCTGGTGGCAAACCGAAAACGGAGGATTCCTGTGCAGCACCAAGCCGGCGCTGGATCCCATGAAGCCGGGAAGCGCGGGCCCGGGTGTGCCGGGCATCTACCCCATCGTCTTCGACGAAATGGGAGAGGAAGTGCACGCCGGTTCGGGGAAGGCGGGGAACATCTGCATTCGCAATCCCTGGCCCGGGATCATGCAAACCATTTGGGGGGATCGCGAGCGCTTCGTCGCCCAGTACTACGCTAAGTACTGCAAGGATACCAACAGCAAGAAATGGCAGGACTGGCCATATTTTGCCGCAGACGGAGCCGTGCTGGCCATAGACGGCTATTTCCGGATCCTGGGACGCGTCGATGACGTCATCAACGTGGCCGGCCACCGCCTGGGCACAAAGGAAATCGAGTCTGCGTGCCTGACGGTTCCCGAGGTGGCAGAAGCGGCGGTGGTGCCGGTGGTGGACGAAATCAAAGGCCGCGTGCCCGAGGTCTATATCGTCCTGCAGCCCGATGTACAGGCGAGCCAGGAGATTGTGGACAAGGTCGGCCACGTCATTGAAACCATGATTGGCAAGATTGCCCGCCCGCGCAGGATCCTCATTGTTCCGGATATGCCAAAAACACGGTCTGGCAAGCTCATGCGGCGTGTTCTCGCGGCCCTCTCCAACAACATGAACACCGGAGATATCACGACCTTGGCCAATCCTGACGTGGTGGAATCGGTCCGGGTATTGGTTCAGGGCAAAGAGGCGGTGGTGCTGACAGATGGACCGGAAGACCTGAAAGCCTTTGGGTCGGTGGATTAAGGCTGACCTCAGGGCGCTTTCGGAGTCGATTAACCAAACGGGGCGCGCCATGCGCCCCGTTGTTTTCTGTCCCGTGATATTTTGCCGCAACGGGGGCCTTTCTTTACCCTAGAGCGGTTTAGTTATTTGTGTAGTCTAGGTGCCGCCGGCTGAAGCCGGCTCGGAGGTGAAGGATCAGCGGGA
>Ga0208079_1001654_pt1 | contig 11443 bp, 10 predicted proteins | sample NGESurdeep092012_5_FD_184474 | JGI IMG/M metagenome (GOLD analysis project Ga0208079, IMG submission 184474) | Arctic peat soil microbial communities from Barrow, Alaska - NGEE Surface sample 210-2 deep-092012 (SPAdes) | ecosystem: Environmental > Terrestrial > Soil > Wetlands > Peat ... | reverse complement strand
ACTGCACTGGTGACGGTGTGGGAGAGTAGGACGCCGCCGGACACACATTGTGAAAGAGCCCCCACCGCCAACACCGGTAGGGGCTCTTTTGCGTCTGTCAGGAGTCCTCAGTTCGGAAAGCCTGGCGGGCACGGGAACTATGTTCTGAGGCTCCGGGAAACTATGTTCTGAGGCTCCGGGAAACGATGTTCTGAGGCTCCGGGAAACGATGTTCTGAGGCTCCGGGAAACGATGTTCTGACGGTCAGGATTGCAGCTGGAACCAGGTGACGTTGATCTCTGCGAGCATCTCGCGCAGCAACGGCAGACTGATGCCGACGACATTGTGGTGATCGCCCTCGATGCCGGCGACAAAGGGGCCGCCCAGACCGTCGATCGTGAAGCCTCCCGCGACGTTCAGCGGTTCGCCGGTCGCGACGTATGCCGCAATCTCCTCGTCGCTGACGTTGGCGAAGTGGACGGTCGTCGACGCGACGGCGCCGATGGTCGCGCCGGTGCCCCCGTCGCTGTCGTCCCGGTCGTCGATCAGCCAGTGGCCGGTGTGAAGCACGCCGGAGCTGCCACGCATCCGCTGCCACCGAGCGGTCGCCTGTGCTTCGTCGGCTGGCTTGCCGTGCAGCTCACCGTCGAGCTCGAGCACCGAGTCGCAGCCGAGGACCAACGCGCCGATGGGGGCGTCGTCGGGACAGGAGTCGTCGGACAGACGACCGGCGACGGCCTCGCACTTGGCCCGTGCGAGCACCAGGGCGACGTCCTGTGGCGTCAGCTCTCCAAAGTGTGAAACGGCCTGTGCCAGAACGAGATCCTCATCCACGTCGCTCACCAGCACGTACGACGTCACGCCAGCTCGTGCCAACGTCGACAGCCGCGCTGGGGAAGCCGAAGCAAGAACGAGGGGCACTTCGGGAGAGACCATGCGCGCAGGCTATCCGAGCACTGCCTCGCGCAGGGTATCGAGGCCGACGCCGCCGATGTCGAGCGCGCGACGGTGGAACGCCTTGATGTCAAAGGCATCTCCCTCGCGGGCCTTGACCTCGTCGCGCAGCTGGAGCCAGAGCCGCTCGCCGATCTTGTACGACGGTGCCTGACCAGGCCAGCCGAGGTAGCGATCGAGCTCGAAGCGCAAGAAACCCTCGGCCATGTTGGCGTGGTTCCGCAAGAACTCCCAGGCCTTTTCATAGGTCCACTCGCCACCGCCGACCTCTGCGGGAGCCTCGAAGCCGCAGTGGACTCCAATATCGAGGACGACGCGTGCCGCACGCAGCGACTGGCCGTCGAGCAGGCCCATGCGGTTGCCCGGGTCGTCCATGTAGCCCAGCTCTGCCATCAGTCGCTCGGCGTAGAGCGCCCAGCCCTCACCGTGGCCGGATGTCCAGGCGTCCAGGCGTCGCCAGCGGTTGAGAATCTCGGACCGATACACCGTCTGAGCGACCTGGAGATGATGGCCGGGGACGCCCTCGTGGTAGACCGTCGTCAGCTCGCGCCAGGTACCGAACTCGGTGAGGCCCTTGGGCACGGACCACCACATGCGACCCGGACGGCTGAAGTCCTCGGACGGCCCTGTGTAGTAGATGCCGCCCATCTGGGTCGGGGCGATCATGCACTCGATGGCGCGTACCGGCTCGGGGATGTCGAAGTGCCAGCCGGCCAGGTTGGCGATGACCTCGTCGGCCTTGCCCTGCATCCACACCTTGAGCTCGTCGGTGCCATGCAACTGGTATCGGGGGTCGGCATCCAGGATGGTGATGGCTTCCTTGATGGTGGCGCCGGGCTTGATCCGCTCGGCCACGGCCTGCATCTCGGCGCTGATGCGGGCCAGCTCTTGTTGGCCCCACGCATAGGTCTCCTCGAGATCGACGGTGGAGCCAAGGAAAGCCCGTGACATGAGCTGGTAGCGCTCGCGACCGCAGGCATCAGCCGCCGGGGCGTGGGGCAGCAGCTCGTCGAGCAGGAGCCAACCGATGTGGGTGTAGGCCGAGGATGCCTGGGCTAGGGCGCTGCGCAGTGCGTCCGCGACGTCGCCGGCGAGAGCGCCCTCGCCGATCGTGGCATTCTTGACCAGGTTGGCGAAGTAGCCCTCCGCGGCGGCCAGCTCGACGCACTGGGCGGCGCAGGCCTCGACCTGCCTCTTCGGGCTCACCAGGCCCTTGGCTGCGGCGGAACGCAGCGACTCCATGTAGCTGTCGAGGGCCGCCGGGACCTTGGTCATGCGAGCCGCCAACGTCGCCCAGTGCGCCTCTGTCTGGGTGGGCATCAGGTCGAAGATGTCGCGGATCGACTGAAGCGGGGAGGCCAGGACGTTGAGGCTCATCTCGTCGAGCCCGGCGGCGTAGGTCTCCTCGGCCAGGCCGAGACGCTCGGTCATCGCTGAGATGGTCACGCGATCGACGGCGTCGACAGCCTTTGCCCCGGCCAGTGCGTCCAGGGTCGCTCGGCGAAGGTCGGAGATCGCCGCGTAGCCGGCCGGCGAGAAGTCGTCGAGGTCCTCGTCCCAGCCGGGAATCCCCAGCATGGTCGCGGTGATGGGACTGAGCTCGACAAGCGCGTCGAGGTAGTCGTTCGCGATGCGGTCAACGTCGGTGGTGCGGCGCGCGTCAGGCGCGGGGGCGTCAGTGGTCACCCGTGGAACGTACCGCAGTCTCCCGTGGGGAGAGATGTATCAGCGGGGGCGGGTCGATGCGCGCCAGCCGCCGGGACCGTGGGGGGGTGTCGTACGCATCTTCCGGCGGGTCGAGCCCCAAGGTGGCTGGGTGAACCTCCCGTTTGCCAGGGGGAGGCGATCGGTGGGATCCGATACGGAGTCGCTGCTCGCCGCGGCGAGGATGGTGACGAGGGCAGCGAGCTCCTCGGGTGAGGCGATCCCGCGGACGAGACGTACCGGCGTGGCGGTCGCCTCCAGCCGCTGGGTGCCTTGTGAGCCCCGAGAATTGTTGTCAGTCATAGTGATTCGCCCGATCAGAGCGGTATGTTCCCGTGCTTCTTGGGCGGCAACGTCTCGCGCTTGTTGCGTAGTGCGCGTAGCGCCTTAATGACTGAGGATCGGGTGTGTGACGGTGGTATCACCGAGTCGACGTAACCGCGTTCAGCGGCGATGTACGGGTTGGCCAGCGTGTCTTCGTACTCCGTGATGAACTGCTGACGTATGGCGTCGACATCACCACCGGCAGCGAGGACCTCGGCGATCTCTTTGCGGTAAAGAATGTTGACGGCACCTTGAGCGCCCATGACGGCGATCTGCGCCGTGGGCCAGGCAAAGTTCATGTCGGCGCCGAGGTGCTTGGAACCCATGACGTCGTAGGCGCCGCCGTAGGCCTTGCGGGTGATGACTGTCACCAGCGGGACCGTGGCTTCGGCGTAGGCGTAGAGGAGCTTGGCGCCGCGTCGGATGATGCCGTTCCACTCCTGGTCGGTGCCCGGCAGGAAGCCCGGGACGTCCACGAACGTCAGAACGGGGACGTTGAACGCGTCGCACGTCCTCACGAACCGTGCAGCCTTCTCGGAGGCGTCGATGTCAAGGCAGCCGGCCAGCTGCATGGGCTGGTTGGCGACAACACCCACAGCACGGCCCTCGACCCTGCCGAAGCCGACGATGATGTTCTGGGCGAACAGGGCATGGACCTCGAGGAAGTCAGGGGAGCCGTCGTCGGTGGTGTCCACGATGTGCCCAATGATCGTGTGCATGTCATATGGCTGGTTGGCCGAGTCCGGGATGAAGGTGTCCAGGAACGCATCGTCCGTGTCGACCTCGCCGGCGGTGTCGTCAACGTCCCACGCGAAGGAGGGGGAGTCCTCAAGGTTGTTGGACGGCAGGTAGGACAACAGCGCCTTGACGTAGTCGATGGCGTCGTCCTCGCCCTGGCCCATGTAGTGCGCCACGCCGGACTTGGAGTTGTGGGTGAGGGCTCCTCCGAGCTCCTCCATACCGACGTCCTCGCCGGTGACAGTCTTGATGACGTCGGGGCCGGTGATGAACATGTGCGATGTCTGGTCGACCATCACCGTGAAGTCGGTGATCGCCGGGGAGTAGACCGCACCGCCCGCACAGGGCCCCATGACCAGTGAGATCTGCGGGATGACGCCGGAGGAGTGGACGTTGCGTCGGAAGATCTCGGCGTAGAGCCCGAGTGCCACCACGCCCTCCTGGATGCGGGCGCCACCGGAGTCGTTGATGCCGATGACCGGACAGCCGATCTTCATCGCCAGGTCCATGATCTTGACGATCTTTTCGCCGAACACCTCACCGAGGGATCCGCCGAAGACCGTGAAGTCCTGGGAGAAGACGCAGACCTGTCGACCGTCGACCGTGCCGAAGCCGATGATGACACCGTCGCCATAGGGCCGCTTCTTCTGTTGACCGAACGCCGTCGACCGGTGACGGCCAAGCTCGTCGACCTCGACGAAGGAGCCCTCATCCATCAACTGGTCGACCCGCTCGCGCGCTGTCTTCTTCCCGAGGGCATGACGCTTTTCGACAGCCTTGGTCGACCCGGCATGCAGCGCTTCGTCGTGGCGTCGGAGCAGGTCAGCGAACTTGCCAGCCGTCGTGTGGATGTCGGGCCCGGAGGCGGCAGGGCCGGGCTCGGAGACGGCGCGGTCGGGCTCGGCCACAGAGGGGCCGTCGGTGAGGACTACATCAGCCATGACGGGAGCCTAGCCTTAGGTCTGTGCGCGAGCCTCTCGAATCCCAGTCCGTGAAAGCGGCATTGACCAAACCGCCAAACCCGTGGCTGGAGGTCGATGTCCTTGCCTCCCTCGACTCCACCAATGGTGAGGCGCTCCGAGCCCCGCGAGCGTGGCGAGTCGTGCTGGCCGATCATCAGAGTGCCGGGCGGGGACGACTGTCGCGTCAGTGGCAGGCGCCTGCCTGCGCCTCGATCGCCGTGTCATGCCTGGTTCCCCTGCCTGTCGACCGAGTCGCCGACGCGAGCTGGCTGCCACTACTTTCCGGTATGGCCATGCGGCGCGCACTGGGGGACGTCGCCGATGTGGCTGGTCAGCTCAAGTGGCCGAACGACGTATTGGTGCAGGAACAGCCAGACGACCCGGAGGCGCCGTGGCTCAAGATCTCGGGTGTCCTCTGCGAGATGGTGCGTGGCGGTGGGTTGGTGGTCATCGGGGCGGGCGCCAACATCGACCAGACGCGCGCCGAGCTCCCGGTGGAGACGGCGACGTCGTTGGCTTTGTGCGGCGCCGGGAACGTCCGCCGCGAGGATGTCATCGTGCGTTATCTCAGTGTGCTGGCCGACCTCCTGCGTGCCTGGTCGGAAGGTGGCGGGGCGCTGGATGCCGTTCGTGCGGCATACCGCGCCTCGTGTCTGACGATCGGACTGGACGTGGACGTGCACCAACCCGATGGCCGGGTTACCCGGGGCGCCGCGACGGGGGTCGATGACGCGGGTCGACTGGTGGTTCGAGCTGGGGGGATGAGCACCGCCCATGCCGCCGGGGACGTGGTGCATGTGCGCCGGTCGCAGCCGCTGGCCGGAAACACGGCATGATCGGGTCATGATCGACCCGACGGTCCGGAGGGGTGCACCTGAGATGTCCCGCGCCGGTCGCCATCGCCCCGGTCTGGCCGTCGAGCCCGCTGGAGGACTCTCGCCAGCAGCCGATGACGTGGAGGCGCGACTGCTCGGTCAGCCTCGCTCGATGCGTCCTCGCGAGGTCAGCGCCCGGGCCTCGGTGTCCCTGCGAAGCGCCCGCAAGTTCTGGCACGCGCTGGGGTTCCCCAACGTCGGGGACGAGGACACGGTGTTCACCGAGACGGACGTTCTGGCGTTGCAAGCCGTCGCGGGACTCGTGCGCGATGGCACCTTCGATGAGCCGACCGCCCTGGCGATGACGCGAGCGTTGGCCAGGACCACTGATCGGCTGGCCGTGTGGCAGACCCAGCTGATGGCCGAGGCGTTGGGCGAGGCCTTGGGCGAGCTGGCCCGGACCACGAAGAGCACGGGGGATTCGGAGAGCACAAGGACTTCTCTGAGCACAGGGACTTCCGAGAGCAGAGGTACCCGCGTCGAGCCGGACACGACGCGGGCCGTGCCGGATCCGGCGACCGCTCGGGCAGCCGCCATGAAGCTGGCGGACATCGCCGATGATCTGGAACCGCTGCTGGTCTACGCCTGGCGCCGCCATCTGTCGGCCGCGATCTCGCGCATGGTCTCCGACTCCGAGCCGACGATGGACAGCTCGGGAGTCGTGCGCTGTGTGGGCTTCGCTGACCTCGTCTCGTTCACCCGTCTTGTGCGTCGACTGTCCGAACGCGAGCTGGCACGTGTGGTGCAGCGCTTCGAGGCGCTGGCGTCCGACGTCGTGACCGCGCACGGAGGCCGGGTTATCAAGACCGTGGGAGACGAGGTCCTGTTCGTGGCCAGGGGCGCCGCTCCTGCCGCTGCGATCGCGCTCGACCTGGTGGAGGCCATGGCCGTGGACGATCTCCTGCCGGATGTCCGGGTGGGTATGGCCAGCGGGCAGGTGGTGTCACGACTCGGTGACGTCTTCGGGATCACCGTGAACCGCGCCAGCCGGCTGACAGCGGTCGCGAAACCTCGAACGGTCCTGGTCGATGATGCGATGGCTGCCTCGCTGGCGAGCACGTCCGGCTTCGAGATGTCCCCCTTGCGTCGCCGGACGCTGCGCGGGATCGGCCAGGTGACCCCCTGGAACCTGCGGCGAGCCGATCCGTCGGGGCGCCGCGGCATGATGATCGATGGCGAGGCCGGCGGCGATGACGAGGCTGACGACGATGGCAAAGACCAAGGAGATCTGGGTTGATGAGTGAGTCGAGTACCCCCACCCGACCGATGGTGATGATCACCCGGCATGGCCCCGGTGGCCACATCGCGGAGCTGTCGCTGGATCGGCCCGAGGCCATGAACGCCGTGTCGACGCAGATGGCCCGAGAGCTGGGCGCCGCCTGCGACGAGCTCTCGGCCGACCCGGACGTTCGCGTGGTGGTGATCACGAGCACCAGTCCGAAGGCGTTCTGCGTCGGTGCCGACCTCAAGGAACGCAACTCGTTCACCGACGCCGACCTGATGGAACAGCGCCCGGTGGCGCGTGCGGCATACGGCGGCGTGTTGAACCTGCCGATGCCCTCGATCGCCGTGGTCGAGGGGTACGCCCTCGGCGGTGGCCTGGAGATCGCGCTGTCCTGCGACCTGATCATCGCCGGATCGGCGGCGGTGGTCGGACTGCCCGAGGTGTCTGTGGGCGTCATCCCCGGTGGTGGCGGAACCCAGCTGCTGACGCGTCGCATCGGCTGGTCGAGGGCGGCCGGGATGATCTTCACCGCTCGTCGGATGCCGGCCAGTGAGGCCGCAGCGCTGGGCGTGGTCGATGAGGTGCTCGACGCAGGTGCCGCCCGCGACCGCGGGCTCGAGCTGGCTGCTCAGATCGCGGCCAACTCGCCGGTCGGGCTTCGCCAGGCCAAGCGTGCGATGAGGCTCGGCAGCGACGTCGATCTGGCGACCGGGATCGAGGTCGAGGACGGCTGCTGGCGTGCCACGGCCTTCTCCGGCGACCGGGCGGAAGGCGTCGCAGCCTTTGCCGAGAAGCGACAGGCCCGCTGGCCTGGTCGCTGAACGAGACAATGGTCTCTACGATGCGTTTATGACCCGTGTTCTGCTTGCTGAGGATGACCCCGCGATCTCGGAGCCGTTGGCCCGCGCCCTACGGCGGGAAGGCTACGAGGTCGACGTCCGCGCCGATGGCCGCGCAGCGCTCGAAGGTGCCAACGAGAACCCCGACCTGGTCGTACTCGACCTCGGTCTGCCGTACGTCGACGGGCTGGAGGTCTGTCGGCGAATCCGCGCCGACGGGCGCAATGTTCCCGTACTGATCCTCACGGCGCGGGCCGACGAGGTGGACCTGGTGGTCGGGCTCGATGCCGGCGCTGACGACTACGTCACCAAGCCGTTCCGCCTGGCCGAGCTGCTGGCCCGTGTTCGTGCCCTTCTGCGGCGCCACCCCACCGAAGTCGGCTCGGCCGGCGCAGTGGTGCGCATCGACCCCGATGGCCGTCGTGCCTACTTCAACGACGAAGAGCTCCAGCTGACCGCCAAGGAGTTCGACCTGTTGCGTGTTCTGGTGCGCGAGCAGGGCAAGGTCGTCTCTCGCGAGCAGCTGATGCGCGAAATCTGGGAGACCGCCTGGTTCGGGTCCACCAAGACTCTCGACATGCACATCTCCGTCCTGCGCCGAAAGCTGGGCGACGATGCCGCGCAGCCGCGCTACATCGCGACCGTGCGTGGCGTCGGCTTCCGGTTCGAACGCGACGGGAAAGGCTGACCACCTCGCATGCGTCGCCAGCTGGTTCGGTCGACCTTCGCGGCCGTCCTGCTCTCGGTGCTGATCATAGGTCTGCCGCTGGGGGCTTTCAGCTGGTGGGCGATGGCCGACCACGCCACGCGCCTGCGCGGGTGGCTCGACCAGCCAAGCCTGCCGTTGGTGCCGGTTCGGATGTTTGGTGTCATCGCGGCGCTGTCGGTGATTGCGGTGCTTGTCGGCGTGGCTGTCGCCTGGCTGCAGGCCAGCAGGTATGCCGAGCCGATGGCCCAGCTGGCGGATCGGGCGGAACGCTTCAGCGCGGGCGAGTCCAGGTTACAGCCGCTGGTCACCGGCATCGACGAGGTCGACCGCATCGCGGAGGTCTTGTCGCGCAGCGCCCTTCAGATGACCCGCTCCCTTGCCTCGGAGCGTGACTTTGCCTCGGATGCCTCGCACCAGCTGAGAACGCCATTGACCGCGTTGCTCATGCGACTGGAAGAGATCGCCATGACCGACGACCTCGCGGTTGTCAGGGAAGAGGCAGGTATCGCGATCGCGCAGGTCGAGCGCCTCACCAAAGTGGTGGACGAGCTGCTCTCGAGGAGTCGAAAGGGTCATGAGGCGGCCCCCCCCTCGGTCTCTCTGGACTCGGTGATCGCCGCCCTCCAGAGGGAGTGGCAGCCTGCGTTCGAGCAGGCTCGACGAAGCGTGCGGGTCCATGGTCAGCGCGGTCTCCGGGTGCTGGCCACTCCGGTGGCGCTGTCGCAGGTGTTGTCGACGCTGTTCGAGAACTCCCTGGCCCACGGTCGTGGCACGGTGGATGTGCATGCCCGGCGCAGTGGCCCCTCGGTGGTGGTGGAGGTCAGCGATCAAGGAGAGGGGGTGGGCGCGGCGATTGCGCCGCACATCTTCGAACGATCGGTCAGCACGGCGAAGAGCTCCGGCCTGGGGTTGGCTCTGGCGCGCGACCTGGCCGAGGCCAACGGTGGTCGCCTCGAGCTGATCCAGGCCCAGCCGGCGATCTTTGCGCTGTTCCTCTCCGAGGCCGATCCCGGCTCACGCGACTAGCTCGGACCAGCTCGGGCTAACGCTTGTCGATGGGCTCCACCAAGGCATCGCCGGCGAACACAAACGTGCGATAGGTCCAGAACCGGAACAGCGTGCCAATGCCGATCCCGACGATGTTGGTGATGTTGTCGGACAGCTGGGTGTGCAGGTCGAGCACGTAGCGAGAGAAACCCAGGCAGACGACGGCGATGACCATGGCGACGACGTTGAAGAACCCGAACAGCGCGAGCTCGTGGCTTGCCTGCCGGTTGCGACGGTGCCGGAAGGTCCACAACCGGTTGCCGAGCCACGCCACGACGGTTGCCACCGACGCGGAGATGATCCGGGCCGTGAGGGGCTTGTCGTTGAGCACCCCGACCGTGGTCCCCTCGCCGAGCAACCCCAGCAGGTGTGGCCCGAAGACGAGGATGTTGTAGCCCCCCAGGTCGATCACGAACGCCACGGCGCCGACCATGCCGAACTTGAGCATCTCGCGCACGAGGACGTCGATCGCCCCGCGAGCGCGGTCGAGCAGTCGAGGGCGGTCTGTCGGCACGGTGAGAGCCTAGCCGCGAAGCCGGAACGACGTCCCGGATCGCCCCCGACCCGGCTCGGCGCCGACTCTGCTCGCCCCCGATAGGCTGCCGTCCGTGAAGCCCCCGCAACGTGCCCCTGGAGGGTTCCCCGTCGTCGGCATCATCGGCGGCGGTCAGCTCGCGCGAATGTGCCAGCCGCCGTCGGTCGGGCTGTCGATCACGCTGTCGGTTCTCGCGGAGACAGCCGGCGAGCCCGCGGCGCTGGTGATCCCCTCCTCTGTCGTTGGAGATCGCCATGACGTCGAAGCCGTGCGTGCGTTCGCGAGAGAGTGCGACGTCGTCACCTTCGACCATGAGCATGTTCCGGCCGAGGTCCTGTCTGCGCTTGAGGCCGACGGCGTCGTCCTGCATCCCTCGCCGGCGGCCCTCGTGTTCGCCCAGGACAAGCTGGCGATGCGTCGACGGCTCACCGACATCGGGGTGGCATGCCCACGATGGGCGCAGGTCAGCGACTCCGCGTCGCTGCAGGCCTTTGGTGACGACGTGGGCTGGCCCGTCGTCGTCAAGACCTCCAGGGACGGGTATGACGGCAAGGGGGTTCGTGTCGTCGGTTCCCCTGACGAGGTGGCCGACTGGCTCGCGGACGTGGCGCGTGACGTCGACCGGGACAGCGGGCTGATGGTCGACGGGCTGTTGGCCGAGGAGAAGGTCGACGTCGTCCGCGAGCTGGCTGTGCTGATCGCTCGAAGCCCGTCTGGCCAGGGCGCCGCGTGGCAGATCGTGGAGACCGTCCAGACCGAGGGCATCTGCACCCAGGTTCTTGCGCCGGCGCCAGACCTCGCTCCGGGCCTTGCCGCCATGGCCACCGAAACGGGTCTGCGCATCGCCGGAGAGCTCGGCGTCACCGGTGTGATGGCGATGGAGATCTTCGAGGTGAGGGATGCGCAGACGGGCGACCCGGCATACGTGGTGAACGCGCTGGCGATGCGGCCCCACCACAGCGGTCACTGGAGCATCGACGGCGCAGTGACCAGCCAGTTCGAACAGCATCTGCGCGCGGTGCTTGATCTCCCGCTGGGAGACACCAGCCCACGCGCGCCATGGACGGTCACGGGCAATGTCGTAGGTGGCGACTACGGCCAGCTGTATCCGGCATATCGTCACGTGATGGCGCGTGACCCCGGACTCAAGATTCACTTGTACGGGAAGGGCGTCCGACCCGGTCGCGCGATCGGACACGTCAATGTCAGCGGCGCCGACCTCGATGACCTGAGGTCTCGCGCCAACCATGCGAGCGACTTTTTGCAGGGAGTGATCACCGAATGAGCGACTCGACCGCAGTGGTGGGACTGGTGATGGGCAGTGACAGCGACTGGCCCGTCATGGAAGAAGCCGCCAAAGTGTTGGAGGAGTTCGGGATCGGCTACGAAGCCGATGTCGTCTCGGCGCACCGGATGCCCGAGGAGACGGTCGCGTACGGACAGAGCGCCGTGGATCGTGGCCTGCGGGTGATCATCGCCGGCGCGGGGGGCGCCGCCGCCCTGCCCGGGATGCTGGCGGCGCTCACTCCGCTGCCGGTCATCGGGGTCCCGG
>Ga0208079_1001653_pt1 | contig 11446 bp, 7 predicted proteins | sample NGESurdeep092012_5_FD_184474 | JGI IMG/M metagenome (GOLD analysis project Ga0208079, IMG submission 184474) | Arctic peat soil microbial communities from Barrow, Alaska - NGEE Surface sample 210-2 deep-092012 (SPAdes) | ecosystem: Environmental > Terrestrial > Soil > Wetlands > Peat ... | reverse complement strand
CACCCGTAGCCGCGCCTGTGGCCGCGCCTGTGGCCGCGCCCGTTGCAGCGCCATCCACGGTTCCATCGCCGGTTCGTGCGCCCGCGGCTTCTGCATCTTCCATCTCTCCGTCGTCGATCGCTGCTCCGCCATCCGGGCGCGCCTTGTCGAGCCCGCTCGCCAAGCGTCTAGCCGACGAACGGGGCATTAATCTCGCCAGCGTCGCCGGCAGCGGCCCCGGCGGCCGAATCATCAAACGCGACATCGAAGCCGCCCTTACCGCCGGCCCCGCAGCGGCTGGCTCATCTTCGATCTTCCATCTTCCATCTTCGATCGATTTTGAGGACCGCCCCCTCACCCTCATCCGCAAAACGATCGCGAGGAGACTCGCCGAGTCGATCGGTCCGATCCCCACGTTCTATCTCACGGCCGAGTTCGACCTCGAGCGCGCGAGCGAAATGCGCGCGGCGATGGCGGCGATGGGTGACGATTACAAGGTTTCATTCAACGACATCATCCTGAAGGCAACGGCCACTGCGCTCGCGCAGCACCCGGAAGTGAACGCGCACTGGCTCGGCGATCACATCCGCCTCCACCATCGCGTCCACCTCGGCATGGCGGTCGCGACCGATGACGGCCTCATCGTGCCGGTGATCTTCGACGCCGACAAGAAGCGCATGAGCGAGATCGCGATCGAATCGAAGATGCTCGCGAAGAAGGCGCGCGAACGGAAACTCACGCCGGCGGAGTACACGGGCTCGACGTTCTCCGTCTCGAATCTCGGCATGATGCAGATCGAGCAGTTCACCGCGATCATCAATCCGCCCGAGTGCGGCATCCTCGCGATCGGGGCGATCGAAGACAAGCCCGTCGTCGCCGCGGACGGATCCACGCAGGTCCGCAAGCGCCTCCGCGTCACGATGAGCTGCGATCACCGCGCCATCGACGGCGCCGTGGGCGCGCGCTTCCTGCAGACGCTGCGCCGCATGATCGAAAATCCACTGATGCTGGTCTATTAAGGTCTACTGAGAATCGAAAGAGAAACACATGGCAACCTTTGACGTGATCTTCCTCGGCGGCGGCCCGGCCGGATATGTGGGCGCCATCCGCTGCGCCCAGCTCGGACTCAACGCCGCCGTCATCGAGCGTGAAGGGCTCGGCGGCACCTGCGTGCTCTGGGGCTGCATTCCCGCAAAGGCGCTGCTCGAGGCCGCGAACCTCGCGACGCGCGTGTCGCACGCCGCCGAGTTCGGCGTGGGCGTCGGCGAGGTGAAGCTCGACTTCGGCGTGGCGATGAAGCGCTCGCGCGACGTGAGCATCAGGAACTCCAAGGGCGTCGAGTTCCTCTTCAAGAAGAACAAGGTCACCTGGATCAAGGGCACGGGCACACTGGCGTCGAACAAGTCGGTGAAGGTCACGATGGCCGACGGAAAGAGCGAGACGCACAGTGCGACGAAGGCCGTGGTGATAGCGACGGGATCGCGCGTGCGCGGGCTGCCGCAGGCCGGACTCGAGCTGAACAAAACGACCGTTATCTCATCGGATGAGGCGCTCGTCCTCGAGAAGGCGCCGAAGAGCATCGCCATCGTGGGCGCGGGCGCGGTGGGCTGCGAGTTCGCCGACGTCTTCCACGCGTTCGGCTCGAAGGTTTCGCTGATCGAAGCGATGCCGCGCATCCTGCCGCTGGAGGACGAGGATTCGTCCGCGGAGGTCCAGCGCAGCTTCAAGAAGCGCGGCATGGACGTCATGGCCGGCGCGAAGCTCACCGCCGCGAAGATCGGCAAGGATTCGGTGACGCTGACCGTCGAAGTGCAGGGCGCCAAGCAGGAAATCGTGGCCGATCGCGTGCTCGTCGCCACGGGCCGTGCCACGAACGTCGAGAACATCGGGCTCAAGGAAGCCGGCGTTCAGCTCACCGACCGCGGCTTCATCAAGATCAACGAGCGGATGGAAACGAGCGCGAAGGGGCTCTACGCGATCGGCGACGTCGCCGGCCCGCCGATGCTCGCGCACAAGGGCGAGCGCGAGGGCATGATCGTCGCCGAAGTCATCGCCGGGAAGCCGTTCCATCCGCTGAGCTACGGCAATATTCCGAACGCGACGTACTGCCACCCCGAGGTCGCCTCGATCGGCATGACCGAAGCGCAGGTGAAGGAAAAGAAGATCGACTACAAGGTCGGCAAGTTCCCGTACAGCGCGAACGGCCGCGCGCGCACATCGGGCGAGACCGAGGGCTTCGTGAAGATCATCCGCGACGCGAAGTACGGAGAGATCCTCGGCGCGCACATCGTGGGCGCGCACGCCACGGAGCTCATTCACGAGCTGGCCGTGGCTCGCGAGAACGAATTCACCGTCGAGGAGATCGAGCTGGCGATCCACGCGCACCCGACGCTGTCGGAGTCGATCGCGGAAGCCGTGCTCGATTCACTCGGCCGGGCAATACACATCTGAGCGAGGCCTTCGTTACGACAGATCACGCGGATTGGATCGGATACGGCAACTGAAACTGCCACCGCTTTATCACGGATTTCGCGGATCAACAGCCTGATACTTCAACTGCAAAAGCTTTTTGGGGGAACTGCCACTGCGGCGCGCGCCGTCGTTAGCAGTTCCCCCAAAGTTTTTGTTGTTGCCGTATCAGGCGGTTAATCCGCGAGATCCGTGTCAAGGCAGTGGCAGTGTCAGTTGTAGTATCCGATCCAATCAGCGCAAATCCGCATCTCCCCTGCAGGGCTCCTACGGCCACGGATCCGGATCGTCCGGGTCCCCGTCCGGCGCCGGCGCACCAGCCGGTGTCGGCGTCGCGATCATCTCGTATCCAACCGGCGGTTCCCCGCCCGCGAGATTGCGCACGAAGTAATCCCACACCTTCCGCACGCCGTACGCCGGCAGCGCATGCGGCGTGTCGGGAAAGATGATCATGTCGAAGTCCTTGTTCGCCTTGATCAGCGCGTCCACCACGCGCAGCGTGTTCGACGTGTGCACGTTGTTGTCCATGTCGCCGTGCGTGAGCAGCAGCTTCCCCTTCAGGTTCTTCGCGAGCGTGTAGTTCGCCGCCGACTCGAAGTTGTCGGTGGCCTTCGCGCTGTCGGCCTTGTAGAGCCCCTGATACTTCTCGCCCCAGAAGAATCCGTACGTGCGATTGTCGTGATTCCCCGACCCGCTCACCGCGACCTTGAAGAAATCCGGATAGCGGAGGATCGCGTCGGTCGACGCGAAGCCGCCGCCCGAGAATCCGTAGATCCCCACCTCGTCGATGTCGATGTAGTCGTAGCGCGCCGCGAGCTGGCGGATCGCGGCGATGTGATCGGGGATCCCGTTGTCGCCCATGTTGCCGTAGTAGAAATCGTGGAACGCCTTGGACCGTTTCGGGGTGCCCATGTGATCGAGCTGGATTACTATGAACCCCAACTCAGCCAGCGAGCGCGCCTGCCCCGATCCGCCCGTGCTGAATCCCCAGTCGGCCACGCTGCCGACCTGCGGTCCGGGATAGATGTGCGTGATGATCGGATACTTCTTCGTCGGGTCGAAATTCGACGGCTTGTACATCAGGCCGTAGAGCGTGGTCACGTTGTCGCGCGCCTTCACCGTGAACAGTTCTGCCGGAGTCCAGCCGATGTTCTTCAGCAAGTTCACATCGGCCTTCTCGAGACTCATGAGCACGCTGCCGTCCGCGGCCGAGCGCAGCGTCGTGACCGGCGGCGCGTCGACCCGTGAATACGTATCGAGGAAGTAGCCGCCGGTCGGGACGAAAGTGATGCGATGGTTGCCGTCCTCCGGCGTGAGAAGCTTCATCCCCGCGCCGTCGAATCCGATGCTGTACAGGTGCGCGTAGTACGGCACACCGGGTTCCTTGCCCCAGGCGGTGAGATAGACCTTCTTCGCCGAATCGGCGACGTGTGCGATGCGCTCCACGGTGTATGCGCCCGACTCGAGCTGGTTCTTGAGCTTGCCCGTGGCGTCGTAGCGGTAGATGTGCAGCCAGCCGTCCTTCTGCGAGGGGAAGAAGATGTCGTCGCCGTTCGATGCGATTTCCCAGTTGCCCGAACCGCCGCCGTGCACGAGCTCGACGAACGTCGCGGCCGAGTCCTTGGTGATCGGAGTGGTCTTCCCCGTCGCGAGGTCCGCAGACAGCATCGTGACGCGCTTGGCGCCGCGCGTCGCGTCGAGCAGGTATAATTTCTCGGATTTCTTCGACCACTTGAGCGCGGCGAGTCCGCTCATGCCGTGCACGATCGTCGGCGGTTTCTCGTCCTGCATCTTCACGCTGGTGTGCGCCGCGACGTCGAGCACGTACGAGTCGTATCGAATGAGGATCGAGTCGCCCGGCGCGGCGTACGGATACGTCACGAGGCGCGGCTGCGGCTTGGTGGAGGAGTACAACGCGTAGCGCCTCACGCCGCGCTCGTCGGCGCGAATCACCGCGATCTTCTTCGAGTCGGGCGACCAGATGAGCTGCGGGCGGCGGCGGGTCGGGCGGTCCGGTGGCAGCGTGCTCGGCGTCTCGGTGCCGTACGCGTACTGATCGATGCCGTCGGTGGTGAGCTGGATCGAGCTGTCGGGAAGCGTGAGCGAGTCGACGCGCGCCGGTCGCTTGGCGCCCTTCGTGGTGTCGGCCGCCGGCTTGAAGACATGAATGCCCGCGTGGCGCACGTAGATGTTGTAGTTGTGGCTGAACGCCTCCCACTTCTTGTCCGGCGAGAGTACTGCCCAGGTCGGCGTGTCGGGCTTGACGACTTTCGCCGTATCCGTCACCGTGCACGCGTACGTCGCGATCGTGCACTCGAACTGGCGCTTGCCCACGTTGAACTTGAGCGCGCGCTCGTCGTCGCTGAGCCGGAAGTTCGGGATTTTCGTGGGATCGAAGATCGTGTCGCCGGCCAGCGACATGACCTGCGCCAGGTGCACGTTGTCGAAGAGCGGCGCCTTGGTGCGCTTGACCGGGTCGATGAGATAGACCACCGGCTCGCCCTTCGGTGATGCCGACCGATAGTAGAAGCGCGTGCTGTCCTGCAGCCAGACCGGATTGACCGTCGCGTTGAGCACGAAGGCGCCCGAGGTGCGGATCAGGTCGGCTTTGGCGTAGTCGGGATGGGCCGGCGGTCGCGGCGCTGGACTCTGCGCGGCGAGCAGAACCGGGGCCGAAATCAGGGCAGCGAAGAAGAGTCGCATTTGTCTGGACGGTTGGTGAGGATATGGTGCTGGCGCGGCTCAAACGTAGAGCCGGCGCGCGAGGCTGGCCAGACGGGTTTCAAAAGGGATGAGCGACGGGTGAGGAGATCGCGAAGAGGCACAGGCGACGGGTGAGGGGCGACTTCGTGAAGAGCGACGCGCGAGGAGTGCGGAGACGTTCTCCTCGCTTCTCACGCGTCGCTCTTCGCCAGATCGCCCCTCACTCGTCGCTCGTCCCTCTTCGCCAGATCGCCCCTCACCCGTCGCTCGTCCCTCTTCGCCAGATCGCCCCTCACGCGTCGCTCGTTGCCCTGCGGTCGAATGCGCTAGATTGCACAGACTTGTGAATACCTCGCGCCCGCTCCTCGTCACCTCGCTCGGCACGCTCTCGTACGCCGAGGCCCTCGAAGTGCAGCGCGCCGCAGCCAGGGCGCGCATCGATGGCACCCTCGCGGACGACCTGCTGCTGCTCGTCGAACATCCCGCGGTGGTCACGACGGGCCGCTCGACGAAGGCCGCGCACGTGCTGCTCACGCCTGAAGCGCTCGCCGCCCGCGGCGTCGAGCTGTTCGACGTGGACCGCGGCGGCGACGTGACCTTCCACGGGCCGGGCCAACTCGTCGGCTATCCGATCGTCGATCTGCAGCACCACAAGGCGGACCTGCACTGGTATCTCCGCCAGCTCGAGGCCGCGCTGATTCGCGCGCTCGCCGCGTTCGACATTCGTGGCGAGCGCAATCAGGGGCTCACGGGTGTGTGGACGTCCGGCAGGAAGATCGCGTCGATCGGTGTGCACGCGCGGCAGTGGGTCACGTGGCACGGGTTTGCGCTCAACGTGACGACGGATCTCTCGTACTTCGATCTCCTCGTGCCGTGCGGAATCGCCGGCGTGACGATGACGTCGATCGAACAGGAGCTCTTGCGACGCGATGCCAACGCGTGCCTCGCGCCATCGCCCGCGCTGGGAGAAGAGGCGCGCGAGGCCGTCGTCACGGGGCTGGCCGAAACGTTCGGATGGGCGCCGCGAGAGTATTCCTTCGACGCACTGCGGGCGCAACTCGCGACGGTCGCGCAGCCTGAACCAGCCATGAACCAGCCATGAACCAGCCATGAAGAAGCTCCGCGCCTACATCGCCGCGCTCGTGTGCGCCGCCGCGTGTCACGGCGCGCCTGCGGTGCTGCCGCCCGCACCACCGCCGCCCGCGCCGCCGCCCCACTCGGTCACGCCGCGTTCGTACGCCGTGCTCGACAGCGGAGCCACGCGCATCACGATCTTCCTCGCGACGACGCGGCGCGCGGTGCAGAGCGAACGCGCGGGCGACCGCTTCGGACCGGACGACGCCGATTCGCTGCAGTTCGCCGCCGTCGGCGTGAACGTGCCGCCGTACAGTGCCAGAGGCACCGGCGAGCTGCCCCGCCAGGGTTCGTTCAGCAGCGCGTTCTCTTCCGGACCGAATCCGGCGAAGGAGTTCTTCGTCACGTCGGTCATCCCGGCGGACTCGAATCGTTTCGTGCAGCGCGTCGCGGCCGATCTCGCGATCACGCGATCACGCAACATTCTCGTGTTCGTGCACGGGTTCAACACGTCGTTCGAGGACGCCGCCGTTCGCGCCGCCCAGATCGCCGCCGACCTCAACTTCGACGGCACGGTCGTTCTCTTCTCCTGGCCGTCGGCCGCCTCGGTCACCAGCTACGTCCGCGACCAGCAGGCCGCGCGCAACGCGGGATTCCACCTGCTGCGGCTGCTCCGCGGTACGCTCGTCGCCGCGCAGCCGGATCACATCGAACTGCTCGGCCATTCCATGGGTTCCGAGACCATTGCCAAGGCACTCTCGCTCGCGCCCGCGATCGACTCGCTGCCGCACTTCGATCAGGTGGTCTTCGCCGCGCCCGATCTCGACCGCCGCGTGTTCGGCCGCGAAATTCTCCCGCGCCTCGAGACGCGCGCCACCCGCGTCACGCTCTACGCCTCCAACGACGACGACGCCCTGCGCGTCTCACGCGCCGTCAACGGCGTCTGGCGCCTCGGACTCGGCGGCGATTCGCTCGTCGTCCTGAAGGGCATGGACACGATCGACGCCACGCGCGTGCGCGCCGACGCCCTCGGCCACACGCTGTTCGGCAACCAGGCGTTCCTCGCCGATCTCTCCGCGCTGTTCGCAGAGGGAAAGTCGCCCGCCGAGCGGCGGCTGCTCCCGGTGAAGCGAGGAGAACTTGTGTTCTATCGGTTTCGCGGGGATCCGCGCTGAGCGTGCCCGCACGGGACCGGTCGTTGCCTCGCGCGCGATCCGCCGCGATCACGCTGTGCTCGCTCGCGGTTCTCCAGGCCGTCGCCAGCGGCTGTTTTCGCCCATCGCCCGCTCCTTATGCGCCGCGCGACCCGGCGCTTGCAGGCTTTCCGCTCCTCTTCTATCCGTCGGCCGTGGCGTCTGCGCCCGCGAAGGCGTTCGTCTTCTTCATCGGTAACGACATCGGCTTCTGGGGTGCGCACCAGGACCTGGCGAAGCGTCTCGCGGGAGCAGGATACGACGTCGTGGGACTCGACGTGAAGCTGTTCTTCGGCCGGCTCCCGGATGACGCAGCGGCGCGCGCGCGGCTCTTCGGCGACAGCGTAGCCGTGATGATCGCGCTCGCGCGACGCGAGCTCGGCGCCGACTCGATCCCGATCGTGCTGGGCGGTCACTCACTGGGCGCCGAGGTGGCTAGCTGGATCGCGGCGCACGCGGCGCCTCCGCGACTCACGGGGCTGCTCCTGATCAGTTCGCGAGGGCGCGGCCACCTTCGCGCGACGCTCTCGGACATCGCGAACCGCTCCGCGCCCACGGAGCCGGGGAGTTACTCGGTGGCGGACAACATCGCCGCGCTCCCGGCCTCGGTGCGCGTGGCGATCGTGCGCGGCACCGACGACCGCTTCCGTGCGGACGACGCCGAGCTGATCAGGGCCGGCGGCGGGCGGATCGACAAGTGGTCGGTGCCCTGGGGCGGGCACTCCATGTCGAACATCCTGCTGGCGGGACCGTTCGTCGAGCGCGCCCTGGGGTGGACGCTGCGGCGCTGAGATGCCGCGCGAACATCATTTCGAAATCACGCCCCGCAGTCCTCGCGACACCAGTGCCGAGACGTTCGTGAGGATCCTCGGCAGCGCGATCCCGCCCCGCGACGCCAGGTAGCGCGGCTCCCAGACGGGATCGAACTTCTGCTTGAAGCCGCGAAGCCCCTGGAAGTTGTAGAAGTTCTCGGTGTGCTTGAACAGCAGCGATCCGACGCGGTTCCAGATGGGCGCGAGCTGCCGGTTCTCGAGGCCCGAGAGCGGCGCCATGCCCAGGTTGAAGTGGGCGAATCCCGCTTCGCGACCCCACAGCATCGACTGGACGAAGAGATACTCCATCGTTCCCTCAGGCGCACGCGAAGTGTAGCGCATCAGGTCCACCGTCACCTCCTCCTTCTCCGCGCCCTCCCAGAGGTTGGCGAACGCGACGATCTCCTCTCCCCGCCTGACGACCGCGATGGATGTGCTGCGCAGGTAGCGCTCGTTCCAGAAACCGAGCGAGAAGCCCTTCTCGCGGGAGCCTCGCGCGGCAAGCCATTCATCCGAAATCACCTTGAGTTGCGGAAGGATGGCGTCGATCTCCGAGCCACGATGCATCTCGAATCGGCCTCCTGCGGCCTCCACGACTCGCACCACCCGGCGCAGACGCTTTCGCGCGCCACCATCGAGGCTGAAGTCACGCAGCGGGACGCGACCTTCCTCGCCCAGCTTGAGCAGCGAGAGTCCCATGTCGAGGTAGAGGGGAAGGTTGTGCTTGCGCACCTGATAGAACACCGTCGCGGCGCCCTGACGATCGGCGAGCGCGCGAAATTCCCAGGCGAGGTCCTTCCGGTGGCGCGGCGAACCGATCGGGTCGCCCATGGCGACGAAGCTGCCGCCCTCGACTCCGTACATCACGAACGCGGTCCCGTCGTCCGAAAAGAGGAGCGACTTGTCGCCGAGCAGCGCAAGATAGGAAAGCGTGTCAGGGGAGGCATGCACGATCGTTTCCACCCGATCGAGCGTCGGGGCGTCCGGCGCCGCGGATTTCCACGGGACGGGGCGCAGCAGGCGGTGCAGCGCGATGAGCGCGATACCCACCGAAACGCCGACCATTGACCGGAAGAAACGCGGTGTATCGCCTCGGAGGGCGAACTGCCACCAGAGCTCGTTCGAATACGCGACGTTCTTGTAGGCGAAGAACCCGAGCCACGCGCTCATCGCGAGCACGGTGACGATCATGAGGATCCACCGGACCGAGAGGAACTCGGCGGTGAGCGAGGAACGCCGGTAGAAATGCCGGCGTGCCGGGAGGAGGGTCACCAGGATGACGGCCAGCGCGGCGGCTTCCTCGTAGTCCCACCCCTTGAGAAGCGAGGCGACGATGCCGACGAGAAGCGCGGCGACGGTGAGGTAGTACGCGGCGTCGAGGCGGCGGCCGAGGCCGTGTGCGAGGATGAGAAGCGCCGCGCCCGTCAGGCTTGCGACGAAGTGGGACGACTCGATGACCGCGAGCGGGACCAGGTCTCCGATGAATCGCAACCGGAGGCGCATCTCCGGCGTCGCGCCGGAGAAGAGCAGGATCATGCCGCCGATGAAGGTCGTGAGCGAGAAGAGTGCGGGCGCGGCGAGTGGCACCCACCCGCTCGCGACGCGAGCGGCGCGCGCCAGCCGCGACCGGCCGCGCGAAAGCTCGCTGGCCGCGAGCAACATGAGCGCGATCGCGAGCGGAAAGAGATAGTAGATGATGCGGAATACGATTACCGCGCCGAGGAGCCGGGTGGGCTCGACATGGCGGCTGAGCAGCGCGACGAATGTGAACTCGAACACACCCAGTCCGCCGGGCACGTGGCTCACCAGGCCGGCCACCTGCGCAAGCACGAACGCGCAGAGCATGACGCCGAAGGTCACGTCCGGCGAGGCCTGCGGCAGCACGGACCAGAGCACCGCGGCCACGAGCAGCCAGTCCACGATCGAAATGGCGACCTGCGCCATCGCGATCCGGCCCGACGGCGGAACGAACTCCCACCCGAGTAGGCGAATCGGGCGGCGGAACCGTGCGCACGCGAAGAGGTAGGCCGCGACCGTGAGCAGCAGGAGCGCGCCGACGGCCCGCAGGCTCGAGAGCGCAACGCCGAAGATCGCGTCGGGCCCGCTGGGCGTGAGGAGGAGCGACCCTCCGGCGACCGACAGCACGCCCAGCCAGAAAGTCACCGAGTTGAAGGCGATCGTGAGGGCGATGTCCGCGCTCGAAAGTCCGGCCGCGTTGTACAGCCGGTAGCGCAGGCCGCCGCCCAGCAGCAACGGGAATCCGAGCGCGTTGGAGAATGAAAACGCGATGAAGGAGATGAACGCGACGCGCTTCGCCGGGAGGTCGCTCTTGATGTAGCGGAGCGCGAGCACGTCGTAGGTGGCGAGCGCCGCGTATGCGCCGATCGCGAAGAGCGTCCCCCGCACGATGAAGATCGGGTCGAGGGTTCGCACGGCGAGTCGTATTTGCCGGAGGTTGTAGGTCGCGAACTCCCGGCGCAGGGAGTAGAGCGCGACGGCAAATACGACGCCTCCGACGGCCATTCCGAGCCACCGGGTCCAGCGCCAACCTCGTGGCTCGAGCGCCGCCCCCTCGATCGCGACGGTGGTCACGGCAGCTGAAGGTGATTCATTATCCGATCGATAACGCCGTCCTCGGCAATGGACGCGGCCATGATTGAGGTACTATCCACACCCGGGTATCCTTCCGGGAACCACTTGAGGCGACGCACTGATTCATGCTGGCCCGATGACGACAACTTTCAAATGCCGCCTCGCCTTCGCGGCTCTTATAATATCGTTCGGCGTCGGGCCCCGCGAAACAGCGGCCCAAAGTGTGAACCAGATCGGAGCGTGGGACGGACTCGTGCTGTCCCCGGTGGGCGCGCTGACGCCCGTCGCCCGCGACCCCGGCGACCTCGCGCCCGGTGGCAACGAGTTGTCGCTGCGGTACAGCCGCTGGAGCTACGACCCCGACGACGCCGTGCACGACGACCTCGGGGTGACGTGGTCGCACGGCCTCGGAATCGCGAGAGCGCAGCTTTCGCTCACGGGCGCCTATGAGCTCGTCGAGTGCCCGACCTGCTCCGCATGGGTCTCGGGAGGCCTCGACGTGCAATCCACACTGTGGGATCACGGTTTCGCGAGAACGGACCGTCGCCCGATCCGGATGGGAGTTGACGTGCGACTGAGCCTTGGCGGCGCCAAGTATCTCGGCGCCGAAGGTTCGACCGCCGG
>Ga0208079_1001648_pt1 | contig 11472 bp, 10 predicted proteins | sample NGESurdeep092012_5_FD_184474 | JGI IMG/M metagenome (GOLD analysis project Ga0208079, IMG submission 184474) | Arctic peat soil microbial communities from Barrow, Alaska - NGEE Surface sample 210-2 deep-092012 (SPAdes) | ecosystem: Environmental > Terrestrial > Soil > Wetlands > Peat ... | reverse complement strand
GACCGGCCGCACCGTGGTGATCTCCAGCCACCTTCTGGCTGAGGTCGAGCAGACCTGCAGCCATGTCGTCGTGATGCACAACGGCCAGCTCGTCGCAGCGGGGTCGGTGGCCGAGATTGCCGGCGCAGGCGGAATGCAGCTGGTGGTGAGCAATCCCCAGCTTGCACAGGAGATTCTGGCCGCTGCGGGCGTCGAGTCCCAGACCGTGCCGGCTCGTCGTTCCCTGGAGGACATGTTCATCGAGATGGTTGGAGAAGACCGATGACGCAGCCCCAGGCCAATCCCCTTCCTCCCGCCGGTCACCCGGCACCCACCCGGCGCGGCGTCCACAGCAGGCTGATGCAGCTGAGCGCGGTGCATGACAACGGCTTCCGGCCCGAGCGGACCCTGCGTGTGCGGGTGGAGTTCGTCCGGCAGCTGCGCCGACGACGCACTCAGCTCACCGCGCTCGTCCTGCTGGCCCTTCCGGTGATCATCGCACTGGCATTCCAGATCAACTCCAGCACCAGCTCGGCGGGCTCCCCCAGCCAGGGCGGATCAGGCCGAGCGGGCGGCTCGGGACTGGTCACGCTGGCAACCACAGGGGCGACCAACTTCGCGCTCTTCACCGAGTTCGCCTCTGCCGGGTTCCTGCTCGTGGTCATTGTCGCTTTGTTCTGCGGCGACACCGTGGCTAGTGAGGCTAGCTGGGCTTCGTTGCGCTACCTGCTCGCGATACCCGTACCACGCTCACGGCTCCTGCGACAGAAGCTGATCGTGGCGCTCAGCCTCAGCTTCGGTGCGAACCTGCTGCTACCGGTTTGGTCTTACCTCGTCGGCGGCGTGTTCTTCGGCTGGGCACCGGGGCAGTCACCGTTGGGCGGAACGTTCACCACGGGAGCCGCGCTGCAAAGGCTGCTTATCGTCGTCTGTTACGCCAGCCTCCAGTCGCTCCTGGTGGCAGCACTGGCGTTCCTGCTCAGCGTGTTGACCGACGCACCGCTGGGAGCGGTGGGTGGCGCCACGATGCTGGTGGTCGTGTCCAACATTCTGGACTCGATCACCGCCCTCGACCCCTACCGACGCTTCCTGCCCACCCATTTCCAGTATTCGTGGTTGGACGCCCTCGGACAGGACATCGTCTGGGACGACATGATGCGCGGAACAGGACTCGTCCTGGTCTACTCCGCGGTGTTCTTCGCCCTTGCCTGGTGGCGGTTCCAGAAGAAGGACATCCTCAGCTAGACGCCCAAGATCACCCAACTCCAGCGCTCAGACGGAGAACCGAAAGTCACGAACCGCCACCATTTAGCCTTTGACGCGCACATGTGGGATCTGACACCTCCACTGCCCGAAGACCAGTACGCGCTCATTGGGGCGGTAGACCAGCCGAATGACATCAATGGCGACCACAAAGTTGTCGGCGTCGCTCGTCTTCCCAATCTGACCCTCGAGGTGATTTGTTGTGAAACAGAACTTATCGAGAGATGCTTGGACCTGCACCAGCCCGAAACCGGGCCTGGCGCTCGCCTCACAGTTAGGGTCCTGACATGCCGATCGTCGCCGAGCCCGCGCAGCGTCACGCCTCCTCCATCGGCACCACCGACCAGTTGCGACGCAACAATCTCTCCAACATCCTGGGCCTCCTGCACCGGAGTGGACCGTTCTCGCGCGCTGAACTAACGCGGATGACCGGACTAAACCGTTCGACGGTCGGCGCGGTGGTCACCGACCTCGCCGAGCTGCGACTGGTTTACGAGCGCCTGCCCGAGAGAAGCGCGAAGGCTGGCCGACCCAGCCCCGTAGCGCACATCGACCATCGCACTGTCGCAATCGCGGTGAACCCGGAGGTCGACGCCATTCACGTTGGACTGGTCGGCCTCGGCGGCCGCGTCCTCAAGCATGTTCGCGTCGAGGCGGCTGACACTCCGAGCGCGGAACAGGTGGTGCAACTGGCAACAGCCGCGATTGCCGGCATGCTTTCGGGGCAGGATCGCACGCTGCGGGTCGTCGGCATCGGCGTCGCCGTTCCCGGCCAGGTCCGGCTCTCTGACGGCCACTTACGCGAGGCGACGCACATGGGGTGGTTGGAGCAGCCGCTCGCGGCGATGTTCGAGCGTTCGGCCGGATACCCGGCCTGGGCGGCGAATGCCGCGATGCTCGCCATGCGCGCGGAAAGCACTTTTGGTGCCGTGCGCGACGTGAACGATCTGGTCTACATCATCGGCGGGGCCAGCGGCATCGGCGGTGGTGTGTTGACCGGCGGTCGGCTGCTCACCGGGACCGCCGGCTACGCAGGAGAGTTCGGCCACACCTTCGTGCGGTCTGGCGGCACGGCCTGCCACTGCGGTGCGCACGGATGCTTTGAAGCCGAGGTAACGCAGCAACGGCTGCTGGATTCCGTCGGTCTGCTTGCCGCCGAGGCGGACAAGCTCGCTGCCGCGCTCGCCGACAGCACAGACCCTCAGGTGGCGGCACTGGTCGCAGAGTCCCTCGATTCGTTAGGCATCGTCGTGCGCAACGCGGTCAACCTCTTCAACCCGAGCGTCGTAGTGCTCTCCGGGTTTCTTGCCGCCCTGCACAGTGCGGCGCATGGCGACGACGCGCTCATCAGCGAGACGATCCGGTCTGCGCGTGAGACCGTGCGGATTCAGGATGCCGCACTCGGAGCGGATCAGCTCATGTTGGGCGCAGCAGAGCTCGTCTTCGACAAGCTCATCGCCGACCCCGCCGGCTTCGTCGCCCTGAACGACGGCAAGCCCTGACCCCGAGCAAGTGTCCGCACCCGTGACGTTGAGCCAAGTTGCCCGTGAGGCGGGTGTCTCAATGGCCACCGCTTCGCGTGCCATCAATGGCTGTGCCGAACGCACCGTCCGCACGAACCTGCGCGAACGGCCTCGTACAGGTTCTCGTCGATCGTGGTGAGGCTCACGCCGAGCACCCGCATCGACCTCTCGACCCGCCTGGTCGTAAGACAAAGCATCGCGCCGCTGGCGACCAACCCCGGAGAGCTCACGCGTCCGGAATAAGGCCGGCAGCCGCGGCGAGGTCAGGGAACAACCCGCGTAGCGCCGGGTACATCCGGCGATAGACACCGAAGAACGCGTCGTAGCCGGCTGCGGTCGACAGGTCGGGCAACACCTCGCGGCCCAGCGGCAGAGCGGGGAGCTCGACCGCCGAGGATGCGTAGCCACCCCGGTCCAGAAACGCGCGGGCGAGGGCGGCAGCACCCGCGGCGCTGACCTCGGGGTCGGCGCACACCCGCACGGGGCGCTGGGTGATGTCGGTGATGATCCGGATCCACAAGGGGCTGCGTGCTCCTCCTCCCACAGCGCGGATCGACTGGACCCGCTGGCCGGTCACCTCCTCAAGCCGCTCGAGATGCAGGCGCAACTCGAATCCCACGCCCTCCAGGATCGAGCGATACAGGTGAGCCCGTCTGTGCCGACCGTGCCACCCGATGGTCGCGCCTCGCGCAAGAGCATCCCAGTACGGGGTCTGTGCGGCGTTCCAGTAGGGCAACGTGAGCAGGCCCTCGGCTCCGAGCGGCAGCATCGCCGCTGCGGCCTCCATATCCCGACCCGCGATGCCGTCGGTCCCGGCTTCACCGAACTGCTCCCTGCACCACGTGGCAACGTACGCGGCCGCATTGAGGACGGTCTCCAAGGTGTAGGTCCCCGGGACAATCCCGGCAAGGGTCCGGAATGCGGGATCCCACAGGTACTCCTTCGACTGGACACCCAGGACCATGGAAGTACCGAGGTTCAGGTACGCGACCCCTGGCGCCGTGGCGCCAAGGCCCAGGCCGGCGGCCTGGCCGTCGCCGATGCCAGCGACCAAGGGCACCGGCCCGGGCAGACCGAGCGAGCGTGCAACGTCACCCGAAACCGTGCCGATCAGGTCACCCGCGGGCACTAGGTCGGGTAGCTGGTTGAGCCGGACCCCGGCGAGGTCGAGCAGCTCGGGGGACCATTGCCTGCGCTGCAGGTCGAACAGCCCGAGAGTGTCGGCCGACCCCTGGCTGGTCGCCCACCGGGCGGTCAACCGCCAGGCGAGGTAGGCCTGGACGTCTCCCACGTGGACGGCGTCGCGCAGGACGGCCGGCTCGTGCCGGGTCAGCCACGCCAGCTTGTAGATGGCCGGAGTGGTGTCCGGCGGCTTGCCCGACAGCTCGTGGACCCGCGGCGAGCCGAGCTTCGCGATCTGCTCATGGGCCCGGCCATCGAGCCAGAGGATCGCGGGGCGCAGCGGCCGCCCGGCGCCGTCCAGGCACACGAACGACTCCCGCTGGTGGGTCACGCACAGCGCGTCGACCCGGCCAGGGTCGACCAGAGCCGCCACCGCCTCGGCGATAGCCGCCCGGGTGGCCACCCACCACTGTTCGGCGTCCTGCTCGTGCCACGCGGGGCGAGGCTGCAGTGTGCGAAGGGGGCGCGAGGCCTGCGCGACGACGCGGCCCTCCTCGTCGTGGACCACGGCCTTGGCCGCCGTGGTCGAGCAGTCGACCGCGATGACCAGACTGGCTCCGGTGCTCACGCGCTCGGGCACACGATGATCTTGAGACCGACCCGGTCGCTGGCGGCCCGGAACGCCTCGCCGACCCTGGTGAGCGGAAAGGTGTCCGAGACGATCGACGAGACATCGACGAACCCCTCTGCTGCCAGCCGCGTTGCCCTGGGGTCCATCCCCTTCATGCGCCTGGATAGCTTGAGGGTCAGCCCCTTGCGGCGCGCCGCCGAGGCGGGGAAAGAGGTGATGTCCTGCCCTGGGATTCCGGCCAGAACAACCCGCCCCCCGGGCCTCACGGCCGCGACGGCGAGCGCGACCGCCGCATCGTTGCCGGCCACCTCGAACGCGACATCCACGCCCCGGCCGCCCGTCGCCCCCGCCAGGGCCGCCAGCACGTCGTCAGCGCCGGAGTCGAGGACCACATCAGCGCCCATCGCCCCGGCGGCCTCGCGTCGGTGCCCCAACGGCTCCAGGGCCACGACCTGCCGGGCGCCCGCGGCCTTGGCCAGCTGGACCAGACACAGCCCGATAGGCCCGCAGCCGATGACGGCCACCACCCCACCCGCCCGGGTCTTGCCCAGATCATGGGCGTGCAACGCCACTCCGAGCGGTTCCAGCATTGCCGCGTCGGCGTCGCTCAGAGTCTCGGGCACAGCGTGCAGCAGCGCCGTGGGCCACGCGAGATGCTCGCGCAGACCGCCGTCGTTGGTGCCGTGCCCGGCGAAACGGACCGAGGGGCAGAGGTTTCGATTGCCTTCCAGGCACTGCTCGCAGATTCCGCACGGACAGGCAGGGTCGACGGCTACCCGCTGCCCATCGTTGATCCCGCCCTCGATGACCCCGGCGAACTCGTGCCCAAGCACCAACGGATGCACGAGCTGGGCATCCCCAATACCGCCCTCGGTGAACCAGTGGAGGTCGGAGCCACACAGCCCCACCGCAGTCACGCGGACGAGGCTCTCGCCCACGCCCGGAGTCGGCTGGTCCTCATCGGCAATCCGAATGTCTCCCACGCCGTACAGCCGGGCCACCTTCATGAGCAGCTCACCGCCGCCGCGGTCTGCGGCCACGCGCGAAGACGCGGCGCGACCTTACCGCCGGCGTGGCTCTTCCCTCGGAGTGGAAAGAATTCGCGATTCATCACTGCCATGTCTGCTCCTTCGCTCACCTGCATCGCCGTCACTTTCAACAGCCCCGACGCTACCGCTCTCCCGTCGGGGGACTCCCCCGCCATCGCGAGGCAAGCAGTGCCGGTCCCTACCGCTTCGCATCGGGCCCGATAACGGCGACGTGGCGTCGGCCGGTCAGCGCAGGCACGCCGTCGTTCGCCGCAGTGACGGTTGCACGCCTTGGCACCCGGTCTGCCACGCCAGCTGCTACCGCCTGTTGGCAGGCCCGCTTCAGATCTGCCGGGGCGAACAGGGCTGGTCACCACCGGTCGCGCTCGAACCGGACCAGGACCTGATGGTCGTCGCCGAGCTCCGCGCACGCGTCTGGCAACGGCCCGCCCTACTCCTCTGCCAGGGATTGGATTCACCCACGGACCACACGAACGGGCGGTCAGGCCGGCAGGAGCTCGGAGGTGGTCCAGCGGGGATCCTCGATCGTGATCTGGTGGGTCTGGCCGGTGATCCGCAGGCGCGCCCCTGTTTCGCGCGCCTCGCATGAGGGACCGACCCACAGCTCGACGTCCCCGGCTCGACCACGCGCACGAGATCCCGATCCGAGAACGCGAGCCGGGCCGTCGGGACGACGAACCGCACGACGGCCGACTCACCCGGTTCGAGCACAAGACGCCGGTAGCCGAGCAGCTGCGCCGTCGGCTGGGTGATCGACGCGACCACGTCATGCCCGTACAGCTGGACGACGTCCGTCCCCGCGCGCGGACCGGTGTTGGTCACGCGCACGGTCGTGACAAAGCTACCGCCCGCCTCGACGTCGCCCGCGATGGCCAGGTCCGCGTGCTCGAACGTCGTGTAGGACAACCCGTGTCCGAAGGGGAGCCCGGGTGCGGTCGGCAGGTTGCTCACGATGGTCGGACCGCCGAGCGGCGGGTGCAGGTAGGAGTATGGCTGTGCGCCGGCCGAGCGCGGCAGGGTCACGGGAAGGCGCCCCGACGGGTTCACCCGCCCGGAGATCACGCCGGCGATGGCCGCGGCACCCTCCTCGCCGGGAAAGAAGGCCCGGACGACGGCGGCACACCGCTGGAGCGCCCAGGACACGGCGTACGGGCGGCCCGTGACGAGCACGAGCACCACGGGGGTGCCTGTCGCCAGCACCGCCTCCACGAGGTCGCGCTGCACGCCCGGCAGATCGAGGTTGTCGCGATCGCACTCCTCCCCCACAGTCCCCCGGCCGAACAGCCCGGCCTGGTCGCCAACGATGAGGATCGCCACGTCGGCCGCGTGTGCAGCCCGGATGGCATCAGGGAAACCCGACCGCTGGGTGTCGTCGACGGCGCAGCCCGCAGCGAAGGTCACCTCGGAGTCGGCCAGTTCGGATTGCAGCCTGCTCTGATGCCGCGCGCGGCTCCGCTGACAATTGCGGTACGGGTCTGGTCGGTCACGGGCTCTCCTGGTCTTGTGCGTTGTGCTCGTGTTGTGACGTGTACTCACCGAGCGCCGGCACGAGGCGGGCCACCTTCTTGCGTGTGTTGTGGTGGTCGGTGTGCAGGATGGTGTGCATGCCGAGCCGGGCCGCTCCGTCGGTGTTGGGCTCGGCGTCGTCGACGAAGACCACGCGTTCGGGGCGCAGCTTGAGCAGGTCCAACATGTGCCCGAAGATGTCGGGATTCGGTTTGCGCATGCCCACCTCGCCGGAGATGACGACCAGATCGAACGCTGCGTCGATGCGTTCGCGGGGGTAGGTGTTACCCCAGCTGTTTGAGAGCAGCGCTACCCGGACGCCGGCGTCCTTGAGATCCTGAACGAGGTCAAACATGGCCGGGTCAGGTCGCATCTGCGCGAATAGCCCACTGAGCAGATCCTCGGGCGCCACGGTGCCGCCGTCCTTGCCAGCGAGCTCTGCAGCGAGCAGGACGTCGAACTCGGCAGTGCTCAGCTCACCGGTCTCCAGCCGGTGAATGGGTGTGCCGTCGGGCGCCGATCGGGACAGCCACGCGTGGAGCGTCCTGGAGAACGAGGCGGGGTCGATGCCGTCCCGGTCCAGCCAGGCGGCGATCGAGTCCCGCACTGGCGTGGTGAGCACGCCACCGTAGTCGAACACGGCGGCGTCAACCGAGGCCGTCCTGGCATCCGACCGCACGTCATACCTCGGTCGGCAGGGCTGCGCCAGGGCGTCAAGAGAGCGGTGGTCAGGAGACATAGACCACCCTGCCCACCGTGGTCCCGTCGGCGAGGCGCTGCAACCCGTCCGCGACCTCGTCGAGGGCGAGCCGCTCGCTCACCAGGGGTTTGACCAACCCGTCAGCGACGAACGTGCACAGCTCGTCGTGGCAAACACGCACCAACGCAGGGTCCTTCTTCGTGTACAGGCCCCAGTGCAGCCCGACGATCGAGTAGTTCTTGACCAACGCGTGGTTCAGGGCGGCCGACTGGATCTGACCACCCGCGAAGCCGACCACCAGGATCCGGCCCTCGAAGGCTATGCACTTGGTCGAGCGCTGGTAGGCATCTCCACCGACCGGGTCGTACACCACGTCGGCACCGCGGCCGCCGGTGACGTCCTTGACGACCTCGACGAAGTCCTGCGTATGCCGATCCACGACGACGTCAGCGCCCAGTGTCCGCGCCACCTCTGCCTTTTCGGGCCCACCGACCACCCCGATGACATAGGCACCAGCGGCCTTGCCGAGCTGGACCGCGGCACTGCCGACCCCGCCGGCAGCGGCGTGCACGAGCAGGGTCTCCCCCGGTTGCAGGTGCGCGCGGCGGTGCAGTCCGAACCAGCCGGTCTGGTAACCGATGTAGAAGGCAGCCGCCTGAGCGTTGTCGAGGCCGGCCGGCGCCGGGAACGTCGTGGCGGTGTCCATCAGGGCGAGCTCCGCGAACCCTCCTGAAGGCAGGACTGAGGCGCCGATGACCCGCTCACCCACCGCGAAACCGGAGGTCCCCGGTCCCAGGGCGACGACCTCGCCACACAGCTCGACGCCGGGGGTGAAGGGCAGCGGAGGTTTCACCTGATACTCACCGCGGCACATCAGCACGTCGGGGAAGTTGGCCGCGGCTCCGAGCACGCGGGCCAGCAGCTGGCCGGCGTCGGGCTGCGGGACAGGGACCGCGTCCAGGCTCATTACCTTGCGCGGCTCGCCAAGCTCGGACACGCGCCAGGCCTTCACGTGATGCCTTCTGCCTCGTCGAGACGGCGTTGCAGCTTCCCCATGCCGGCCAGCCACCCATCAGTGCTGGTCGCGCGGTACTGGTAGTAGCCCTGCACCTGCGGGTGCGGGAGGATCAGGAACCGGTCGTCCTGCAGTGCCTGCCACACCGTCTCGGCGACCTGTTCAGGCTCCAGTGCGATGTCGTGGCTCAGCAGCTCCCGCAGTGGTCCGGCATTGTCGAATATCCGGGTCTTCACACCTTGCGGGCAGATGACCTGCACGGTGATCCCCCGGTGGCCGTAGGTGGCCGAGAGCCATTCGGCGAAGGCGACGGCTGCGTGCTTGCTGACCGAGTACGGCGCATTGCCCAGCATCGTGAGCAGACCAGCCGCCGACGCGGTGACCACGAAGCGGCCGCCTCCTTCCCGGAGCCAGATGGGTACGAGCTGCTGGGCGGCGCGCACGTGCGCCATCAGGTTCACCTCGAGCGCTCTGGCCCAGTCCTCGGCCGCCGTGTCCAGGCCCTCGCCGAGGTCGGTCCCGGCGTTGGCGAAGTAGATGTCGATCCCGCCGAGGTGTCCACGGGCCGCGTGCAGCAGCTCCCCGACCCCTGCCTCGGTGGCCGCGTCGCCGGGCACCGGGTGGCCGCCGATCTCCGCGGCGACCGCGGTGGCTGCGTCGGCATCCAGGTCGTTGACCACGACACGGGCTCCCTCGGCGGCCATTCGGATCGCGATGGCCCGGCCGATCCCGCGACCGGCACCGGTGACGACGACGCGCTTGTCCTGGGCGGTCACCTCAGAGACCTCCGGTCAGTGTCAGGCCACCGTCGACGATGATGATCTGTCCGGTGACACAGGCAGCGTCCTCGGAGAGCAGGAAGGCCACCACACTGTCGATGTCCTGAGGAAGGCCGAGCCGCTTGAGCGGGTATGACGCGGCGACCTCGTTCTCACGGCCTTCGTCGAGCGCGGTGGCGAACGTGGTCTTCACCACGGCGGGCGCCACTGCGTTGACGCGGATGTCGGGGCCGAGCTCGAGCGCAAGCTCGGCGGTGATGTGGGAGAGCATGGCCTTGCTCGCGCCGTAGAAACCTATGCCGGGGGCGGGTTTCAGCCCGGCCACCGATGACACGTTGACCACCGAGCCTCCGTGCTCACCCATCCAGGCGCGGTGTGCCTGCTGCACCCAGGAGAGGGCTGCGAGGCAGTTCACCTCGATGGTCTTGCGGGCCGCGTCGAGGTCGAGGTCGAGCAGCGGGCCGTAGACCGGGTTGAGACCGGTGTTGTTAACCAGCAGGTCGAGGCTGCCGAACGCTTCGATGGCCTGTTTGAGTGCATTGCTCTGATGCTCGATGTCATCGGCCTGGCCCGCGACCGCGATCGCATGGTCGGGACCGCCCAACGCCACGACGGCCTCGTCCAGAGCCTCCTGTTTGCGGGCGGTGATGCAGACCTTCGCGCCGTCTGCGACCAGCCGTTCGGCGATGCCGAGGCCGATGCCCCGGCTCGCGCCGGTCACCATGGCCACCTTGCCTTCGAACCTGTTTGTCATGAGGTACGCCTCTCCAGGACCATGGCCTTGCACCACTTCAGCGGCTGAGATGAGCATTGGGTGAAGTCGTTCACGGTACCCTCAGCAGATGGGCATCTCCTTGGCCACCGCCGCCGCCCAGGGCGGCCGGTCGTTGCCACCGCCGCGTCGGCGCAGTTCGTGAGCGAGGGTGACCACCCGTGGGTGGGGTCCCGGCCCACGTCGCCGAAGGCGCTCGCCCCGGCCGCCCGTTGGAGCGCCAGCCAGTTCGGCAAATCAGAATCCAGGCTGATGAAGCAGGCCTTGGCCGCGGGCAGGGTGTCGATCAGGTCGCTCACCGGAACGGGGTCGAGGGTGCCGTGGCTGGCGAAGCTGCGTTCAGCTCCGTCGGAGAGGGAGATGGTGAAGGGGGTCTGGAGGTGCTCCACATGGCGAGCCCAGCGCAGGTCGAGGTCGGCCTCTTGCTCTAGGGCGAGCCAGACCACATCACCGAAGGGGTCGGCCCCAACCGCTGCCACCAGCGCCGAGTACATCCCGAGACGAGAAGAGGCCACCGCGTGGTTGGCGATGCCACCGGACGAGAGAGCCCGCTGCCTCGCCCACACCTCGGTGCCAGGTTCGGGCAGATGGGGCCCTTTGCTCGTATGTCAGGACGTAGAGAACTTGTGGGTCTTGAAGACGAACCTCGGCCTCGCTCAGGACTGTAGTCGAAGCTGAGCGGTCCTGTTCGCCAGTGCGCAGCTGTGCGCACCCTTCTTCACTGAATGACCCCAAGATCGGCATTTGTCGCTCACTTGATCGTCATCAAGCCGCGTTCGTGAGCGAGTTTGATCAGATGGTACTAACCTGCGAACCTTGCTTGCGCGCCAACGAGACCTGAGACCCTGCTGCCGACTCCGCGAGGTCGGCACTGGGTCGGCACAAGCCCTGGCTGCGTTGCTCCAGGTCAGCTCAGCGACCAACCGCCGGGACCTCGAACGCGAAGGCGCCCTCGTGCGCATCTGCGGCAGTTGCCGCGTCCGCGGCTCGCCCGTGATCCAATGGATCAGCGGTGGCTAACGTCGCACGAAAGTCACTCCGATTCCAAGCGATTGGATTCTCGACGTCAGGACCCATCGTGGGGTGGTCAGTGAGAACTTCAGATAACACACAAGAAGGACACCGAAACATGA
>Ga0208079_1001646_pt1 | contig 11477 bp, 11 predicted proteins | sample NGESurdeep092012_5_FD_184474 | JGI IMG/M metagenome (GOLD analysis project Ga0208079, IMG submission 184474) | Arctic peat soil microbial communities from Barrow, Alaska - NGEE Surface sample 210-2 deep-092012 (SPAdes) | ecosystem: Environmental > Terrestrial > Soil > Wetlands > Peat ... | reverse complement strand
GGTAAGGCGGGCCAGCCGTGGCGACGGAAATGCGAAACGAACCCATTTTGGTAGGCCGAGCCCTTATGACCTACCTTAGTTTCAGCAATATACGACGGTTCTTGGGAAATTGCATGCGGGGATAGCGAACCCATAAAGCCAAGCCGGGGCAGCGGGGAATTGATGGTGCGGAGAGAACTCATATCACCTACTCACACGATACAACGGCGAAATGGGGCCCTATTTACTAACGTATTTGTTTTCAACGAAAAAAAATTGAAATCGCGTGTGACTGACTGCAAGCCGGGAGCACACCCCTATGCCGCTCGGTCGATCTGAATGGACAGGCGCCTGCCGAGAGCCCGGAAGGCGGCTTCGAGTTGATCGAGGCGCGAATTGTGGCGCAAGTCGAGCAGACGATCCACCTGGGGCAAATGGCAGTTCATCCGGCGGGCGAGCTCCGCCTTGCCTATTTTGGCGGTTCGCATTGCAGTGTAGAGGGCCAACTTGGCTTCCGTCAATGCCGGCAAGGTTACGAATGGCCCCTTGCCGCCAGCGCGGGGTACGGGAATATCGCGACGAAGGTCGATGTAGCCCATGAGCGCCGACTCAATGGCGTCAGGAGCACGCAGGAGTGCTTCTTCTCGATCCTCACCGAAGGTGCAGGCCCCTGGGACGTCCGGAACCTCTGCCAGAATCGTATCGTTAGTGTCCTTGGAAAGTTTGACGTGAAAACGCAGCATGACTGGCGATCCTTTCTTCCTACTTTAGGCTCAACACTTTCTTTATATGGTGCTCCAGGCCTTTTCCGATTTCCTTGCCGGCTCCGTGCATCGGCAGCGAGGTGACATTGGCGCCCAGGCGTACAATCAGGTGGCCGCCCTTGCCCGGTTCGAACGTGCAGCCTTGCTTTTCGAGCCATCGTTTGAATTGGGCACTTGTCACACTCTACAGATACAACAGAAGTGTTGTTTCGTCAACAGAAATGTTGCGTGGTGCGTGTCCGAGCTTCGCTCGGATTTGGCAGGCTGAAGCATGCCCCCAAGAATGGGGGCGGCCCAGAGGGCACCCCGCCTGAAAGGCTACGCTACCACCAGCGGCTCATGATTACCTTTTGCTCGGTGTAGAAGCTCACCGCGTCTTTGCCGTGGGCGTGGAGGTCGCCGAAGAAGGAGTTTTTCCAGCCGGCGAAGGGGAAGAACGCCATGGGGGCGGCGACGCCTACGTTGATGCCGACCATGCCGACCTGGCAGCGCGAACTGTACTCGCGGGCGGACTTACCGCTGGCGGTGAAGATCGCCGTCGCGTTGCCGAAGGGGCAGTTGTTGACTAAGTCGATGGCGTCGTCGAGCGTGTTCACGCGGATCACCGAGAGCACCGGGCCGAAGATTTCTTCGCGCGCGATGGTCATCGCGGGTGTTACGTGATCGAAGATGGTGGGGCCGAGGAAGTAGCCGCCCTCCGCCTTTCTCTCGCGACCGTCCACCAATGGGGTGGCGCCTTCGGCGACGCCTTTCTCGACGTAGCTTTCGACGCGCTTGCAGTGATCGCCGGTCACCAGCGGGCCCATCTCGATGCCAGGCGCTGCGCCATCGCCCACGGCGAGCGACCTGGTGCGGGCGACGAGCAGTTCGAGCAGAGGGCCGGCGGCATCGCCTACGGGGACCAGCACGCTACCCGCCAGACAGCGCTCGCCGGCGGCGCCGAAGGCGGAGCCGATGATGGCTTCGACGGTCTTCGGCATATCGGCGTCGGGCATCACGATCAGGTGATTCTTGGCGCCGCCCAGGGCTTGCACGCGTTTGCCTTCGGCGGCGGCGGTGGCATAGATGTACTTCGCGACCGGCGTGGAACCGACGAAGCTGACGGCCTTGACCAAAGGGTGGTGGAGCAGGGCGTCGACGCTGACCTTGTCTCCGTGGATGAGGTTCAGAACGCCGGGGGGGAGCCCCGCGTCGTGGAGCAACTCGATCGAGCGCGTGGGAGTGAGCGGCACTTTTTCCGAGGGCTTGAGGATGAAGCTGTTGCCGCAGGCGATGGCGAAGGGGTGCATCCACATGGGCACCATGGCGGGGAAGTTGAAGGGGGTGATGCCGGCGCAGACGCCGATGGGCTGGCGGATGGTTTTGCAGTCGAGCCCGGCGGCGACATCGTTGAGCGAATCGCCCATCATCAGGCTGGGCATGCCGCAAGCGACTTCCACCATCTGGATCATGCGGCGCACTTCCATGCGGGCGTCGTCGGTGGTCTTGCCGTTCTCGCTGGTGAGGATGGCGGCCAGGTCGTTGGAATATTTGTCGAGCAGCGTCTTATAGCGATAGAGCACCTGGACGCGGTCGATCACGGGGACTTCGCGCCACTTCAAGAACGCGGCGTGCGCGGTGCGGACGGCGCTATCGACGTCGGCGGCATTGGCGTACGGCACCTCGGCCAACACGGCGCCGGTGGCGGGGTTGGTGACGGTTCCCATGGTGCGGCCCCGCGGGGTTTCCCAGGCGCCGTTGATATAGAACGATACGAGAGCGACCTTCGAATCTGTTGCGATCATGCTTCTCCCTCCAGTTCGGGCTGGCCGGCGGATGCCTTATTGGATACACCGGCGCGCTGCATCAGCATTACGTAGACCGCGCCGGAAACGCCGAAACCGACGAACCAGGCGTAGTCGTATAACCATCGTAGCGCCGGGATGACGAGTCCCAGGAGCGCTACGAAAATTCCGACGGCCAGCGCGGCGACGGCGCGCAGGTTGATTCCATTATCGTATTCGTAGATGCCGTTGCGGCGGTAGAGATCGTCCAGTTTGAGGTGCGCGCGGCGCACCAGGAAATAATCGGCGATCATCACGCCGGCGATGGGTCCGAGCAGCGCCGAGTATCCCACCAGCCAGCCGAAAATGTAGGAACTGAAATCGGTCATGAGTTTCCAGGGCATCATGAGGACGCCGACGACGCCGGTGATCAGGCCGCCGGTGCGGAAGGAAATCAGGCGCGGGTTGAGGTTGGAAAAATCGTTGGAGGGCGAGACCACGTTGGCCGCGACATTGGTGTTGAGGGTGGCGACGAGCAGGGCGACCAGGGCGATGGAGGCGACCACCGGCTGATTGAATTTGCCGAGCAGCACCACGGGGTCCCAGATGGGCTCGCCGAAGAGCACAGCCGAGGCGGAGGTGACGGCCACGCCGATGAAGGAATAGAGCGTCATGGCGGCGGGCAACCCGAGGGCTTGGCCCCACATCTGCGCCTTCTGCGATTTGGCGTATCGGGTGAAATCCGGGATGTTGAGCGCCACGGTGGCCCAGAAGCCGACCATGCCGGTGAGCGACGGGATAAAGAAGCGGAGGAATTCGGCGGTGGTGTGGAACTTGCTGGGAGCGCGCAGCACGGGTCCGAGTCCGCCGGCCTTGCCGGTGATCCACCACAACAGCAGGAGGCCGATGCCCAGCATGAAGGGAGCGCCGATGCCTTCGAGGAATTTGATGGTCTCGATGCCGCGCCAGATGACGGCGATGTTGAGTGCCCAGAAGGCGAAGAAGCAGATCCATGCGCAGCCCGGGGAACTGGCCGCGGCGGGCCAGAGAATCTTGAGCATGGAAAAGATGGCCTGCCCGCCGATCCAGGTCTGGATGCCAAACCATCCGCAGGCCACCAGCGCGCGGAGCACGGCGGGGATGTTGGCGCCGCGCACCCCGAAGGAGGCGCGCACGAACACGGGAAAGGGAATGCCGTATTTGGCCCCGGCATGCGCGTTGAGCAGCATGGGGATGAGCACGATCAGGTTGCCGAGCAGAATCGTGCCGATGGCCTGCCACCAGCTCATGCCGCCCGCGATCAGTCCGCTGGACAGCATGTAGGTGGGGATGCAAACCGACATGGCCACCCACAAGGAAACGTAGTTGTAGAGGCCCCACGAGCGTTTGTCTGGCGGTATGGGCGCCAGGTCCGCGTTATATAGCGTGGGGTCGTGGGGCATTACTTCCAGGCTCCGCCGTGAGCGGTGCGCTTCAGATAGTTGCCGCGTCCCGGTTTGCCGAGGAATTGGCCGCCATCCACGATGACCTCGCCGCGCGAGAGCACGGTGCGCGCGTTGCCGGTGACTTGGTAGCCTTCGAACATGGAGTAATCGACGCGCATGTGGTGGGTGGCGGCGCTGATGGTGTAGCGCGCGGCGGGATCCCAGATGACCAGGTCGGCGTCGCTGCCGGCGGCGATTTCGCCCTTGCGGGGATACATGCCGAAGATGCGCGCCGGGGTGGTGGAGGTGAGTTCCACGAAGCGATTGAGCGAGAGTTGACCCTGGTTGACGCCGTAGTGATACATGAGTTGCAGGCGGTTCTCGATGCCGGGGCCGCCGTTGGGAATCTTGGTGAAATCGTCCTTGCCGAGGACCTTCTGGTCGGCGAAACAGAACGGGCAGTGGTCGGTCGAGACCACTTGCAGGTGATCGTGCTTGAGCCCTTCCCAGAGTTTCGGCAGGTGATGTTTGGGACGCAGGGGCGGGGTGAAGACGAACTTGGCGCCCTCGAAATTGGGGCGCTCGAGTTCTTCGATGGAGAGCAGCAGGTATTGCGGACAGGTCTCGGCGAAGGCGGGCACGCCGCGGTCGCGCGCCTCGCGCACTACATTGAGCGCGTCTTCGCTGGAGAGGTGCACGATGTAGACCGGCGCGCCGGCGATTTCCGCCATGGCGATGGCGCGGTACACAGCTTCGGACTCGGCGCGCACCGGGCGAGTGAGCGCGTGGTAGATTGGCGCGGTCTTGCCCTCGGCGAGAGCGCGCGCGACGATCACGTCGATCACGCTGCCGTTTTCGGCGTGCATGCAGATGAGCGCGCCGTTTTTCGCGGTCTGGGAGAGGGCCTTGAAGATGGTGGCGTCATCCACCATGAGGACGTTGGGATAGGCCATGAAGAGCTTGAAGCTGGCCACGCCTTCGTTCACCAGGTCGTCCATATCTTCCAGGCCGCAGGCGCCGAGATCGGTGACGATCATGTGCAGGCCGTAATCGATACACGCCTTGCCCTCGGCTTTTTTCCACCAGGTGTCGAGGGCGTCGCGCATGCGTGTGCCGCGGGGCTGGATGGCGAAATCGACGATGGTGGTGGTGCCGCCGAAGGCCGCGGCGCGGGTGCCGGTTAAGAAATCGTCGGCGCTGGTGGTGCCGCCGAAGGGCATGTCGAGGTGGGTATGGCAATCGATGCCGCCGGGGAGAACGTACATGCCGGCGGCGTCGATGACGTTGGCGGCGGAGTGGGCGGGGATGCCGGCGCGGACTTCCTTGATAACTTCGCCTTCGATGAGGACGTCGGCGGCGATGGTTTGATTGGCGGTGACTACTTTACCGTTGCGGATTAGGGTGTTCATTGGGGTTCTCGGTAGTGGGGAGATGTGAATTCAACGCAGAGACGCAGAGAACGCAGAGATAAGCGCAGAGAACACATTTTGTGAGAACTTGAATTTGACGCGGAGGCGCGGAGATAGCGGAGGATAGAATCCCGCTGCCTCCATCCACCTTGTTTTGGTTTTCTCTGCGCTTATCTCTGCGTTCTCTGCGTCTCTGCGTTGAAAGATCAATCTCGTTTAGGAACGGGACTACCCTCATGCGTTGGTCCTTTGCGCCCAGCTTTCGGCGGGGCGGCCGGTTTCGATTTTGGCCATGGTGATGCAGTTTTCCACCGGGCAGACGAGCCAGCAGAGATTGCAGCCGACGCATTCCGCTTCGTCGACGCGGGGAATGCGCGCCGGCGGCGTGGGGCCGCCGGTGGCGCGCAGCCAAGCTGGCTTCGATACGGGGGTCACAGTGATGGCGGGGGGCGCGGCGGGTTTGTCGAGGTGGATGCACTGGTGCGCGCCGTCCCAGCAGGCGATGTAGCAGAGATCGCAGCCGATGCAGGTATCGCGATTGATGCGGGCCACGATGCGGTAGTTCAGATCGAGGTGTTTCCACTCGGTGATCTTGGGTACCGAGAGGCCGCGGAAATCTTCGATGGTGCGGTAGCCTTTCTCGTCCATCCAGTTGCCCAGGCCATCGATCATGTCCTCCACGATGCGGTAGCCATAGTGCATGGCGGCGGTGCAAACCTGCACCGTGGTGCAACCGAGCAGAATGAATTCCGCCGCCTCTTGCCAGCCGGAAACGCCGCCGATGCCGGAGATGGGGATGCCGACTTCGGGGTCGGAGGCGATCTGCTGCACCAGGTGGAGCGCGATCGGCTTGACGGCCGGCCCGCAATATCCGCCGTGCGAGGAAAGCCCGCCGACATTGGGGCGCGGCGTCAGCGTATCGAGATCGATGCCGGTGATGGAATTGATGGTGTTGATGGCGGAAAGGGCATCGGCGCCGCCACGGCGGGCGGCGCGGGCGGCCAGGCGGATGTCGGTGATATTGGGCGTGAGTTTCACGATCACGGGGGTGCGCGCCACTTCCTTGACCCACCCGGTGATCATGCAGGCGTAATCGGGCACCTGGCCGACGGCCGAGCCCATGCCGCGCTCGCTCATGCCGTGGGGGCAGCCGAAATTGAGCTCCAGGCCATCGGCGCCGGCGTCTTCGGAGCGCTGGACGATGTCGTGCCAGACCTCGCGTTTGGAATCCACCATGAGGGACGCGACGACGGCGTGATGGGGGTAGCGTTTCTTGACTTCGGCGATCTCGCGCAGGTTGGTGTCGATGGAGCGGTCGGTGATGAGCTCGATGTTGTTGAGGCCCATCATGCGCTGGCCGTTCCAATCGACGGAGGAGTAGCGCGACGACACGTTGACGATGGGTTCGCCGATGGTCTTCCAGACGGCGCCGCCCCATCCGGCGTCGAAGGCGCGCATGATCTGCTCGCCCGAGTTGGTGGGAGGACCGGAGGCCAGCCAGAAGGGATTGGGGCAGCGTATGCCGGCGAAATTGGTTACGAGGTCAGCCATTCTTCACCGTCCCGAGGGGGTTCACCATCCCGAGGGCGGCGCGTTTGCCATCGGCCACGGCATCCACTACTTCGCGGCCGCCGTTGACGCAATCGCCGCCGGCGTAATATTTCGGATTGCTGGTGCGGCCGGTGGGGCGATCCACGGCGATCCCACCGCCGTCCATTTCCAGATGCAGCATGGCGGTGAGGCGGGTTTGGCCGAGCGCGGGAATCACCATATCGCAGGCCACCTCGTAAACGCTCTCGGGAATCGGCTCTGGAGTGCGGCGGCCTTGGGAATCGGGATGGCCCAGGCGGGTGCGCAGGAACTTGACGGCGGCGGCACGGCCGTCCTGTTCGACGATGGCGACGGGTTGCGCCATCCAATGGAAGCGGACGCCTTCCACCTTGGAGTGATCGTACTCAAACGGGAAAGCGGGCATTTCCTTTTCGCTGCGCCGGTAGAAGAGGTGGACGTTTTCGGCGCCCAGGCGCACGGCGGCGTTGGCGGCATCGATGGCGGTATTGCCGCCGCCGATCACGATGACGGTGCGGCCGGTTTGAAAATCGGGCTGGGTCTTGTAGCGTTCGATGAAGCGCAGGGCATCGATGACGCCGGGCAGGTGGTCGCCGGGCAGGCCGAGACGCTCCATGGCGCCCAAACCGACGCCGATGAAGATGAAGTCGAACTCGCGCTCCAGTTGCTCCAGGGAGACGGCCTCACCGACCGCGGCCTGGCGGAATTCCACGCCCATGGCGCGCACCATGGCGACCTCGCGGAGGCTATCGCTGGGGCGCAGTTTGTACTCGGCGACGCCGTAGGTGTTGAGCCCGCCGGGCAGCGGGCGATTGTCGAACACGGTGACACTGGCGCCATGGCGGCGCAATTCGGCGGCGCAGGAGAGCGACGCCGGACCACCGCCCACGCAGGCGACCCGGAAGTTCGCCGGCTGAGCGCGCGGGGCGAGTACGACGCCCTTGGCGTTCTCCATGGCGTAGCGCTGCAGGCGGCCGATCTCGATGGGCTGCTTGTTGTAACGATGCAGCACGCAGGCGCCTTCGCAAAGCACGTCCACGGGACACACACGGGAGCAACTGAGGCCGAGGATGTTGGCATCGAGAATGGTCTGTGCGGAGCCGCGCAGGTTGCCGGTCGCGATCTTCTTGATGAAGCGCGGCACGTCGATGTGGGTAGGGCAGGCCGCGGTACACGGAGCATCGAAACAGTACAGGCAGCGATTGGCTTCCACCACGGCGGATTGCGCATCGAAGGCGGGGTGGAGGTCCGGGAACCGTTCGAGATTGCGCGGAATCACCGGGCGCCTCCCACCGTGGCGGCGGCGACGGCGGTCAGGCTCTTGTCGAGGAGTTGGATGAACTGGTCCACGTCGCCGCGGCCGATGTTCATGGGCGGCGTCACGCGGATCACGTTGCCGTAGAGCCCGCCCTTGCCGACCAGCAGTCCATGCTCGCGCGTGGCTTCCAGCAACTGCACGGTCTCGGCCGAGGCCGGCGTCTTGGTCTTGCGGTCTTCCACCAGCTCGATGGCTTGCATGAGGCCCATGCCGCGCACGTCGCCGATGATCTCATGCTTCTGCTTGAGATCTTCGAGGCTGGCGCGCAGGTAGCCGCCGGTCTCGGTGCAGTTGTCCAGCAGCTTCCGCTCTTCGATGAAATCGATCACGGCTTTGGCGGCGGTCGCGGTCACCGGATTGCCGCCGAAGGTGGAGAGGGTGACGCCCTTGAGCCCGTTGGCGACTTCGGGCTTGGCCACGGTGAGACCGATCGGGCTGCCGTTCCCCAGGCCTTTGGCAGAGGTGATGATGTCCGGAACGACGCCCCACTGCTCGATGCCGAACCACTTGCCGCCGGTGCGTCCCCAGCCGGTCTGCACCTCGTCGCTGATGAAGATGCCGCCGTGATTGCGCACGATCTTTTCGACGATCTGGAAATACTCCTTGGGCGGAGTGACAAAGCCGCCGACGCCCTGAATCGGCTCGGCGATGAAGCCCGCGATCCGGCCGCCGGTGGTGGTGCGGATCAGTTCCTCCAGATCCTGCGCGCAGCGGACTTCGCAATCGGGATAGGTCAGACCGAAGGGGCAGCGGTAGCAATAGGCGTTGTGCGCGTGGACCACGCCGGCCTGCGCCGGACCGAGCCGCCAGGTGCCCTGGCCGGTGAGCGTCATGGCCAGGGCCGAGCGCCCGTGATACGAGTGGCGCAGGGCCACAATCTGGTCGTTGCCGGTGTAGCATCGCGCGGTCAGAATGGCGGTTTCGTTGGCCTCGGTGCCGCTGTTGGTGAAGAAGCTCTTGGTGAGTTGGCCGCCGGGCGTGAGCGAGGCGACTTTTTTGGCGAGCGCCGCCTGCGGTTCGTTGGCGAACAGGGTGGAGACGTGCTGCAAGGTATCGAGCTGCCGGTGGACCTTGGCGTTGATCTGGTCGTTGCAGTGGCCGACGCTCACGGTGACGATGCCGCCGAGGAAATCCAGGTACTGATTGCCGTCGGCGTCCCAGACGTATTGATCCTTGCCGCGCGCGATCACCAGGGGCTCCTGGTAGAAATGAAAAACCGCCGGGAACAGGAAGTCTCTATTGGCTATGATGATTTCTTCTTTGGTCATTTTTTCCATGGGCATGGGGTCAGGCCTTTACCAGGGATTGATACATGTCGGGACGGCGGTCGCGGAAGAACTGCCAGGTGTTGCGTACTTCGGCAATCATATCCAGATCGAGGTCGGCGGTGAGGACTTCGTCCTGGTCGCGCGACGCCTGCGCGAAGATGCGGCCGCGCGGATCGCAGAAATAGCTCTGTCCGTAGAATTCGCCGATATTCCACGGAGCCTCGGTGCCCACGCGGTTGATGGCGCCCACGAAATAGCCGTTGGCCACGGCGTGCGCGGGCTGCTCCAGCTTCCACAGATACTCGCTGAGGCCGGCCACGGTGGCCGATGGGTTGAAGACGATCTCGGCGCCGGCCAGTCCCAGGGCGCGCGCGCCTTCGGGGAAGTGGCGGTCGTAGCAGATGTAGACGCCGATCTGGACGAAGCCGAGGTCGAACACCGGGAAGCCGAGGTTGCCGGGGCGGAAGTAGAACTTCTCCCAAAAGCCGGGCGCGACGTGCGGGATGTGGGACTTGCGGTACTTGCCGAGGTAAGTGCCGTCGTTGTGGATCACGGCGGCGGTGTTGTAGTAGACGCCTGCCTGCTCGATTTCGTAGATGGGTACGATGAGGGCGATGTGATGCTGCTTCGCCAGACTCTGCATGAGGCGGATGGTGGGCCCGTCGGGGATGGGCTCGGTGAAATCGTACCACTTGGTAGTCTGCTCGGCGCAGAAGTAAGGCCCGTAGAAGATCTCCTGAAGGCAGACGATCTGCGCGCCGGCTTTGGCGGCCTGTTCGATATAGGCGACGTGCTTATCGATCATGGCCTGCTTGGTGGCGGAAAGCGAGGCGTCGGGAGGGGCGGCGTTAGTGGCCTGAATCAGCGAACAGCGAACGATGCGAGACATGAAAACTCCCTTGATCGCCAGGGTTAAGGGGTCTGGCGACCGTCGAAATGAGCGATGGGATTTAGTATGATCTTTCCGTTAGGGGGGCGCAAGGTGGGGGTGTGGGCGGCGGGCGGGGGACGGGGGGGGCGGTAAGAGGCTGGCCACGCTTCCATGCCCCGGGCGAAAGTTGGCCGAAGGGGCAAGTTTCCGGCGGAGTTTACTCGAAGGGGATCGCGACTTCGGTATAGCTGCCCGCCGCGGCGGCATCGACCGCGGCGACAACACGGTCAACGTACAGCCGTAAAACCCGCCATTGGGCGTTGCCTATGACAACGATGGCGAGGTTCCGTCGCGTAAGGTTCTGCTGGTACCGAAGGTTCTTGTCCGCAGTGACAAACACTTCGAAGCCCGCCGCCTCCGCCGCGTTGAGCAGATCGCCGTTAACCAGCCGATCCCATCCGCGCTCTCTCGCCTCGGTGACGCTGTGGCCCTTGAGGTGGCCGCGCAACGGAGCCGGGGTGCTCTGGTCAAACAGGACGCGCATTTGCTGTCGAAGTAGTGGCGTATTGGCCAGACGGGGGCGGGTCGAGGCTACGGGCCGCGAACTCAAGCACCGCTACTATCTGTTCCCGGGTCAAATGGAACCAGTCCATAATTTCTTCAATGGTTGCCCCGGATTCGAGGTTCTCAAACACAATAGAAACCGGCATCCGGGTATCCCGGAAAACCCAGGCGCCGCTGACCTTGCCGGGGATGCTCTCCACGGCGAGGCATTCTGACCAATCGAGATTCGCCATAGCCGACCCTCCTTATTTCAGAATAGCGCGAGCCGGTTTAGAGTACAAAAGAACCTTGGGTTAGACAACCAGGCGCTCCGCGCACATGTTACATCGGGTCCGGGTAGATGCTCTCCCGGCTCACCTTCCCCAAAACCGTTAAGCACCCTGTGCTGCGCTTCATCGAGTGTTTCACCGGAACAGACGCACCAGCGCCACCCCGTGCGGCGCCACCAGCGCCTGGTACTCCCCCACGACCGCTCCGGCATCCTTCTGCCGCCACACGTCGCGCGCCCGCCGCCGCCCCTCGATCCCCAGGTCCTGCCAACTCACCCC